>Ga0222623_10000738_pt1 | contig 10777 bp, 13 predicted proteins | sample PLMtaG_FD_177336 | JGI IMG/M metagenome (GOLD analysis project Ga0222623, IMG submission 177336) | Groundwater sediment microbial communities from an aquifer in East River, Colorado, USA - PLM2_30_coex | ecosystem: Environmental > Terrestrial > Soil > Riparian zone | place: USA: East River...
TCCTTCCTCAGCGTCGTGCAAGTCCACCCATGTCTGAATGTCGTTGCGATCTCCTAAGCCTGATCGTCCCTTGGCTGCTTGCAGATCTGCGCTCGCTTCATCTCTCCAGCCACGTTTGCTCAGAAACGCATTCCAGATGGCGATTTCCTCGTCGCTAGGTCGGCGGCCGCACTCGAAGCACCATTCGAGAATTTCCTCATCTGATCCACCTTTCAGCGTTCGCTCCATTAGGTCATCGTAATTTACTCCGAGAAATCTCGTGCAACGCGCGTCGAACATCGTCGGATCTTCATCGACACCGGTAAAGTAGTCCGGCGGCAATTCACCTCGGGCTTTTAGTCGGATCTTGTCCAGCATCCGGGCAAAATAGATCAGGCCTTTCGTCTCGATGTGGTCGCTACAAGGAGTCTGAGTTTGCATTCAACAAAAGCTTCTGGCCTTGTGGTAAGGTGTCAACAGTCCACTTGCAACGAAATGGCCAGACCACTTTGGATGGATAGTTGCTCTTACTCGCGCTCGTGCTCATGCTCTTGCTCATGATCGGAAGAAAACGCCGAACGCTGAACGCCGAACATCCAACGCCAAATCTTCATGAGAAACGGCGTCGCCATTCGATTATGGCTTTTGAAATGATTCGGCTCGACCGCGCTGCGGATGAACCGCTTCATGAACAACTTTACCGCCAGATTCGCGATGAATTGATTTCGGCGACATTCAACAATAACTCTTCCCGAGTCCCCTCCTCTCGCGAGCTGGCCGCCGACCTGGGAGTATCGCGATTCACTGTAAATGTCGCTTTTTCCAGGCTTCACTCGGAAGGCTATCTTCAATCGAAGGTCGGATCGGGCACATTCGTCGCCGAGCCGTTGCCAGAAATTTTTCTGAGTGCTCGAACGGAAAAAGCAGAACCGCACGTAGAACGCCCGCCCCGTCTTTCTGATCGTGTAAGAGGTATTCCAGATCACCGGGTCGGAAAACAGTTCGATTTTGGAATCGCCGGCCCGCCCGGTGTCACCTTTGTTCCCGCGGTCGCGGCTCTTGACGAATTTCCGATCGCAATATGGGAACGACTTAGAGCAGAAGTCCTCGCAAAAAAAGGAGCGCATCTACTCCAGTATGCCTCAAGCCGCGGCGACCCCGACTTGCGCAAGGCGCTCGCGACTTATTTGTGTGATCACAGAGGTGCCCGGTGTCATCCAGACCAAATCATCATCACAGCCGGAACGCAGCAAGCAATGATGATCAGCGCGATGGCACTCGTAAATCGAGGAGAGGTTGCTTGGATAGAAGACCCGGGATTTTACCAGGCTCGCCGCGCGTTTGGATTCGCCGGGGCAACCGTCGTTCCAAGACCTGTTGATCGGGAGGGGATCACGATCGCGCGGCCGTCGAAACAGCGCTCGCCGAAAATCATCTACGTCACTCCTTCTCATCAATTCCCGCTCGGCATGACGATGAGTCTCTCGCGAAGAACGGCTCTCATCGATTTTGCGCGCACGTGCGACGCTTACATTTTTGAGGACGATCATAACTCGGAATTTCGTTATACCGGTCCCCCGCTCCCTTGTTTACAAGGGCTTGATAACGCCGGTCGTGTTATCTACGCAGGCACAATGAGCAAGGTCCTCTATCCCTCCTTGCGGCTGGGTTATATCCTGGCGCCGGAGCAATTAGTCGAACCGATGATCAAGATTCGGGCTGTGATGGACCAACATTCTCCCGCGATCGATCAGGCGACGCTGGCTCGATTCCTGACCGAGGGATTTTTCCTGAGTCACATCAAGCGGATGCGGAAACTGTATTCAGATCGAAGAGAATTTTTTATCGAACAATTCAATAATTTGTTAGGCAAGTACTTTATCCTGGAAGTGCCAGAAGCGGGGTTGCATTTCGTCGCCTGGCTACGCCGGAAGGAAGATTTACCCGCGATTACGCGAGTTTGCGGCGAGATCGGTATGAGGCCGTCGCCGTTGTCGTCCTGCTTTATGAAAGCCGAGCCAGAGGCCGCGCTTACCTTCGGCTTCGCGGCATGGTCGCGTGCGCAGATTCGCGAAGGTCTTAGCAAGCTCGCGGCGGCGATTAACTCAAAATTGAATTAACTAATTTCGGGCATTCGCTATCTCCAGCCAGGCGGTCTCTGACGAGCCGCACGTCAATCGTTCCGCCATTCTGAACCGGCGCGAAGAACCAGTGATTATCTCTGCTGGTAGAAGCTTTAAAAGTGAAATGGTCCGTACCAAATCTGCGAAGTGGCTCTGGTGGTGATTCACGGCCCGTCCCTAAAGTGTCGTCATGAAAAATCAACAAAGGACACAAATATGATAACACAATTCACAATCAAAAGCCCCAGCCGAATTCTTGTCACTGTTCTGATCGCTGTCTGCTGCGCAGCGACTCTGGCGCCCGTGCAGGCACAGAGGCCGGAAGCAACAAAGGCGAGACCGCAATATCAGGTATCGACCCTCCCCGATTTCGGCGGCACGAGTAGCGGCGGAAACAGCATCAATGACCAAAGCTGGGTGGCAGGCTATTCCAGACAGCCCGATAGGAACAGGCACGCTACGCTGTGGCGAAACAGTTTGCTCTCGGATCTCGGCACACTCGGCGGACTAAACAGCAGTGTCACATGGAACGTGAAGAATACCGCGGGAATCATCGTGGGTATTTCCCAAACTGCCACGCCGGAGCCGTTGGGGGAGTGGTGGAGTAGCTTCGCTTTCTACAGTACGCCTAACAATATCGGCTATATCAATCTCGGGTTCGTTTGGCAACAGAGCCTGGGCCAGATGAGGGGACTGCCCAATTTTCCTGGAGGAAATAATGGCTTTGCCACAGGAGCCAACAATTTGGGTCAGGTGGTGGGGTGGGCAGAGAATGGCGTTCATGACCCCACGTGTTGCACCAGTGGCCCGACTTGCCACCAAGTACTCCAGTTTCTCCCAGCCGTGTGGGAACTCGGGCCACCAGATCAGATCCACGACCTCCCTTTGATCTCCGGCGACACCTCAGGTGCCGCGACGGCGATCAATGATAATGGTCAAATCGTGGGCATCTCCGGTATCTGCGACCAGGCCGTTGGAAGACATACGGCCAAACACGCCGTGCTTTGGGAAAATGGCACTGTGACTGATATTTATCCAAATCCGCCAGCCCCGTGGTGGAATACGCCGACGGCGATCAATCAACGAGGCGATGTAGTCGGGTTTGCCGGCGACCCCGCGTTTGTTGAAGGCGATATCTTGCACGCTTTCATGTGGACCAGAGAGGACGGCATCCGACAGCTAAAACCTTTGCCAAACCGTACACCAAAACATGTAGACAGTGAGGCCTACGGTATTAATGAAGCGCGGCAGGTAGTCGGTGTCTCATGCGACGCGGACCAGGTTGATTGTCGTGCAGTTATTTGGGATCACGGCAACACACCAACAGACCTAAACGATTTCAAAGGCAGCTATTCTGGCTTTCTCGCACTTGCGAAAGACATAAATAACAAGGGAGAGATTACGGGTAGAGCTATCGACCCAACTACGGGCTCCTTAATTGCCTATTTGGCGGTACCTGCAGGGGGACATTAACCAAAGGGAAAACAGGACCGCTTCTCGAGCACACGAACGCAGCGTCGATCGTTCGAGGCGGACGAATGCCGGATGCCGATTCGCAAGATCGGCATCCGGCTTGGCATTTGCCGAAACCGCGGACGCCCGGCTCATTGCTTCCCTGCCATTTGCAATCCGCGCTCCGCAATCTAAAATCGAAAATTCACAGGGGGCATAGCTCAGTTGGTAGAGCGCGTCTTATCGCCCACGGCTACCACAGACGTTTCCCTCGTAAATTGCTACCAACGTTATCCCAAATGATGCCTAAAATCCGTAGCTCAGTATCGGATTTAGTATCAGATCGGCGCTCAGTTGGTAATCCCCGATGTGCGCCTTTGTCCCGCTTCACAGGATTCGCGTTAGAATCGCTTTTGATTGCCGGGATGGCAAAATGGCGCGCGGGCTTCGTCTGCGATTCTGTTCGCGTCGTCGATACAATTCTTGCTAATGTTGAATTTCACTTTTACCGTAAAAACTATGGCCGACGTCGCAAACAAATACGCCGAAAACGTAGCGGGGGCATTCTACGTCGATGATCAATGCATCGATTGCGATTTGTGTCGCGAAACGGCACCGGCCAGTTTCAAACGCAACGACGACGGGGGTCATACCTACGTTTACAAGCAACCAGAGACCCCTGAGGAGGAAGCGCTCTGCAAAGAAGCGATGGAAGGTTGCCCGGTCGAAGCGATTGGCAACGACGGCGCAATCATACTCGCGCCTCTTCGCGCGTAGTTTTTGAAAAATGGCGGCCCGAAAAAGGGAAGGTCGCGCCCAGAAAGAAAAGCGCGGCCCTTCGGTACCGGAAGCGGGCAGCCTGATCGAGACGCACGAGTAGGCGGGCGAGTTCAAGGAGTGGTGACTTTTTTCCTCCCAAATCCCCGGTCAGCACGTGCAATGCAGGATGGCGTACGCCTGGCCCTTCTTCACTTCCTCCAGCAGCTGACAGACTTCCAATGTGGGCGCCGCAATGACCTCGATACCGCGCCGTTTCGCCTCCGCTAGGACTTCGTCCATTACCGGAAGCGCGCCATGGGCGCCGGTCCCGACAATAAGCCGCTTGCCTCCCCAGGGAATGTCTTCCCCGGCCGAAAGCGGCGTGTGGCCGAACTTTTCGCGGAATTGCTTGGAAGGTCCTTTCTTCCGTTTCCGCACTTTGCCGCCGTCGATCACCACATCATGCGTATAGCGCTTTCCCTCGACCTCGATCTCGCCAAATTTGACCAGTCGCGCTTTCATGTCTCAACGGGACGATATCGATCCCAGCGCGCCGGGCACGGCTGCCTCAGCGCGTGCTTTTATTTGTTCCAACGATTCCACGATTACGTGCGCTCAATCTTTGGCGGATGAAAGGACATCGTGCGAACGGCCACAGTAAACTATTTCGTGGATCGTGGTTTCGCACTAGTCAGTGCCAATCTGTGGCGTTCACTTCTTCTCGTTCCACTTTAGAACGACGCCGTGCATCACACCGCCGATCTCCAATAGCTTTTCCTTGTGATGCACCATATCAGCGCGCGTGAATCCAGTGATGGCGTACTCCTTGCGCAGAAAAATCGCCTGCTCCGGACAGACCTCCTCGCACATCCCGCAGAAAATGCAGCGAATCATGTCAATATCGAATTCCTCTGGATATTTTTCGACTTTGGCGAACCGGTCTGTCGAAGGAATCTCGCCTGGAATAATTTTGATCGCGCGCGGCGGACAGATGAATTCGCACAGCTGACAGGCAACGCAGCGCACACGCCCGTCCGAATCCCGCACAAGCGCGGGCGCGCCCCGATAATGGTCCGGCAGGCTGCTGTCCCATTTTTCCTCGGGATATTGCATCGTAATCTTGGTGCGCCCGAGCAGCATATTTGTGAAATGCTTCAGGGTGATGGCGAGGCCGCCGACGATTGCCGGCAAATACATGCGCTCCCTCCAGTTGAGCTTCGGTCGTGCAACAGTGTAGGCCATGATTCTTAAATCGTAATCTTGCTCTTACTCTTAATCAATGCTCGCAATGTCGCTACGAGCCGGGGTATCAACTTAAAGGTCGACATATTCATCTGTCGCCTTCGCCCATGACGAAGTCCAGCGGGCACGTCGCTCACCCTGCAGCAGGATGCTTAGATTGACAAACGTCGGCGCTCGACCGCATCCGGCTCGGCATACCATAGGCGACCGAAGGGCCAACACGTCCGAAAAACTACGCCAAGTCTCACAGCCGTTCACATGATGCTGTGATTCGCGTTTATGATGAAGCTGGCAACGTGATCGCGACGCTTTGACGGTTGCGTTGCCTTCTTTGATAATTTTCATTTTGTATGACAATTTGATGACAGTTCGGCACGAGCAATACTCTTGACGCTCTCCCGTTGTATGCGAGGGCGGAATAGGGGCATCCCAAAATGGCAAACGAAAAATTCAGCGATCTGGCGCATCGGATTCGTCGCTTCCAAGATGACCTCGCGAAACAAACGAAAGAACTCGCCGAGCTGAGGTCGGAATTGGCGCGTCTCAAGCAAATTATGGGCACTGTAAGGGAAGCCCTGCAATGTATTGACACTTATTCTTACAAAGGCGGAATGACGAGTGACGCGGAAAAGAAAGCGCACGCGCAACTCGCAGAGTTCATGAACAAAGACTTCTGAAACTTTTTTTCGCCCAACTTTATGAAAACACTTCCATTGCAAGCGATGCGCGCCCTCGCCAGCGGTGGCTGATCTTGGTCTCGGTAGGCGACACTCGATCCATACCTGATATGCGAATGGCTTCAGAAGGCGTTAAAGCCCGCTCATCGCTCGACGGGCCGGTCCTGCTGAGCAACTGCGTGCTTCACCATGGCGCCGGGTCTTCTCCTCTAGCTCGCGAGTTCTCCCACGGGAGGTGCTGAAAGTGCCAGAACAGGGCACCGTCAAGTGGTTCAACGAAGAGAAGGGCTACGGTTTCATCGTCCGTGAGCGGGGCGCAGACATTTTCGTTCACCACGCCTCTATCATTGCTGAGGGCTTCCGCACACTCTCGGAGGGCGATCGTGTCTCGTTCGACGCCGTCGAAGGCCCGAAGGGCCTACAGGCAAAGAACGTGGTCAAGATCTCCTGAGTCGCAATCCGCGCCCCGCACCGCAGATTCTCGGCCCCAAGGCGGTTTCAGCGCGCTCACCATCCGGGTTCGCCCAGCGGTCTCGCGTCGACCTTGATCGACCGCTGGTGTTAAAATGGTCTTAAATGAGGGGTCCACCCTCATATCAACGCAAAGACAAAATCGCATGGTATGCCAAGCCGAACGCAATCAGCAACGCAATCGGATATGCAAAGTTCTACAGTCGTTCACATGATGCTGCGGGCAACCTGCTTGAAACACACGAACAGTTCGTCTCTGTGCCTATTGTCAAAAGCATCATTAAGGTGACTTGATTAGTCATTTTCATCATCGCAGCAACGTCTTTTCGACCAACAATGCGAAATCAGCGTCCTCAGGTGGCAAAGGATACTCGTGGTCTTGTCGCCACCGATCGGCAGCGTCAAGATAGTCTTTGCCCTCTTCTGGATTGATATTAGGAGCGTGTTTGACGTACTTCAAAAAAGGAAGCCAATCTTTTTCTGGCACGTATCCCGGCGATATTCCCTCAAATGGATGATCGTATCCGGCCTCTTGGATTAGATCGCAAACCTCGGAAACTTCCTCATTAGATTCCAATCTGTGTCCCTCCGCACGCGACAGCGCATGAAACGACAGTAAGACCGAATGGTGTTGTTTTAGGATCGCAGCGCTCCGCTCAAAGCAGCCCTGGACTGCTTTGGCGCGTTCCTCCTTCTTCGTGTCGGTTAGCGCATCTACCTTCCGTCGAACCTGCATATAAATTGGATAGGGAGAGACGAACCATCGAACGAGAAATACGCTCGCTCCAGCTAGTAACGGAACCATACCTAGAACAAACGCGTTCATTCGATCGGAGGTATGGTCGTGAAACCACCGTGGGAAAAACCAAATTAGAACCGCCAGCGTCGCTCCAACAATGAGAGACACCGACCCGCAAACTGCACCTGTCCCTTTTGATGCCCATTTACATCTGTCTGAAAGGTAAGTGAGAAAACTTCGCATTCTAAAAATATGGCGTTTTTAATCTTGCGCCAATTTTCATGTGACACAAGAAAAGCACGTTTACGCAGTGCGCCCAGAGAGCGCGAATAGTCGCCAGTCGAAACTGGCTCAGGCCGCAACAAGGCAGATGAAAAGGCCGCGGAGCAACCGGCGCTGCCTGTAGTGAACACTGCCCAAATGCGCGACCCGGCTGCTAGTGCGGCAAGGGCATTCGGCTGGGATACTGATAAACCGCAGAGCCATGCAGACTGACGGTTGGCCAATAAATCGATCGGACCTCAGCTCGTGTGTTATTTTTTCCCGGCTGCTCTTTTTCTTGCTGCCCACCGGGCTTTCATCAGTTGGGAAAGTCTCTTTCGGCCCGCTGGTGTGAGCCCGCCTTTCTTTGGCGCTTTACTGACGCCGGTACGTTTTCGCGCTGCCCATCGCGCCCTCATCGTGGCGGCAATTTTTGCACGAGCTTGCGGTGACATTCCTCGAGAGCCGCTCGTAGAGGTTGAACGCGATGCCGTACCAAGGAGCGAAGTAAGCCGGTTTTCTAGGGTCCTTATTTGGCGACGAATCGAAAGTGCTTCTTCTAACTTTTCGACGGATATGTCCATGCGTTGTCATAAAGGCTTCCCTCGTTTTCAGCAACTTTTATTCGCGTTTCCACACGAGGCTGTGATTCGCGTTTACGATTCAGCGGGAAACGTGATCGAAACGCACGAGCACAAGGGCGAATTCAGGGAACCGCAATCCCCCCCATCCCTGGTTTTCGACTTGCAGCCGTCGGCTCTTGCCAGTAACACAGCCTCTGAGAGCTAACGGAGGAAACAAAAGACGGCAAAGATACTGCACTGTGGGAAGAACAAGATTGCCGAGCCCGAGCCCGTGCATGGATTTGGAATGGGCCCGACTAAGGCTAAGGCGAAGAGTGTGGCGATGGATATGGCTCACGGATTCGCAAATGCAGTCGCCGCCGCGCGCGCGGCAAAGTCCCAATGCCCGACAGGGGAGGAATGTCCTAAAATGATAGGTCCTCAAGTCGCTAACGAGAAGACGACCGAATTAGTGACTGTCAAACTCCAGAATAATCTCTATCTTTCGGTGGTGCGGCGCAGCTTCGACATTGTGGTTTTTTGCCAGTGAACGGTATTCACAGCTGGGAGCCGGGTTGCCAACTCTAGCTGTAGAAACGCCGTCAGCTTTTCATCCGCCCGCACAATGAAACGCTTTCCGTCATTGTGATGCGCGTCAGCAATCCAGATTGTTCGCCTATCGGACGCGGCGGCCGTAGGCACGAAGGTCCGCCCACTCCCAGACGACTCGCTCGACTTCACCGGTTTCAGGCTCGAACCGGAGTCGAAAGTCCGTCGGGCGCGCCGTCGCGAATTCGCGGCCGCCCTGGAACATGAGCCGCGTCGGAGCTCCGGCCGGCGGGACGTCGAGGAAGAGTTGCACGCCGCTCCTGAAGATGCGGAACTTGAACATGCCGTCGTCATAACCGCCCGCCACGCGCTCAGCCTCCCGCGGGTCGATCAGCAGGTCGCGCAGGCGAGGTGCGGGAAGCCCCAGTAACGCCCGCACGACGTCCTTCACGATCTGATCGAGCCGGGCCCCGCGTCGAGCGTTCGCAAGAAGAGAGATGATGAGATCGTGCTCGGGGAAGTACGCCAACGCCGTCGTGTAGCCGGACAAGACGCCCGTGTGCCAGACCGCTTGTTGCCCTGCGAGTGGGAGCAAGGACACTCCGAACCCGTACGGCGGCGTGAACCCGGCGCGGACCGGGACCGCAGTTGTCATCCGCCGGAACGAGCTGACGCTCACGACTTCCCCATCGACGAGGGCTCGCATCCACGTGGCGAGGTCCACCGCGTTCGAACAAAGCCCGCCCGCCCCCGTGAACGCCCTGGCCTTCACCGCCGTCACCGGTCGCAGGGCAAATGACCTGCTGTCCTGGTACCCAATCGCCCGTTGACCGGCTGCGCCCGCGCGGGTTGACGCCGCGCATCCGTCCGTCGATCGAAGACCGAGGCGCTCAAAGAAAGCGCTGGCCAGGAACTCGTCGTGCTGCATGCCCGAGACTCGCTCTACCACAGCTGCCAGAACCGTGTAGTTGGAGTTGCTGTACGACCACCACTCGCCGGGGCTGTAGAGCGTTGGCTGGCGAGCGATGAGGTTCACGATCCTGGCGAGTTCGAAGCGGCGCCGGTCGCCCGTATCGAAGTCCTGAAACTCGGGAAGGTCAGCCCATGCGGGAAGCCCCGAGTTCTGCTGCAACAGGTTGCGTATCGTCGGGACCGACGTCCGCCCCTCTTGATACTCGGGCAGATATTTCGAGACGGGTTCGTCGAGCAGGAGTCGGTTTTGTTCGTAGAGCTTCATGATCGCAGCCGCCGTGAATTGTTTCGACAGGGATCCGATCGCGTAGATCGTATGCGCCGTTGCTGATGCGCCCGCATCGTGATCGGCGACCCCATAACCGTTTGCGAGCACGAGCTTGTGACCTCGCATGATCGCGATCGACACGCCAGGGATGTGGAGTTCCCGCCGATCGGCCTCGACGAGGCGGTCGACCCGGCGGGCCAGGTTCGAGTTCGTGGATAGTCCTTCGACAGCGGCGGATGTTTGTGACAAGCAGGGCGTGACCCCCATGAGAGCGATGACCACTGCGCCGAATTTCCTGCCTCCGTCCTTTCTGATCTCCATCCGCGATTGCTCGTCGCCTTCGCCGTAGCCGCCATGACAGCAGATCAGGAGAATTGCGGCGGACAGCGCGATGATGGAAGGTCTCATCTTCGTTTTTCCAGAGTAGACAAGGACCAGCATGTCCGCCTAACGAGAATTAGACTGCATTTTGCAATCTATTTCAGCCTCCATACAGGCAAATGTCCCTGAACAGGCTGCAGGTTGGCAAGCCACGTTTATATAGACACAGGATGCGCTTCAAGATGCGACTGGCGATAGACCGGGAATCGTTGTTTGTGAAGTACCGGCGAAACCGCAGTGGTGCGACATTCGCACGACAGTTTTTAGTTGGTCGCCGACCCGATTTCCTTTTCAAACGCGATCCACCAAAAGACTGAAAGTTATTAAACCGCCGATCATCA
>Ga0222623_10000741_pt1 | contig 10766 bp, 13 predicted proteins | sample PLMtaG_FD_177336 | JGI IMG/M metagenome (GOLD analysis project Ga0222623, IMG submission 177336) | Groundwater sediment microbial communities from an aquifer in East River, Colorado, USA - PLM2_30_coex | ecosystem: Environmental > Terrestrial > Soil > Riparian zone | place: USA: East River...
GAGATGGCGAACGAGCGCATCAAGAAGCAGCCGCTCGCGCAGCCGAACACCGGGTCGATCTTTCGCAACCCGCCGGGCGACTTCGCCGGGCGGCTCATCGAAGCCGCCGGCCTGAAAGGGCGCGCGCTCGGCGGCGCGATGGTGAGCGAGAAGCACGCGAACTTCATCGTCAACGCGAACGGAGCGACGGCGAAGGACGTGCGCGCGCTCATGGCCCTCGTGCAGCAGGAGGTCGCGAAGAAATTCAGCGTGAAGCTTGTCCCCGAGGTGGAGCTGGTGGGGGAGTGGTGAAGAAAATACGAGTCGGCGTGCTCACCGGCGGCGCGTCGGCCGAGCGCGACATCTCGCTCGCGGCCGGGGCGCAGATCCAGCGCAGCCTTCCCGCCGACCGCTACGAGGTCGTGCTGCTTGATCCGCTCGCGTTCATGGTCCGCAACCCCGCGCTCACGGAGGCGCAGCGCTCGCAGGCGCGAGACCTACTCGCCGGGGGCGCGCGTGTGGATCCGGCGCACGAGCTGCCGAAAGGCCTCGAGAGCGAGATCGCGTCGGCCTCGAGGGCGCTCGTCCCCGCGACACGCGGGATCACCGACTCAAATGAGCCACTCGACGTCGTGCTCATCTCGCTCTACGGGACGTGGGGTGAGGACGGGCGTATCCAGGGCTTGCTCGACACGATCGGGATCCCGTACACGGGCTCGGGCGTCTTGGCGTCGGCGCTCGCGATGGACAAGGTCATGGCCAAGACGGTGCTCGCGGCCGCGGGCCTCGATGTCCCGCGCGGTGCGGCCGTCAGGGCAGCGGACGGTGCAGAGCTCGATCGTGCGCGTGCGGTGGGGCTTCCCGCGTTCGTGAAGCCCGTCGGGAGCGGGTCCAGCGTCGGGGCTTCGATCGTGCACCGCGCGGAGGATCTCGCGCCGGCCATCACCGACGCGCTGCGCTACGACGAACGCGCGCTGGTGGAGGAGTACCTCAAGGGCACCGAGCTGACCGTGCCGGTGATCGGGAACGATGACCTCACGCCGCTCCCGGTCATCGAGATCGTCACCCAGCGCGAGTTCTTCGACTACCACGCGAAGTACGACGCCGGCGCCAGCGAGGAGATCGTCCCGGCTCGCATCCCCGACGAGGTCGCCAAGCGCGCGCAGGACCTTGCCCTACGCGCTCATCGCGCCCTGGGTTGCCGCGGGATGTCGCGGACGGACTTCGTCTGGATCGGGGACCGCATGGTCGCGCTCGAGGTGAACACGATCCCGGGGATGACCGCCAACAGCCTTCTGCCGAAGGCCGCGCGCGCCGCCGGCATCGAGTTCGGCGATCTGCTCGCGCGCTTCGTCGACTGGGCTCTCGAGGACGCGCGCCGGCGGGCGCGCTGAGCTCCCGACCCCGCCCGCGCGCACGCCGAATCCGACCGCCACGCCGCCCGGCCGATGTCGACCGCGCGGTCGCGGGGCTCACGGCGCTGATGTGCGCCGCCGCGATCGCCGCCGCATCGATCGGGCCCTTCTGGCGGATCCGCAACGTTGCGATCGAGGGCGCGCATCACGTCGCGGTCGACACCGTCGTGGCGTCGAGCGCACTCCTCGAGGCGCAGTCCTTCACGGCGAGTGCCGCTCAGGCCCGCGACCGGCTTCTGAAGCTGCCGGCGGTACGCGACGCGCGGGTCGACATCCGGATTCCCGATCGCGCGCGGGTGGCGCTCACCGAACGCATCGCGATCGCGCGGTGGGTGTCCAGCGGTACGGAGTGGTTCGTCGACGCGGAAGGGGTCCTCTTCTCGTCGCTCGATCCGCGCGGCGCGCCCGAAGTCCGTGTGACCGACGAGCAGAAGCAGCGGCAGGCCGGCGATCGCCTGGATCCCGCACTCGTGGACGCCGCGACGAAGCTCGCGCGGCTCGGACCGCAGGAGCTGCGGCCGGACGCGACGTCGCCGCGTGTCGTGCTCACCGCAGGTGCGACTGGCCTCGTCCTTCGTTTCGCGGCGGGATGGGAGATCCGCTTCGGCGGCGCGGAGCGTATCGACGACAAGATCGCGAACGTGCGCAGATTCCTGCGGGACAACCCGCTGCGAAAGCTAGACTACGTCGACGTGCGCAGCCCCGATCAGATCGTCTTCAGCCCCAGTTAAGTGCTGCTTCCGCTCCTCGGCCTGGTCGCCGGGGTGCTGTTGGGTCTCGCCCTCCGATTCAACCTTCCGATCGAGTGGGCGCGTTACACCGCGGTGGGCATCCTCGCAGCGCTCGACTCGCTGCTCGGTGCCGGGCGTGCCGAGCTCGAGGGACACTTCGATACCCGCATCTTCCTGTCGGGCTTCTACACGAATGCTCTCCTCGCGGCGGGCCTGACCTTCCTTGGCGACAGACTGGGGATCGACCTCTACCTCGTGGCTCTCTTCGCCTTCGGCTGGCGCATATTCCAGAACGTGGCGGTCATCCGCCGTCACTTCCTCTAATGCGGTGGCCGAATCGGTTAGCTTGCCGCTATCGCGGCAAGCGAAGAGGGGTTGAAGGGGATACTTCCCCTGCAATGATCGGAGTGAGTCATGGCTGAGCAGACGGTGCTCGTCGCCATCGACATCGGTACGACGAAGGTATGCGTCCTCATCGGCGAGATGGCCGCGCGCGGCGGCGTCGACGTCATTGGGATCGGCCTCGCCGCATCGGACGGACTGCGCAAGGGCGTCGTCATCGACATCGACCGCACCGTGCAGTCCGTGGCGAGCGCCGTCGAGGCAGCCGAGCGCATCTCGGGGCTCAAGGTCCGGTCGGCTTTTGTCGGCATCTCCGGGAGCCACATCGCCTCCCAGAACTCCCGCGGCATGGTCGCTGTTTCAGGGTCTTCGCGACACGACGTCGACCGCCACGACACGGTTCGCGCGATCGAGGCGGCGCGGGCCGTCTCGATCCCCAACACGCGGGAGATCCTTCACGTCGTTCCGCGCGGGTATGTCGTCGACGGCCAGGAGGGGGTGCGCGACCCGATCGGGATGACCGCCGTACGCCTCGAGGTCGAGACGCACATCGTGACCGCGTCATCGACGAGCGTCCAGAACCTCACGAAGTGCGTCCAGCGGGCCGGCGTCGAGATCGATGAGCTCGTGCTCGCGCCCCTCGCCACGGCCGAGGCGACCCTCACCGACGAGGATCGCGAGCTGGGGGTGTGCCTGGCGGACATCGGCGGGGACACCACCGACATCGCGATCTTCCAGGACGGCTCGATCTCCCACTGCGCGACGATCCCGATGGGCGGCCGGAGCGTCACCGCGGACCTCGGGATCGTCCTGCGGGTGACCCCAGACGTGGCCGAAAGCGTCAAGTTCCGCTACGGGTCGGCCATGCCAATGGACGTCGACCCGGACGAGGTCCTGCAGGTCACCTCCATCGGCGAGGAGACCTCGCACGGCGTGACCCGACGGCACATCGCCGAGATCGTCGAATCCCGGGTGACCGAGATCTTCAAGTTCATCGGCGCCGAGATCGAGGCAGCCGGGGCCACGAACCGCCTCCAGGCGGGGCTCGTCCTCACGGGCGGCGGGTCGCTTCTGGACGGCGTGACGAAGGCCGCCCGGGACCAGCTTGGGATGAGCGCCCGCGTCGTCGGGCCGAAAGGTCTGGGCGGGCTCACCGATCAGATCGCGACGCCGCCGTACTCCGCCGCGAGCGGTTTGCTGCTCTGGGGTGCGCACAACTGGGGCTCCGATGAGGACCGGGGGAACGGCCACGGTCCGCGCACCCCCTTCGATGGCGTGAGCTCGCGCATCGGGCGGATCTTCAAGGGACTCATGCCCTAAATATTCCGTCGAAGAAGCCGCGGAGCAGGGACGACGAACAGTGACGCGACGCGCCTCCGCGCCGGCTCAACAGACGAATCACAAATAGCGCTCGCCAAACGTTGAGTTTGCAGACTATAGTCAGCGCGCGAACTGAATAGCCATGAGCGCACCGCTAGGGGAGGGGCAGCGGCATGGACATCATGGAGGCTTACCCATGCCCCTCCGAAGCGATATCGAAAACTTCGCGCTCATTAAGGTCGTCGGCGTCGGCGGCGGCGGTTCGAATGCCGTGAATCGGATGATTCGCGCCGAGCTCCTCGGCGTCGAGTTCATCGCGGTGAACACGGACGCTCAAGCACTCCTCCTTTCCGACGCCCCGCACAAGCTTCGCATCGGCGACAAGGTCACAAAGGGCCTTGGATCTGGGGCCGACCCCGTCGTCGGCCGGAAATCCGCCGAGGACGACAGCGAGAAGCTCTACGAGGCCCTGAAGGAAGCGGACATGGTGTTCGTGACCGCTGGCATGGGTGGCGGGACCGGCACCGGAGCCGCCCCGATCATCGCCGAGATCGCCAAGGACGTTGGCGCGCTCACGGTCGCCGTCGTCACGAAGCCGTTCAGCTTCGAGGGCGCGAAACGGCGCCTTCTCGCCGAGCAGGGCATCGCCGAGCTCGTCGACAAGGTCGACACCCTGATCACGATCCCGAACGATCGCCTGCTCCAGGTTGTCGAGAAGAAAACGAGCATGGTCGACGCGTTCCGCATCGTCGATGACGTCCTGCGACAGGGTGTCCAGGGAATCAGCGACCTCATCACGGTGCCGGGCCTCATCAACCTCGACTTCGCTGACGTGAAGACGATCATGACGAACGCGGGATCCGCCCTGATGGGGATCGGACATGGTTCGGGCGAGTCGCGTGCCGCGGATGCGGCGCGCCAGGCGATCATGTCCCCGCTCCTCGAGCAGAGCATCGACGGCGCGCGCGGAGTGCTCTTCACGATCACCGGCGGACCGGACCTCACGCTCTTCGAGGTCAACGAGGCCGCGGAGATCATCCACGCGGCAGCCGATCCCGAGGCGAACATCATCTTTGGCGCGGTCATCGACGAGCGCATGGGCGGCGAGGTCAAGATCTCCGTCATCGCGACCGCGTTCGAGCAGGCTCGCGCGATCCGTCGTCTCGAAGGTCCGACCTACAAGCGGCAGGCGCCCTCGGTCGAGCAGCGCGCGACATCGGCTTCGGCGGTCGCGTCCGCTCCGATGACGGCGGCTCAGCCAAAGACCGAGGAACCGAAGAAGTACGACGCCAACGATCTCGAAGTTCCTAGTTTTCTGAGACGCCGGTGAGCTGAGCGGCGGATCGTCCGCCGCTCGCTATTGGCACGTCGGCTGCATCCCTGTAACGAAACAACGCAAATTTTCGAGACGGGGGTGCCGCAGTGATGCGAGAAGGAGGCGCTGTCGTCCGCGAGGAATCGTGGAGGGCGTGGCCTGTGTACTGGTCTCCCGTGATCGTCGGGGCTCTCGCCTCGGTCGTCGCGGTCGTGCTCTTTGGCGTCATCGGTACAGCGGTCGGATCGTGGAAAGCCGGGAGCGAGGGCCGGGTCACCGACTTCAGCGGCGTGGGTCGCGTCGCTGTCGCCTATGCAGTCTTCGCTTCGTTCTTCGCGTTCGTGATCGGCGGATGGGTGACGGCGCGGATCGCCGGTATTCGTCGCGCTGAACCGGCGATCCTCCAAGCGGCCATCGCGTTCCTCGTCGCGACCGTAGTACTCCTTGCGATGGCGAGTTTCGGAGGGGCGGTCTTCAACGGGTGGTATGTGGGCCTGGCTCCCTCACCCGCGGTTCCCACACAGGCCGGGCAACCGGTCGACCCGACCGCGGCGAAGGCCGCGGCAGCGGGAGCGACCGTCGCGGCCGTGGCACTCCTCCTCGGACTCGCCGGCAGCGTCGTCGGGGGCTGGATGGGCTCCGGCGAGCGCATGGACTTCAGCTTCTACAACCGCGAGCGGGGCGGCCTGACGCGCCGGGTCGCGAGCGACCGCACCACGCGGATATAGGGAGGTACCGCGATGATCCTGATTCTTCTCTGGCTTCTTGGGGCGCCACTCGTCCTGATCATCCTGCTGTTCCTGCTCGGCGTCGGGCATTAGGGACTAAGAACGTGAGCGCCCCCCAACGTACGTGAGGGGGTGTGGGGGCCAGCCCCCACGATTGAAATGGTGGCTGGCCCCGCGGTCACTACTAGATTTGGTGGCACCCTGTCCCATATCTTGTGTCTGTGAAGTGCCCCGCTTGCGCCAACCTCGACACCCGCGTCATCGATTCGCGCGAGGCCGAGGACGGCGACTCGATCCGCCGTCGCCGCGTCTGTGACCGGTGCGAGGAGCGGTTCACCACCTTTGAGCGGAGCGAATCCGCTCGCATCCAGGTCCTGAAGCGCGACGGCAGCCGACAGGAGTTCGACCGGCGCAAGCTCGCCAGCGCGATCGGCAAGGCCGCCTCGAAAGGGTTGACCGCTGACGAGATCGACCGGCTCATCGACGAGCTCGAGGCGGGCGTCAGGCAGAGCGGCGCATCCGAGATCGCCTCCGGACGGATCGGCGAGATGGTGCTCGAGCGTCTCGCCGAGCGCGACCCGCTCTCGTATCTCCGCTTCAAGATCGTGTACTCACGCATCGAGGACATCGATGCGCTCTACGACGAGCTCGCCTCCCTCGTGCGCATCCGGCAGCAGGCGCGCGATCGCCGCGTCGCGGAGCAGATCACCCTCCCCATCTCCGAGCCCGTTATCGCCGGCCCGTCGCGCCGCCGTCGGCGATAAGACCCGAGCTACCGCTCGGCCTTTACGCGAAGCCTCGCTAGGCGAGGCTTCTGGTAAACCTCTTGGCGCGGTCCTCTGGGGTCTCAGCGGCACGCTGACTGACAGCGTGCATTTGTCGTCGACACGTGGCGCGAGCTTCGCGGCGTCGTGCTCGCGCTGGGCGGGCCGAAGCCCGGCATACTCGGTCGTCGTGGTCCTCTCCGATCGTGACATCCGCGCAGCGATCGACGCTGGCCGCATCGGGATCGATCCGTTCGACCCCAAGTGCGTCCAGCCGGCGTCGATCGACATCCGCCTCGACCACCGTTTTCGCGTGTTCCGCTCGAGCCGGCACGCGTTCATCGACCTCGCCCGCCCGCTCGACGACATCACCGAGCTCGTTCAGGTCCCGCCGAAGACGCCGTTCATCCTCCATCCGAACGAGTTCGTCCTTGGCTCGACGCGCGAGCGCATTCGCCTCCCCGACGACATGGTGTCGCGCGTCGAGGGAAAGAGCTCGCTCGGGCGGCTCGGCTTGCTCATCCACAGCACCGCGGGATTCATCGACCCGGCGTGGGACGGCCACATCACGCTCGAGCTCTCGAACGTGAACACGATCCCGATCACTCTGTATGCGGGAATGCGCATCGGTCAGCTGTCGTTCTTCCCTCTCTCGAGCCCAGCGGAGCATCCGTACGGGTCGCCCGAGCTTGGCTCGTCCTACCAGGGGCAGACTGGGCCGACGCCATCGCGGTACAAGCTGGACGTATAGCGGGGCGTGTGCACCACCTGCCTGTTGATCGTTTTCGTCGAGGCGTTCATCAACGTCCTCGCGGGGGCGCTCACGCTCGCGATCTTCGTGCGCGTCATCCTGTCGTGGATCCCGAACGCACGCCTGCCGTTCGGCCTTGGCGACTTCGTGTTCGGTGTCAGCGAGCCGATCCTGTCGCCGATCCGGCGCGCAATGCCGTTCTTCGGTGGTGTCGACTTCTCGCCGTTCATCGCGCTCATCGCGATTCAGATCGTGTCGGGCCTGGTTCTCCGCGTCCTTCCGCCGGCGATCTGAGCCGTGCCGGAGCGTCTGAGCGTTCCGGTGCGCGTCATTCCACGCTCCCGAAGCGAGCGCATCGACCCCGTCCGCGGCGGCCGCCTGGTCCTCCGCGTCGCGGCCGCGCCCGAATCGGGAGCCGCGAACCGCGCTGCGCAGGCGCTCCTGGCGACGGCACTTGGCCTCCGCGCGGCCGATGTCCAACTCCAGCGGGGGAGCACCTCGCGCGATAAAACGCTCAGCGTCCCCGCTGCGGCGCGGGGGCGGCTTGAACGGCTGTTGAAATAGGAGCGCACGCTCGGGCGTACAGAGGGGGAATGGCCGCGAGTGCTGCCCTGCGCATCGATCTGCCGATGGCCCGGATGGCCTCGCCCGTGACCTTCGCGGACGGTGTCCGCGAGCACCAGGACGAGGTGTACGGCGTCGCGCTCCGCATCACCGGGGACCGCGAGGCCGCCCTCGACGTGGCGAGCTCGACCTTCCTCAAGGCATACCGGGCGTTCGATCGGTACGACCAGACTCGGCCGCTGCGGCACTGGCTCCTCCGGATCGCGACGAACGAGTCGATCACGTACGTGCGGAAGCGCGGGCGGGAGCTACGGCGCCGGGTCGAGGTCGAGCAGGCGACGACGCTCGCCGACCCGACGGCTCTGCCCGACGCCGAATCCGTCGCGCGCGAAGATCGCGCGCGAATCCGCGCGGCGGTGAGCCTGCTGCCGGAGCTCTACCGCGTCGTGATCGTGCTCCGCTATTTCAACGAGCTGAGCGTCGACGAGATCGCGCACGTCACCAAACGGCCCGCGTCGACGGTCGGTGTGCAGCTGCTCCGCGGGCGCGCGCTGCTCCGCAGCGCTCTCGAGGGCGGGCGATGAGAAGCGACCGACGGGACGACGATATGTTCGACGAGACGCGGCTCCGCCGTGCTCTCCGGCTCGAAGCGGCCGAGCTTCCGCCTCGGATCGACGTCGCGGCGATCGCCGCGCGCGCCCGGGCTGACCGACCGGCGTTCGCCGCGGCTTCGCTCGTCTCGGCGCTCCTCGCGGGCATCGCCGCGGCGGGGCTCGTCGGCCTTGTCGCGGCGGCATTGCCCGCGGTCGCCCCGGCGGTGGCGTCGGACCTATTCACGGCTGTCATCCAAATGTTCACGCGCGTTGCGGTTCCGGCAAGCGCTCTGCTGTCCTTGGCCGAGCAACCCGCGGTTCCGATCGCGGCGATCGCCTTACTGGCGGTCGCAATCGTCCACGAGTACATGCTGCGAAGGGAGCCTGTCCGTGAAGTCACGTCTTGAGCGCAGCGCCACCAACCGGGTCATCGCCGGTGTCTGCGGTGGCATCGCCGAGTACCTCGCGATCGACGCGACGCTGGTGCGGGTCGTGTTCGTCGGGCTGACGATCTTTGGGGGCATCGGCCTCCTCCTCTACATCGTCCTCCTGGTCCTCATGCCGCTGCCGGGACAGCCGGCGCCCTTCACATCGGCCCCGCCGCCACCGGCCACCGACACGACCGCGCGTATGGAGGGCGACCCGACCGCAACGCCGCCGTCGGCCGTGGCGCCCGTCGACCCGGCCAGGCATGCGGCCGAGGCCGATCGCCGCCGAATGGCGGCCGGGTACATCCTCATCGGCCTCGGGATCGTGTTCTTCCTGAACACTGCCGGTGCGTTCCGGTTCGTCCAGTGGCAGTTCGTCTGGCCGCTCGTACTCATCGGTATCGGGGTGCTCTTCCTGGTGCAGCGGGTGCGCACGTGAGCACGCGGCGCGGCGTCTTCTGGCCGCTCCTGCTCATCGCGCTCGGTCTCATCTTTCTCCTGCAGAACTTCGGGTTCATCTCGGGCGTGTCGTGGCTCGCGGTCGCCAGCCTCTGGCCGCTGCTCCTCATCCTCATCGGCCTCGACATCGCATTCGCGCGCCGATGGCCGCTTCCCACGCTCGCGGGCGAGATCGCTGTCATCGCGGCGGGCCTCGCCCTCGTCGCCTACTCGCCGAACCTTTCGCCAGGGGTGTTCGTCTTCGGGAACGGTGATGGCACTGGCCAGAACGACGTCGCCCTGCCACGCGGCGCTACCCAGCTCAACCTCACGCTCAACGGGGGCGCGATCCGGAGCTACCACGTGAGTGGAGGCGCGAGTCAGCTCGTCGAGGCGCACAGCGCCAGTCCCGATCTGCGGTTGCGTGTTTCGGGCGGCAGCAACGGGCGCGCCGATGTGCGGCTCGACCAGGTGTCGAGCGGCTTCTTCCATCCGATCAACGAGGGCGACGTTCAGATCCGCCTCGCGAGCGACGTGCCGACATCCCTCACGATCAATGTCGGCGCCGGGGAGTTCGACGTCGACCTCTCCGACGTGCGCGTTACCGATGCCAAGGTCAACGTCGGCGCCTCGTCGATGCGGTTCGTCGTGCCGAAGCCAAGTGGCGACATCGCGATCCGCATGAACGGCGGCGCTTCCAACATCGTGATCGTCGTTCCCGATGGCGTCGACGCGCGGATCGCGACCACCGGCGGCCTCCTGTCGCTCCGGAGCGACAACCCGCGACTCGGGACGACCGGCAGCGCTAGCGGTGTCTTTGCCGGTGGGACCTCCGTGGAAACCAGCGGCTACGGCGCCGCGCAGAATCGTGTGACGCTCACGATCTCGGCAGGAGCGAGTTCGATCGTCGTGCGGTAGCCCCGCGTAAACTCGGCCCGTGCTTCACAACGCGCTCGAACGGATTCTCGAAGCGCAGGCCGTATGGGCGGATCCGCTCGGAAAGGTCTTCGTCGCGATCTTCGCCGCGCTCTACAAGCCCGTGCCGGCGATCAAGGATCTTCTCAACGGCGTGTGGCTCGGGCACCCCCTGCATCCCGCGATCACCGATGTGCCGATCGGCGCCTACGTTGTCGCGCTCGTCCTGGATCTCTCGGGTCAGCGCGCCGCCGCGACCGCCGCGATCGGCGTCGGGATCGTGTTCATGCTGCTCGCCGCGCTCGCCGGATACGCCGACTACATCGATCTCGAAGGGAAGACCCAGCGGTTCGGGACGATCCACTCCTCGCTCATGCTCGTCGCGCTCGTTCTCTATCTGGTTTCGTTCGTCATGCGTCTCAGTCCCCTCCCATCTTCGGCGGAGGTCTGGCTCTCGGTGCTCGGGTTTCTCATCGTCATCAC
>Ga0222623_10000743_pt1 | contig 10750 bp, 9 predicted proteins | sample PLMtaG_FD_177336 | JGI IMG/M metagenome (GOLD analysis project Ga0222623, IMG submission 177336) | Groundwater sediment microbial communities from an aquifer in East River, Colorado, USA - PLM2_30_coex | ecosystem: Environmental > Terrestrial > Soil > Riparian zone | place: USA: East River...
CGTCGTCTTCTTCGTGGACTCCGGTCGAGGCACGGCAGGCGTGTCGCAGGCGGGACGCTCGACGAACGGCCGCGTGTGGAAGATGGTGCTCGACCCCGGCAACCCGAAGAAGGTCAACTCGCTGAGCGTGTTTGTCGAGGGCGACGACAGCGAGGTGAAGACACCCACCGAGATCCATCAGCCAGACAACATCGAGACGACGCAAACCGGCATCCTCGTGACCGAAGATCCAGGGAGCAGCCAGCAGTTCACGCCCACTCAGCAGATCAGCGACGCGGCGAGGGCGACGACGGCGAGGCTCTGGTATGTCCCCTTCTCGGGCACGCCCGAGATCGTCGCAAAGGTGGACCAGTCGACCGATGAGTCGACCAATGCGACCCGGCCCGACGTCGATCCGGCGGACAACCCACCCTTTGCGAGCGGGTCGTTCCCGATCAGCCCAGGCAACTGGGGCGTGTGGGAGTCGAGCGGCATCGTGGACGCCTCGGCGGCCTTCGGTCCGGGGGCGTTCCTTATCGATGTGCAGGCGCACACGTTCTGGGTCGACTCGGCGCCCGGTGATGACACCTTCATCGACGACAACAGCGATCCGGACTTCACGGACAAGCGTGAAGGCGGCCAGTTGTTGCTGATCCGCATCCCAGGGATCTAGCTCAACAAGTGAAGAGGGGGCGCCCTCCGGGGGCGCCCCTCTTCACTTGGGGATCGCTTAGTCGACCGAGCGCAGGTGGCGGTCGAACCAGGCCTGCGTCCGACGGATCGCGTCGAGCGAGTGCGCGCGCTCCATCGGGACGTGGCCCTCGCGCGGGTAGACGACGAGCTCGACCTCGGTCCCCGAGGCCGCGATCGCGTTGGCGAGCTCCCACCCCTGCCCGACCGGCGTGCACCGGTCCTCCGCGCCCTGGAGGATGAGGGTGGGCGTCCGGCAGCGGTGGGCGTGGGTCACCGGGGAGCGCTCGACGAACTGGCTCGTCGGGTCGTGCCAGTCGCCCTCCAGGATCATCTCGTCGTACATCCAGACCTCCGAGGTCAGGTGGAACGAGACGTAGTTCGAGACCACCGACATCGCGACTGCGGCGCCGAACCGATCGGTCTGCGTGACCGCCCAGCCGGCCATGTAGCCGCCGTAGGACAGGCCCGAGATGCCGAGGCGTTCGGGATCGGCGACGCCGAGCGCGATGCACGCGTCGACGCCGGCCATCACGTCCTGGAAGTCCATCCCGCCCGAGTCGCCGATCACCGCCTGCGCGAACGCGTGCCCCCGGCCGATGCTCCCCCGCGGGTTCGGCAGCAGGCACGCGTACCCGGCGCTCGCGAGCAGGACCGCGTTCGGCTCCGAGTCCGAGAAGAACGCGCCCCAGTTCCAGGTGGGCCCGCCGTGCACGAGCGTGAGCAGCGGCAGCGGACCCTCGGCGTCGCGCGGGGTCATCAGGAGACCCTCGATCTCGAGCCCGTCGGGCGCGGTCCACCGGATCGTGCGCACGTCGGGGAGCACGGTGTCGGCGATCACGGCGTCGTTGAACGAGGTGAACCGGGTCCACTCCTGCTTGTCGTGATCGAACCGTGCGAGCTCGGGCGGTTGGCCGTGCGCTTGGTGCGTGGTCCACACGACGGATCCACCGTCGGCGATCGTGCACTTCGGCTTTGTCACCTCGTCGCCGATGAACGCATCGCCGCGCCACCCCTCCTCCACGCTGCCGTCGAGCGAGATCCGCCCGCACGCCGTCCCGGTCCCGTCGCAGCGCGCATACCAGAGCGATTCGTCATCGATCCACTCGACGAGGCCGACGGTCTGCAGGCCCGGCCAGGGATCGGTGGTCGTTCCGTCGGCCAGGTCCACGATCATCACGCTGCCGCTCAGCAGCCCCGGGTCGCTCGAGTACCCCTCGACCACGGCCGCGCGCCGCCCGTCCGGCGAGAGCGCGAGCCCCTCGAGCGACCACGTCGGCCGGTAGAGGGTTTCCGCGGCGCGTTCGGCGAGGTCGAGCCGAGCGACGACCGAACGGTACCACCCAGCCGTGCTCGGATCCTCCGAGACGAGCGCGACCACGACGCCGTCGGGGTCCCCGTCGAACTCCCACACGCTCATGCCCGGCGGCCCGACCTCCGCGACGTCGCCGGATGCGAGGTCGATCTCGAACAGGCGCCGGCGCGCCTCCCCCGGCCGGATCACGGAAGAGTCGGGCGCGGGTTCGGCGCCGCGCACGGCCCGCGCGCTCCAGTCCAGCCCGTAGCAGCCGGGATCGGCCACGAGCACCAACAGACAATCGCCTGCGCCGGACCACAAGACCGCCTCAGCCGAACCGATCAGGGTCGCCGCGAGGACCGGCTCCTCGCCGAGAGCCATCGTGTACGGGAGCCGGTGGCCTGGTGTGATTCGATCGGACAGGAACGCCAGATGTGACCCACCCGCCGACCACGTCGGACTCCGATCGCTCCATGCGTCGCTCGTGATCTGTTTGGGCGCGTCGGAATCCCGGTCGATGAGGTACAGGTCACTCGGCGGGTACGAACCGACGTCCGCGACCGTGGCGTGGAGCGCAAATGCGACCCTCGACCCGTCAGCAGAGAACGCTAGCTCAGCAGGCGTCCGAACATCGAGTAGATGATCATCCATCGGGCCGAAATACTCGCGGGCGTCGCTCACGGCAGCGGTAGCGTAGCCGCTCGGTCCGTCGAGCCGAGCTCGAAATGCGCAAGCAACCGGCGGGCAGTTTCACGGATAGTGGTGGCTACGGCACCTCCGCGGGGTTGCGTCGCGAAGCGTGAGGAATATCGCGGCACGCGAGACGGACGGACGCTCAGCCTGACGGTGTCAGTTCGAGAGCCTGGATCACGACCATCTTCTGCGCGATTGGCAGACTGACCTCGGTAGACACTTCGGCATCGTGATAGTCCGGCAAGAAAGGCGGCCGTGCACCAAGAAACTGACCCTGCGGAAGCATCCCGGCGGGGATACCGATCTCTTCGAAGGACGCGACCCTTCGAGTGAACACAGGCACCTGAGTGATACCACGAGCCAGAAAGCCGAATGCCCGGTGATATCCGTCGACGAGGTAGTGGGACCCCTGGAACTCAGTGACCTTCATCATCGAGGGCAAGAGGGCAACTGCGAAACCAATTCCAGGGAGAGTTGGTCCCCCCTGACCGTCGTTGATCTGCTGAATGAAATGTGCCATCACACGAAGGTTCAGGTCGGGCGAAAGTATTGTGAAGACGTTGCGCTGCTCGTCGAACTGAATCGGGAGTGGAACAGTCCCTTGCGGTGTCGGAAGCGTGAGAGCCGCAAGCGCGGCCAGATCGTCCCGATCGACGTCTCCTACTCGCTCAATGGCCCGCTCAGTGAAAACCGACTGCTGGAAACCACGAACGCGGGTCAGGTCTGCGAGCGCGACTTCCCAGCCCTCGGCAAAGTATTGCGCGCCGATCGGGTTCGTTCGAAGCGCGTTGACGTATCCGGCGAGCTCGGTTGGCGAGCCCATCAAGACGATATTGTCGCCGGCGGCAGGTGTCCTTCTTGCGACGGCCTGCCGGGCCGTGCCGGCGTGTTCCAGCCGATCTGCCGGAGGTGTCTCCCCGATCCGCTTGCCGCACAGGAACAGGATCGTTTGCTCGGGAGACATCCACCCGACCAGCGCCCGGGCCGGTCGCTCGAGCCTGGGAGGTCCCTGCGACGACGCATCTCCATGCCCGTTACCGTTCCCGTTTCCAGGAGCCGCGACCACGTGCTTACCAACCTGCTCGTCCATCTGAATCTCTTAGAGCTATGTGGGGAAGCTTGAGCAGTGCCAACAACACTTCAGACTCACCAACAGGTTACTCGAACAGATGTTCGAAGTGCAACCGGGTACTCGCACCCAGCACATCGCCTAACTGCCGCCAAGCACCTTTGTGACGTACCTCACGGTCAGCCCTTGACCGGGCGGGTACTCTATGGGCATGGAGCGAGCACGCAAGCCAAGTGACGGGCGAAAGCCCAATCCGAGGCCAGGACCCCCGAGAACCTAGCCCGAGAGAACCACGCGTAACTGCTCCGCGAGGTCTTCGAAATGCTCAAAGATCGTGGGGTCGTTCTCCCTTTCTCGAAGGAACCACACGGCAGGCTCCCACTGGTCCCACGTGGCTACGAGTCCCCAACCAAACGTGTCCAGCACTATTCGAAAGGAAATGGCGCGAGCCCTGCGTTGTACGGCCAGGTCTTCGAAGAAGTTGGGGATTCGCTGGAGCACGAACTGCTTGTCGGAGACGAGCGCTATCTGGGCCTGTAGGTAGAACCGCAAGAGCCACGGCTCATCTACGAACGGCGCGGCCATGCGGCGTGACTCCGCCAGCGGTTGCTCGTCCCAGCGTCTCGAGATGTCCGCCATCAGTGCCGCATGGCGCGATCTGGTCGCGGCCGACCAAGCAAGGACAATCCCGCCTAGCCCGAGCACTGCGGCAGCGGCAGTCACTACCGTCGCAATGTTTGCCCAAGTCCCGAACCCAGGATCGGACGAGAGGGGAGCAACAGTTTCCATGAGCACGCACCCTAGAACTTAACGCCCTGAAAAGGATAGTTCCGCACGTGCGTATTCGCGTCGACAACTGGGCGCGGTCACGAGGAAGGGCTTGAGAGGAAGAGCCTTAGGCGAGGCGTCGATCCGCGGCCCACCGACTGAGTTCGTAGCGGTTCGTGAGCTGGAACTTCCGCAGCACCCCGCCGACGTGACTCTCGACCGTCTTGACCGAGATGTGCAGCTCGCGCGCGATCTCCTTGTACTCGTACCCCCGAGCGATGTAGCGGAGAACCTCCTTCTCGCGTGGGGTGAGCTGGTCGAGCTCGGGATCGATGGCCGGCGCCGTCTGGCCCGAGAACGCGTCGAGGACGAACCCCGCGAGCCTGGGCGAGAACACCGCGTCGCCCTCGTGCACGCGACGGATCGCGTCGGCGAGCTCGGGGGGTGAGATCGACTTCGTCACGTAGCCTCGCGCACCGGCGCGGATCACGGCGATGACGTCCTCGGCCGCGTCCGAGACGCTCAGCGCGAGGAACCGCACGTCGGGGAGCGCCTCGACGACCTCGGGGCCGTTGCCGTCGGGCAGGTGCACGTCGAGCAGCACGACGTCGGGCTTGGCCTTGGGGACCTCGGCCACCGCCTCCGCCACCGAGCCCGCCTGGCCGACGATCGCGAACTCCTCCCCCAGCTCGTTCCGAACGCCGCTCGCGAACAGCTCGTGGTCCTCGACCAGGAACACACGGATCACGTCGCACGGCTCCTCGGGATCCGCAGCCGAACCTCGGTGCCGTGGCCCGGCGCGCTCTCGATGACCGCGACGCCGCCGTTGCGTTCCATGCGACCCTCGATCGACTCGGCGATCCCGTGCCGGTCGGCCGACCGGGAGAAGGACATCGGGGACATCCGAGGTGTGACGGAGTTCACAGCATCTCGAACACCTGTTCGAGTAACGTCGTTCTCGTGAGTACCTTGCGATCGGCGTTGGACGAGATGCGGGTCGAGGACCTCCGGCTGGTGGACGACGAGGGGCTGGCCGCGGACCTCGACGAGCTCGAACGCGCCTCGCGCGTTCTCGAGGCTGAGCGCTCGCGGCGGGTTGCGGAGTTCGATCGGCGGAGGGCGTTCGTGGCGGATGGATACCTGTCCGCCTCTGCGTGGTTCACGCACCGCCACCACTCGTCGCACGCGAGCGCCGCCGCGCTCGTGCGTCGGGCACGGACGCTCGAGCAGATGCCGTTCACGCGTGAGGTGCTGGGAGCGGGCGAGATCTCGGCCGATGCTGTTCGGCTGCTCGCCTCGGCGAGGGAGGCGTGCCCCGAGGCGTTCGCCGAGACCGAGCAGGCCCTCGTGGAGGCCGCCCGAACGATGACGTTCGGCGAATTGCGGAACGTGACCGCTTACTGGCGGATCGCGGCCGACCGCGAGGGGGCACTGCAGGACGAGGACCGTCGGTACGAGCGACGAAGCCTGTTCGTCTCACCCACCTGGGACGGAATGGTCCGGGTCGATGGCGACCTGGACCCGGAGACCGGGGAGACGCTGATCACCGCGCTCCGAGCCGTGACCGACGCCGAGGCACGCACCGGCGAAGGACCGGATCTGCGCTCGCCGGCACAGCGTCGAGCCGATGCGCTCGGCGAGGTGTGCCGGCAGTGGCTCGGTTCGCTGACGCGCCCATCCGTGGCGGGCGAGCGGCCACATGTCGTGGTCACGATGGACGTGGCATCGCTCGAAGCGCGCGCGGGTCGATCCGAGCTGGAGGACGTCGGTCAGATCACACCCGAGGCGGCTCGACTGCTGGCGTGCGACGCCAACGTCACCCGCGTGATCACGGACGCACGATCCGAACCGCTCGACGTCGGTCGAAGGACGAAGCTGGTGTCGTCGGCGCTACGGCGAGCCGTCGTCGTTCGAGATCGCGGCTGCCGGTTCCCGGGCTGCGAGCGGCCACCCGGTTGGTGCGACGCGCATCACGTACGGCATTGGGCCGATGGTGGCGAGACATCGCTCGCCAACCTACTGCTGCTTTGCCGGCCGCACCACCGGGCGATCCACCGCGGGTTCAAGGTGCAGATGCTCGACGGGTCACCCGTGTTCTCGCGACCCGACGGCACCCGGCTCGGCGAGCGCGCTCCGCCCTGAGGAACCCCGCACGATCTCAGGGTTCTTCCCGGGACATCCCGGATGGCGCCGGCGCCACTGTCCGAGCATCATCGTGGCGGTCGTCGTGCTCGGACTGCTGTTCGTGATCTCGGCGGGACACCGGCTCATGCCCGTCCGCAAGGACGTCGCCGCGACGGACGACCCCACGCTCGACGGGGACGACGGACCCGAACCCGACTAATCGCCTTCCTCGCCGTGGCCGTTTGCTTCGGCGTGGGCCGGTGGCCCGTAGCCCCCGTCTTCACCCGACGAGGGCTCCTCGACGAGTGCGGGCGAGACCGTCTCGAGCGCGCTCTCGCCACCGAGCGCGACGACAGCGTCGACGATCGCCTGGTCGATCGTGTCGGCGGCCGCCGACGAGATCTCGCCGTCCTCGACAGCCTTGCCGAGCTCCTCTTCCAGGTCGTTGAGCTTGTCGCCGATCTTCTCGGCGTCGCCCTCTCGGTACGCGTCCAGCAGCTCGTCGGCACGCTTGGTGAGCTCCTCAGCGGCGTGATCGGAGATCTCCTCGTTCAGCTGCGCCGAACCGATCGCCGAGATCAGGCCGGCCCAGGCGCTCGCGAACGTCACGGGTGGGAGCGATGGTGCATCGGTCGACGGCGAGTCGGGGGCCGTCTCCTCGGCGGCCGCTCGCGCCTGCGCGCGTGGGCGGAACGGATCGGATGTGACGGCGAGGAGCACGCCGGCTAGGGCGAAGAGCAGAGCGACGACCAGCGCTGCCGCCAGCCACGTCCGATGACCGTGGGGTTTCCGGCGAGCATGCGACCTCTTCGAGGTGCCGGTCGGCTGCCTCTCGGCTCCAACCCCGACCGTCGCGACGGGCTGCGTCTCCGCACCCCCGGCGACCGCACCCACAGGCTGCGTCTCGGCGGCCCCCACCGTCTCGAGCTGCATCGTGTCGCCCGACCGCGCGAGCGGAACGGCGAGCAGGGCGGCCTCGAGCTCGGCGGCCGACGCGAACCGTCGCCTCGGGTCCTTCTCGAGGCACCGCATCACGATCGCCTCGAGCTCGGACTGCACCGGCACGATCGTCGAGGGCGGCGGCGCGTCCTCGTTCACGTGCCGGTACATCGTCGCGATCGGCGTCTCGGCTCGGAACGGGACGTTGGCGGTCAGCATCTCGTACAGGACGCACCCGAGCGCGTACAGGTCCGCGCGCTCGTCCACCGGCTGACCACCTGCCTGTTCGGGCGAGAGGTATGCCGTGCTCCCGAGCACGACACCGGTCCCGGTGAGCGTGTCCGAGCCCGCGGCCCGCGCGATCCCGAAGTCGACGACCTTCATCCGGCCATCCGGGAGCACCATCACGTTCCCCGGCTTGATGTCGCGGTGGATCAACCCGCGCTCGTGGGCCGCGGCGAGCGCGCGAGCGATGTCGACGGCCACGGCGACCGCTTCCGCCGGCGGCATCGGGCCGTCGCGTCCGAGACGGTCGGCGAGGGTCTCGCCCTCGACGAGCTCGGTCACGATGAAGTGGGTGCCGTCGTCCGACCCGCTGTCGAACACGGCGACGATGTTCGGGTGGCTGAGCCCGGCGGCCGCACGCGCCTCCCGGCGGAACCGCTCGAGGAAGGAGCTGTCGCGGTCGAACGGCGGCGCCAGCACCTTGACCGCGACGGGGCGGCGGAGCTGACGGTCCAGGCCCCGATACACGCGGGCCATCCCACCTTCGCCGAGCACGGGGCCGAGCTCGTACCGGTCGGCGAGGACGTGCGTGGTCTGCTGCACGGAGCGAGGCTTACCCACCTGGCGCTGCCCCTACGCGTGGCACCCCGCGCCCCCGCGTGCTCATCCCGCGCCCCCGCCCGTCCCCCCGCCGCCGCCGCCCCCGCCGCCCGAGAAGCCCCCGCCGGAGAAGCCGCTGGACGAGCTCGACGAGCCGAACCCGCCGCTCGAGGACCCGCTGCTCGAACTCGCGATCGAGACCCCGACGATCGCGGGCGCCGCCGTCTGGAACTGGTGCCAGGCGGTGACCCCGGCCAGACCGGTCGGGGCACCGCGGATCGGCGAACGCAGGCTCTCGACCGGCACGAGGGCTTTCACCTGCTTCTCGACCTCGTCGGCAACGTCCAGCGCCACCGCCCACTCGAGGTACTGCTCCCAGATGATCACGGCGAGCGCGGGCGCGTTCGGCAGATCGGAGAAGTCCTTCAGGTAGGTGCGGAACGCCTCCAGACGCTTGACGCGCGTTCGGTCCTCCAGCCCGAGTCTCGCGTGGATCCTGATCAGCGCGGCGATCAGCGAGAGCGCGGACACCGGGACGAGCCACCACCCGATCGCGCCGCCGAGACCCCACACCGCGGTCCAGATGCCATAGCCGGCCGCGCCGATCGCGATGATGGCCGCGAGCGTCGACTCGAGCCGCGCGTCGCCCTTCTGGATGCGGCGGGTGATGCCGCTCGACCTCGACTTCACGCCCGACCACCACGCCGAGTAAGTCCGGGACGAGTCGGCTTTGCGCGGCTTCGGGTGCTTCACCGAGATCTCGTCGACCATGTCGTCGCCGCGACCGAACAGCAACCACATGAAGTCCTGGTCGACCTCCGTCTGCAGATCCATCGCGTCCACCTTGCGGACCAGCGTCAGGTCCTTCGGGTCCGTGACGCGGCCGTCGGCCTTCAGCTCGATCGCTCCCAAGCGCGCGAGCTTGAGCACCTGGGCCCGGTACGCGTTCTGCGGCGAGAGGTGGCCCTGCCACGCCGACCACAGCAGCGAGCCCTGTACGGGGTCGTCCTCCGGCGGCTGCTCGAGGACCTTCGGCACATCCGGAACGCGGTCGCGGTAGCGCGCGAGCAGGACGAGGAGCGCGAGAGCGACGGGAACCCCGACCAGCAGGTAGAGCACCCAGCTGCGTTCGGTCTCGTGACGCTCTCGGAGGGCGTTCGCCTCCTCGGCCCAGACGCGCTCCTGGTCCAGGATCCGTTCGAGCCCGGGCTCGTTCGTCTCCAGGGCCACCGGGACGAACTCCGGCGGAAACAGGATCGAGCCTTCGACGTACGAGCGTGCAAGGACATCACTCACGTCGTACCGGATCGTCTGCGGGTCCACGAACGTGACCTCGCCGTTCAGCGGCCCGTGGCCGAATGCCCTGACGTCGCCACGCTCGAGCTGGATCCCCTCGCCCGACCGCCCGAGCGTCTCGTCAGGGTTGCACTCGTGTCGCCGTTGGAACAGACCCATCGACGGTGCATCAGGGAGGTGGACGGTGATCAGCGCATGCTCCGTCGGCTCGTCCCATCCTGAACCGATGAACTGCCAGTACAGGTGCGCCGTGTCGGTGTACACGTCAACCGCGCACGCGACGCGGTACCGGAACACCCAGGTGCGCGTCTCGTCCTCGGCCTGATAGCTCCACTGCGCCTGGAAGCCCTCGGTCACGATCGAATGCGACGCGTAGTCGGGCGTCACGGCGACCTCGGAGCCGTCGTCGAGCTTCTCGGCGATCGAGAAGTCCCGAACGTGGTCGAGCGGGTCGTCGACGTTGAAGTACGCGTAGGTGAACGGTCCGTTCCGGAAGTCGAAGGTCCTCGTCTCCTCGAGGACCATGTCGCCGTTCGGGAGCACGGTCGCGTCGATCTCGACCTCGGGGAAGTGGTAGTCCTTCTCGACGGCGTGGGTGATGATCGGGGGCAGCCATAGTCCCATCGTCACCAGGGCGACGAATCCGAGCAGGAACAGCCGCCAGAGCCACTTCTTCCCCCTCGACATCCGCCGGAGTCTACGTTCGGGAGTTGCCGGCTGCTTCAGCGGAGAGACGGCGAAGGGCGTCCAGCATCCGGTCGACATCCTCCTCGGTCGACAGGTAGTTCACGATCCCGGCCCGAAGGTAGGTGGCGCCTCGGATCTTCGTGGTCGAGACCCACGCCTCGCCGCTCGCCTCGAGCGCGAGCTGCAGCCGGTCCTGGTAGGCGTCGAGCTCGGCGCCTTCGAGACCGTCCGCCAGGTGCCGGAAGCACACCACCGACAGCTCGGGCTCGTCGGGAACGACCTCGAAGTCGGGTGCGTCGCGGCACCGAGCGGCCAGGTAGGCGGCCAGGTCGACGTTGTGCTCGATCAGGCGCGCGAACCCCGAGGTGCCGAGGTGCTTCCAC
>Ga0222623_10000744_pt1 | contig 10741 bp, 12 predicted proteins | sample PLMtaG_FD_177336 | JGI IMG/M metagenome (GOLD analysis project Ga0222623, IMG submission 177336) | Groundwater sediment microbial communities from an aquifer in East River, Colorado, USA - PLM2_30_coex | ecosystem: Environmental > Terrestrial > Soil > Riparian zone | place: USA: East River...
CGGACTGATCGGCGTGACTCGCGACCTCGGCGCACCCCCAGCCGCCACCGCCACCATCACCTTCGGCGACCTACTCGGCCACACCGTGCCGGCCGGCACCCGCGCGCACCTGGCCCTCGCTGACGGATCCGCCGTGACGTTCCTGGTGGAACCGCCGGGGCTGACGGTCGCCCCCGGTGGCGACGATGGCGTGGTCAGCCTGATCGGCGACATCTTCACCTCAGCCGCCAACGGAACCCCCACCGGCACCGCACTGGTGATGGCCGACCGGGTCAGCTTCATCGACTCGATCGTGCTGGCCACCGACGTCGCCGACGGACGCAATCCTGAGACCGACGGCGAGTGGCGCGACCGCGGCGTCGGCCGGCTCTCCCGACTCTCCGAGACCCTGGTGCTGCCGCGACACTTCGTCGCCGCCGCGCTGGAGGATCCGCTGGTCGGCATCGCGATCGGGCTGGACAGCTACGACCCGGGTGGCGCCGGGGTGCCAGGCGACGACCCGGGACACATGACTGTCGCCGTGCTTGATGAGGCCGGCGCGGCCCTGTCCGGGCCGGCCAAGGCGGCGCTCGAGCTGAGCATGGAGGCCAGTGCGCTGGCCATCCTGGACGTGCACGTCATGGACGCGGTGGTGGCGGTGGTGGCGGTGGCCACCACCGTCGTACCGGTCGCCGGGACAGTGTGGGCCACGGTGCACGATTCGGTCGCCGTCGCCATCGAGGGCTACCTGGATCCGATCGCCTGGGCCGAACGCGACGGCGGCGCCACGATCTACCACAACGAGATGGTGTCACTGATCGACCAGGTCAGTGGGGTCGACCGGGTGGTCAGCGTGACCGTGGCCGCCTCCAGCGCCGACTACGCCATCGCGGGGATCGCCGCGCTGCCCAACGCGGGCGTCGTCACCGTCACCCAGGGGCCCTGATGACCACCCCGCTGGCCGGCGAGCCACTCCCCGGCGACGGGCAGGTGCCATACATGACGGCGCTGGTGCACCGACTCTACAATCGGCTCCCGGAGATCATCCGGGTGCTGGACGCCGCCGACTCGTGCTGGGTGTTCAAGCGCTACCTGGCCGGCGTGCTCGACCTGGCCGGCCAAATCGGCGACCTGATCGACGGCATCGCCGGCAACGACGCGATCGGGCCGGCCGCCCCGCAGCCGTGGGGCCTCTCGGCGGCCGAGTTGGCCGTGTGGCTGGCCAATCGGACGCAGCTCACCTCGGTGCTGGGGGATCCGGTCGCCGCCGACGCGGCGTGGCTACCGTGGCTCAGCCAGCTCGTGGGCGCCCGGGTCAATCCGGCGGCCAGCGAGCAAGAGCAGCGCGACGCGATCAGCTCCGCCACCTCCGGCTATCGCAGCGGCACCCGACAGTCGATCATCGACGCGGCGAAGTCAGCGCTGACCGGAACCCAGCGAGTGGCGCTGCTGCTCCATCAGATGCCCAGTGGCGGAGTGATCGTCCCCGGCACCATCTGGGATCTCACCATCGTCACCCGGCCCAGTGAAACCGCGGATCCTGACGAGGTGCTCAACGCGGTCATCCGCAGGGACGTCAAGCCGGCCGGGGTGACGCTGTGGGCCTACCCCTATGAGGCGAGCTGGACCGATCTGATGACCGACTTTCCAATCTGGACCGACCGTAACGCGGCCACCTGGATCGAGCAGGGAGAGGCGGGACTGTAATGGCGGAAACCCGCAGCGCCTTCTACGAGTGGCCGGCCTACAGCGCGGACGCCGACGGGGCGCTCTCGCGCACCGACTGGATGGAAGCGGTCGCCAGCGCCGAGTCGCGGATCGCCTACGACGACGGGGTCAGCAACGCCGTCCTGCCGGTCGATCACCTCAAGCCAGGCCGCTACGCCCGTCAGGACGTCACCGGCGGCTTCGCGCTCTGGCGGCGCGGCGCCGCCGCCTGGGAATGGGTGGGTGGCCCGGTGATGGCGGTGCGCCGCTACTTCCGTGGCGCCTTATCCGCGGACGTGGTGTGGAGCACCGACGTCGCCGCGGCCGCCGCCAGCGCCACCATGACGGCCGGTGGCGAGCTGGCTACCAGCGGCGCGGTGCGCACCCTACAAGCCGCCGTCGGCGCCGACCTTACCGACCCACTGGACCCGCTGACCGCCGGTCGGCTCTACATCCGCACCCGAGCCACCGGCGAGCGGGCCACCGTGGCGTCGGCGCACGCCAGCAACGCCGGCAACCTCTACACCGCGCTGGACGCCGGTGGACAGGCGATCTGGACGGTGGACGCCGCCGGGCGCATGCAGGCCCGGCTGGCCAACGGGTTCGGCGGCGCCAGCCCGGTCACCGGGATCCCGGTGTCCTCAGCGGCGATCGTCGGCGTGGCCGGCGCCGGTGCTCGACTACACGGCTCAACCAGCGCGCCGGTCAGCCCTGGACTCGAGGTGTTCCGCAGCGTCGGCGACGCCGCCGCCATTCTCACCGCGCTGCCCGACCACATCACCCTCGGTCGGACTCCGTGGGCCGGTGGCGAGATATCCCTGGTCGCTCCCACCCTGAACAGCGTCGGCGCGTTCACGCACGCCGGGGCGTTCGCCGCCAGCACGGTAGCCTCGATCGGCGCACTCACCGGGTGGGGTGGCCACGCCTGCGTCACAGTGCCCAGTCTGGCTAGCGTGCTCGCCCCCGCTGTCGACGATCTGGTGTTGCTCGGCACCGATAAGATGATCTATCGGTGGACCGGGAGCACCTGGCTGGCTGTGGCGCACACCGCCGCCGACGGCCATGCCCGCTACTCCAACGTCGTTCCTCAACCGCTGCCCGGGTTCACCACTCGCAAGGTTTACCTGCCCACCGCTCTCACCGCCACCGCCGATGTCACACTCACCGCGGGGACGATTTCCACGGGCAGCTACCTCACTCTCAATCGTGGCGGTGTCTGGTCGGCGGTCGGCGGAGTGGGATTCGGTAACGGCGCGGGCGCTAACTTCCGGTCGGTCTTTCTCGCCGATGACGTCAACACTCTCGCCTGGCAAGCGAACAGCGGACGCAACGACACCACGGTGCTCGCCTTGGGCATCGCCCTGGAAAGGAGGTTCCCCACCGGACAACGGATAGCCCTGTGGGCTTACCACGAAACAACCGCCGCTGACGTGGATCTCGTTGACACCGGTGAGGAAACCGCGTTGTCGCTCACCTGGTTGCGACCATGACGGAACTCGAACACTCCTATCGACTGCTTACGGAAGTCGATAGGCAGAAACTCCGACTCGAGCGGATCCGATTTATCGAAGCAGATTTATTCCGCGCGTTTCTTCAGTTGGAGGAGGCTCTTTCCGGCGACGAACGCAACAGCGTGGCGCGGGAAATTCAGTCACTTCAAACTCGGTTGGTCCCGCATTACCAGGCGCTAGGGTTGACCATCACCGTGCCAGGAGTCGACGCCGTGGACCCGCCGGTAGACAAGGCTGGAGAGTGAACGTATGTCCACTATGGTCGTCCACATGATACAAGGCGATGAGGCTCAATGCTGCTGATCCCCGGATTCACCTATATCGACCTCGGTCTGGACGGCGGACCCTACGACGAACGCGCCCACCCCAAGGTCTGCTGGCACATGACCGAGGGCACCAGTATCGCCGGTGCGGAAGCCGCGTTCGCGCCGTACCCGCCGCACGCCATCTACGAACCGCGCACCCGCGGACGCCGGCAATACATCTCCGCCGACCTGCATAGCTACGCCCTGAAGGGTGCCGAGAGCGACGATGAGTATGTGATCCAGATCGAAGTGGTGGGGTTCTCCGCCGCCGCGCCTTCTTGGCCGGATGAGTACTACCGGAACATCGGAGTCGATGTGGTCCGACCGCTCCGCGAACTACTGGGCATCCCGGACGCGCATCTACGGTTCTACTCCGATCGCGAGGGTATCGTACTGGCCAGTAAGAACAGCCCGATCCGGTTGTCCGACGCCGCATTCCGGACTTTCTCCGGTCATCTCGGCCACCAGCACGTACCCGCGCCGGACGCGCACTGGGATCCCGGCGGGTTCCGATTCAACGAAGCGATCAGCGCCAGCTACCCACCAGTAGAGGAGACCGATATGCCTGGCATCGCCTACCCCTTCACGCTGACCCCGACCCGCCCCCCCGGTGCACCCGAGAAAGTGGTTGAGGTGGTGATCCCCATGGTTTGGCAGGGTGGCGTCACCGGCTCGAGCGAGGTCTACGTCGCCATCTCGAACGGCAACGCACCTATGAAGATCGCTGTCGCCGAATGGCAGATGGAGACTGACCACGGTCAGGATGTCTTTCCAATGTTGCCGGCGGGCACCGTGATCGCCGCACGGGAAACCAGTGGGGGCAAACTGGCCCCGCCCGGCACCTACTCCCTGATCCTCGACTACGACTCGCCGGTGGGCGGATCCGTCATGATCGAAGCCCGGTAAAGAAAGGATCATTGCCATGAGGAATCCGTTCAACCGCGACCCGGTGCTGACCCTCAACCTGATCGCCGCGTTGATCTATGCGGCGGGCCTGATCTTCGCCAACCTGACAGTGGAGGTGCAAGGCTGGCTCAACGCCATCGCGGTGCTCGTGGTCAACCTGATCGCCGCCGGCCTCGTTCGCGCCGAAGAGTGGGTGCCGATCGTCACCGGGCTTTTCAAGGCGATGATCGCGCTGGTGATCGCGCTAGGACTGAACCTCTCACCCGAAACCCAAACCGCGATCATGTTCATCGTCACCGCCGCCCTGGCGTTTCTCGCTCGCACCCAGGTGGTGGCCCCGGTGGACGTCAACGGCCGGCCGGTCCCCCGCGGTACTCCGGCGCTGGCCGCCTGAGCACCGCGTGTCGGCTTGCCGACCAGGGGGCGGCGTGATGCCCTTAGCTCATGGCCGACCAGACACCGCCCCCCCTGGAATTCAAGGACCTGCCGGCGCACCCCGGCACCGCCGTGCCGGCGCCGGTGCCGCCCGGCGACCGCATCGGCTACGAGGTCGAGGCGGCCGAGACCGAGGAGCCCGATGAGACGCCGGCCAAGAGCGGCGGCAAAGCGACCACCCGCAGGACCGCCGACAAGGAATAGCGGTCAACCCGCCGAGTCGGGCGGCCCGGCGTCGTGCGCCTGCAACGTACGCACCGCATCGAGCAGGCGCAGGGTAGCCAGTCCGAGATCGCTGGACTCTCTCGGTGACCAACCCATCAGGGTAGCCATCGTGTCGGCCTCTTCAGCCCATTGCCGGGCCGCCTGGACGACGTCAGCGACAAGCTGCGGCGTTCCCGCCGTCACCGGTGCCAGGAATGTCACCCGATCAGCCTGGTTGATCAATGTGAGGTGACTCCTGGTGGCACCGGTCACGAGCGCGGCCGAGCATGGAGCGAGCAGCCGCAACCCGGGCGTGTCAGATCGGCCTCGAAGCTCCTATCGGCCACGTGCTCAAGCACGTCCAGCGCGTCTTGCACGCTGCGGAACCAGCCGGTGAGCGCCCCCGCCGCGCGCCAGCGCACCATCGCCTCATGCTGGGCCACCGTCGGCTTGGCATGGCCCGTCTTGCCCTCGAGCTTGACCGCCCGGCCTTCCACGCACGCGTCCACATCGGGTTCGCCGATCTGACCATGGGCGCTGCCGTGCACCTTGCGCGCATACCCGTATTCCAGCGACTGGATGTGCTTGATCACGTCGGCCACGATGGCGCCCTCAACGCGCGGGCGGGGCCGAGCGGCCTTGCGTTGCGCGGCCGCGCGCTGTGGCCCGGAATCATAGGGGGCATCCTGCACTGGCGACTCGTAGTCCAGATACGTCCACTCTTCGGGTTTCCAGTCCGGGTAAATCGATGTCGCGGAATCCATTACGCGAAGACCTCCAGGTCGCCGGGGATAAGCTCGGTCGTTCGCACATGCTGGGAGGTCGCCGGGGTCAGCACGCGCAGCTCGCAGAAAGCCCTGGTCAGGGCCACGTAGAACTGTCGGATCGTTTCGTCGATGCCAGCCTGGCTGCGCAGGGTCCGGGCAGCAGCCGGTGATATGTCCGGTGACACGTACACGACGTCAGCCGTGGCGCCCTTCACCGAGTTGTGAACGACCGCACCACCACTCACGTAGTGGTGGTGCGGCAGTACCTCCAAACTGTGCACCTCGCCGGTGTACTGCTCAACGCTCATCGTCACCGGTAACAGTTCGGGCCATCGCTTGCCCGTCGATTCGATGAAGTCCTCCGGGGTCACCGGAACGAGGAGGTGACCGGCGAGGGGGAGCAAGTTGCGAGCTTCGGTGAGGAACGTGGCCCGCATGTCCGAGCGGTTCAGCTTGCGTCTACTTCGGGCATAAAGCGGAGCCTGCTCATCGAGGCCATATGCATCGAGGAGCACCTTGATTCGCATCGACACATCTGCTGCGGCAGCCTCGTGCACCGCGTGCAAGTCAGCGCTGGCAACCTCCCGACCCCTCGCGGCTTCAAACGTCAGGCCCGGAATGCCAAACCTGGCTTGGGTCAGCGCCTCGGCCATAATTGCCTCGCGCTTGGTGTCGTAGACGCCGAGGATCCAACCAGCATCCGCCTGCTCGGTGGCTAGCCGCCCGCCCACACCACCACTGCGGTAAGGGCGATGCCCCGATGCGCAGTGGCCAACCCGCCACCACAGACCACGACGCATCAGGTAGACGACCCATCTACCGAAGAAAGAGTCAGCAAAAGCCACCCGGACGCGGTGATCCGGGGTAACCCGAGTTCGGCTACGCTCAGTAGCTAACGTGAACAGTTGACCACTGTAAGAATTGATAGCCCGAGTGAACGATGCCCCTTCGCCACGAAAACCGCGAACCAGGCCAGCCGAGGTGTTGTAGCCAACCAGGCAATGTGTCCCCGGCATCAACTCGCCAATCGGTACGTAACCCTCCGTTGTCAACACCGGCTCATCAGGCGGAGAGCAGTGGATCGTGCCGACAACGATGCGCGGTTGCTCGGCGAGCGCCGCGGCGCCGTGCATCCGCGCGATGTGCAGCGGATAGCCAGCTACCCGCTCCTTACTTTTCAACAACGCGCCAGAGAGCCAATCGATACTCGGTTCGGTGGCCAGTCCGAGCGCCTCGGTGGTCAAAAACAGGTCAGCCACGTCCTGGTAGGGGACGGGGGCGTTGGCGTTGAGCCGGCCGATCGCGGCCTTGGCACCGTTGCGCATCCCGGCCGGGCCCAGCTTGACCAGCTCGATCCAGGACTGCATGTCCGCGCCGGTCCAGTCGCGCTCGGCCAGCGCGAGGTAACGCTGCACCCGCTCGGCCGTGGTGGTGATGCCCTCGCCGGAACGGCCCAGCGGGTTCCACCGGCCTTCGGCCGGCCGGTACGGGTTGTGGAACGGAACGCCTTCGCGACGCAGGTTGTTGATCAGCGGGTCCAGCATGTAGGTACAGGCGGTCAACACCATCGCGGTGCGCCCAGCCTCCACATCGGCGACCAGCTTGGCTACCAGGCGGGGATCGGACACGCGCAGCGGCAGGTGAAACGCCGCCCCCTGGACCTGCTCGCCGGTGTCGAACTCGTAGGGGTCGCCGTGCTCATCGAAGCGCTGCTCGGTGACGGTGCGCGGCAGGTAGCTCTTGTCACGGCGCCGCGAGCCGAGTCGACGCACCCACCGCTCGGCGGCCTGGCGCACCGACTCCGGAACCCGGTAAGACTTGGTTAACAGATGGTCGACGACCCCCGGGCCCTGAAGGGTCAGCAGCGCCTCGGGATCGCCGCCGCGCCACCGGTTGATCGCCTGGTCGTCGTCCAGACCGAAAACCAACTTGCGCACGCTCTCGTGCCGGCCCCAAGCCAGCGCCAACTCCAGCTCGAGCGGAGTGAGGTCCTGGGCCTCATCGATCAGCACGAACTGCGGACGTCCCGGCGGCGGAGTGCCGTCCCTGGCGCGCTCGAGCGCGAGCGAGATCATGTCACTGAAGTCGACGGCGCCGGCATCTCGTTTCCAGTCGGACCACCGAGTGGCGAAATCGCGCACGTTGGGGGGCCAATCCTCCGGCGGGGTAAGCGTGGCACGCAGCCGGTCCATCGCCGCGAGCAACTCATCTCCGCTGGCGGCGAAACGACCGTCGTCAGCGGCGCCACCGGTGTCGGCGGTGGCCGCACCGGATTTCCGGGTGTCGGGGGTTACCCGCCATTCCGGGTCTACCTGTGAATTCCAGTCGGTGATCACCCGTCGGTCCAGGGCGACCGGCGGGCGGTCGAGTTGCCGGAATGCGTGGCTGTGCAAAGTGCCGATGCACCTCGGGTGCGGTCGCGGCCCTTCGCCGGGGAACCGACTGGCCATTTCCTTGGTGGCGGTCACACTGAAACTGGCCAACAGCATGGATTCCGCACCGTATTTGGCCACTGTGGACCGGATGCGCTTGGACAGGTGGGTGGTCTTGCCGGTGCCGGGCGGCCCGAAGACCCGCTCAACCGCGCCGGGATAGTTGGACTGATCATCAGGGAGGGGGGAAGAGGACATCGAAACCTCACCTCCTTGGGTCGGTGACTCTGTGCTGGACGGTAATGCGGCTACGCGTGACGCTCTAGCGCCATCGCCAAACGGTTACTTTCCGCAACCACGTCGACCCCGGGACGAACCGGCAAGTCGGTGACGCTGCGAAACTGTGGACAGTACGAACGGAACGGGCAGCCGCCGCAGTGGCTACCGACGTCCGTCGGGAACAGCGTGTCCACGGTGCCGGCCGAGAGGTTCAGCCGTGCCTGCCGATCCCGGCGCGCATCGTCGACCAGCCGATCGCGCAGGCGCTGAATATGCACCGGGGTCAGTACCTGCACCCGCTCGCGGTTGATTCGTGTGGGGTACAGCCCCACGGTGATCGTCTGAGCCCAGGGCCAACGTTGAAGAGCCATCAGGCCGTAGAACGGCAGCGCGTCGTCGGCCACCGGCTCCCAGGTCACCGTGCCGCTCTTCCACTCCCGTACGTGCAGGCTGGTCGAGCCGGTGCGCAGCACCAGGTCGGTAACCGCGTTGATCGGCTCGCCGTCCACCTCGAGACTGAACGCCAGTTCTACCCCGAGGATCGCTGTCGGATGCGGCGGCGGGATGGTCCGCAACACTTCGAAGACCTGGGCGAAAGCGGCGGCCCGCTCGATGCTGGACAGCATCGAGGTGTCCCGGTGTTCGCGCATGGCGTGCTCGGCCACGGCGTAGTGCCGCGCCATCAGGGGGCGGTGTCGGTCGCCCGGTTCGCCGGTGGCGCGCTCGGCGAACGCGGCGGCCAGTCCAGCGTGGATGACCCGACCGCGCAGCTTACTAACGCTGTCGGGCTGGGCCGGGACGGCATGCAGGATATGACGAAGCAGGTACTGCCGGGGACAGTGCCGTAACAACGAAGATCGCGCGGGTGACCAGGCCATGATCAGCTCGCCGGCCCATCTTTGATCTTGTCTTCCTGCGCGTGCACCTTGGTCACCTTGCCCTTGAAGCTCACTGAGCCGAACACGAACACGTTGTCCGGCAGCTTCAGCAGGTCTACCTCTTCTATCCAACGTCGCAGGTCTCCGAGGGTGACGCCGCCGCCAACCTCGATACCGCTCTTACGGGCCATGGGTGACCTCTTCCTCGAACAGGCTTGCCTGGCTTGGGTCTACCGGAGGCTGCGACCGGGCCAACCGGCGCCCTTCGGCACGGCGCCGCAACTCCTCGCTGAACTCGATCATCGCCTTGACCACCCGGCGGCCATCAGCGAGGGGAAGCTGATCCCAGCTCTCACCCCGGCTGTAGTGACCCTCGATCAACCCGGCCCGTACGGCCGCCATGTCGGCGAGTAGGTCCGCCGCGTAGCGCTTAGCCTGCTGGTGGTTCATCGGTGATCCCCACCTGCCTGCGCAGCGCCGCCAGCTTCTCCGCGGTCAACGGGACGGAACGATGTCGGGCACTGTGCTTCCGCGATTTCGGTGGCTGTGCGTCATCGGTGTTGGCAGTGTCGAGATCCGGCGGATCGAGGCTCTCACTCTGCGCATCATTCACGATCAGAGATTAACCGAACAAACAAGGTTCGTCAACCCGGGCCTGGTCACTCCATACTGGACAGCCAGCCATTCGCCAAACGTAGGTGTTCAGCGCGGTGATCCCGTTCCCGGCGCCGCTGCCTGTGTCGCAAGGCCCACCAAGTCAGGCCACCCAGAGTGATGCTGAATAGCACCATCGTCGTCGTGATCAGCGCTATCGCCGGCACGGTCACCAGGTCCTCCATTGAGTACGCAGCCCGGTGCGCCCATCGGGTGCACCCCTGCGGTACCTAACGATTCCCCGCCTTCACAGATACAGTCCGGCATCCCATCGGTGATAATCGAACAAACAGTCTCCGCCGGCACCGGCGCGAAATCCCACACGTCAACGCCTACGTTGATCTGATTGCCCTTCACTGTCCACGCGTTGTGGACGTGACCATGCAACAACCATGTGGCGACACCCTTTTTGCCACAGGGCGGGCGGTACTCCCGATACCGATCCTCCCGTTCCCCACTTTCACCCTCGTGGGGGAAGTGCGATAGCAGCACCCGTGCTAAGGGAGGCTCGCCGAATCCACGTCGCAGCGCATGCCGCAGCGGCAATCCGCGCGGGCCGGCGATCGCCACCCCGGTCACGACACCGCTGAAGCCAGCCGCCCGATAGCGCTCCACCCAGCCGAATCGTTGTCTGGCCTCGCCGTAGCCGGCGAAACAACGATCATGATGGCCGGCCACCAGGATCTTGTGACCATGCAAGCGCGACACCAGCGCCAAGCTTTCCTGGATTGCCCCGAGCGCCAC
>Ga0222623_10000745_pt1 | contig 10739 bp, 12 predicted proteins | sample PLMtaG_FD_177336 | JGI IMG/M metagenome (GOLD analysis project Ga0222623, IMG submission 177336) | Groundwater sediment microbial communities from an aquifer in East River, Colorado, USA - PLM2_30_coex | ecosystem: Environmental > Terrestrial > Soil > Riparian zone | place: USA: East River...
TTACGCATTACAATTTCCAGCTGATACATTTCTTGTTGTAGTATTTGTACTGGGGATAATTTTGTTTATCGTGGGTATTGAAAAGATCATTACTGGAATTTTTCTTCCTATCAAAGTAAGATGGGCAACTATAGGACTTGGTATACTTGTACTCATATTCGCGGGGTTTACTATTGCTTTTCCAGAATGGACTGCATTCGTCATAACCATCCTTGTTGGCCTTGCGCTTCTTTTCAATGGATGTGCAAGAATAGTTGAAGGTATAATTGGAAAGCATTCTGGGTGGGCAAAATTTTTCCTTATTGGCGTAGGAATATTGTCAATAATCCTAGGTACTATTGTACTGGCATCTCCTCTGTTTGGCATAGTAATTGCTGGATATATTATAGCAATCGGGTTGTTGATAACAGGAATTCAGATGATTGCAGTCGGAGCTGCCGGCAGAAGTATTATACCCGATTCATCTGTCACTACCTAGAAGTAAAGTTGTATTTACCCAAAACTTTTCCAATAATAGATTACTAGTACAAAAACAAAAAAAACGCTACTCATGACAAATTTGTTTAATTACTGAACGCTATATTTTATTACTATTTATCTTCACTAGGAATCAGGAAATCGACTACGCTAAACAGCCCCTCAAGCTCTTTTGAAATCTGATCCGAAAAAACACCTAGTATTTCAAAATCAGCAGCCTGCATTCTTCTAGCGCTGAACAAAGCCAAAACTCCAATCACGTTACCTTTGATAGTAAGAGGATAACCCGCAAATGATTGGAGCTTTTCTTTTTTTGCCCACTCAGGATATCTTATTCTCTTGTCATTAATAACATCGTTTGTTATAGATGGTTTATGAGTAATCACTATATTTCCAATTTTATTAGAATCGGCAAGAACCCTTGAGAATTCTCCATTTATATTCTTGTACTTTCCAGCGCTAAATTTTAGTACGAGATATTTGCGTTCCTTGTCCAGTAACCATATACGAGCGAACTTGGCGCCAAAATATTTTACTAAACTTTCAACAATAAATTGGAGTTTTTCATTTAAATTTTGGTATTTCTTCAACGAGTTTAGGATCTTATAAGCTCGCCATTTTTGGTCTCTTATTTCATGATCATCATACAGTGCATAGGGCGTAACCTTAACCATACTAGATTCATAAGAGCGAAAATCATCGATTAGGTCAACAAACCTATTTAAGAAATTGGAACTTTCAAATTCATATTGTTCTTCAGAATCAAAAACGAAATGGCAAATCCAATCATAATCTCCTGTCATTCTTGCGCAATAAATGCAAAAGTATGATTCACCACAGTATTTCTCCAGACGCGAGATCATAACAGAGGTGTTAGCGCGAAATCTGAATTTTAAGAGAATCGTACGATTTATCTTTTCAGACAGTAAAGTTGGATTTAGGAGAAGAGAATAACCTAGTATTATATTAGATTTCTCTAATCTCTTTAGTCTATGTCGTACGGTTCTATCTGTAATTTTATATCCTAATGCTTGCAAATGTCTCGACATTTCATATGAAGATGTACGTGAATTCTTACCCAACTGTGATAATAAAAATCTGTCAATTTCGTCCACCATTGACTAAGAAACATTGCTATTGTTTTTATGTATTGCCAATTAGGAAATACTGTTGAAATATGAATACACTATCAACATAATATTTGCTTGTGCGATTGCCTAATCGGAAATCTAGATAACAATTTTTTTCCGCAGTGCATATAACATTATTCTTCCTATACAAAGATATGAAAATGGACTTTTTTGAAATAGAGCGCGTAATAGAGGAATTGGCAAAAAACTATGCCGCTCCCTGTACTACAACATGGTTCAAAGTATCGAACAACAAAAACCCTTCAACAGAGCAGTATAGAGAAAAGGTGGTAGAATTTATGAAACAGTTTGAGGCAATTTTGTCGGGCCAATTACCACCTAGCGAACAATCTGCATCATGCCTAGAGTATGCAAAGAAACTACTCCATACCCAAATTTCGCTGATAAGAAGAGGAAATAACAAGGAAGTAGAAAGACGCTTTCAATACTATGTCAATTACAACTAGCCTTGACAATCAATTTGCATTGTGAGTTTTCAGTAGATGGATCAATGAATAGAAAGGAAATAACATGAGATGATAAACTATGCTACTCTTGCATTACCCATCATAGCAGTATTGGCTATTGGAGGAGTAATTGGTTTTTTCATTGTATATTCCTACTATCCCGAAAAACATGAAAACATAAAAATTGACGGCAAATGCTATGAATTTGTGGATGCAGCTCACGAGAAAATTACGACCCTAGATGCAGAAATTAAGATAAAAAAAATGATCCTTCAAATAAGTAAAGTGGAACCCACAAATGCAAGAATACCAATAATTTTCAATGGAAAAGATTCTGAAGTTAACAATTTCATCAATACTTATAATCTAACGGTAACTTCAAATCAAAAAGTGATGTATTTTCCCAATATTAACGGAAGTGTTGTTACTGCAGATATTACCAAACCAAATTTGCTAAAAATTGTAGAACACCTAAGTCTGTTTGATGTCTTTCCATCATCAAAATCCGTAGTTGGAAGCATAGGCATTCAACCAAATAAGTATATATCTCCTTCTGAAGAAAAGAATGTTTCTCTAGAACTGGACAAACTCATGAAAAATAAGTTGAGACAAATTATTGATACATCAGAGGGTGTAGAATCAGCAGAATGTAGAAACGATACATAATCAAATCAATAAGCATATTCCCCAGATGAATTCTCTGACAGTTCATGCAAAAATTCTGGATAAGGTTCTGGAACCAAAAAAATTAAGGCTAAAGGTTATAGATTAGTTTGTGTATATATTAGCATGGTAAAGTTAGAGTTTCTCAAAGGAACTCATACTGAATCCCAGCCTTTAGAATCAGATCTGTCGTTTGAAGAAATTTGCCCTATTTGGTCTCAAAAATTGAAAAATGGAATAGACGAAATAGATCGGATGATATTGGTCAAGGATTCTAAATACTGTGTAGTAGGCGAGGCATGGGGATTTTCAGGAAAACAAACAGGATATTATATTGCACCTTTGATTCCTCTTATCGGATGTTGGACATGCATAAGATATGGACAGAAATTCAGTATTGCTGCTAAAGACAATAAATCTTGTGATAATTTTGAATCTCTGATTTCAGATTTTTCAAGGCATTGGAATCAAAGACACAAAAAAGTTAGAGGCACTAGACTTTTGTCAATAGCAAATAGATAATAAATCCAGTCGTAGGTTTAGGAACTGTAACCACCTAAATGGGGTCTGGATTTGAAGCCTTTACTGATTGAAATTCTATTGTAGAGCTACAATATTCTACTAAAATATTTGATTTCTTTAGTCTAGGAGCCTTGCTTCCGTATTTCTGACAATCCAAAAGATATACGGCAATAGTATATTTTATGTTTTATTCACAAGGATCTTGAAGCCACCATATACCATGCGATTAGGATCAAAGGGCATTGATTTTGGCTCTATATTCTTCATGCGGCTGTCCTTCATTACTTTAGAGTTAACGCTGTTTCTGTGAGCTCGTGATTTATATGTTATCCACGAGAAGACAACTGTCTCTCTCGGTTTAATTTTGATCATTTTAGGAAATGGAATTCCCATCGTTACCTTCAGATCGTCTCCTATGCACTCACTGAATTCCAGAGCGCCATGCTCAAGCCAGATCTTGCTACACATTCTAGCTAGGCGTAAATAGGGATTAATCTTATTTTTAGGAACAGCCAATACGAATCCATCAGCATATTTGGGCTTAACATTTTTCTTCATTAGGGTATTAAGCTATCTATCATATTTTAATTTGTAGATGAGTCATGCATGAGGTAAGGTATATTCAAAACAAATCTTGTTTACTAAATGGATATTAAATTGAATTATCTCTACTGAAATGGTAAGAATTTTTGGTAATTGACCTCTTATTCAAGGCAAGATTGATAAGAATGACGCAATCATTATGAAAACAACGCAGCTTGAAACAAAATAGCCGTGTAGCAGTTGTAACTGGAGGAAATCGTGGGATTGGATTTGAAATATGTAAAGAACTATCCAAAGTTGGTTGCCGTGTAGTTCTCACAAGTAGGGATGAAGAACATGGTAAACAAGCAGTAGCCAACCTGAGTTCTGATAAAAAAAATATTGTTTATCACAAACTTGACGTAACTAATGGCAAAGATATTGAAACTCTTCGGGATTGGATCCTAAAGATGTACGGAAGAATTGATATCCTGATTAATAATGCTGGCATTTACCTAGATGAAGGAACAAGCGTGTTTAACGTGGATGAAAAGATTGTAAAGGAAACATTAGATGTCAATTTTTATGGGGCATTCAACATATGCAGAGCCCTTATTCCAATAATGAGGCAGAATGGATATGGCCGGATAGTAAACATCTCTTCAGGTTATGGAGCAATGAGCGAGATGGCTGGGTATCAAGCTGCCTATAGAATATCAAAGGCAGCGCTTAATGCACTAACTTTGATTATGGCCGATGAATTAAGAGATGGGGGCATAAAGGTAAATGCCGTTTGTCCTGGATGGGTTAATACGGACATGGGAGGCAAAATGGCTCCCATTAGCGCTGAGAAGGCGGCCAAAGACATAGTTCACGTTGCTCTGATGGATGAAAAGGGACCTACTGGCAGCTTCTTCAGACACAAAAAACCAATTGAATGGTGAGTGGACTTGGTTCTAGCATGACATTGGTTGAGATGGGCTTACAAATTATACTTGTTTCTATATCTGGCGTTTTTTCTCCAGGTCCACTTCTATTTGCAAATTTAGCCCTAAGCAAATATGGAGGATTTTGGTCTGGAATTAAAATAGCAATCGGTCATACAATAATAGAACTTCCAGTAATTATTTTACTTTCTTTACCATTTGTAGTATTCTCTCCTGTTATTATGACTTTTAGTATAATGAAAATCATTAGTTTTATTGCCGGGGTTTTTTTGATTGTTTTTGCAATACTTTATGTGGTAAGGATAATACGAGCAAATGATAGCCCTCATTCAGCTATTAACACATCTCGGATTGAAAATCCATATCTTGCTGGAATTATGTTCACAAGTCTTAATCCCTTCTTCATAGTTTGGTGGACCACAGTAGGAGTTAAACTAATATCCGATTCAATTTCACTACTAGGACATCCAGCCGGAATAGGTTTTCTATTTTTTGTGCATATATGGATGGATTATGCCTGGCTAGGATTGTCTTCATACTTAGCCTCCAGAGGATTCAACATTATACGATCAGAATATCACAGATACATAACTATATTGTTAACAGTTCCTCTATTTTACTACGGTATTTATTTTGTTTTAGGTTCTTTTACCTAATGCAAGCCTGCTATATTGTGTATTGGGTGTCTTACTTCAACCAGATATCTGGTATCTAAAAAATACAAATCCCTGAAAGTTCTAATGGTTCATGTGTTAGTATAATTAACGATTAATTTTGATTTGACTCGACAAATCTAGAAAACCACAAGATCTAAAGTAGTTCAGCTTGAAATACATCCAAATGATTTTTGAGATGAAAAAAGCAAAATGTCTAAGGAAAAAACATAACTATTAGCGAGGAATCCAATGACTAGAGTGACTCAGGATAAATATGATCCATATTCATAAGATAATTGGCAACATCCATTCCGATTCAGACCTAAAAAGCAAATACCAAGAAATGATCAATACGGGACTTGTTGAGAAAATTGAAATTACCCGTTTAGAGTCTGACAGGGCCAGAATCAGAAAGATATCTGATAAGGGGACAGATTTAGCTATTACCTTGATTCCGGGATCCCATATTAATAATGGTGACGTTGTCATGTTAACAGAAGAGAAAATGGTTATAGCTAATCGGACACCAGAAAATGTCGCTATAATATCTTTAAAGGGTATCATATCGCAAGATCAATTATTCGAAACGGCAATCAAGATTGGTCATACCATCGGTAACATGCACCGGCCAATAAAAATTATAAGTGGTAAGATATATTTTCCCATACAGTCACCATCTGAAATCGAAGTATTTCAAACACTTCTTTCTAATTTGATAAATAATATAGTTATTAAAAGTGAGAACATAATTTTTGAAGCTGGATCCGGTTATGATGTACATGAACATTGAGATCGATAATGAAGATGTAAGTTTATTGCAACTGTCCGATTCATTTTTCCCAACAGGACTGTATGCAACCTCTAGTGGACTGGAGGCGCTATCGCAAGTAAAGAAGTTAAAGAGCAAAGATATCTCTCATTATATTTCTACTTACTTAAAACAGGTAGTAGGACCATCTGACTGTGCGGCGTTGGGTAACGCTTATGAATCATGCATGAAAAATGATCTTACGGTCCTGCTTAATGTTGATGAGTCTTTATACTCTATGAGATTAATAGAGGAGACAAGAACTGCGACTGTAAGATCTGGTAATCAATTACTAAAATGTGTCAGCGCTTTTGTCAAAGACAAAAAAATGTTGAAGGATTATCAAAATGCTATCAACAGTGGTAACGCAACAGGAATATACCCTGTGTCTTTTGGAGTAATCAGCTGGTCTATCGGCATTCCTAAGAACAAGGCTGGATTGATACTACTTTACGGATTCACTGTGAGCGTCATAGGAGCTGCTTTGAGATTGGGAATAATTCAACATTTTGATGGACAAAAAATAATTCATGAGCTACGCCCGGTCATTTTGAAATCAGTTCTGGATAATATAGATAGACCGGTTTCAAGTATGTGGCAATTTGCTCCAGGTCTCGATATTTTGCAAATGAAGCACGAAGCCATGAGTTCAAAAATGTTTATTACATGAAAATAGACTAAGTTTCTTATGGCTCCTATGCGAATTCCTCGAGTTGGAATCGGAGGCCCTGTTGGTTCAGGTAAAACTATGCTTATTGAACAGGTTGTTCCAATACTTTCGGCAAATGGATACAAAGTAAGTATAATTTCTAATGATGTCATTTCAAAAGAAGACGCAGAAAGAATGAGACAAAATCTTGCAACTGACAAAGGTCTTTTGCCTGAAGAGTTAGTAATCGGGGTTGCTACAGGTGGATGCCCTCATACGGCGGTCAGAGAAGATCCATCGATAAATCTTTCTGTAGTTGAAGAATTGGAATCAAAATATGATTTTCTTGATTTGATATTGATAGAAAGCGGCGGAGACAACATAACAACAACTTTTAGTCCCGCTCTTGCAGACTATTTCATTTACATAATAGATGTAACAGGCGGTGACAAGTATCCAAGAAAAAGGGGCCTAGGAATTGAGAATTGTGATCTTTTGGTAATAAACAAGATAGATATAGCTCCATATGTGGGAGCAGATCTAAAGATAATGGAGCGTGATGCAAAGATTGTTAGAAGAAGCAAGCCTACGGTTTTTGTCAACTCTAAAACAGGTCAAGGTGTAGACGCAGTTGTATCTTTTATCATAAAAGACGTTCTATTTGACGCTTTACCAAAAGCTAGTAAAAAAGTAAATTGACCGATAATAATAATAACTTATTGAGACAGTGTGGAAATCCTGATAAATGCAGAAAATATTGGAAATTGTTGACATGTTTGGAAATTTAGTTTAGGATGATGACTTGGCTTGTCAGTCGATTTTTATACTCCCAGAAATATTCCACCAGAGTTTGAAGTATATCTCAAATCCCAATCTGAAGTTGGCAAGTCAGGAAAGGTCGGTATTTTGCGCCTAAAGCTTGAAAGGGATTCTGAAACGGAAAAAACCATTATAAGGGAACAATATAGTCGTGTCCCGCTATTCACGCAACGTGCGATGTATCTGGAAGAAAGTCTGCCTGCAATGGCATATGTGTATATCGTATCGCCTTCTGGTGGAATACTGCAAGGAGACAGATATAGGATTGATATTACATTAGATAACAATACATTTGCACATGTTACCACACAAGGAGCGACCAGAATCTACAAGATGGAAAAAAATTATGCAAGCCAGATAGTTAATATCAAGGTGGGGGACGAAAGTTATTTTGAATACATCCCTGATCAGATAATACCATTTCGTAATTCTAGATTCTACCAAGAGGTAGAATTACTCGTTCATGACAATGCCACGATGATCTATTCGGAAATGATTGTTCCGGGGAGGGTAGCAAGTGGTGAAAAATTCGAATATGATTTATGTTACATAAAGACTATCGCTAGGAACCACTTGGGTAAAACTAGGTTCATAGATGTAGTAAAGTTGGAGCCAAAAAAAGTGAATTTGACTGTTGACGGAATAATGGGGAATTTCAATGTAATTGGCACAATATATATCGTTACCAAAGCACAGTATGTAAAGAATCTCCGATACGAAATTAATAAAAAGATCAAGGAATTTGAGGACAAGGTGTCAGGGGGAACGTCAGTTCTTCCAGACAGACAAGGAGTAATAACTAGGATATTGGGTACAACAGCTGAGGACGTTAAGAATCTCATTTTCGAAGTCATAGGGATAGCAAGGAATCAAATTATTGGTGCCTCATTCAGTGGGATGAGGAAGGCATAATTAGAACCGACCCTTGATGAGTAAAGTGGTCAGTCAGCCAACAGATATCCCTATAGTATTTTTTCACAATTCTGTCGGTCTAAAATAACATCGCCTTCTTTTGGATTATAATCTTTAATCGTATCGTTTCCTTCACCACATGTAAATTTGTCAGCGCCCAGACCCCCTGTTAGTTCATCATTACAATTACCGGAGGAGTACAAAGTATCGTTACCATTTCCACCTATCTTAATGGAATTGCAGACTCCATTGATTGTTGTAACCTTATCTTTAACCATGGAATTGCCCCCGTCACTACTGTTACTATTGATGGAAGACACAACTTTATTCTTAGATATCACAAGTTGGCTTGAGGACATATTAGATTCATTGTTAAGTAGAGAACTAGAGTTCATTATGTTGTCAGTGTCATTTAGAGCGCTTGAGATTAGATCTTGTATTTTGGACTTTAGATTATTGCTAAAGCCAGACGGTATGGAGGAATTAAATGAATTTGATTGATTAGCGAATACTGTTACAAATGATGAGGTAAATATAGAAGAAATCATTAACATTACAATGATCCCATACAAAAGAGCAATCATGCTTACCATACTATTTGAATTTGTCCCTTATTATTTTTTGGCAACTAACTCTATTGGACTAGTGCGTCTATAACCATTAATGTGATTGGCTTTAAGGCGATTACAATACTAATATGTCAGCCATTAATAACATCTGGTATACTGGATTCTTATGGGATACAGATACCTTTATTCTACCTTGCAAATGAGTGATACAGTTTCAGGTCGTCTCAATTGTTTTAGCAGGTTATTTTGCAGTTTTCTTGATATAAAACCACAAATTCAAGCTAGTAATCGACATTATGATATTCTGAATTCTAGAAACATTGATTTCTATTCAATCTTTGTAAACGTAATTTGTTGGTAAAGATTTTTATAGTATTAATCTTTTTTCGTCCCTAATGAAGGATAGTCGGAAGGAACTAGTGGTAACTGTTACCGTTTTAGTTGCTCTCTTTATCGCAGCGTTAGGAGGTTTTGGTAGTGGAATTAATACAGCATTTGCTGCTAATGTAAATAGTATCGAAGTAGAACAGATTCAATCTCAGATTGAGAGCTGCACTAGTAGTGCTTGTCTAAGTTCTATTGGAGCTCAAGTTCAGGTAGGGGCTATTCCTGTTATAGCTAACGTAATTAACAATTTTAACGACGTTACAAATAGTGTTGAAATAGAACAAATTGCGGAACAAGTAATGGATTGTGATAGTTCAGCGTGTCTAAACAATATTGATGCCCAAGTTCAGGTACTTCCAATAGCTGCCGTAATCAACGTGCTGACTAACCAGGAAGATGTTGAAAACAGTGCTGAGATAGAGCAAATTATAAAACAAGACATGGATTGTGACAGCTCAGCCTGTTTGAACAATGTTTTAGCCCAAGTCCAGGTAACTCCAATTGCCGCTGTTGTCAACATACTCACTACCCAGGAAGATGTTGAAAACAGTGCTGAGATAGAGCAAATTATAAAACAAGACATGGATTGTGACAGCTCAGCCTGTTCAAACGACGTTTTAGCTCAAGTCCAGGTAACTCCAATTGCCGCTGTAGTCAATGTACTCAGCGACCTTGATGACGTTGAAAACAGTGCCGAGATAGAACAAATTATAAAACAAGATAACGATTGTGAAAATGCTGGGTGTTCAAACGACGTTTTAGCTCAAGTTCAGGTAACTCCAATTGCCGCTGTTGCCAACATACTCACTACCCAGGAAGATGTTGAAAACAGTGCTGAGATAGAGCAAATTATAAAACAAGATAACGATTGTGAAAATGCTGGGTGTTCAAACGAGGTTTTAGCTCAAGTCCAGGTAACTCCAATTGCCGCTGTAGTCAATGTACTCAGCGACCTTGATGACGTTGAAAACAGTGCCGAAGTAGAACAAGAATTAACTCAAAGCAACAAAGATTGTGAAAATATAGAATGTGCAAATGTTGTTGGTGCCCAGACACAGGTTCTTGGCGTTGCCGCTGTAGCCAACATCCTCACTGAACAGGAAGACGTTACTAACAGTGCCGAAGTAGAACAAGAATTAACTCAAAAGAACGATGGTTGCAAAGATGATTTGATTTGTCTGAACGCTATTGGACTTCAAACTCAGGCCCTT
>Ga0222623_10000746_pt1 | contig 10731 bp, 6 predicted proteins | sample PLMtaG_FD_177336 | JGI IMG/M metagenome (GOLD analysis project Ga0222623, IMG submission 177336) | Groundwater sediment microbial communities from an aquifer in East River, Colorado, USA - PLM2_30_coex | ecosystem: Environmental > Terrestrial > Soil > Riparian zone | place: USA: East River...
GGGCGTGCTGGCGACCAGTGGAGATCTCGTGGAGATGCGACTGCGCGACGATGCCGCCGAGTGGAAGGCGCTCGCCGAGCGGCTCGACGCGCGACGCGTGCTCGACATCGGGACGGGACTCGAAGCTCTGCCCGACGAAGGCCAGTACGACCTCATCGTGGCGCCGAACGATCCCTTCGCCCGTCTCCTAGACGACGAGGCTCGGGCACAGGCGGTCGCGAAAGCGCGTGGCCTCCTCGCGCGTGAAGGGCTGCTCGTCATCGAAGGGCTCTACGTCCCGCCGCAGGAGGACGCGGTTGCAACCGCACCCGACGGCTTGGCTCGCGAGCGCAGGCTCGACGACGGGTCCATCGAGCGTGAGGTATGGCGAGCGCTCGGCGAGCATCAGTACGAGATCCACACGAACGGTTCGTCGCCCTCGCGCGTGCGCGCGTGGCACTGTGGCGAGAGCGCGCTGCGCGAATCGGGCGCGCGCATCGCGGGTGGCCTCGACGAGCGTGACTTCGATCCGTGGGGCGACCGGCTGATCGCGGTCGTACCCGGTTGGTCATGAACGCATTCTTTTGTGATCGTCCCGCGGACGTTCGCCGCCTCCGTCGCGGCGCGCTCGCGGTAGCGTTCTAGTCGTTCGCAATCGGCGGCGCGCCGTGCGGCGCGCCGCCCCGCGACGATCTCTGAGTTCCTAGTGACCGTTGGACTGTCCGGCGAGCACGCGCACCGCGGCCGCGACGCGCTCGCGTAACGGAGGTGTCCGCTCGTCGGCGGTCTCCACGGCGTCGGTGCCCGTCGGACTGACGCGGAGCCGCACCTGGAGCAGCGGGCGGGCGGTCGCATGCCCAGGTCAACGTGGCAGCATCGGCCGGCCATGAAAATTGGCGAGAGCCTCGATGCGCGAACGCGGATGGCATGGCGCAACTGGCTTCGTCTGAACCACGCGCGCAAGAAAGAGATCTGGCTCGTCTATCACGCCAGGGCGAGCGGAGAGTCCTCGTTGGCCTACAACGACGCCGTCGACGAGGCCATCTGCTTCGGCTGGATCGACAGCACGGTGAAGAAGCTCGACGCGCACTCGCGAGCGCAGCGTTTCACCCCGCGGCGGAACGGCTCGCCGGTTTCGGAGATGAACAAGGCGCGCGCCCGTCGTCTCGTTCGGGAGCGCCGCATGACTGCGGCGGGCCGCGCCGCGCTCGGTTCGGCGCTGCGGCGCGAGCCGCTCGTCGTCGCGCCCGACGTTCGCCGCGCGCTGCGCGCCGAGCCGGGTGCGTGGGCGCGCTTCGAGAAGCTGCCCGCGGCCTACAAGCGGATCCGCCTCGGCTTCATCGAGGGAGCGCGCGGCCGGCCCGAGATCTTCGCGACGCGCCTGCGCTACTTCGTACGAATGACCGCACAGGGAAAGCGCTACGGGATGGTGCGGAGCTAGGGCTTCAGCGCGAGCCGACCGCCACGCGCACGCCGAAGGCGACGAGCACGACGCCCGTGACCGCTTCGATCGCGCGGCGGACGGCGCTCCGACGAAGCACGTCGCCGGCGCGCGCGACCGCGAACGCGTACCCGGTGAGCCATGCGAGCGTCATCACGCAGAAGAGGATTCCCAGCGCGAGGAGCGGGACGAAGGGCGGGCCGTCCACGGCCACGAACTGGGGGAGCAGGCTCGGGAAGAAGACGGCCATCTTCGGGTTCGTGAGGTTGCTCAAAATCCCCTGCCGCAGCGCGGTCCCGGTCCGCACCCTCGCAACGGGACGATCGAGCTTGGGATGCGCCGGTCGGCCGCGGAATGCGGACCAGAGCGCCTGCGCGCCGAGATAGATCAGGTATGCGGCACCGGCGAGCTTCAGCGCCGCGAACGCCGGCTCCGCCGCGACCAGGAGCGCGGCGACGCCGATGCTCGTCGCGACCGACCACGTGGCCTGACCGAGCGCGACCCCGACCGCCGTCGCGACACCGGCCGGGCGTCCCCCGACAAGCGTGTTGCGGATCGTGAGCGCGGTGTCCGGTCCGGGCGTGACGATGACGACGATCGCAAGCGCAACGAAACCGGCGAGGTCGTTCACGCGGCTAGTGTGAGCCGGACGTGATTCACTCGCGCATCCAGCCCATCCACACCGGGCACTACACGATGCCCGCCGACGGCGATCGTTTTCCGGGCGAGCGCGTCGTTGTCACCGCGTTCGTCATCGAGCATCCGCGTGGCGTCTTCCTTTTCGACACCGGGTTCTCGCCAGAGCCAAGAAAAATGGTCGATCTCTACAAGCCTGTGTACATGCGCCCGATCGAGGAAGCGCTTCGCGCGGCGGGCCACGGGATCACCGACGTGAAGCTCATCGCCAACTGCCACTTCCACGCCGACCACGCCGGGGGCAACCGCCATTTCACGCGGACGCCGATCTTCGTGCAGAAACGCGAGGTCACGCATGCGCGCAAAGAGAACGACTACACCCACTTGCCTCACGTCGCGGACTTTCCCGGCGCGGCGCTCGAGGAGATCGACGGCGAGGCGGAGCCCTGGCCGGGCATACGCATCGTGCCGACACCAGGCCACTCGCCCGGACATCAGTCGCTTGTCGTCGACACGAAGGAAGGCCGCGTCGTCCTCGCGGGCCAGGCGCTGAACTTCTCATCCGACTACGCCCGGCATCAGTACTCGCACGAGCTCGCGCTTGCCGGCGAGGACCACGCGTCATATCCGGAGTGGATCGAGCGATTCCACGAGCTCGATCCGGTGCGCGTGTACTTCGCTCACGACCGCGCGATCTGGGAACGGGACGTGGCCGAGTCGATTCGTTGAAGCCCGGCGCTCGCATTACGAACGCGTAACAGTTCTCGCTCGCCCCTCTGTTTCGGACCCCTCGTCGCGCGCTGGTGTGTCGCTTGCTGAAGGCGGGCCTTGTCAGCCTGAGCGTTCGTCGGTGGAGGGATCGATGTCGAAGCTCGTGCGAGCAATGGTCTTTGCGATCGCAGTTGTCATGATCGGAGGCGAGCCGAGTTCAGCTGCCGGCGGCGCGGGCGATGTGAAAGGGGTCGGCGGCGGATGGGTGAGCTTTCCGCCGGCTACGAGCGCCAAGTTCATGCACTTCAGCTTTTCCGCTCACACCGGACCGAAAGGCGACTTCGGACAAGTCCAATTCAGCATCAGCGACGACCTCGGCACGCCGCTCGATGTGAGCGCAACCGTCGACTGTCTCGACACCTTCGCGGTTCCGACCGCGGTTCCGACTGTAAGAGGGGTGGCCTGGTTCTCCGGCATCGTGACAAAAGTCGATCCCCCCGCAAATCTGTTCTTCATCGCTCCAGGGGATCGGCTGCTTTTCCAGATCGTGGATGGCGGCGACCCATCCGCGCGCCCGGTGGACGACTTTCTGATCTTTACTGTTAACGGCGGTGGAGACGAAACATGCAAATCTCTCCCGCCGGTCGTGGGAGACGCGCGGGACGTTACACAGGGGAACATCGTGATCAGCACGAACTAGCTCGGCGCGGTCAGAGATGCACGCAGTGATCGCGTAACCGCGCACGCTTGGCCGCCTACGCAGGCAAATATCAACGTCTGTCTGTGAGCTGGGCGTCACTTGTGTATTGACGAGGCGGAACCGCTCCCTAGACTCGCCACGTCCTGACATCCAGTGTCAGGCCGCGTGGGGAAGCGTGGGAGCGTTGGGAATCACGCCCGCAAGGCCGGCCGACGGCGTGAGACGGCGGACATCCGTCGTCGCACTGGTCGCTGTCATCGTCGCGGCTCAGATCCCTGGTGCGCTACTGGGGTCACGCATCGCCGTCGGCGCCGAGGCGGTCATCTCAGGAGAGACCGCGAGAGCGGATGTGAAGGTGAATCGCACCGCCGACATCCCCGTTGATGTGTTGAACAACAGCTCATCCGCTTGGACGACGGGCACGGGTACAGAGGTCGTCGCGGTTCTTGAAGGCCAGGCCGGTCCCGGCATCGCCATACACAGCTGGCAGGCAACTGGCTGCCTTACGTCGACTGTCGCAGTAGGACAGATTTGCCACATGATCGTCACTGTCAAGCCAGGTGACCTCGGTGTCGGTCGCGTCGACTTCTCGGTTGCCTACGACAGCGGCGCGCCGCTCTCGAGCGATCACATCGTGCTCGAAGCTAACGGGCTGCCGACCTACGTGGTTGACGTCGCCGCCGATACGAGTCGGTGCGACGACCTGTCAGGTCCGGCTCCAACAACACCGCCGGGAGGGTTTCAGTGTTCCCTCCGAGGCGCGATCAACCTCGCTAATGCATCGGCCGGCCGCGACGCCATCGGCTTCGCGATCCCCGGCACGCCGCCATTCACGATCAACCCACTCTCAGCGCTTCCGACCGCGACGGAGGGCGTGATCATCGACGCGATGAACACACAGGGCATTCACTCGGTCATCGTCAATGGCGACGGTCTTTCGGCCGGCGAGGTGGGCCTTCGTCTTCAGGGTTCGGCAAGCATCGTGCGCGGACTCGTTGTGAATACGTTCCCAGCGGAGGGCTTCGTGCTCGAGGGAACGGGTGGGCATCGCATCGAGGGGAACCTCATCGGAACGAACTTCGACGGCACTCGGGGCCTGGGGTTCGGGAACACCGTCGGCGTACTTGTGACCTCGCCGGACAACGTGATCGGGGACGAGTTTCACCGCAACGTCATCTCCGGTAACGGTCAAGAGGGTCTCGTGCTTTCGTCCGGCGCCGCGAGGACCGTGGTTCTCAAGAACTTCATCGGTACGAACGCCAATGGCTCCGCGGCCGTAGAAAACGGGCTCGCGGGCATTCACGTCGGCTCCTCGGACAACCGCATCACAGCCAACGTTGTCAGCGGCAACGGAGCTGCTGGGGTCGAGATCGGCGGTGCGAATAACGTCCTGGCCGGAAATAGGATCGGGACGAGCGCTGACGGGACCGAGGCCGTCGGAAATGCCAGTAACGGGATCTACGACTTCAACGGGCCCAACGTCATCGAAGGCCAGAACGTCATCTCCGGGAATGGCGGCAACGGAATCAACATCAGCCTGACCAGCGTCGGCGACATCGTCCGAGGAAACCTGATCGGGACGAACGCAGCCGGGTCCGCCGCGCTCCCCAACGGCGAGGACGGGATCTTTGTCTATGGCGCCGGCAACGTGACGATCGGCGGCGCATCGCGCAATGTGATTTCCGGAAACCGTCTGATGGGAGTCGAGTTCGCGCCGGGTGGCATTGTGACTCCGTTCGGCACCGTTTCGAACAACTACATCGGCCTGGGTTCTGATGGAGAGACGGTTCTACCGAACCTTGCCCGTGGGATCTCCATCGCGCCGGGCGCATCGCCTCTGCTCGACAGCATCACCGTCAGCGGCAACACGATCGCGGGCAATCCCCTCGGGATCATGCTCACGAACCTTCGCGGCGGTCACATCACGGGGAATGCCGTCGGAGTGACGGCCAGCAGGGTCGGGGTGCCGCAGACGGAACCCGCGATTGGCGTTGTCTTCAGTGACGGAGTGCAGGTTATTGGAAATGTTGCGCAGTACAGCGACATGGGCATAGTCGTCATGCACTCGAGCAACACGCTCATCAAGGGGAACGACATCGCGTACAACCGTGCGGACGGCGTGTCGATCGACGGCAGCGACTCGCAGCGGAACACGATCAAGGTGGATGCTGGCGCCCTCACGGCGAACCTCGGGAAGGCCATCCGACTCGACCCCGGCGCGAACGCGGATATTTCGACGCCGGCCGTGGAGATCGTCAATACGGACGACGGACTGCGTATCAGCGGCAGCGGTGTGCCCGGCGCGACGGTCGACATCCATGCCGACGCCGATGACGAGGGTCACTACTTCCTCGGCTCGACGATCGTCGATGGGGAGGGTGGCTGGTCCAAGGGAAGCGCGTGGTCGGCCGTCGACATTGGCCCACTGACCGGGGCAATCCGGGCAGGAGATCTCCGGGTCACGGCGACGCAGACCGATGCCACCGGCAACACGTCTGAATTCGCCGGAGGGCTCGCCGCGGCCGACCGAACCCCGCCGCCGCAACCGCCTCCGCCTACGGTCTCCGGACTCAACTCGGTGACCCAGACCTGGACGGGGACGGCCGAGCCCTCCAGCACGGTGAAGCTAAAACAGAACTGCTCGACCACGCCGACGATCATCGGCAGCAATCCGGCGGCTGCGGTCACCGGCGCTTACACGATCACGACGAACTTCGGTAACGGTTCTGTCATCGCGGACATATGCGTCACCGCGACGGATGCGGCCGGCAACGAGAGTCTGCCCTCTTTGGGCTTCATCGATGGTGGCGGAGGCGGCTCCGCTGGCAAGGCGCCCCCGAGCGGAGGCGGCGCGACGGTGGATGCGACCAAGCCGACCGTGACAATCGAGCTCGCCCCGGGCCAGCTTGCGATCGCGACGACGCAACCGCTCAACTTCCTCGCCAAGTTCAGCGAATTCGTCTACGGATTCGCATCCGTCGACCTCACCGGCATCACTACGAGCCCCGCGTGCGGGACGCTCCAAAAGATCGTGACTCCGCTCGATGTGAACACCGGTGCACCGCTGCCACCGTACGAGACCAGCAAGAACTTCAACGTCCAGGTGAGCGGCATGAACGCGAACTGCACCGTGACCGCCACGGTCCCCGCTGATCGTGCCGAGGACGCTTCGAAGAACACGAACGCCCTGTCGACCGTGCCTTCGGGCAAGACAAATGTCGTCACCTACACGTTGCGGGCCGACACCGTTGCACCCATCGCCACCATCACCGGCAGTCCATCCAACCCCTCGAGCGGCAGCGTCACGTTCGCCTTCACGAGCAACGAGGTGGGGAGCACGTTCCAGTGCCGGCTCGACATCGGCACGACCGTCGGCGTCTTTGCTCCGTGCATCAGTCCGAAGCTCTACACGGGTCTGAGCGGAGGGCCGACCTCAGCCGGACAGGCCTACACGTTCAACGTCAAAGCCACGGACGTGCCGATCCCCACCAGCGCCGGGAACACGGGGGTGGCTGCGACTTCCACCTGGACGGCCAAGCCGGATGCCGACGATGACGGTCTGCTCGACAGCTGGGAGGATGCGAAGTTCGTCGACGTTCTGGTCGGAGCCTCGACGGTGCGCGTCGATCTACCCGGCGCCGACAGGAATCGCAAGGACCTCTACGTTCAGATCGACTGGATGCAGGACGCGACTTGTCACGTCCAGAAGCCGACCTATGACGCGATCAAGATCGTCTACGAGGCGTTCAAGAACGCGCCGGTGACGAATCCGAGCGGCGCGAATGGGATAACGCTCCACGTCGACCTCGGGCGGGACAGCCCGCTCGATTACTCCGCGTACACGCAGGGTATGAGCTACGCGAACTTCACCGGAGCGAAGTGGGACACGCTGTCGCGTGCCGGATCAGTGACCTACGTCGAAGTGCTTGGCTCATACGACGCGGCAGGCCGCTACATCTGGACGCGTCCGCCGGGCGTCACGACCGGCACGTACTTCGACGACCTCAAGAACCGCGCGGGGGGCTTCGGCCCCGCCGCTCGCGAAGCGTTCTTTCACTACACGCTCTGGGGCCACCAGTACGAATCCACGGGATCGAGCGGCCTATCGCGAAGCATCTCGGGGAGCGGTGGCGGCGACTTCATGGTCACGCTCGGAAAGTTCCCGCCGTTCGTCACCTGCGGGACGATCCAGGACGGGCAAGGCACCCTGACGGACCAGGCCGGCTCGTTCATGCACGAGCTCGGTCACAACCTCGGGCTGGCTCACGGCGGCGACGACGCCACCAACCGCAAGCCGAACTACGTGAGCATCATGAATTACCTCTTCCAGAACGTCGGGCTGACGAAGAAGGATTCCGCGACCGGCGCGATCGTTACCGGGATCGTCGATTACTCCGACGCGAGCCGCGCGAGCCTGCCGCAGATCGATGAAACGAGGCTCTCCGAGAATTCCCCGACGCTGGGAACGAGCGACTACGGCACCGCCTGGATGTGCCCGTTCGGCGCGATCCGGACCGCGACGCCGATCACGAACGCGTCCATCGACTGGAACTGCAACAACGTCCTCGATGCAGGGCCAGCCTCGCTCAGCGCGAACATCAACATGGACGGGAAGGTCAACAGCGACGCCAAGTGCATCGAGCCAGGGCCCGATGGGAAGCTCGACACGGTTCCCTACGCCGATTTGCTCGGGAGGGACGACTACGTGTACGGGCAGACGATCAGGTCAGGCGACAACAAGCTCTGCGACACGGCGACCGCTCTCGGGGATGACGTGAAGCTTTCGGGTACGACCTTCTCTTCATCCCTCACGCCCTACAACGACTGGGCCAACATCCGGCTCAAGGTCGCGCGGATCGGCCAGCCGGGCTTCTTCGTCGGCGCGCCGGGGCAAACGCTCCCCGAGGACCAGGATCTCCGCGCCGAGACGACACGGAACTTCGACACGGCGCCGATCGACGTCGTTCCGGGCACCACCGGCAACGCGATCTCGGGCGCGACGGTCGATGTCGCGATCCTCTCGAGCGTTACCTTCCAGCCGACGAACGTCGTGCTGAGCAGCGTGCGGTTCGGCCCGGCCAACGCCACCATGACCGCGAGCGCGCTAAGCGACGTGAACGGCGACCAGCTCTCCGATGTCGTGCTCACCTTCAATGTCGCCGCGACGGGTCTGGTCGGCGGCACAACCCAGGCCTGTGTCACCGGGACGACCTCGACGAGGGCGTTCAGCGGCTGCGACACCGTGAACACCACCGCGCTCACGACCCCGCCGTTCGCGAAGGCCGGCGGCCCGTACGTCGGCGGCGTCGGGCAGAACATCTCCTTCAAGGGTGGGACGAGCACCGGAACGGGACTCACCTTCAGCTGGAGCTTCGGCGACGGATCGACCGGCACGGGCGCGACCCCGACGCACTCCTACGCAAGCGCCGGCTGCTACCAGGCGAGCCTCACCGTCCGGAGCAGCAACGGCGCGACCGCGACCAGCACGGCGCCGGTCACGATCGGTCCGAGCGTCGGCCCGGTCGCCGGACCGCTCGAACCGGTCGCAATCGGCACGCCGATAAGCGTCAGTGCGCCGTTCGCCGACCCCGTCGGGAGGAACCACACCGCGAACTGGACGTGGGATGACGGAAGCAGTTCGGTCGGCACGGTCGCCGAAGCAAACGGCTGCGGCACCGCGGCGGGCACCCACGTCTACACCGCGGCCGGCGTCTACACCGTCACCCTTGCGCTGACCGGCGGACCGATCCTGCCGGGCCTGCCGCAGTACGAGTTCGTCGTCGTGTACGACCCCTCGGCCGGATTCGCCGCCGGCGTCGGCTTCTTCAACGCGGCGGCGGGCGCGTGCAAGCTGAACCAGGCTTGCCAGCAGGCGACGGGCCCGGTCAACTTCGGCTTCGTCGCGCGAAACCCGACTACGGGCACCGTGCCGCTCGGTGGTCTCAGGTTCGGGTTCCGGGCTGGGCCCTTCAGCTTCCGCAGCACGGGCAACGACTCGCTCGTCATCTCAGGTAGTCGGGCGCAGCTCCGCGGTAGTGGCGTCGTCAACGGAGGCGGGAACTACCTGTTCCTCCTCACCGTGACGGACGGCAGTCCCGACAAGATCCGCATCAAGGTCTGGAACAAGTCCAACGGTCAGGTGGTCTTCGACAACGCGCCGGGCACTGACGACATCGCAGCAAGCCCGCAACAAAACATTGGCGGCGGGGCCATCGTCATTCGCAGATAAGAAATCTGGTGGGAGGTCTCACATGAAGGTCACATCGCTCATTCCTCGTTCGAAGTTCTGGCAGGTACTCATCGCGACGCTGCTCTTCGCGAACCTCGCGCTCATGGGTGCGATAGCGCTCGCCGGTGACTTCGAAGGCGGCGACAACCCGTTCTACAGCCATATGGTTGGTCACCTGGGTTGTGTCGACGACAAGGGGAACCTTCGCGTCTTCCTTACGCAGCACTCGACCTACGGCACGAATCCTCCGCGCGACGCGTGCAAGGATGGCGAACAGCAGATCGGCATCTTCCTCGCGCACAACTAGCGTCAGTGCCCGCCCGTTGGTCTTGTGATCAGCGGGCGGGTGTCTTCTCCACGATCCGTCGGAGCGCCTCTTCGGTGAAGCCGAGCTCGGCGACCTCGCCGAGCTCGAGCAAGCGGTCGCGGCTCGTCTCGAGAAGCAAGCGCGCGCCGGTAATGTCGCCGCGAGCGAGCGCGATCTCGCCGAGGGTCCGGCGCGTGATCGCTTCCTCCTGCCGCATCTTGCCGGTCTGCGCGTGCTCGAGGGACCGCTCCGCGGCGCGCTCGGCCGCGGCGAGGTCGCCCATGTCGAGCTCCGCGTAGGCGAGGCCGCGGTAGAGCTCCGCGTGGTAGCGCTTGTTCCCAGCGGCGCCAAGGCGCGTCTCCGCCTCGAGCAGATCGGCACGGCCTCCGGCCACATCGCCTGATCGGACCCGCGCGAACCCGATCTCCATGAGAGCGGTGGCGGCCTCCGATCTCGCCCCGATGCTCGTCCACATCTCGAGCGCGCGCCGCTTGGAGGCGATGGCCGCGGCGAGCCGGCCTCGGGTCTTCTCGACCTCTCCGATGTTGCTGTGACAACCGGCGGCCAGCCACGGGTTGCCCATGCGTTCGGCGAGCGCGAGGGCGGACCGGTGCTCGGCGAGAGCTTCATCGAACCGCCCGAGCCGCCGGTAGAGACCACCGAGGTTCGTGTGGACCCGTGCCGCGCCGTTGATGTTCTCGAGCCGCTCGTAGCTTTCAAGGCAGCGG
>Ga0222623_10000748_pt1 | contig 10706 bp, 12 predicted proteins | sample PLMtaG_FD_177336 | JGI IMG/M metagenome (GOLD analysis project Ga0222623, IMG submission 177336) | Groundwater sediment microbial communities from an aquifer in East River, Colorado, USA - PLM2_30_coex | ecosystem: Environmental > Terrestrial > Soil > Riparian zone | place: USA: East River...
AGAGGAAAGCGATCTGATCGTCATGGGCTCCCATGGTTTCGGTACTTTCCGCAGCATCATCCAGGGAAGCGTGTCCCGCTTTGTCACACAGTATGCAACATGTCCTGTGCTGCTGTGCAAGGGCATGCCGGAGTGAACACCAACGAAAGCAGCTTAATTATTTTTAGGAAGTTTTTCTAATTCCTGATGCAGCCAGGCAAGGCGCTGCTTTTCCCGCAGGATAGCTTGCTCCAGGATGCAACGGTGGCCAAAGTGTTTTTTTCGTTCATGTTCATCAGCGAATAGCAGCTGCCAACGGGTTTGCAGGTATTGGTATTTTTCCTCGTGCCGGGCGATTTCTTCTTGGAAAAGCCGGGTAACCAGCGGATTATCAGCGGAATCCAGCAGATACAGTTTCATCGTGAATTCATCGCGGGTTGGAACCAATGGATTCAAGGATTCAGCCATCCAGGCGGACAGAAGTTTCTGTCCGCCTTTTGTGATCTGGTAGAATTTTTTTTCGAGCTTTTTGCCGACAAGTTCTGTGCGTGAGGAAATCAAACCGTCTGCCTCCATGCGCCGCAGCTCGGGGTAAATCTGGCTGTGGTTCGAGTACCAGAAGTCACCGAGTTCTTCTTCAAATAATTTCTTGATATCGTAGCCTGCCAGTTCTTCACGGTTCAGCAGGCCCAGGATGATATATTTCAGTACATTTTTTTGTGCCATAGTTATTAACAGCTCCTCGCTACTTATCTGCAAATAGTATAACATAGTTTAAGAAGATAAACATGTATTCTTTTACATGGTATTGACAAGTCAAGAAATAGAGTCTATGATAACAATATCACTACTATGTAAATAAATACATAATACTAATGGTGAAAGCAGGAGGTTATACAATGAGAGCTGGAAAATTACGGAAGCTGTCTGTGACGGTATTGCTGTCTCTGGCCATGGCGGTGCCATTGACTGGTGGTTGTTGTGAAGCCGCAGATAAGTCAGAGAATCTTATCGATATGCAGCCGACCTATCGGGATGTGGTGGTCGCCAATGTGCAAAACGATAATGGTGCATCGCGTCAGCTGCGGATGAATGTTTTTGTACCGCCTAAAGCCAAGGAAGGAAAAGTTCCCGTGCTAGTGTTTGTGCATGGCGGCGGCTGGGCCAAAGGTACCTATGAGGGGGATGATGCCAAGCAGAAAGTGGCTGATTCGGCAAAGAGTGGTAACAATGCCTTGATGGCGCAGGATAATAATTCATCCTATAAGATATTCAAGGATGTGCTGAATCATGGGATTGCCTTTGTTTCGGTAGATTACCGGCTGAATAGTGAAGCTGCTTTTCCTGCACAGATTTATGATGTGAAGGCGGCGGTTCGCTTTGTTCGTGCGCATGCAGCAGAGTATGGACTGGATTCTGAGCGGATAGCTATTGCTGGCACTTCGGCAGGGGCTCATCTGGCAGCGGAACTTGCGGTGACTAATGGGAACAAAGCCTTGGAAGGTGATGAAGGTGGCAATCTGGAATACAGCAGTGGTGTAAAAGCCTGCGTAGATTATTATGGGCCAACGAATCTTTTGACTATGGCACCTGAGATGAATCCGTCACTGGAGGCTCCGGATAAGGCAGCGGAAACCCATGATTCTGTCCGGGCTAATGAGTCCATCCTGCTGGGCTTTACTGGTAAAGGACAGGGTGTGGGAACTCTGCGCAAGATTGCTGAAGCCAACGATACGGCTTCCCCTTATTGGCATATGGTAGAAAAGGCTAAACTGGCAAGTCCTGTCTATCAGGTAACCAAAGATGCACCGCCGTTCTTTATCGCCCATGGTGGTCATGATTCACTGGTTCCCATCCAGCAGAGTCTCAGTTTGCAGAAGGCGTTGACTGATGCCGGGGTGGAAAATCTGTTCGTTTGCAATTCACAGGCTCCGCACGGCTATCAGGGTGACGATACCAACAAGGCCATGATGCGATGGCTCTGCCGTCAGCTGGGAGTAAAGTATTGAATATAAAAGCGTCATTTTCTTATCGACGGATTTTATCCGGTAAGAAAATGACGTTTTTTATATGCTGGTTTTGCTAAAACCAAAACTAAATTTACAAAAATTACATTTGACAAAATTAAAATCAATGCTATAATAAAACCATAAGATTTTTACGAGGAAAGAAGGAGGTATTATGGAGAAGACACGGATACATAAGGATATCATTATTATCGGTGCAGGTATGGCTGGACTGACGGCGGCTCTTTATGCAGGACGCATGAATATGGATGTGCTGGTCTTGGAAAACGGCATTATCGGCGGCCAGATTGCCAACGCTACAGGCATCGAGAACTATCCCGGTTTTGCCAAGGTCTCGGGCAAAGATCTGATCGAGACCCTGCAGCAGCAGGCTGAAAGCTTTGGCGCTGAGGTTGACGAATTTGACGTCATCCAAAAGGTTAGTTTGCAGTCCACGCCGAAGATTGTGGAAACGGATGAACATATCTATGAAGCCGACGTCATCATCATTGCCTCTGGTATGAACCGTCGTAAGCTGCCCTTGCCGGAGGAAGGCAGATATGCGGGTAAAGGTGTGCATTACTGTGAGCTTTGTGATGGTCACATGTATCAGGATAAGATTATCGCCGTGATGGGCGGCGGCAATGCGGCTGTAGATGCCGCCAACTTCCTGAGCAAATATGCAAAAAAAATCTACCTTATCCATCGCTCGGAAATACGGGCGGATGAGGTTTCCTGGCAGCGCCTGCAGGATAATCCGAAGGCCGAGATCTTTCTTCAGACTGAAGTAAAACGGCTTCAGGGAGAGAGCCGGCTAGAATCCATTGAGGTGCAGGATAAGGGCACTGGGGAAAACCGTCAGTTGCAGGTGGATGGTATCTTCGTCAATATCGGCGTGGTGCCCAATACAGAACTTTTCCAGGACGAACTGTCTTTGACAGCCAGCGGCCGTATTGCAGCTGGGGAGGATTGCCGTACGGCAATTCCTGGCGTGTTTGCTGCCGGCGATGTGCGGGAAAAGGAGATACGCCAGCTGACTACGGCAGCCGCCGATGGGACAACAGCAGCGCTCTTGGCTGAGAAATATATCGTAAAATTGAAGGAGGGTAATTGATATGGTAAAGGTCTATTCGATAAATAACTGTCCTTGGTGTGACAAGGTAAAGAAGTATCTGAAAAGCAAGCACGTGGAATTTGAGGAACATAATATCGAGGAAAATGATGCCGATCGTGATGCCTGCTATGCGTTGACGGGGGACTTGGTGGTTCCTATCACGACGGCTAATGATAAGGATTATGTGCTCAGCTTTGACAAAGCCAAACTGGATGCACTGCTGGGGCTTTAAGACGAAGGAATGTGTAAGGAGGAACATAGAATGAGTATTTATGATTTTGAAGTCAAGACCAGCAAGGGGGAGCCAAAATCGCTGGCTGATTATAAGGGCAAGGTGATGTTGATTGTCAATACGGCCAGCAACTGCGGCTTCACGCCGCAGTTCAAGGAATTGCAGGATCTGTACATCAAATATAAAGACCAGGGATTGGAGATCCTGGGCTTTCCCTGCAATCAGTTTGCTGAGCAGGATCCTGGCACAAATAGTGAAGTACAGGAATTCTGCCGCTTGAATTATGGCGTCACTTTCCAGATTTTTGCCAAGGGGGATGTGCGCGGCGAGACGGCGCAGCCGTTGTTCAAGTACCTGGTGGAGCAGCAGGGTTTCCAGGGCTTTGATGAAAGTCATCCGATTGCTGCTAAGCTCATCGGTGCCTTGCAGGAACACTTCCCGGAGATTCTGGCGGGAGATGGTATCAAGTGGAACTTTACCAAATTTCTGGTAGATCGGGAGGGAAAAGTTGTAGCCCGTTTCGAGCCTACCACTTCACCAGCGGATTTGGCGCAGGATATTGAAAAGCTGCTGGGATGATGAAAACATCCTTGTTTATGGATGAGTTGTAAAATAAGAATAAGGGTAGAAGGATAAATGCTATGAGAAGCTGAAGGGGAGCATCTCATAGCATTTTTTTTGCCGGCAGATGGTAATTTTATGTTGGCTGAAGTTTGATGGTTAAGCACTTCATGGGAACAGGAAACTTTAGGCAGGGAAAAAAGTTTTTTTGTGGCATAGGATAAGGAAAATGGATGTGTTTGTTAAATGGGTTAAAGGAGGCTGGAAAGATCATGCGGAAACCGGAAGGCAGTATAAAAACACTTTTTATTACGTGTATTGTCGTCATCACAGGTGTCCTGCTGGCGATACAAACCTTTATAAATGTATCGCAATTTCAAGAGAGTATCAAGACACAGGTTAAAGCGACACTAGCGCAGCAGGGACAGGGAATTGCTGCTAAGCTCGACCAGCGTTTGCTGCAGGTCGAACAGAAAGGTGAGGGGCTTTCCCGCGCGGTTAGCAATATGGCAGGTTATGACAATGCAGTTTTGCTGAATACTGCAAAGAGTTTTATCGAGTCGGATAAGCTGGTACTCGGCAGCGGGTATTGGTTCGAGCCGAATGCTTATCAGGAGGGCATGGAATTCTATGGCCCTTATCAGATGCGTAAGGGCAGCCAGATCGAGCTGACGATGGAGTACAGCAACGCCAGCTATAATTATTTTTCTTATCCTTGGTATAAAGAGGCTTTGGCTAATCCTGGCAAGGTTGTTTGGTTTGGTCCCTATCATGATGATACATCAGGGGTGAATATGCTGACCAGCAGCTGTGGTTTTACCAAGAATGGAAAAGCCGTTGGTGTCATCAGTATAACGGTAGGCATTGACGAATTGGAAAATTATGTGCAGGGCATCAAAGTGGGCGAGCATGGCTATGCGTTTTTAGTCAGCAAGGATGGTTACTATCTGGGCCATCGTGAGACCGAAAAGAACATGAAGGCCAAGATGAGTGAAGAGTCCAATCCAGCGGTGGCTGCACTCGGCAAACAGGCAGCAGATGTCAAAGAGATGACTTTGGTAGAAAGCGATGCGTTGGGCGAAGACAGCTATCTGATGATGGTGCCGCTTACGATCGACAATATGAATCTGGTCCTCGTAGCACCGAAATCTGATTATACGGGCCCCATCACGCAGGCGAAATACACGAGCATCGTCATGGCACTTATCGTCATGCTGATACTCTGTGTTGTGCTTATCGCTATCTTCAACCGCCGGGTGGGCAACCCGATCGGGCATTTGATGGAGGAAGCCGGGCAGATTGCCGATGGCAATTTGACCGGTCATGTCAAGGTCGCAGCCAATGACGAAATGGGTGCTTTGGGCGGCTCGCTCAACCATATGATTGAGAATCTGCGCAAAGTCATCAGCCATGTAACCGATATGTCCCAGCAGGTGGCTGCGGCCAGTGAACAGCTTACGGCAAGCGCTGACCAGTCGGCACAGGCCTCGCATATGGTTGCCGATAGTGTTGTTACTATTGCCGAGGGTGCCAGTGAGCAGGCGATAGAAGCTGGCAATATCCAGGCTACGGCAGAAAGTGTTACTACGCATGCCAAGGAATTGGTAGACGATACGAAGGTCGTGCTGGACAATGCGGTAGCCGCCAAGGAGAAGATTACCGATGGCCGTCAGTCCATTCAGGAGGCGGTACGGCAGATGAATAATATCACTGCCAGCACGGACAGCATCCAGCAGTCCATCGGGAAACTCGACAAGAGTTCCCAGCAGATTGCCGATATCGTGCAGATGATCACCGGCATTGCCGAGCAGACGAATCTTCTGGCACTCAATGCTGCTATCGAGGCAGCCCGGGCTGGCGAAGCCGGACGCGGGTTTGCCGTAGTGGCGGATGAGGTTCGCAAACTGGCGGAAAGTTCCAATCAGTCTTCGCAGCAGATCGCACAGCTCGTACAGGCCAATATACAGGATATGAAATCAGCGGTAGAGGCAAGTGCCAGTGGGGCACAGAGCGTGCAGGAAGGCATCAGCACGGTACAGTCTGCCGGCGGCGAATTCCAGGAGATTGTTGCGGTCATCGATCAGCTGACGGATAAGATCCAGACTATCGCGCAGGGCATTGAGAAGATGGCAGAAGAGAACGAAACGATGCTGCAGGCCAGCAACAATATTGCGGCGACCAGCGGCAAGAACTCCGATGAAGCCCAGTCCGTATCGGCGGCAGGCGAGGAGCAGAGTGCTTCCATGCACGAGATTTCCGATGCAGCCCGCAGTCTGGCACAGCTGGCCAGTGATTTGCAGGCGGAGATGGAGAAATTCAGATTGTAATATCCTGAGCATTATGGCTAGGTAGATATAAGTATAAAGCGAGAACCAAAATACCGGATAAGATCGTAACTGCAATCTTATTTATTGAATAGAAAGAGGCGTGAATTTGTGAAATCTCGTTTAAGAAAAAACTGTTGGTTGGTGCATTATCGGCTATGGTATGCTGCAGCTTTGCTTATGAAGCTGAGGCAGCGGATAGTATGGAAGTCAGCCAAATTGGTACGAGCCAAAGTGTAGATTATCTGGTATTCGTCAACAAAACACACAAGCTGCCGGATGATTATGAGGCAAAGCTGCCGCTGCTTACAGTGAAGAATTCGTTTGGACGGGAGTTTCAGATTGAGCCGGAAACCTATCGGCATTTTGAGCAGCTGCGCCAAGCCCTGAAGAAAAAGGGGATTCAGATTGAACTGGATTCCGTCTATCGGAGTGTAGCCCGTCAAAAGGAAATCGTGGCCGAATTTACCCAAAAGTATGGGGCCGACTATGTGAAGCAGTATGTAGCGGTTCCGGGGTATTCCGAGCATCATACGGGCTTGGCTGTCGATATCTGCCTGGTCGTGGACGGAAAGGTTATTGATGATAATGACGAAATGATAGCGCAGAAGGAAATTTTTGCGCAGATACATCCACTGTTGGCAGAATATGGCTTTATCCTGCGTTATCCGCAGGGAAAGGAAAGTATCACAGGCTACAGTTACGAGCCCTGGCATTTCCGCTATGTTGGCAAAGAAACTGCAAAGAAAATCTGTGATGCAGGTTTGGTACTAGAAGAATATTTAAGATAAAATAGACATATTGCGGGGAACTGTCTAAGCCTAGAGATTCGTCACTGAAAAAGCGTGGCGAATTTTTTTGCGATTTATATTGACATGGTGTCATTTTGGCCGTATAATGCAATTAAGATAAGTTACACGATGTCATTTTAAGGGGAGTAAATTGCAGGAGGCTGTTTATGCCAAAGGTTTCGGAAGAAGTGTTGCTCGCGCGGCGCGAAGAGATTATTGATGCATGTGCCAAGCTCTATGAGACGATGAATTTCAAGGATATCACGCTCAAGGAGATTGGCAAGGTGACGACCTTTAACCGCACGGCCATTTACAACTATTTCAATACCAAGGAAGAAATCTTTCTCGCGCTGATGCAGCGGGAGTATGATTTGTGGGTGGCTGACCTGGAGCAGCTTGTGTCTGCGCACGAGTCGTTAAGCCACGATGAACTGGCGGATGCCTTGTCCCGTTCTTTGGAAAAGCGGTCACGGCTGTTGAAGCTGCTTTCCATGAATCATTTTGATATGGAAGGGAACAGCCGCTATGAGAATCTGGTGGAGTTCAAACGCTCGTATGGCAAGTCCATGCAGGCGGTGCGTCATTGTCTGGACAAGTTTTGCCCAGAGATGAATGACGAGGCCAAGCAGAGGTTTATCTATGCGTATTTCCCGTTTATCTATGGGATTTATCCCTATGCCGTGGTGACGGAGGAGCAGAAAAACGCGATGGCCGAAGCGGGCATTGATTATAAGTATTTGTCCATCTATGAGATTTCCTATAATTGCCTGCGGAAGCTGTTAGGCGTGGATTGAGGAGGGATACCTTGAAACGGCGTGAATTTCTAAAAGCTGGTATTGGCGGGGCTTTTGCCCTTTGGGGGCTCGGTGATATTATGCAGGAAAAGACGGTCATATCCGGATAAATTTGGCTTTGTGGCAGCCCGGCAAGGGAACTTCCGCGCAAAGGGACGGTGACGGGGCAGGTCATGGCGCTGTTTGAATATCCTGCCGATACCACGAGGTCCGTCGTCAACCTGCTCGCCAATGAATAGGCAATGGCTGGCAAAAGTATATTGCCAAAATTCGCAAGAATCAATCTTTTCGTGATAATGTGTATGTGTAAGGAGAGATGATGATGAAGGTTTTAGTTATTCATGGCAGTATGAGAAAAAATGGCAACACGGGAATCCTGGCGGATGAATTTATCCGCGGCGCGCAGGAAGCTGGGCACGAGACGGAGAAAGTAGAACTGCGGGATAAGACGTTCGGCGACTGCTTTGGTTGCCGTGCCTGCCACAATAATGGCGGCACTTGCGTGCAGAAGGACGATATGGCCGAAGTACTCGAAAAGGTAAAGGCTGCCGATGTTATCGTTTTGGCGTCACCGCTCTATTACTTTACCTGGACCGGACTTATGAAGCGGTTCCTGGACCGTACCTATCCCTTGCTGCCCATTCTGAAAGACAAGGATTTTTATCTGCTTACGCTGGGGGGCGTGCCGGATAAAAAGTTCATGGATAATATTCTGTCGGATTTTGCTATGTATGTGGGCTGTTTCAAGGAATTTAATCAGGTGGGCGTACGCAATGCAGGTGCCGTTATCGGCACTTCAGCTTTGGCACCGGGTGCCATTCGTGAATCGGCAGCGATGCAGGAAGCCTATGAGACGGGTAAGAATTTGTAAGGGGGAAGAAATATGTTCATCATCAATCAGGTGTTAAAGGCAGACAAGATTCCGGCAGGCAAGGGCGAGGAGCTCTTCAAGCAGCATATTGCCTGGTTTACCAAGCATTTTGAGCAGGGCGATTTCCTGCTGGTGGGGCCGTATACCGACAAAGAGATGGCAGGGATTATGATTACCGGCGCAGAAGCCCGCGAGGCCGTGGAAGAAATCCTGCGGGAAGATGTGTATTACGCAGGCGGTATGGCCGATTATGAAGTGCGTTCCTTTAAGGCCGCGATGATATCGCCGTCCCTGGCTGATTATGCGGGGAAATAAGCAGCGGTATTGATGAAAGGAAATCCTTATGAACAGACGGGAATTTATACAGCTTGCCGGCACAGGTGCTATGACCTTGTTTCTTTCCGGCTGTGGACTGGGCGCTCTGACTGGCGAAAAGAGCAGTAAGGAAGCAAAGGAATTTGTACCGGGAAGTGTTTCGGGAGGAAAGAACATGAAGATTGTGGTGATTACCAGCAGCCCCCATCCGCAAAATGAGTCCACCTCGATTTATCTGGCAGACAGGTTCACCGAAGGGGCGAAAAGCGCCGAGCATGAAGTCTTTACCTTTGACGCGGCGCATGAGGAAACGCATCCTTGTCAGGGCTGCGACAAATGCGGCATGGATGGCCCTTGCGTGTTTAAGGATGCCATCGAAAATACGCTGATGCCCCAGATGTTGGCGGCTGACCTTATCGTGCTGACCACACCGCTGTACTATTTTGGCATGTCAGCTCAGTTGAAGACCATTGTAGATCGGTTCTATTCCCGTACAGGAAAACTGCATGGCAAGAAATCCATCATGATGGCTACGGCCTATAATAGTGCGGATTGGACGATGGAAGCACTGGCCAATCACTATGAAACCTTGGTGCGCTACATGGAATGGCAGGATGTCGGGCAGGTTTGGGCGACCGGCTGCGGCGCCCGCAGTCTGGTGGAAAAGTCGTCCTTTGCCGAGAGGGCGTATAAAATAGGCGCCAATTTGTAAGAGAATATACTTGACTTGGAGTTTGCTACAAGTGCTAGAATGATAACCGATGAAATTGGTGATGAAAGGGGATAACATTATGCGAAAACTATGGATTGCCTGCTTGGGGGTGTTGATGATTCTGGGCCTGGTGGGTTGCGGCACCGAGTCGGGCAAGACAGCAGAAAAGGCTGCACCAGCGCAGACTGCACAGGCGGACAGCAAGGCGCCTGCGGCCAAAGGCAAGATCCTCGTGGCGTATTTCTCGGCCACGGGCAATACCCGCACGCTCGCCGAGAATACGGCCAAGGCTCTGAATGCTGATCTCTACGAAATCCGTCCGGAAGTTCCCTATAGCAAAGAGGACTTGAACTATAATGATGAAAGCACCCGCGCTACAGTGGAGCAGAAAAACGACAGCGCCCGCCCAAAACTTGCGGATAAGAATGCACCGATTGCAAACTACGATACCATCGTACTGGCTTATCCCATCTGGTGGGGACAGGCACCGCGCATCGTGGATACTTTCGTGGAAAGCTATGATTTTACGGGCAAGAAGCTGACGGCCATCTGCACTTCCGGTGGCAGCGATATCGGCACGAGTGCCGACTATCTGCAAAAGCTGACCAAGGGTAAGGCTGAGTGGAAGCCGGGCAAGCTGTTCTCGCCGCAGGCTAAAGCCGAAGAAATCAAGAGCTGGTTTAATGGGCTGGGGTTATGATCTAGCTCCCATAGCTGTATTGACAATAATACGTTAGCGTATTAATATTAAATACGTTAACGTATTATTTTATTGCGATAGGAGCATGGGAATGACGATGCGGATTGATGATACGCTGGGCTATCTGATATGCCGAACGGCTCGGAAGGTTCACCGCCATATCGAAAAAAATTTCAGTCCCTATGGGTTGACGGTAGAGCAGTGGGTGGCGATGAAGATATTAGCCGAAAAACCGGATGTCAGCCAAAAAGAGCTGGCCACGCAGATGAAAAAAGACCCTAATACGGTCAAGGCAATCGTAGATCGA
>Ga0222623_10000751_pt1 | contig 10689 bp, 4 predicted proteins | sample PLMtaG_FD_177336 | JGI IMG/M metagenome (GOLD analysis project Ga0222623, IMG submission 177336) | Groundwater sediment microbial communities from an aquifer in East River, Colorado, USA - PLM2_30_coex | ecosystem: Environmental > Terrestrial > Soil > Riparian zone | place: USA: East River...
GATTCCACACTTACTCCGGACGACGTCAAACAAATCATCCGGGAGACGGCGACACGCATGCCCGTCTTCGGAGAATTTGAAGTAGGCGCCGGCTACATCAACGCTTTTGCTGCTGTTGACAAAGTGTTCAATCGCTCGCGGGATTACGGACGTTTTGTAAATCCAAGCTTCAATGCGCAGCTGACGACCACCTGGTCCGATCCGGAAAACTTCTCGCTGATGTATATTCCGCAGCCGCCGGGGCCACAACCCACAAATACGAATACCCATAGATTCACGGTCGAGCCGGGCCGTGGTTTGCTCAATGTCGTAATTACCTTCGGCACCAATGCCGCGACAAGTGAGACGGGTAACTCGATGGGTTTGATGCTTTACCCTCCGGGATGTCAAACGCCACAGACCGACCCGACCGCGCCGCCACCTCCCTGCGCATTCAATAGTGGGCTGGCTTTACCGGCTCTTAATGCGCCCCAGCGCCAGGTCATTGTTCGGAATCCGGTCGCGGGCCAATGGGTTGCTGAGGTGCGTGGTGTGCGAGGACTTGCGGCCGTACCGGAGGTTTCCTCCCCGGTCGGAATCGCGGTTCCGGAGCAGGTTAATGGTTATGTCAAACACGCCACCATCACGCTCCAGGATGTGCTCGACGTCCAGGGGCATGTCGCTGAAACGGAGATTCGCAACGCCCTTCTCAATCGCAGGATGGACATTCTCTCTGACGGAACGTTTCAGCCGAATTCGAACATTACCCGCGCCGACTTCGCGCGCGTTCTTGCGCTTAATGCTCCATTGAGGCAGTCACTGGGAGCAACTGCGCGGTTTTCAGATGTGTCTGGCGATCTCGCGTCCATCGCTGAAGCAATCACGGCGAAGGGGTCGACTCTTCGGGACTTTTTCACCGCGGAAAGCTTATCAGCAGGGGCAGGTTTGTTGAACGCTGATGCGTCAACCTTTAACCCGAATGGAACGGTGAGTCGTCTCGATCTGGCGGTGGCCATGGTCCGAGCCCTCGGCCTCGATGCCGAAGCAAGGGCCAAAGCGAATACTGACGTTACCTTCGGTGGTCAGCCTGTAATTGATAACGCTCAGATTCCCGGCGCCTTGCGTGGGTACGTGCAGATCGCCATCGACAAAGGTTTGTTGGAAGTCTATCCGGCCGAGGTGAGACAAATCGGGCCCGGACAGTTCATCGCTATACCTGGTCCGCGAGTTGAGCCAAACGCGCTCATTACCCGTGCGGCAACTGCGACCAAAGTCAATATCTTCGAACAACGGTTCATGGCTGGAAACTAGCAGTGGCAAGTGCGCACCTCGGAAATCTTTCGGACACACGGAGACCGAGGTGGAATCAACCAAAGATTTTGCCGGTTGAATTGAAAGGGAGAACGAAGGTGAAAAAAGCATCTATTCTGATATCGGTATTCGTCCTGGCGCTGTTTGCATTTCAGATGATGGGTGAAAGAACCGGCTCGGTCGCTTCTGCAGCCGGGATCACCGTCGATCCGAATCTGGAAGTCACCCTTGCCGCGCAGCCGCTCGGCGGAAAGCTGCCAGCCGTCATCACTTATGCTTACCAACCCGGGGCCGCCGAGTTAGGTCGCCTTAAACTTGCGGGCATCTCAAAGGGTTTTGCTTTGCGGCAGCTCCCAATGGTGATTACGGATCTGAGCGCTGCTCAACTCTCGTCAGTGCGCACGCAACCAGGCGTGATTTCCATCTGGGGTAACCAGATGATGCAGAATTTTACAAATGAGAGCCGGCGCTTCATCGGCGTGCCCCAAATGATGGCCGACAAAGAAGTCACCGGGAGAAACACCAATAATCCCGGCTTCCCCATTTCAGGCAAAGGCATCGGGATCGGCTACGTTGATACGGGTATCGATGGCACCCAGAAAGACCTGGAATTCGGCACCAAGACTGTTCAAAACGTGCAACAGCCGCTTGCCAATGGAGTCATTTCTGCCGCGGGGCTCGTTACTGCGCCGGGCGTCTCAGTTTCCGATCTGATCGCCGGCACCGGCTTCGTTCCACCGATCTACATCGAGAACGTTCCAACTTCAGATATCGAATCGGGCCATGGCACCCATGGCGCCGGCGTGGCCGCAGGTACGGGATTCAATTCCGGCACCTTCTATGGAGGTGTTGCACCAGGCGCTCATCTTGTTGGCATTCAGTCGGGAGACGACAAAGGTCTTCCTCTGGTGGCCATCCTTGGTGCTTATGATTACCTTTTGACTAACCAGATAGCTCATAACATTCGTGTCATTAACAACTCATGGGGTTCGAGATATAGCGCCGCGGGAGCGAACCCGGACAATCCAATAAACGTCGCTACGCGCAGGGCCCACGATCTCAACATCGTGGTAGTTTTCGCAGCCGGCAATGCCGGTGATACAGCGACGTCCATCAACCCCTACTCGACCATGCCATGGACCATCTCGGTCGCGGCTGGTGAAAAGCAAGGCCTGGGCTCGCCGGCGAGTTTCTCTTCTCGCGGTGTTGACAACGGTACGGGCACCGATACCACAACCCAACCCGCCGATCCTACCGCGCCACCTAATTTGCGACCGGACATCACCGCTCCCGGAGCAGCAATCATCTCAGTGCGCGCGCACGGAGCCTCGCCACTGATGAATGCGAACGGCATTCTGCTAAATGACGCGTCGCGAATTGCTCCGGCATTCCTGCCAAACTATTTGACTTCTCAGGGAACAAGCTTCGCTTGCCCGCACGTCGCCGGCGTCGTCGCTCTGATGCTTGAAGCTAATCCGCAACTAACTCCCGCTGAAGTGGTCACGATCCTGCGGCAAACAGCGACACCAATGCCTTATGAAGAGCGAGTGGTCGGAGCAGGATACGTTGACGCACATAATGCGGTGCGAGCGGTGATGTCACTTGCGGCAGTCCCACATCCGGCAAAATTGTTTCGGAACCCGGGCGACCCTGAAATCTTTGACGTCGAAGACGACCAACTGGGCACAACTGCTCAGGACATTCGCACCGGACGCTTCGCCTACGATGTAGCCACTAATCAGATCGTTTATACGTTGACGGTGACAGATTTGTCGGTGCAAACACCGAACATGCGTTGGACCATGACTTCAACGTTTGGCGCCACAGATATATTCGTGACCGCCTCGATCGACGAGCTCGGCCCGTCTTTCAGGTACGGCAGGATTACTACGCTGGCGACAGGCACGCGCAACCAACAGAACCTTGGCGCTGCCGACTCCGGGTCAATAACCGGCAATGAGATAGTCATTCGTCTCGGACTTGACAAGATAAACACGGCAGTCGGCTCGAATGTGCTCTTCACAACGTCTAGAAACACTTCAGCGCAGGCGCAGATTCTAATCGGAACTTCAGTATCGGGTGGTTTACTCCTGAATGCTGACTCTGCATCAGGCGTGGACTTCAAGGTCGGCGAGCAGCCCGATCCGACGCCTACGCCAACTCCCGATCCGACGCCAACCCCAACTCCCGATCCGACACCGGATCCAACGCCCGATCCGACTCCGGATCCAACGCCAACTCCTGGACCATCAAGCTGCACGGAGACAGGAAAGTTTAGTGAAGCTTATTCCGGCACTCTGGCGGTGGGGCAACAAAGTACTGATATGGTTTTCAGCCTTCGTCGTTCGGCGCTCGATGCGACACTCACATATCAGCCGCACAAAGAGAACGTGATCCTCCAATTGCTGGATGAGAATGGCCAGGTGATCGCCAGTTTGGAAAACGGCAAACTCAAGCTGGGCTCACTTCCGTGTGGCAACTACACTTTCAGAATCATCGGGACAGTTAGTAAGCCGATAGATTTCACGATTAAGAGCAAGCAGGGGTAACCCACGAACAAGGCTTCCGCTGCTCAGGAGGAGGGCAAAAGCAATGTGAATCCATCGACGCTGGGGAAAACGAGAGGTTGGATAGGAAAGGAATTGAAAGTGTCTAGTCTTGTATCGGTCCAGAAAAGGAGATCTGCCATGTCCCGCGATTTGCGTACACAGTACCGTGGTCCAAAAAGGCAATCGATTTTCGTCTTGGCCTTAGTGCTCATCCTGCTCGCGCTGTTCGCGCTGCTGCCGTCAATTCCTGAGAAGGTCCAGGCCGACAACAACAGCTTCACCTTTCAGGGGCAGTACACGGCTCCGGCTTGCGGGCCACGCCACGATTTCACGATCGGGCCAGGCACCCGAACAATTGATGTGGTGGCCTCGACGGTTCCTGCGAACGACATTGTCCTGAAGCTGTACTACGGAGGCAGGCTCATCGTTACGCAGGATACCGGCACCAGCCCGGAACCAATTCACTACGGCACCGGCAACGATCTCCCCACTGGTACGTACCAAGTGGAGGTCTGTCCCTTCGAAGGGGCAGCCGTTCTCACGCCCTCGGATTATGCCGCTGTCGTGATCGTTTCTGAGGCGCCACTTCCGGGAATGACTCTAGGAACCGCTGTAGGCGACCCGGTCGTCGTGCGGCCCGCGCCGATCGATTCCGGAGAGCGGCCGCGGTATCAGAGCCACACTCCGACCGCGGCACAGATGCAGGCAGGCATGTCAAAGAATTCGCAGGACGAGCCGAACATCGGCGTTAACTGGAGCAGCGGAAAGGTAATGCTCCAAGCGTTGATGCAAACGCTTCAGGTAACGTTTGACGACCAAGTATGTTCGCAGACACCGCCCTCGACTTGGAAGGATGTCACGCCAATCTCGGCGCAGGAGGGCTTCGACCCGATTCTCTTTTCAGACCACCAGACAAACCGAACCTTCTTGTCACATTTGCTGCTGGTCGGGAGCGCTTCGGCGTATACCGACAACGACGGCACCGACTGGATCTCGACAGAGGGAGCCGGCGTCGGCTCAGGCATCGATCACCAAACGCTCGGAGGTGGGCCATTCCACGCTCCTGTTCCACCGCTTCCGGGCTATCCGAATGCGGTCTATTACTGCTCGCAAGATATTGCGTTTGCCAATTGCGCTATTAGCCTCAACGGTGGAGTTAGCTTCGGGCCGGCGATTCCGATGTACGTCCTCGCGTCGCCCAACACAGCCATTATCGGACAGTGCGAGGGTCTGCATGGACACGTTAAGGTTGGGCCTGACGGCACGGCCTACGTTCCCAACGCCAACTGCGTCGGACCAGTCAATCCGAACGAGAACGGCATGGCGGTCTCTGAAGACAACGGAGCGACTTGGACGGTGCGGACCATTCCCGGGACCGCGGGCGGTGGCAGCGATCCCTCGGTGGCGGTTGACGATGGCGGTCTCCTCTATATGGGCTTTGTGAACGAGGATAAGTTCCCATCGGTCGCTGTCTCGGCCGATAAGGGAAGAACCTGGACCAACGTCTACGACGTGGGCGCGATGGTGGGCATCAAGAACGCAGTTTTTCCAGCAGTGGTTGCCGGCAGCGCCGGCCGCGCTGCGATGGCCTTCTTTGGCACCACGCAGGAAGGTGCGGTCCACGACTTCAATTCCGAGGGCGTCTGGCATCTTTACGTCGCCCACACTTACGACGGCGGGGCGCACTGGATCACCGTCAACGCCACTCCGAATGACCCGATGCAGCGCGGTGGAATCCACCTCGGAGGCGGCTCGCACATTCACCGCAACCTGCTCGACTTCTTCGACGCCGACACGGACCGGTTCGGCCGGATGACTGTGGGCTACGCTGATGGTTGCATTGGCGCCTGCGTTCAGTCGCCCAACGACGCGCGCGGGAATTCGTTCACCGCGTACGGCACCATCGCGCGGCAGACTGGCGGTCGCCGGCTCTTTTTCGGTTCCGACCCAACACAACCGACGGTTCCCGGAGCGCCGCGTCTTACAGTGGCGCGCAACGGATCGGTCAGCACTCTAACGTGGTCTCAGTCTGAGGACGGCGGTTCCGCGATCACCGGCTACAAGGTCTATCGCAGCGCGGGCGGACCCGAACAGGTAATCGCGACGCTCGGCGGCGACGTGTGGCGGTACGTTGACAGTTCCGGTGACGCGACCACGACCTACACGTATCGGGTAAGCGCGACCAATGCCGTCGGCACCTCGTGCGGCACCAACGCAGCCATATCGAAGCCGGTCGGCGGCTCTTGCGAGGCGAACGGAGTGCGCATTCTCGACGATGCGTCCGGCGACCAGATCGGCGCACCGCTGGAAGGCGACATGGACATCCAGTGGGTGTCGATCGGCGAGCCGTACTTCGCTGATGGTTCCCGCAAACTCGTCTTCAAGATGAAGGTGGCGAATCTCAACTCACTCACCCCAAACCGCATGTGGCGCATCCTTTGGAGCTATCCGGATGCGCCCGTGGCGGGCAACCCGAGCTCGGCCGAGTTCGTTGGGCGCTACTACATCGGCATGAATGTGAACGCCGACGGAACTAACACGTTCGAGTACGGCATCGCGCAAACCCTGAGTGCGGTGGTGGCGAATGTTTCGCCGACGGAGCGGTTCGGCGCAGCCGATCCGGAGAGCAGTTTCAGCGCTGACGGAACGATCACTTTGGTCATCTCAGCGGACAAGGTGGGCGCGCCCGGGCCGGGCGACCTGATCGGCGCGGTTGTAGCGCGAAGCTACCCCGTTGCTCAGGACGTCACGCTGCGCGGCGACAGCGCCACGGACGTGGCCAGCCTTGGCAGCACCTACATCCTCGTTGGCAATGCCTCATGCGCGCCGACCGTCAACTGCCTCGAAGACGACGCGGCGCAGCTCGCCTACTCGTCGGGCTGGCACCAGGTCGCGGATTCCGACGCGAGCGGCGGGCACTTCCGCGTCAACCCAAATAAGAACGGCAGCGGCTCGCTGAAGCTCACGTTCGACGTGGCGGCGGGGCGGACCGGCGCGGTGGTCTATCGCTTCGCAAAGAGCACCAAGGGCGGGACGGCGGACGCCTACGTCGATGGCGTGTTCAAGTCGCAGGTCGTCTTCAGTGGAAGCTCCGGATCGCTCAATGATCCGGTCTTCGGCTTCGACGCTCGCTTCGGCAATCTGGCCGCCGGATCCCACACGTTCGAGCTGCGCAATGTGAAGGGCGCGGTCTACGTGGACGGCTTCTGTCTGGAGAGCGCCGCCTCGACCGGCATGTCCAGCAGCGCCCCGGGATCGACCACCAGCGCCCTTTCGGCGCTTGGTCCGCTCGGCTCGCTGGTTCAGTCGCTCAATGTCCCCGCCGGCACGCAGTCTATCTCGGCTGTGGCGAGTGGCGACGGCCTGCTGCGCGTGGTTCTCGTCGATCCGACCGGCGTAACCCTGGCCACCGCGGACGCCATCGGCGGTGTGGCGGTTCTCGACACGACCGTCTCTCGAACCGGCCTCTACCAGGTGAAGGTGCTCAACCTCGGAAAAAACCTCACGCAGACATGGATGGCAGCGACGCCGTCCGGCCTGCGCTGATGCGCGGCTCAGCCCACGGGGGCGCTAGGAGGATCCGGGTAGTTGTTCTCGGGATTCTGTTTTTGATCGCCTTGGCGGAACGCGCGGACGCGCAGCGCCACCGCGATCCGTGTCGGCTGCTCTCGGACTCGGAGTTACGCGCGGTCCAGGGTCACGTGCCGACACAGAAGGTCCCGAGTGAGCTGCCGGCAGGCTCGTTCCGGTTCACGCAGTGTCTCTACCGGACGCCGGAGTTCACGAGCTCGGTGAGCGTGGCAGTGGGCATCCCGCTTGCGACGGACAGCAAGCGTTCCGGACCGCGGCACTTCTGGCAACAGCAATTCCATGGGCAGGCGAGCGCCGCTCCCGGCAGAAAGAAGAAGGAGCCGCCGAAGCCGATTGCTGGCTTGGGGGACGAGGCGTTCTGGGTCGGAGATCCCATGACCGGGGCGCTATACGTTCTGAAAAGCGAGGTTTTCCTTCGCCTAAGCGTCGGCGGTTCGGGCGATGAGAATGAGAAGATTAAGCGCGCCAAGGCGCTCGCCTCGCACGCCTTGAAGCGCCTCCACGCGAGCGGCCCCAAGCCCCGCGGCTGATATGGATCAGACAGAGCTCACGATGAAAGTCGTTGAAACAGTGAGATTAGAATTGGTGCCGAGGGAGGGATTCGAACCCTCACGGGATTACTCCCAACGGATTTTAAGTCTCATGCACCTGTCCTATCTAATCGTACCAAAGCAACAGTTCGCTCTCAGAGTTGTGCTATCGATCGTAGTAGATCTCCGGAATAGATTTGCGAAGTCATGCTCGGCGCAGGACTGCGGTAACCTTCGACAGCCTGCGCACGGTTGAGATCAAATGGAAGCATTGTAGATTTCAATTAAGAATGGGAATCGGTGAACCGCAGTCATTCTATAAGTCCTTCGCAATTCTAATCTTAGGGCCATTATGGACACGTATGTCGAAGCTGGACGGGCGGGAAGCGAAGGGTGCAGAACGCGGTTTTGAAGGTGCCTCTGTAAGAATCCACACTCGGCCGCAAGGCCGAAAAAGTCCATTAACGATAACAGCGGCGGCTGGATAGCTAGCCGGATCCTGCAAAATGCTTAGGGATTTTGGCGTCCCGTACGGGAGTCGAACCCGTGTCGCCGCCGTGAAAGAGAAGGGACCTATTGTAATTCAACGGAACCTAGCGGCATGGATAGCACTTTACCGCACTTGAAGGACTCACGGGAACGCTTATTGGACCTTTAATGGACCCCCGCTTGCCCTTGGGGAGCGCCGCTGATTTCGTTAAGGGGGCACGGATTTTAAGTCCGGTCGAAGGCAGCTTACCTGATCTTACGAAACGAGATGAACCAGTATTTACCGGACTTGCAGCCGTCAAAGTCATGCTTCGTCCGGTTAGGTCTCGCGACAGAATGTCGTCATCTTAGCGTCATCTTGGCTTTAGAGAGAGACACTCATGATCTGCTTTTCTCACTTCGTGCGGGACGTTCGTCCCGTAGCACAATGTTAGGCACCGAACTCGTCCAAGATTTGTCTTGTCTGTTCGAAAGTCGATTCTTATTTTGGCGGTCCGCCCGGATTTCTCAAGCTCGTTGAGCGCCGTCTCAACCATTTTGCTCCAGACCTGGTCAAACCTTTGCAGCTGCCTCGCCAATAATAGTCTCGAACCAGTTAACGAAGGCTCGAGCCTTAGTGCTCGTCAACCGGCCCGATGGGTAAATCACCCACAGGTCCATTGGAGGAAGATTCCAGTCTTGAAGGACCGGCACTACCTCGCCTGATGCCAGCTCCGGCGCAAACATCCATCGTGATGCGACCGCCAACCCTTGCCCGCTTAGAACCGCTTCGCGTACGCCTTCCGCAGCGCTGAGAGTTAATCGCGCCTGAAGACGAACTGATACTTCCGTAGTCCCACGCTGGAAAAGCCATTCGTGTCCGCCAGGTGCTTGCTGATGGATTATCGCGTCATGTTCCTGTAGATCCACAGGATTGTTTGGTTTGCCTCTTCGCGCGAAATACGAAGGGCTGGCAACCACCAAGCGATCCGCTTGTGCTAGTTTCCGTACCGTTAAGGCAGAATCGGTTAGCACACCCATGCGGAGTCCTACATCAATATTTTCCGCCAGCAGGTCAGTGTCGCGGTCCTCCAATACGAGTTCCAACCGAAGCTTCGGATGAGCATCGAGAAATTCACCGACCTTCGGAACGACATGTAGCCGCGGAAACGTGACTGGTGCGCTAATCCGTAGCCGGCCTTCAAGCCCTGCACCCAAACCCTGAGCTGCGGCTGCTGCTTCGTTCGCCTCGGCGATGGCGCGCAGGGCGCGTTCATAGAATGCTATACCGGCTTCCGTGGGAGACAGTCTTCGCGTTGATCGAACCAAGAGACGTACGCCAAGTCTGTCCTCAAGTCCGGCGATCGCTTTGGAGACCGCCGGTTGGCCCATGTTCAGATCGCGTGCGGCAGCCGAAAAAGAACCCCCCTCCACAACCCTTACAAACATCTCCATTTCGCGGAGTCTACCCATAGATCCATTCCTATTGGGAATAGATTTTATCACCAGATACTGTCTTCTGCCCGACATGCGGAATGTATATGCTCGTCTCGAATACGAAGGAGGCAAGATGACTATTAATTCGTCAGGAGCACTTATCATAAGAGGAACAAGCGGAATTGCTCGCTCCCTCCCCTGCGCCGTTCTCATCGTGGCGGCGTTAGGTGCTGCTGCCTTGCCCGCGAAACATGTGAGAGGAGGACAGACCATGCGTAGTAGCGAGCAGAAGGCCCTGAAGATTTTCATGGTACCCAAATTTGACCTTCGGGACGCGTCAAGCGCGCGGGAAGTCGCGAGAAGAGCAGTTGAACTCGGAAACGGGCACGTCGACATTCTGATCAACAATGCGGGAATCTTCCCGTTTGGGCCAACCCATGAAATGACGGAAGAAATGTTTGACAGCGTGTATTCGATAAACGTCAAGGTACCGTACTTTTTAGCCGCCGAACTCGCGCCACTGATGGCGAAGAGAGGCAAAGGGGCAATCGTAAATGTATCGACGATGGTTGCCGATTATGGAGTGCCCGGCATGAGCCTGTATGCATCCAGTAAGGCAGCCATCAATTTACTCACCAAAGCGTGGGCGGCTGAGTATGGCCCCAGCGGTGTCCGCGTCAACGCGGTGAGTCCTGGACCAACGAAAACGGAAGGCACGCAGGCAATGGGTGAGGCTTTAGATCAGTTAGCCGCTCAAGCGCCGGCGGGTCGTCCAGCAACACCGGACGAGATTGCAGAGGCAATTGTCTTTTTGGCGACGGACC
>Ga0222623_10000756_pt1 | contig 10653 bp, 8 predicted proteins | sample PLMtaG_FD_177336 | JGI IMG/M metagenome (GOLD analysis project Ga0222623, IMG submission 177336) | Groundwater sediment microbial communities from an aquifer in East River, Colorado, USA - PLM2_30_coex | ecosystem: Environmental > Terrestrial > Soil > Riparian zone | place: USA: East River...
TCTTGAGCCCAAGCTCCTGTGCCTCGGCAAGCATCACGGTGAGAGTGCCGAGGCACAGGAGCTTGGGCTCAAGATTGTCGGCCATCTGCGGGCGGCCACCGATAAATATACGGAAGATGAGCATATGAACTGGTCGACATTCGGCACGCCGGCTGAGTCGACGGCAGGCCAGTTCCAGCGCAGCAACCGCAAGAATTATGGGATAATCGAAGGTGTTACGGACCGGGCGTACATGACGAATTCCTCGCATGTACCGGTTTATTACCCCATCAAGGCTATCGACAAGATTCGCATTGAGGCGCCATACCATGCACTCGAGAATGCTGGTCATATCGCCTATATCGAGATGGATGGTGACCCGACGAAGAACGTCAAGGCGTTTGAGAGCGTTGTCCGTGCTATGCATGATGCCGATATGGGGTATTTTTCCATAAACCATCCAGTGGATCGCGATCCGGTTTGCGGTTATACGGGGCTTATTGAAAATGAGTGTCCGCATTGCCATCGCAAGGAAGTCGAGAAGGGTCGTTTTACGGTAAAACGAATGAAATAAGCGCTAGCAAGGGCTGCAAAAAAAGACCTGTGAGACATTCAGATTGTCTCACAGGTCTTTTCGATTGCGCAGCAGGCATGCGTATGGTCGAAGTTTGGCATGCGCAGACCTTTTTTTAGATAATCACGCTGAAGGTAGAAAACGCTCTGGACGAGTTTATCCTGTTCGCGTGGTGAAAGGCGGCCTTCGAGTGATACGCCGACATGATAGATTGTACCAGTTGGCACTGCGATAGGAGTACAGCGCTCGACGAGCGCGTCGGCTTTGAGTGTACCGTAGAGCGGTAAACCGGGAATGGCTATGGCGACGCGGGACTGCAGCGGAACTTCCTCGTTACACGCAAAGCAGAGACCGCCGCCGCTCAAGTCGATCAGCGTAGTGATGGTGGCATTGCGCAGATTGCCATAGCATCCAGGCAATTTGACCAGCATAGGCAGGGAGACGGGAACGCGGACGAAACGGCGCATCTGGATACGGTTGACGGTTACGGGCCTGCTCAGGTACCAGGTCATGTCCTCGACCATGGAGCTGCTGCGGAAGGTACTGGTAAAGCGATAGATACAGCCATTGCCGATGACCGTACAATCAATAAGGATATCCGCAGCGGGGACATCGAGAAAGACGTCAGGATCGCAGTCGATGCGGACGGCCAGATAGCGCAGGGAAATCTCAGTGATGATTCCGTGCAGGTCGAGTCTATAGTCCTCATTGGTCGTTGTGATATGAATGAATTGTTCTTCGTGCAGCACGTCGCTAGCAGGCATGGTTTCCGTCGTCATAGGCGGTTTACACTCCAATCCTTAAAACTTTTATTTTATAGTACCAAAGTCCTAATAAACTGTCAATAAAAGCCTGCCTCGACAAAAGAGGCAGGCTTTACAGTAAGATTGGATATGTCATAGGGACATACTCAGAAGGTTGCCAATCATGCCATATTGCACACTGGCTGTGAGAAGCTTGGGATTTGTGTAGGCCGATGCCAATGTCAGCTGGTTGCCAAGCATTTTCTGCATCGACGGGAAGGCTTTGTCCTGCTGCGAGAGGGCAAAGCTGGCGTGGCTTTCGGCCTTGCCGGCAAGGCCGCTATTGCCCAGAGCATTTTGGACACGGCTGCCGTTTTCGACGAGAGCAGAAGCGAGTTTGTCCTCATCGACAGAAAGCTCACCGGTTGCACTGTCGACATTGATTCCAATCTGCTTGTAGCTGTCAGCACGATATGTCGTGTCGGCAAAGGTGCTGGCTAAGGACTTCATGCGTTTGCTGACGCTGCTGTAGTCGCTGGTCAGATTCAGTGCATCGTTGTAGTCGGAGACGAGCTGCTTGACGTTTTTGATGGCGCTTTTCAGTGAATCGCTGTACGTCTTGGTGCCGTCTTCGGCCGTGGTAATGTCACTTGGACTGAAGTTGTAATTCATTTTAGCGACGGTCTTGGCCGAGTCCGTAAGATCGCTCATGGCAGAACCAAACTGGGTCGAAAAGACCTTTTTGGCTTCGTCATACGAGCTTACGAGCTCCGAAGCACTTGTGCTGATGCCCGATATGGAGCTGAGGCTCGCCAGGCTGCCCGAGGAGCTGGCCGAGGCCGTATAGCTGGACCAGAGATTCGTAAGCGAATCCTGAGCTGCTGTCGTCTTTTTGGCCGTCGTATGTGATGACGAAAAAGCATTGACGAGATTGCTCAGCGAGGATACGTTGGCGGCTGCTGTTGCAAGTGCCGGGCTCGTGTCACTGGCGTTGCTGGCGTCCGTTTTGGCCGCTTTTGCCGATGACGAGCTGCCAGAGGTGCTAGGCGTATTGCCGGCAGCCATCTTGTACAAGGTATACGTATCATGGGCCATGGATGAGATGGTGGACATGATGATCCCTCCTTTCTTGTGTAGTGGAGCGCACAAACTCTCCCTATTTGATATATCGGCAAATCGAGTGGAAAAATTAAGGAGATTTTTGCTTTACGATTCATTCGTGAATTATACGAATAAGCATACTTTATTTAGGCGAATATAACCAATAAATTTCAAACAAGGCGTGTGTTTTCAGAAAATATTTATTTTGGCAGAATATGGCGGAAATTGTTTTACTTATAGGGGCAAAACGTGTAGAATAGGAACTGTCAGAGGGAGTGTTCCCTCAAATGTTCAGGCCGTGAGCAGAACCTGCCACAGCGACGCCGGGCAACCGGAGGCAGGCTGCTTGTGATAATATGGAGTAAAAAGAATAGGTGGGGATTTACAACATGTTAAAGAAGACGAAAATCATCTGCACGCAGGGACCATCCACGGAGAAACCGGGCGTTATCGATGCGCTGATTGCAAACGGTATGAATCTGGCCCGTTTCAACTTCTCTCATGGTGACCATGAGGAGCATCTGAACCGTATCAACATGGTACGCGAGGCTGCTAAGAAGGCTGGCAAGGTCATCTCCCTTGTTCTGGACACGAAGGGTCCGGAGATGCGTCTGGGCGAGTTCAAAGACGGTAAAGTCATGCTCGAGAAGGGCAACAAGTTCACGCTGACGTATGATGATGTACCGGGCGATGAGACGCATGTTTCCGTCAACCACAAAGGTCTCTATACGGAAGTAAAACCGGGCGATACGCTGCTTCTGTCCGATGGTCTCGTAGCACTCAAGGTTGATGAAATCAAGGGCAAAGACATTGTCACGACGATTCAGAACAGCGGTAAAATGAGCACGCGCAAACGCGTTGCTGCACCGGGTGTATCGCTGGGCCTGCCGCCGATTTCTGAGCAGGATGAGAAAGACATCATCTTCGGTTGCGAGCAGGACATGGATTTTGTCGCTGCTTCCTTCATCCAGCGTCCGGCTGATGTCCTGGCTATCCGTAAGCTCATCAAGGAGCACAATGGCCATATGGAGATCATCCCGAAAATCGAGAATCTCGAGGGCGTCAAGAACTTCGATGCTATCCTTGAGGTTTCCGATGGTATCATGGTTGCCCGCGGTGACCTCGGCGTTGAGGTTCCGGCTGAGGATGTGCCGCTGATCCAGAAAGAAATCATCCGCAAGTGCAACAAGGCTGGCAAACCGGTCATCGTTGCTACGCAGATGCTCGATTCCATGGAGCGTAACCCGCGTCCGACCCGTGCAGAGGTTTCCGACGTTGGTAATGCTATCCTTGATGGCACGGATGCTATCATGCTCTCTGGCGAGACGGCTTCCGGTGACTATCCGGTTGAGGCAGTCGCTACGATGAACCGCATCGCTTGCCGCATCGAGTCCGCTCTGGAGTACAAAGATCTCTTCATCGAGCGCGGCTTCGAGCATCTCCAGTCCCGTACGCGTGCAGTCGCTCATGCTACGGTACAGATGGCTTATGAGCTCGATACGCCGGCTATCATCACGCCGACTGAGAGCGGTTACACGACGAAAGTCGTTTCGAAGTATCGCCCGAAAGCAGCTATCGTTGCTTACACGCCGAGCGAGAAAGTTGTTCGTCAGCTGAACCTGCGCTGGGGCGTATATCCAATCCTCGGCACGGAGTGGAACGATGTTGACGAGATGCTCAGCAATGCAACGGCTGCTGCTGTCAAGAATGAGTATGTAAAACGCGGCGATACGACGATCGTTACGTCGGGTATCAAGGTTGACAACTCGGCAGCTGTCGGCAAAAACACGAACTCCATCCGTGTTTACGCTATCTGATAAATCCATCAGACGATTCAAGGAGCTTCCCTGCGGGGAAGCTTCTTTTGTTTTTCGACGCTTTTTCTTGCAGAGAAATGCTACTCTATGGTAGAATAATATGGAAACTGTAATTAAAGGGAGGCTTACATACATGTTGCTTACCGTTTTGATGATATTAGATGCATTGGTGGCAATCATCCTCATCGCGTCGGTGCTCGGCCAGGAGGCCAAATCTTCTGGCATGGGCGGTATGGGCGGCGGTGCGGATACCGTATTTTCGAGCAAGGCTCGGGGTATGGATGCGCTGCTGGCACGCGTTACCGTGGTTTTTGCGACTCTATTTGCGGTTATTACGATCGTGATTGCCCGCATGACCAACTAATACGAGAGAGCGTTCCCTGTTCTGCAGTATCAGAGCAGGGGCGTTTTGTATTATGGCGAGGGGAGGTAAGAGGATGATTTTACCTGGTGCAGAGCCGTTTTTCCTGCCAGGCGGCAAGGAAGGGGTGCTGCTCATTCATGGTTTTACGGGGTTGCCGGCAGAACTTCTGCTTATGGGGCAATATCTGCATGCGCAGGGATTCTCGGTGCTCGGAGTCCGGCTGGCCGGGCATGGTACGACGGTTGAGGATATGAGCCATATGACCTGGGAGGATTGGATGGATTCTGTCCGTGATGGCTATGCCTTGTTGTCAGGGTTTTGCGATACCGTCGATGTCATTGGTCATTCGATGGGCGGGTTGTTTGCGCTGCTGTTGTCGTCAGAGGAAAAAATCGGCAAAGTGGTAACGCTGGCGGCACCGATTCAGATCGCAGAGGAACGTGGCATCAAATTCCTGCCGCCGCGTGAGGTCTGCAATAATCAGTTCATCCCGAAGGCCCGCCGACGGCTCAAGGGAGTGCCGGCGGCGGTCAACAATACGTACCGCAAAATGCCGCTTATCGGTGTTCATGAGCTCGTTGATGTCATCGAGAAGACGAAGGGCTGCATCGACAAAGTTACGGCACCGGTACTCATCATGCATAGCCGGGACGACCATACGGCGGCGCCTGTCAGTGCAGAGTATATCTATAATCATGTGCAAAGCCATATCCGCCGGATATGCTGGCTGGAAGCGTCCGGCCATCTGCTGCCTGTGGCGGCAGAACGCGAAAAAGTATTTGCTGAGGCTGCGGCCTTCCTGCAGGCGCCTGACGCGTAAGTGGCGCTGGCAGGAGAAACGAGTGGAAAGAGCAGGTGTGCTCTTTTAGGAAAAGGGAGAAAAAGAAACTTTATGGATTTGAAAGAACGAATTGTTGCGTATATGCGTGAGGCGGCCTATAAACCATTATTGGCAGAGGATCTGGCTGAGGAAATGGGACTGACGCTGGAAGAGCAGGTAGAATTTCCGCAGGCGCTTGAGGAGCTCGAACAGGAGGGCGCAATCATCCGGAACCGCAGCGACCTCTATGGTGTGCCAAGCCGCATGCATCTGGTAGTGGGCCGCATTTCGATGACGGCCAAAGGGTTTGGCTTCATCATCCCTGACGTGCGTGAATCGGAAGAAGAGACGGATGTATTCGTGCCGGGGCCGGGGATTGGCTCGGCTATGCATGGTGACCGTGTCGTGGCGCGTGTTACGCCTTCAGAGGAGCCGGGGCGCTCGCGCGAGGGCGAGATCATCCGCATTTTGGAGCGTGCCAACGAAAAGATTGTCGGTACGTTTGAGAGCAGCAAGACTTTTGGGTTTGTGACACCGGATAATACGAAACTCACGCAGGATATTTTTGTCCCCAAGAAATTCTTCCATGGTGCGAAGACTGGCAGCAAGGTAGTCGTTAAGATCACGAAATGGCCGGATGGACGCCGCAATGCGGAAGGCAATGTCATCGAGGTGCTCGGCAAGGTTGGCGAGCCGGGCGTTGATGTTCTTTCCGTCATGCGTCAGTATGAGCTGTCCGAAGTCTTTCCAGAGGATGTGCAGGCCGCTGCTGATGCGGTGGAGCAGGAGCCATCGCCAGAGGAATATCGCGGCCGCGCCGATCGCCGTGATCTGCCAATCGTGACGGTAGATGGCGAGGATTCCAAGGACCTTGATGATGGTGTTTATGCGCGCAAGAATGAGGATGGCTCGTTCTTCCTTGGTGTTTATATTGCTGATGTCAGCTGGTATGTACGTGAGAATCAGCCGCTGGATCGTGAGGCCTATGCGCGTGGTACGAGCGTATATCTGGTCGACCGTGTCATCCCGATGCTGCCGAAGGAGCTCTCGAACGGCATTTGCAGTCTCAATGCAGGCGTCGACCGTCTGTCGATGGCGTGTGAAATGCAGATTTCTCCGGAAGGTGAGATTACAAGTTATGAAATCCTGCCAACGGTCATCCATGTATATCGCCGCCTGACGTATAATATCGTCAATAAGGTGCTGGTCGAAAAGGAGGAGCCGTTCCTGTCGGACAACCATGATATCGGCACGATGCTGGAGACGCTGGCTGAGCTGCGCGATGTGCTCAAAGCTAAGCGCCATCGCCGTGGTTCGATTGACTTTGATTTGCCAGAGGTCAAAGTCAAGCTTGATGAAAAAGGCCATCCGGTCGCGCTGATCAAGCGCGAGGGGTCATTGGCTGAATCCATCATCGAAGAGTGTATGCTGGCAGCTAATGAGACGGTGGCCCGTCATATGGATACGAAACATCTGCCGTTCATGTATCGTGTACATGAGCAGCCGACGACGGAGAAAATCGAGCGCCTTAACAATCTGCTTGGTGCTTTTGGCTTGTTTGTCCGTCAGGACGAAGCGGGCCAGATTCAGCCGATGGATGTCCAGAAAGTGCTGGAAAAAGTCGAAGGGCGGCCGGAAGAGCGCATCATCAGTACGGTAGCTTTGCGTTCGATGCAGCAGGCCCGCTATTCGGAATTGAGTCTTGGTCATTTTGGCCTGGCGGCCCGCTACTATACGCATTTTACTTCGCCAATCCGCCGTTATCCGGATCTCATCGTTCATCGGCTGCTGCGCGAGACTTTTGCGACGGGGACGCTACCGGCTGAGCGTCAGGCTAAGCTCAAGACGGTATTGCCGGAGACTGCGGACCATGCGTCGCAACGGGAACGCATCGCTATCGAGGCTGAACGTGAGACGACTGATATGAAGAAAATCGAATATATGGCGCAATTTGTCGGCGAGGAATTTTCTGGTGTTATCAGCGGTGTTACAGCTTTTGGTATTTTTGTCGAGCTCGATAATGGCGTCGAGGGCCTTGTCCATGTATCGACGATGGTCAATGATTATTACGAGTATGTTGAGGAGCAGTTTGCGATGGTCGGCGAGCGCACGCAGGCGAAATACCGCTTGGGCGATGAGGTAGAGGTATTGCTGGTACGTGCAAGTGTCGAGGAGCGCAATCTTGATTTTGTGCTCAAGGATAATGGTGCCTATGATCCCGAGGCGATGAAGAATGCTGTCCGCGGTGGCCGCAATGGCAGCAAGGGCGATAAAAAAGGCGGTAAAGATAAGAAGGGCAAAGGCCGTGGCGATCGCAAGCCGAAAAAGGCTGACGTAAATCCGGCTGAGCTTATTGCAGAACCGCTGCTGGCAGTAGACGGGGAGGAAAAGCCAAAGAAGAAACGCTCGCGTGGCGGCCACGGCAAAAAGCGCGGTGCTTCGGGCGAGAAGCTGCCGAAACAGGAGCAGCCACAGCCGCAGAAAGGCAGCCGCAAGCGTGCAGCTAAGGAATCCCGGGGGCAGGACAAGGGCGGCAGTGACCGCTCCCGTAATCGCGAGGAGCGCCGTGGCGGTAAAGAGGGCGACTACCACCGCGTCTATGTGACAGGGCTTAACAGTGCTGTCTGGCCGGATCCGCCGGGGTATCATGAGCGCAAGCTGCGTGAGGAAGCCCGCCAGGAGAAAGAAAAGGCCAAGAAGGCGCCGAAAAGGCGTCCGCGTCCGCACCGCAAGACGGAAGGCGGTACGGGCAACAGTAAATAATTATTCCCACTGAAGGCAGTGAGGTGAACATTATTGGGTAAGAAAAACATTGCCATCAAGATTGCCTGCGAAAACCGCAAGGCACGTCATGATTTTTTCATTCATGAAACTTTTGAGGCAGGACTGGCTCTGCAGGGGACGGAGGTCAAATCCTTGCGGGCTGGCAAGGCCAATCTCAAGGACAGTTATGCTGTCATCAAGAATGGTGAGGTTTTCGTCGAGCATATGCATATCAGCCCGTATGAGCAGGGGAATATCTTCAACCATGATCCACTGCGGACGCGCAAGCTCTTGATGCATAAGGCGGAGATTGTCAAGTTGTTCAGCAAGACGCGTGAGAAAGGTTTCACGCTGGTACCGCTCAAAGTTTACTTCAAACATGGCCGTGCTAAGCTGGAGCTGGCATTGGCCAGTGGTAAGCACAATTATGATAAGCGCCAGGATTTGCAGGCAAAAGCGGCCAAGCGTGACGTAGAACGTGCGCTTAAAGATCGGCAGCGTTATTAAAAAGATATTTCGCAGCAGGAAAGACGCCATATCTTTATCGGTAGAGATAGATATGGCGTTTTATATTTTCAAGAGTGTAATGTTGTAGCATGATGGTGCGAGGTGGTATAATAGGCAGGTATTCTTTGGATGGGAGATGAATCTATGGATAAACCGACGAAGATGAAACGCGGGCTGAAGAATCGGCATTTGCAGATGATTGCGCTTGGCGGTGCCATTGGCACAGGCCTGTTCTACGGTTCGACGTCTACGATAGCATTGGCGGGGCCGGCGGTTATGTTGGCCTATCTGTTGGGCGGCATCGTGATTTTCTTTATCATGCGCATGCTCGGCGAGATGGCGGTGGACGAACCGGTGTCGGGATCGTTCAGCTACTATGCGACGAAGTATTGGGGCAAGTTCCCAGGCTTTCTGTCCGGTTGGAACTATTGGTTCAATTATGTATTGGTATCGATGGCTGAACTTACGGCAGTCGGCATTTACATGCAGTTCTGGTATCCGGATCTGCCGCAGTGGATTGCGGCGCTTGTCTGCCTGCTGGTCATCACGGCTATCAATCTCATCAATGTAACTATTTATGGTGAGTTTGAGTTCTGGATGGCGCTTATCAAGATTGCTGCCATTGTCTTGATGATTGTGCTCGGCCTGTACCTGCTTTTGAGTGGCCCGCAGAGTTTCCCCGATAATTTCAGCAACATTTGGGCCAATGGTGGTTTCCTGCCGAACGGCTGGTGGGGGCTGGCATTGGCGACGGCAGTCGTCATGTTCTCCTTCGGCGGCATTGAGCTTATTGGCATAACGGCTGGTGAGGCTGAGGACCCGGAAAAATCCATCCCGCGCGCCATCAACCAGGTAATCTGGCGCATCCTGCTGTTCTATGTCGGTACGATGGCTGTGCTTATGGCGCTCTGGCCCTGGAACAAGGTCGGAGCTGAAGCAAGTCCTTTCGTGCAGATTTTCTCGCATGTTGGCGTACCGGCTGCGGCACATATCCTGAACTTCGTCGTGCTTACGGCGGCTGTTTCGGTCTACAATTCAGCGATCTATAGCAACAGCCGTATGCTTTATGGCCTGGCAAGCAAGGACGAGGCACCAAAATTTCTCGCGCATTTGTCGGGGCGCGGCGTACCGGTCAAGGGCATCTTTGTTTCGTCGGGAATCACGCTGGTTTGTGTGGCACTCAATTACTTCTTTCCTGGCAAGATTTTCATGTATCTGATGTCGATTGCGACGATTGCTGCGACTATCAGCTGGATGACGATTACGATAACGCATCTGAAGTTCCGCCGGTATTGCCAGGCGCAGGGAAAAACGACAAAGTTCCAATCGCCGTTATACCCAGCTATCAACTATGTCTGCATTGCTTTTTTGGCAGGGGTCTGGTATTTCATGCTGCAAATCCCTGATATGGCGCTGGCTGTCTATTTGTTGCCAGTATGGCTGCTGGTTCTTTGGCTGGGATATCGTTACCGTGAAAAAAATATATGATCTGAAATGTCACTTCGGGGGAAGTGGCATTTTTTTTGAAGGGTTTTGGCATAGACAGCACGAATATAGCTAATAGTGATGTATTAAGAGTGAATTAAAAGGAAAGGGGTACAATTATGGGACTGAAACAAAAGTTCCTGGCATTGGCAGGCGTTGTGGGCGTGCTCATGGCGATTATGTCAATCATTGGCTATTATATGGCCAGCTCGGCTTTACAGGAAAGTGTCGAGACAGAGCTGCGCGCAACAGTAGCCCGCGATACCGCTGATCTTGATGGCTGGTTGCGTGAGAAGAAGGCGGTAGATGTAAGTACGGCTAATACGGCGTCTGAGATGAAGGGCGATATGAGCCGTATCAAGACGAAGGCAACGATGGGGACAATCGTATCGGATAAGGAAATTCTCGAAATGTCTATTGGTCTCGAGGATGGCTATTTTGGTGTATTCTATTCGCCGGATGAGACGGGCAAGAAAGATCCGACGCAGCGTCCTTGGAAT
>Ga0222623_10000758_pt1 | contig 10646 bp, 11 predicted proteins | sample PLMtaG_FD_177336 | JGI IMG/M metagenome (GOLD analysis project Ga0222623, IMG submission 177336) | Groundwater sediment microbial communities from an aquifer in East River, Colorado, USA - PLM2_30_coex | ecosystem: Environmental > Terrestrial > Soil > Riparian zone | place: USA: East River...
GGACAACACGGCGATCCGAGAGGCCGCCAGCGGCGTTCTGCCGATCCGCAAGCTCTTCTCGAAGTCGCAGCGTGCGTTCTTCGAGGCGCACGCACCGGAGGGGATCGAGCTCGATTCGCTCTCGACCCTCGGCCCGATCCCGACCATCAAGGTGAAGGTCGTGCCGGAGGGCTTCGGCCGCAAGCTGGTCGGTGAGCTATGGATGTATCCCGACGGGTCGCAGATCGTCGAGCTGTCGACGAAGGCTCGACCCGACGAGGCGTTCCAGGTATCCGCGGAGGCGAGAGCGTTCCTGCTGAGCAAGGGTGTGGACCTCTCGGGGGAGCAGCAGACGAAGACCAAGACCGCGCTCGAGTTCTTCTCGGGTGCGAAGCAGACGGCGTGACGACGGAAGGGGGAACCACATGACGATCGGACCGGTTCAGCTGCTCGTGCTCGGGTTCGACAAGCCCGATTTCCGAGGCGAGATCATCGACGAGCTCGAACGGCTGCGCGAGAGCGATACGGTGCGCGTGATCGACGCGCTCGTCGTCTTCAAGGACGCGGAGGGCGAGGTCGCCGTCTTGAAGGGCAGCCAGCTCTCGAAGGACGAGGCGATGGAGTTCGGTGCCGTGGTCGGCGGGCTCCTCGGTCTCGGAGCAGACGGCGAGGAGGGCATGGAGGCCGGTGCGATCGCCGGCGCCGAGGCAGCAGCCGATGGCGTCGACGTGTTCGACGAGGAAGGGGCCTGGGACGTCCTCGAGGAGCTCCCGAACGACGCCGCCGCCGCGCTCATCCTGCTCGAGCACCGCTGGGCGATCGGGCTCCGTGACGCCGTCGTCCGCGCCGGCGGTTTCCCGATCGCCGGACACTTCATCAGCCCGCTCGATCTCATCGAGGTGGGTCTGATCTCCGCCGAAGAGGCCGAGAAGCTCGCGGCCGCCGACTCGAGGCGATGACGGGTTCATCGGCCGACGCACGAAGGAGGGAACGCAGATGATGCCAGCCAGAAGGGTCGCGAGGCGCACCTCTCGACGAACGTCGAGACGGATGGCCGACGCGCAGACACCACAACAGGCCGCGCCCGCACCGGCGGCCGCGCCCGCGCAGCAGGACGACATGGCGCAGATTCAGCAGCTCGCCACGATGAAGGACCAGGGGCTTCTCACCGAGGGGGAGTTCCAGGCGAAGAAGAAACAGATCCTCGGGATCTAGTCGAACCGCCGAAACGAGGGGGGAACATGCAGTCCGAGAAGCAACCGAGCTACTGGGCCGCGGGATGGGCCACGTTCGCGGGGCTCATGATGATCCTGGTGGGCCTGTTCCACGCGATCTCCGGGCTCTCCGAGGTCGTCGATCCCGATGCGTACGCGGTCACCGAGAACTACGTCTTCAAGCTCTCGAGCGACGCATGGGGATGGATCCACCTGCTCGGCGGCATCATCATCTTCTTCGCCGGGTTCGCGATCTTCCGTGGAGCCGTGTGGGGGCGGACGGTCGGCGTGATCTTGGCCATCGTGAGCGCGTTCGCCGCGTTCGCGTGGCTGCCGTACGCACCGGTGTCGGCCATCGTGCTCATCGCGATCGACATCACCGTGATCTGGGCCCTGACGGCGCACGGACGCGACGTCACGGCCTGATCCGCGGCTCGAGAACGACTCGGGAGGCCCGCTCCGGCGGGCCTCCTGCATTCCCGACGTCGACGCCTAGCATGGAGGCCCGATGGTCGCCGAAGCACCTTTCCTGACAAACCCGGACGCGCCGCCGGCGTTCCATCTGCTCGCGAAGCCCACCGGAGCGATCTGCAACCTGGACTGCAAGTACTGCTTCTTCCTCTCGAAGGAGATGCTGTACCCGGGCAGCCGGTTCCGGATGGCCGACGACCTGCTCGAGATCTACCTGCGCCAGCTGGTCGAGGCCCACGCCCGTTCGCCGGAGGTGACGGTCGCCTGGCAGGGGGGCGAGCCCACGATGATGGGGCTCGACTTCTTCCGGCGCTCGGTCGAGCTGGCCGAGAAGCATCGGATGCCACACCAGCGGATCGCGTACACGATCCAGACGAACGCAACACTGATCGACGAGGAGTGGGCGGCCTTCTTCAAGGACCACGGGTTCCTCGTCGGCGTCTCGATCGACGGACCGAGGGAGATCCACGACACGTACCGCATCGACAAGGGCGGGAGGGGGAGCTTCGACCGCGTGATGGCCGGCCTCGGCCACCTGCGGGAACGGGGGGTCGAATGGAACGCCCTCACGACGATCCATGCCGCGAACGAGGACCGTGGTCGAGAGATCTATCGGTTCCTGCGCGACGGGTGCGGTGCGCGATTCATGCAGTTCATCCCGATCGTGGAACGCGCGACCCTCGACACGCTGCCGATCGCGAACGAAGGCTGGGGCGAGGGCGTGCGGGGACGTCCCCTCTACACGCAGGAGGGGAACCTCCTCACCGAACGCTCGATCTCACCCGAGGGGTACGGGCGGTTCTTGGTCGACGTGTTCGAGGAGTGGGTCCGGCGCGACATCGGGGAGGTGTTCGTCCAGATGTTCGACGTCGCGCTCGCGAACTGGCACGGCGAGCCGCCGAGCCTGTGCGTGCATTCGGAGACGTGCGGGCTGGCGCTCGCGATCGAGCACACCGGCGATCTCTATTCGTGCGATCACTTCGTCGAGCCGGCGTTCAAGCTCGGCAACATCAAGGAGAAACACATGATCGAGCTGATCGCGTCGCCGCGTCAGAAGAAGTTCGGGCTCGACAAGCGCGACACGCTTCCGAGGTTCTGCCGCGAGTGCGACGTTCGCTTCGCGTGCCACGGTGGTTGCCCCAAGGACCGGTTCACCGACGATCCCTACGGGGAGCCCGGTCTCAACTACCTGTGCCCGAGCTTCAAGGCGTTCTTCCACCACGTCGACGGGCCGATGCGCGCGATGTCGGAGCTCCTCACCGCCGGCCGAGCCCCGTCGGAGCTCGTGCGCGCCTACGCGACCGAAGACGCCGAGCGTGGCCGAAACGAGCCGTGCACGTGCGGCTCGGGACGTACGTGGAAGACCTGCCACGGCGCACCGTAGCGTGGGTGGACTTCGGTGGTCAGCGGCGTTCGCTCGGTGGCTCCGCCGAGGATGCGGGAGGGCTCGGTGGCGGCGACGTCACACTTGGCACGGCAGGGGGTGGGGCCGGGGCCGCAGCTGGGATCGTCACGACGTCCGGGTCTCTCGCCGGCGTCGTGGCCGGCCGCCACATGGCCTCGTACCGGAGGGATGCGATCTTCCGGTCGATCCACGCGATCAGGGCCTGAAGGCCCAGCGCCAGGAGCCCGTACATGAACATCGCGAACAACATGGACACGTCGAAGACCGAGCCCTGTTCGCCCTCGACCGAGGGGAAGATCCCGCGGAACGGCTGCATGATCCTGCGGGCCGCGCGGTAGACCCAATCGACGAACGGGGCGGTCTGATTCGCGTTGAAGAGCTGGAGGAAGAAGGCGATCGCCAGGATCACGATGCACGCGATCGCGAAGGCGTACACGAACAGGATGATCGAGCGGCTGATCCAGTACGCAGGGCCTGCCCGGCGGGCTTGGGCTTGATGGGACATGCGGGCCTCCTTCGGTCGACGTGCTCGTCCGGCGTGGTTCGGCGATCACACCTCCTTTCCAGACCAGGTGATCAGATCCCGAGGACCTTGGCCTTCGCCGCCGCGAACTCCTCATCGCTGAGCGCGCCCGAATCGTGCAGCTGCGCGAGCTTCTGGATCTGCGTGGTCGGGTCATCCTCCGCCGGCGCGGGGGCGCTGTAGGCGCCCTGCGTCGCGGCGGCCGTCTGCTGCTGCACGTACTGGGCGTCCTGATCGGCGTACCTGTTCGCCTGGCGCCGGGCTACGCGTCCCGACACAGCGGTCGCCGTGCCGGCGACCACCGCCGTCCGTGCCGCCATCCCGACCAGACCTGGACCTCTGCGCATCATGATGGTTCCCCTTTCTCCGACTACTGGTTCGCCTGCGCGAAGTCGACCGCGGCCTGAACGACCTCGTACGGCACCCGCTCGAGATCGAGGAGCTCGCCCTTCGCGTTCACGATCGCGTCACGCAACTTCGTCGCCCAGACGTCTTCCCAGACGAGAAGCGCCGCGGAAGAGTTCGGGTCGAGCTCCTCGCCCGCGGCCGCCAGGTCGTCCTGGTTGAGCAGGCCCATCGTCTCGGGCGACAGCGCGTCGAACGCCTTGAAGACGTCCGAATCCAGGTCGGCGAGCTCGGCGGTTCCGACGGCGCCGTCGGCGTCCTTCATGACGAACGCGAGGTCGATGATCCGGATCGTGCCGGAGTCGACCAACTCCTGCAGGGCCGGAACGATCTCGCCTTTGAACTTGTTGCCCGGGAACGCGACGATCATGTACTCCACGGGACCTATCGACATGTGGTTCCCCTTTCCGCGTCGCTCCGACGGTCGGCACTCGCTGTCGGGCGCCAGCACTATCTCACGAACCGCCCGGTGGCTTCACCCGTTCCGAACGATGCGGCCCGCGTGCGGATGCGTGAGGATGCGAGACGGACCGAAGAGGAGGATCGGAGCGGATGAAGGAACGGGGCTCGGGGACCGGCGGCTCGCCCGTGGCGGCAGCGGGGGCTCCCGCGCGTGCAGGACTCGTGCTCACCACCCTGATCCTGGTCGCGGCGGTCGCCAACCTGAACCTCGCGGTCGCCAACGTCGCCTTGCCATCGATCGGGGCGGCGTTCGACTCGTCCCAGACGACGTTGAACCTGATCGCCGTGGGCTATTCGCTCGGGCTCGCGGCCTCCGTGCTGTGGCTCGGCGCGCTTGGCGACCGGTACGGACGCAAGCTCATGCTGATCCTCGGAACGGCGCTGGCGATCCCGTTCGCGCTGCTCGCCGCGTACGCCCCGAGCGACTCGGTGTTGTTCGTTGCCCGGCTCGGCGGCGGGTTGTCCGCGGGGATGGCGTTCCCGACCACCCTGGCGCTGATCACCGCGCTTTGGTCTGGCCCTCAGCGGACGACGTCGATCGCGCTGTGGTCGGGGATCGGGGGTGCCGTCGCGGCGCTCGGGCCGATGTTCTCGGGCCTGCTGCTGGAACACTTCTGGTGGGGGTCGGTCTTCCTGATCACGTTGCCGCTCGCGGTCGTGGCGCTGGTCCTGGCGGTGCGTCTCGTCCCCGCTCACGTGAACGAGGGGGTCGATCCCGTCGACAACCTCGGCGGCATCCTGTCTGCGCTGCTCGTCGGGGCCTTGATCCTCGGGATCAACTTCGCGGCCGTGCCGAACGAAGGTGCTCTCGTCGCCGGACTCGTGATCGTCGCCCTCGCCTCCGGGATCGCGTTCGTGATCCGGCAGCGGCGAGCCGCCAATCCCCTGTACGACCTCCATATCGCCGGCCGGCGCGTGTTCTGGGTCGCCGCGTGCGCGGGGATCATCGTGTTCGGCTCCCTGATGGGGGCGATGTTCGTCGGTCAGCAGTTCCTGCAGGACGTGCTCGCCTACTCGACCTTCGACGCCGGCGTCGCCATCCTGCCGGCCGCGTTCCTGATGGTGATCGTCGCTCCGCGCTCGGCCAAGGTCGTCGAGGCGAGAGGGGCGCGCTTCACGCTGCTCACGGGGTACGCGTTCTGCTTGCTCGGGTTCCTCACGATGCTCCTGCTGTGGGACCAGGGGAGCCCGTATTGGCAGGTGGGGCTTGGCTACGCGCTCATCGGCATCGGCGTCGGCTTCGCGGGGACCCCGGCCTCGCACTCGCTCACCGGCTCGGTCCCGGTCCAGCGCGCCGGCATGGCGTCGGGAACGGCCGATCTCCAGCGCGACCTCGGCGGCGCCATCATGCAGTCGATCTTCGGAGCACTGCTCGCGGCGGGCTACGCGGCGTCCTTCACGGCGGCGATCGCCGCGTCGCCGAACGCCCAGAAGGTGTCCGACAGCGTCGAGGCGCAGCTCACCAAGTCGTTCGCGGGTGCCGAGGCCGTCGCCCAGCAGTACCCGAAGTACGCGGGCCAGATCACCGCGGCGGCGAAGGCGTCGTTCCTGTCGGGCGACCAGTGGGCGTACATCGCGGGCATCGTCGCCGTCGGGCTCGGCGCGGTGCTCGTCTTCCTCGCGTTCCCGAGGAAGGAGGACGAGCGGCGGCTCCTGGCCGAGTACCAACGCCAGGACACATCGTCCGACGCATCCAGCACCGCATCGTGACGCGTGGGGGATCGCTCCTGGACCCGCGCCGGCCTGATCGCCGGCTCAGACTCCCGTTTCCGCGACGACCCGCCCGCTCGCGGCCGCGTCCTTGAGCGCCTGATAGTCCCGCTCGTTCTGATCGGCGTAGGCCTCGGCGAACCCCGCGATCGCGCGATCGAACACGTCCGAGGCGCCGAGGTAGCCGGCGATGGCGATCCGGTCGCCCGACCGAGCGTGGGCGCGAGCCAGCGTTCGGGCGCACATCCTTCCGTACACGCTCATCACGCGCGGGTCCATGGCCTCCGGTGGCCATGAGCCCTTCCAGTCGCGTAGCTGCCGGATGTAGAAATCGCGCTTGCCACCGGACAGCCCCTCGGCCCGTTCCCATCCGAGGAAGATGTCGCTCGCGGCCTGCATCAGTCGCTGGCCTTCCACCACCCGCTGGCCCTGATTCGCGAATCGGCTCTTGCCGACGAAGGGAGCGAGCACCGAGTCCTGAGCCTCCTTGGCCTGGAGGAAGAGCGGATCGGCGTCGTCGCGACCGAGCATGAGGATGATCCACGCTCGCGTGCCGACGCTGCCCACGCCAACCACCTTGTGCGCCGCGTGGACGAAGCGGAAGTCCTCCAGGAGGTGCCGGCGATCCCCGAGGAGGCTCCGACGGTAGGTGCGCACGAGCTCGTGGAACCCATCCAAGAATGTCGCGGCCTGGTCGGCCGTCAGGAACTCCTCGACGGGGACGATGAGTGGCGGATCGCTCACGATCCGCGGCTCCCCGTCCACGACGTGGGTCAGCTTGTCGAACGCTTGAATGCTGTCCTTCGTGCGGGCCTTCTCGACGAGGCGCTCGGCCTCCTTGAGGCCCTTCTTCCTGAGTAGCGCCTGGAGCTGGGGAAGCCCCTCCCGCACCTGGAGGCGTGAGTACCAGACGTCGAGGTTGCGCATCGACGCGAATTCTCGCATCGCCGTCCGGTACTCGCCGACCGCGGCGGTGATTACCTGCCCGCGCTGGGCGTTCGTGAAACCGTTGTTCCGCCCGGCGACGGCGAGGCTCGCCGCGAGGCGCTTCACGTCCCACTCCCACGGGCCGGGCAGGGTCTCGTCGAAATCGTTGATGTCGAACAGCAGCTCCCGCTCGGGGGAACCAAACAGGCCGAAGTTCGATACATGCGCGTCGCCGCACGCCTGGACGTGGATCCCCGATCGCGGCGTGGAGGCGAGGTCCGCGGCCATGAGGTAGGCCGCACCTCTGTAGAACGAGAACGGCGAGGCGAGCATCCTGCCGTACCTAACCGGCACGAGCTCGGGGACCCGCGACGTCGCCTGCTCCTCGAGCAGGTCCACCGGCGCCCTACGGTCCGAGGGCGGATCCCAGCCCGCGTGGCTCGAACGAGGAACCTTCGCTCGAGCCGCCTTCCCACGGGCCGCGCGCTCCGGCGGAGTCAGGTGGGTAGGGGGGGACGCGGCTCGAGCGCGATCGCCCCGGTCCACGTTGGATTCCTTTGATGGGCCGTTCGTGCGATCGCTCGTCGGCTGTCGCGTCACCGATCCCCCTCGCGGTTCAACTCTGGCATCCCGCTGCCACGACGGGCTCAGCCCTTATCGGGGCTCTTGACCTCCGTGTGCAGGGCTCCTTGAGCGGCGCCGGATCCGGCTTGGCCACCCCCACGGCCACGAAGGACGAACGCCGCCCCAACGGCCAGCAGCGCGCCGAACAGTGGTCCTGCCACATAGACCCAGTAATCCGTGAAGTTCGCGCCGACGAGGTCCGGGCCGAAGGTTCGAGCGGGGTTCATGGAGGTACCGGAGATCGGGCTCCCCCACAGGCCCGCGAGAGCGATGTAGGCGCCGACGCCGATGGCGCCGAACACCCCGATGTTCTGCGCGCCGGACGCCGTCCCCAGGATCACGCTGACCAGACCGAGCGTGAGCACCGACTCCATCAGGAACGCGTCGAACGAGGAATATCCGGCCGCCGGGTAGTTGGAGCCGTACGTCGCCGATACGTGGATCACGGACTGGAGGAACCAGGCGGCCAGCGCGGCCCCGGCGAGCTGCACGACGATGTACCCGGGGACCCTTGGCCATGGGAAGTCACGACGGAGGGCGAAGGCGAGGCTGACCGCCGGGTTGAGGTGGGCGCCGGAAACCTTGCCCATGAACAGGATGATCGCCATCACCATCAGACCCGGCGCGACGACCGCGGCCGTGCGACTGATGGTGTCGGGGAAGGCTTGACCCATCATCCCCCCTCCGGCGGCGACCAGCACGAGGAAGAACGTGCCGAAGAGCTCCGAGAACAGTCGACGCCATTCCTGCTTGGGGTCTTTGAAGTCGTCCATCGGCTGGATGACTTCGCCTTCGAGCCAGCTCTCGATCCGGGCGGTCACGTGGGTGTCTTCCTGAGCCATGACTCCTCCCGTCGGACCCGCGAAGGCCGCACTGTAGCGCCCGCCGGGATGCCCGGAATCATCCCATCGGCGTGATGTTCCGCAGCGCAGGGGGCGGTGAGATGCCCCGGCAGGCAGGCGCGTTCGCGAGACGAGGGGGAGAGGCAGCCACGTGAACCCGGAGTTCCTGTCCCGGCTCCAGTTCGCCCTGACCGCGAGCTTCCACTTCATCTTCCCGCCCATCTCGATGGGGCTCGGGATCCTCTTGGTCTGGATGGCCTGGAAGCACGTCCGCACCGGGGACCCCGTCTGGCGACAGGCCTCCGTCTTCTGGGTGAAGGTCTACGGGCTGGTGTTCGCGCTGGGCATCGCGACCGGCCTCGTCCAGGAGTTCGCGTTCGGGATGAACTGGTCGCAGTACTCCCGCTTCGTCGGCAACGTGTTCGGGAGCCTGCTGGCCGCCGAGGGCGTGTTCGCGTTCGCCCTGGAGGGCGGGTTCCTCGGTCTGATGTTGTTCGGTGGCGACCGGCTCGGTCCCAGGATGTGGCTGCTGGCCACCTTCCTCGTGGTGTTCGGGGCACATTTCAGCGCCCTGTGGATCCTGATGGCCAACTCGTGGATGCAGACCCCGCAGGGGTTCACGACCCACATGACGGAGTGGGGCAACCAGGCGTTCATGACGAACTTCGGAGCGGTGGTGAACACGCCGTCGTTCCTGCCGCGATTACTCCACACGTGGGTCGCGTCCTGGATCATCGGGTCGGCACTCGTGCTCTCCGTGAGCGCCTGGTACCTGCTGAAGAACCGTCACCAGGAGTTCGCCAAGAGGAACTTCTCGACCGCGATCAAGGTCTTCACGGTCCTCGCGATCCTGCAGGTGGTCGTCTTCGGCGCCCAGATGGCGATCTCGGTGACGAAGAACCAGCCGGAGAAGCTGGCTTCGATCGAGGGCAACTGGACAGCGGAGTCTTGCGCGCCGCTCTACCTCGTCGGCTGGGTGGACGAGAGCTCCGAGAAGACCTATGCCATCGGCGTCCCGTGCCTGCTGAGCCTCCTCTCGTACGGGAGCTTCGACGCGACGGTCCCCGGCATCGAGAAGTTCCCGAAGGACGACTGGGCGCCTGTCAACCTCGCGTTCCAGGCGTACCACCTGATGATCGACCTCGGGTTCCTGCTCCCGCTGATCGGGGTCGTGGCGTGGTTCGTGTGGTGGCGCCGCAAGAAGGAACGCATGCCGCATTGGCTGTTGTGGGTCTGTATCTCGACCGTGTTCCTGGCGGAAGTGGCGACGATCGCCGGCTGGTGGACGGCGGAGGTCGGGCGCCAGCCCTGGGTGGTGTGGAAGGTCCTGCGCACCGACGCTGCGGTCTCGCCGACGCTGACCACGGGGCAGGTCCTGCTGTCGTTGATCACGTTCGCGCTGCTGTACGCGCTGCTCCTCGTGCTGTTCCTGTTCCTGCTGGACCGGAAGATCAAGCACGGCCCGGAGGCACCCGAGGAGCCTCACGAATCGGATCTGCCCAACACCTTCCGCGAGGTGTTCCGGTCACGGAGCCAGGGTCGGGCATCCGGCGAGCTGGAGCTGGAGGAAGACCATGTCCCTGGCTGACTTCTGGTTCGTGCTGTTCGTCGCGGTCATCGCCGCCTACATCGTCCTGGACGGGTTCGACCTCGGCGTCGGGATGCTCCATCCGTTCGCTGCCAAGGAGGACCGCGAACGACGGATCGTGCTGAACAGCATCGGGCCGATCTGGGACGGCAACGAGGTGTGGCTCGTCGTCGGTGGCGGGGTGCTGTTCGCGGCGTTCCCGGTCGTGTACGCCTCGATGTTCTCCGGGTTCTACTGGGCGCTGATGTTCGTGCTGATCGGCCTGATCCTGCGGACCGTCGCGATCGAGTTCCGCGGCAAGCGCGAGAGCTCCCGCTGGCGGGGGCTCTGGGACTCGGTCTTCTCCGCGTCGTCGTTCGGCCTGGCCCTACTGCTCGGTGTGGCGTTCGGGAACGTGGTCACCGGGGTGCCGCTCGACAAGAACGGGGAGGTCCGGATCGACAGCCTCCTCGATCTCCTGCATCCGTTCGTCCTGTTCCTGGGGGTGACGACGGTC
>Ga0222623_10000759_pt1 | contig 10645 bp, 10 predicted proteins | sample PLMtaG_FD_177336 | JGI IMG/M metagenome (GOLD analysis project Ga0222623, IMG submission 177336) | Groundwater sediment microbial communities from an aquifer in East River, Colorado, USA - PLM2_30_coex | ecosystem: Environmental > Terrestrial > Soil > Riparian zone | place: USA: East River...
GCCCCGGCCGGAGCGACCGTCGGCGGTCACCCGCCGCTGCTGCGCCGCCCGGTCGGGCCGCTGGTGACGGCCCTGCGCGCCCTCGGCGCCGAGCTGACCGACCGCGACGGCTACCCGCCGGTGACGGCGGCCGGCGGCGGCCTGGACGGCGGCGAGGTCCGCGTGGACGCGTCGGCGTCCAGCCAGTTCGCCAGCGCCGTGCTGCTGGTCGCGCCCTACGCGCGGCGGGCGGTTCGGCTGCGCGCCGACGGGCTCGGGGCGCCCGCCTACGTGGAGCTGACCGCCGCGCTGATGCGCGACTTCGGCGCCGCCGTCGACCGCGAGGACGCGGCCGTCTGGCGGGTCGAGGCCGGCCACCCGTACCGGGCCAGGGACCTGGAGGTGGAGTACGACGCCAGCGCCGCGGCGCACCTGTTCGCGCTGGCCGCGGCGACCGGCGGCAGCGTCACCGTCAGCAACGCCCGCAGCGGGACGCTGCAGCCCGACGCCGGCGTCCCCGACCTGCTCGCGGGGATGGGCGCGACCCTCGCTGGGGACGGCACGGCGCTCACCGTCAGCGGCCCGGCCACGCTGGGCCCGGTCGACGCCGACCTGGCCGCCATGCCCGACCAGGTCACCACCGTCGCCGCGCTGGCCGCGCTGGCCCGCGGCACCTCCCGCATCCGCGGGGTGGCGGTCGCCCGCGGCCACGAGACCGACCGCCTGGCCGCGCTCGCGGCGGAGCTGGGCAAGCTGGGCGTCGCCGTCGAGGAGCTGCCGGACGGCCTGGTGGTGCACGGCCGCGGCGCCGAGGGGCTGCGGCCGGCCCGGCTGTCCACCCACGGCGACCATCGCATGGCGATGGCGCTGGCCGCCGTCGCCGCCCGCGTGCCCGGGCTGATCCTCGACGACCCCGGGTGCGTGACCAAGACCTACCCGGGCTTCTGGCGTGACCTGGCCGCCGCCGGGCTGCGCTGGCGGCCCGGCCGGGTACAGTAGCCGTCCACCGCCGGGGCGTGAGGCCGGCGACCCTACCGACCCGCTGGAGGCGCAGCATGGGCGAGGTCCTCTCCGAGCAGCACCGCGCCTTCCTCGAGGCCAACCACACCGCCGTGATGGCCACGGTCGACGGCGTCGGACGGGCCCACGCCGTGCCCGTGCTGTGCGCGCTGATCGGCGAGGAGCTGTGGAGCTCCGGGACCGACCTGCGGGTCCGCACCCGTCATCTGGAGGCGCGGCCCTACGCCACCCTCACGGTCCTGACCAGGGGGTTCTGGGGCGAGTGGCTGACTCTCGCCGGCCCGGTCGAGATCCGCCGCGACGCCAGGGTCGAGGACAACCTGCGGCTGTACCGGGTCGCCACCGGCCGCGACCCCGACGACCTGGACGAGTATCGGGCCGCCATGGTCGCCGAGCGGCGCCTGGTCTACGTGCTCACGCCCGAGCGGGTCTACCCGTCGTCGCGCTGATCCCGGTGGTCGCCACCGTGGCGGTCAGGCCCAGGAACTCGCCCTGCCGGTCGGCGGCGGCCTGGAGGGCCTTGGCCTGGGCGGCGTCGAACGGTTCGTAGAGCGCCACCTCGAAGGCGACCGTGCCGCTGTTGAGGGTGCGCTTCCAGTGCCCGGCCACCTGGCCGTCGAGGATGGCGACACCGTTGAAGACGGGCCGGTCCTGGACCAGGGTCCGCCGCGCCAGGTTGAGCACGGACTTGCTCTGGCTGTAGCCCACGATGTACTCGTCGTAGCCCTGCAGCAGGTGCACCGTCGGGGAGGCGAGGCCGGCGGCGGGCGCCGACCCGGCGAACCAGTAGGCCACGCCGTCGACGACCTCGTGCTGGAGCCGCGACGCGACCGTCTCCAGGCCCCTGCGGATGTCGGCCGCGGTCAGGCTCGACCACCATCCGAAGTCCTTCACCGTCGCCGGCCCGTGGCTGGTGTAGTAGCGCAGGGTCAGCTCGGCCAACGCCTCGTCGCGGGTGCGGGGCTCGGCCCGCGGCACCCGCTCCTCCAGCAGCGCGTAGGTGTGCTGCTTGCCGTTGGGCGCGCCGCTGCAGACGATGCCGCGCAGCTCGGCGTTCATCAGCAGGTAGGCGAGCCGGAAGCCGCCGAGGGCGACGCCGGCGCGCTCCAGCGCCGCACCGAGCTGCTTGCGGGGGAGGTGGACGCCGCCCTGGAGGGCGCCGGCCAGCAGCGCGTTGCACCGCTCGAACACGGCGTCGTCCAGGCCGAGCTGGCGGTAGTAGTAGGCGTTCAGCGCGTGGACCCGTGGCCCGGTGAGCTCCAGCAGCCAGCGGATGTCGGTGGGCAGGACGAAGTGCCAGGTGGGCCGCAGGACGTGGGTTCTTACGATAGCCCCGTCGGCGAACGCCCGGTCGACGGCGGCGTCGCCGACACCGCCGGTGCGCTGGGCCAGCGACCACTTCGCCGGGCCGAAGTCCTGGGACTGCACCGCGCACAGCCAAGCGACGACGTCCTCGGGGGCTGCCAGCGCAGCGCCCGCCAGGCGCAGGTTGTGCAGCCGCCAGCGGGCGATGTCCTCCTTGTTCATGGGTCGCATCATAGGCGTCGGGCCCGACGACCCGGCCCGCGCTGCGCTCAGGCGACCCGGGCGGCGAGCAGCTCGGCGGCGGCACGGGCGCCGCTGCGCAGCGCGCCCTCCATCAGGCCCGCCCAGGGGCCGGCGGTGTGCTCGCCGGCGAAGTGGAGCGGGCCGACGGGACGGGCGAGCGGCTCGGCGTCGCCGGGGTCGAAGGCGAGGCCGCGGGTGGAGTACGCGGCCCCGACCCACGGGTCGTCGTCCCAGGTGGACAGCACCACCGCGGCCTGGTCGAGGTCCAGGTCGGGCCGCAGCGCCCGCACGCGCCCCAGCCAGGTCGCCGGCCCGGCGGCGACCCCCAGGCGGGCCAGCGCCGGCGCCGAGCCGGCGAACGCGCTCACCACGGGCTGCACCGTCTCCGCCTGGTCGCCGCGCGCCGTCCACGTCCAGAAGTGGTCGGGGACGCTGAGCACCGCGCTCGGCGGCGGCACCCGGCGCAGCGGCACGAACAGCTTGGCCGCGTGGCCGTACACGATCCGACCGAGCGCCTCGGTCTTCCACGCCGGCAGGGGCGGCTCGAACCGCACACGGCCGGTCACCGAGGCGGGCAACGCCAGCACGCAGGCGTCGGCGTCCAGCACGCCGCCGCCGGCGGTCACCCGCACCGACGTGTCCGACCAGGCGACCGCCTCGACCGGGACGCCGAGGTGGACGGCGCCGGGGAGGCGGTCGGCCAGCCGCTCGGCGATGCGCTGGTTGCCGCCGCCGACGCGGACGCTCTCGCGGGTCGAGAAGGTCGACCCGGCATGGTCGAGCACGGCGGCGGCCAGCTCGTCGACCGGCAGGGCGGCCGAGACCTGCAGGCGGGCGGCGATCGCCTCGCGGGCCCCGGGGTGGAGCGGCAGCCCGGCCAGCACGGCCGCCGCCGAGCGGCCGCCTGACGGCCCGGGAGGCGCCAGCCCAGTCCCCCGGACGGCCGCCGCGCCGGGTGGGGCACCGGGAGGCGCGAGCCCAGTCCCCCGGTCGGCCGCGGCGGGGCGCTCGGCGAGCAGGCGCCGCAGCCGGTCCAGCTCGGCGTGGAGGGTGGCCCGGTCGACGCCGATGCCGCCGCGCGGCTCCCGGTCGCCGTAGGCCATCCCGGTCGGGACGAGCTCCAGGCCGAGCCGGCCCGCGGTGGCGACGACGCCCTGCTGGTCGCGCTCGACGAACTCGGCGCCCAGCTCGGCCACGGCGCCGTTCTGCAGCCGCCGCGAGTGGACCCGGCCGCCGACCCGCTCGCGCGCCTCCAGCACCAGCGGCTCGACGCCGCCGTCGGCCAGCGCCGCGGCCGCGGCCAGCCCGGCGAACCCGGCGCCGACCACGCACACCCGCATCGGCGCCGCCAGGCGGTCAGCCGGCCTGGTCGTCGCCGGCCAGCGCCCGCACCAGCGCCTGGCCATAGGGAGGCAGGTCCGGCGGGCGGCGGGCGGTGACCAGGTTGCCGTCGACCACCACCGGCTCGTCGACGTACTCGGCGCCGGCGTTCATCACGTCATCTTTGATCCCGGGAGTACAGGTCATGGTGCGGCCCTTGAGGATGCCGGCCGAGGCCGGCACCCAGCCGCCGTGGCAGATCACCCCGAGCAGCTTGCCGTCGGCGTCGGCGGACCGGACCAGCTCCAGCACCTTCTCCGAGCGGCGGAGCTTGTCGGGCGCCCAGCCGCCGACGACCAGGATCGCGTCGAAGTCGGCCATGTCCAGGTCATCGACGTTGGCGTCCACCTCGGCGGGCAGGCCGTACTTGCCGTGGTAGCGCTCGGCGCCGAGCCCGGCCACCACCACCTCGGCGCCTTCCTCCCGCAGCCGCAGCACCGGGTACCACAGCTCCAGGTCCTCGAAGTCCTCCTCGACCAGGGCGATCACCCGCTTGCCGGCCAGTCGCATCCGCGCCGCCCCCTTTCGTCAGGCGTCGGTCGTTGCCACACGCCCAGGGTACGGCGTCCAGGCGGCCGCGGCCTACCTTCGCCTCGGCCGAACCCCCTTGTCTGGCTGGTTGCTGGTGACCGAGACGAGCGTGACGGTCACCGAGCCGTCCAGCGGCCTCGGGTCGCCGTCGATGTCCGTCGCCGACGCGCCCTCGTTGCGGCCGGCGTCGTCCCATCGGCGCGAACACGAGCGGTTCGTCGCGATCGGCGCTGATGGTACTCAGCCGGGATGCTGGGGAGGACGTCACGGCGTAGTGTTGGCCCATGGCGGACGACGAGGAACGCATCGCACTGTTCATCGACCACGAGAACCTGTCCATCGGCGCACGTGAGATCGGCCGCGGCTTCGACGTCGGCCCGATCATGGACGCGCTGGCCGAGCGGGGCCGGGTGGTGGCCAGGCGTGCCTATGCCGACTGGACGCTGTTCGCCGACGACCGCCGGACGCTCACGCAGCACAACTGCGAGCTGATCGACATCCCCCAGCGGACCGGGACGGTGCGCAAGAACGCCGCCGACATCAAGCTGGCCGTGGACGCGATGGAGCTGGCCTACGAGCGGGGGTTCGTCTCCACCTTCGTGATCGCTTCCGGGGACTCCGACTTCACGCCGCTGGTGGCCGCCCTGCGCGCCCTGAACCGGCGGGTCATCGGCATCGGCGTGAAGGGCTCCACCTCCGGGCTGCTCCCTCCCGCCTGCGACGAGTTCCTGTTCTACGACCGCCTGCCGGGGGTCCCCGAACCGGTCCGGGCGGCCAAGCGCGCGGCCGGCGGCAACGGGCCGGTGAGCAAGGCCCGCAAGGCGAGCAAGGACGACGACGCGGCGCCCGCCGGCGAGCGCGACCTGCAGGAGTTGCAGCGGACGCTCACCCAGACGCTGGCCGGGCTGAAGCAGAGCGGCGCCGAGCCGGTGCTGGCGTCCTCCCTCAAGCGCGCCCTGCTCCGCAAGGACCCCACCTTCGCCGAGTCCGACTATGGCTTCCGGGCGTTCGGCGAGCTGCTGCGCCAGGCCGAGCGCAACGGCGTGATCGTCCTGTCGGAGGGGCAGGCGCGCGGCGACCCGGCGGTCGACTTCCCCGAGGCCGGCCAGGGCGGGGACGCTTTCGACGTGCTCCGCAAGACCGTGCGCGAGCTGCAGGGCGAAGACGGCGAGGTGCCGCTGTCGGGCCTGAAGGACCAGTTGCGCAAGCGGGCGCCCGACTGGTCCGAGAAGGACTTCGGCTACTCGGGGTTCCTGCAGTTCGTGAAGGCCGCCGCCGCCAACGGGGTGGTCGTCATGGAATGGGACGACGCGGAAGGGGACTACTTCCTGTTCGTGCCCGACTGACCCTCAGCCCAGGCGCCAGCAGCCCGGCTCGTGCGGCGGCGCGACGCGGCCGACGCTCTGCAGGAACGCCTCGACCACCTGCGGGCCGGCGAACTGGAAGGTGCGCCGGTAGGTCCGCTGCTGCGCGTCGAGGTCCTCGGCCTGGGCGGCCACCCACTGGCCGAAGGAGCCGTGCTCGTCGGCGAGGGTCAGCACCACCCTGGCGTTCTCGATGGTGGCGAGCACCTTGGCGCGGTTGCGGACGATGCCGGGGTCGCGCAGCACCCCGGTGACGTCCTTGGCGGTGAAGGCGGCGACGATCTTGGGCTCGAAGTCGTGGAACGCCCGCCGGAAGCCGTCGCGTTTGGCCAGCACGGTGCGCCAGGACAGCCCGGCCTGGAACACCTCGAGGCTGAGCCGCTCGAACCAGCCGGCGTCACCAACCGGCGGCTCACCCCACTCGTGGTCGTGGTAGGAGGCGAGGACCGGGTCGGTGGCGGCCCAACGGCAGCGGGTCTTGCCATCAAGCGCAGGGAGCACCATGCACGACCTCCGTGGTGCGCGGCAGCAGCGGTGAAGCTCTGGGACGCCGTATCGACCGGAGAAGCGTAATACGGCGAGGCGCCTGGGGGGTAACTGGCGTCCACAGGGGGGCCAGACCTCCGAAACCGGTCAGGGCCTGACGCCGGCGGCCCAGCCGAGGGCGAGGGCGACCATGCCGGCGAGCAGCAGCCGGTAGGCGACCCGGCGCCCGGCCGGGTCGCTGGCCACCAGGCGGGGCGCGGCCACGACGCCGAGCACGGCGGCCACCGCCGCCCCGGCGACCACCACCGGCCGGTCGCCGGCCTCCAGCCCCGAGACCAGGGCGACCACCAGCGCGCCGGCGTAGCTGGCCCCGGTCAGCAGCGCGGCCCGGCGGACGCCGAGCCGGACCGCCAGTCCCTGCACCCCGGTGGCACGGTCGCGCTCGACGTCCGGCAGCGAGTCGGCGAGGTTGACGGCGACGGCGAGCAGCGCGCCGGTCGGCCACGCCCACCACAGCACCGGCGGGAAGCGCCCGGCGGCGCCGTAGCCGAACAGCGGCACCAGCGGCACGGCCACCGCGAACGGCAGCGCGCTGGCGGCGGTGCCCTTGAGCCAGAGGTCGTAGCCCCAGGCGCAGGCCAGCCCGGCGACCGCGAGGGCGAAGGTGGCGGGGCCGAGCGCCAGGCCGAAGCCGAGCGAGGCGACCCCGGCGGCGGCGCCGAGCACCGCGACCGCGCGGCGGGAGATCGCGCCGGTCTGGATCGGCTTGCCGCGCCCCGCGGCCGCGTCGGCGGGGGCGTCCACGGCGTCGTTGAGGGCGCCGGCCGCGTACTGGTTGCAGGCGAGCAGCCCGGCCAGCAGCGCCAGCCTGCCAGGCCGCGGGTCGTGGCGGCCGGCGACCAGGCCGAAGGCGACGCCCACGGCGATCACGGTGAACGCGGGGGCGGCGTGGAGCAGCTCCAGGTGGGTGGCCGGGTGCCAGGGCCCCCGGCGGCCTATTCGAGCTGCTCGGGCGGCTCGGGGCGGGCGACCAGCCCCAGGCGGGGCCGGCTGCTGCGGGTCGCCTCCGGGTCCCAGCCCTCCGGGACGACCCGCTCCCCCTTGCCCTCGCTCCCGCACGTGCACGTCCAGCTCGCCGGCCGCACGGCGCCGCAGCGCTCGCAGGTCCAGGTGCCCTCCGCGTCGGTCGTCTCGGCCACGCCGCCCTCCCGGCTCCTCCATCTCGGTCGCCCCCAGGATAGGTGCTGGCACACGCCCGTGCTGCGGTTGGGTCCCATCTCGGTCTCATGCGGGTCGCTTGACGCTACCGGAACGCGGCGGCGCGTAGCATCCCCGGGGTGACTGGCGGCGTGACCGGGAGCCGAGCGTGAGACCGACCGACCTGCTGTACCGGCTGTACGAGCGCCGCCTCGCGGCCGACCTGCGGCGCCGAGGCGGCCTGCCCCGGCACGTGGGGGTGATCCTGGACGGCAACCGGCGCTGGGCCCGCGAGCTTGGGATGGTGTCGGCCGAGGGGCACCGGCGCGGCGCCGCCCAGATCGACCACCTGCTCGCGTGGGCTCGTGAGCTGGGCATCCCGGTGGTGACGCTGTGGCTGCTGTCGACCGAGAACCTGCTCCAGCGCCACCCCGACGAGCTGGCTGAGCTGCTGGAGATCATCGAGGCCAAGGTCGTCCAGCTCGCCTCCGACGCCGCCCCCGACGGCTACCGGGTCGTGCCCGTCGGCCAGCTCGACGCGCTGCCCGAGCGCACCCGGTCGACGCTGCTGGCCGCCGCGGCCGCCTCCCGCGCGGCCACCGGCGGGACCCTGCACGTGGCGGTCGGCTACGGTGGGCGCGAGGAGATCGCCGACGCGGTGCGGCGCCTGCTCGCCGAGTACCGCGACAAGGACCTGGCGCTGACCGAGGCCGCCGGCCTGGTGACCCCGGACGAGATCGCCCGCCACCTGTACACAGCCGGCGTGCCCGACCCGGACCTGATCATCCGCACCTCCGGGGAGGTGCGGCTGTCCGGGTTCCTGCTGTGGCAGTCGGCGCACGCCGAGTACTACTTCGCGGACACCTACTGGCCCGACTTCCGTAAGGTGGACTTCTTGCGCGCACTGCGGTCGTATGCGCAGCGGCGGCGGCGGTTCGGGAGGTGAATGGGTGGCACGCAAGGACCGGGAGCGAGCTCGCAAGCGGCACGCGATCGAGCGGGCCCGTCGGGAGGCGGGCATCGAGCCGACCCCGAAGGAGGAGCGGCCGGACAAGGCGGTCAGGACGGCCAGCCGCCGGCAGCCCGCACGGTCGCAGGCGACCATGCACAAGGCGCAGGTCGGCGACGTCGACCGCAAGGGCAGGGTCTACACCCGGCCGATGCTGCTGCACCCACGGATCGCGCTCGTCATCTACTTCGCGGTCCTGGGGGTCGGGTTGGTCAGCCTGCTGCGGCGCGACCGGACCCTGCAGGCGGTCGGCTATTCCGCCTTCGCGCTCGGCATGCTGGTGATCGCCGACACCAAGACGACCTGGGCGAGGGCGGCGCCGTTCATCGTGTTCGCGGTGGTGCTGGCCGGCAGTGCCGTGGCGATCGCGGTCCTTGGCTGAGGCCGGCGCGTTCCCCCGCCGGCACGCCCGCACCCGCGGCTTCACGCTCGGACGGCCTCGCGGGTTCGCGGTCGGTGCCGACGGCGCCAGGGTCGCGTTCCTGCGCTCCACGGCCGGCGACGACCCGGTCAACCGGCTGTGGGTGCTGGACCTGGCCGGCGGCGGCGAGCGGCTGGTGGCCGACCCGGCCGCGCTGCTGGCCGACCCCGGGGAGCAGCCCGCCGCCGAGCTGGCCAGGCGCGAGCGGGCCAGGGAGCGGGCCGGCGGGATCGTCGCCTTCGGCGCCGACCGGGACCTGACCGTCGCCGCGTTCGCGCTCGCCGGCCGCCTGTTCGTCGCCGACCTGGCCGGCCCGCCGGCGGTCCGGGAGGTGGCCACCGGCGGGGTGCTGGACCCGCGGGTCGACCCGACCGGGCGGCGGGTCGCCTGGGTCGCCGACGGCGCCGTGCACGTCGCGGCGCTGGCGGCCGGACCGGCCACCTCGAGCCTGCTGGTGGGCGAGGACGACCCGGAGGTCACCTGGGGGCTGGCCGAGTTCGTCGCCGCCGAGGAGATGGGCCGCAGCCGCGGCTTCTGGTGGGCGCCCGACGGCGAGCGGCTGGCGGTGGCCAGGGTCGACACCCGCGCCGTCCAACGGTTCCACCTGACCGACCCGGCCGACCCGGCGGCCGAGCCGGTGCGGCTGCCCTACCCGGCCGCCGGCACCGCCAACGCCGAGGTGCGCCTGGCCGTGGTCGGCCTGGACGGCGGCCGCGTCGAGATCGGCTGGGACCGGGCCGCGTTCCCCTACCTGGCCGCGGTGGTCTGGGAGCCGGGCGGCCCGCTCACCCTGCTGGTGCAGGCCCGCGACCAGACCGAGACCCGGGTGCTCGGCGCCGACCCGGACAGCGGCGCCACCACCGAGCTCGCCGCGCAACGCGACCCCGCCTGGGTCGAGCTCGTCCCCGGGGTGCCGGCCTGGCTCGACGGCCGCCTGGTGATGACCGCCGACGACCCCGCCTGCGACACCCGCAGGCTGACCGTTGACGGCGCGCCGGTCACCCCACCGGGATTGGAGATTTCGGAGCTGGTCGCCGTCACCGGCGGCGCGGTGCTGGTGGCCGGGTCCGAGGAGCCGACCGAGGTGCACCTGTGGCGGGTCGGCCCCGGCGACCCGGCCGAGCGGCTGACCAGCGAGCCCGGGCACCACAGCGCCGTCGCCGCCGGCGAGGTCGCGGTCCTGACCAGCGCCACCCTGGACCGGGACGGCACCAGCACGACCGTCCACCGGGCGGGTCGCCCCCTGGCGGCCATCGGCTCGCTGGCCGAGACGCCGGCGGTGCGCCCGCGGCCGCTGCTGCTGCGCGCCGGCCGGCGCGAGCTGCGCACCGCCCTGCTGCTGCCCGGCGGGCCGTTCCAGGCGCCCCTGCCGGTGCTGCTGGACCCCTACGGCGGGCCGCACCACCGGCAGGTCATGGCGGTCCGCGACCGCTTCCTGGCGGCGCAGTGGTTCGCCGAACAGGGGTTCGCGGTGCTGGTCGCCGACGGGCGCGGCACCCCCGGCCGGGGTCCCGCCTGGGAGCGGGCGGTCCACCGCGACCTGGCCGGGCCCGCCCTGGACGACCAGGTGGAGGCGCTGCATGCGGTGGCGGCGCGACACCCCGAGGTGGACCTGGGCCGGGTCGCCATCCGCGGCTGGTCGTTCGGCGGCTATCTGGCCGCGCTGGCGGTGCTGCGGCGCCCGGACGTGTTCCACGCCGCGGTCGCCGG
>Ga0222623_10000760_pt1 | contig 10641 bp, 8 predicted proteins | sample PLMtaG_FD_177336 | JGI IMG/M metagenome (GOLD analysis project Ga0222623, IMG submission 177336) | Groundwater sediment microbial communities from an aquifer in East River, Colorado, USA - PLM2_30_coex | ecosystem: Environmental > Terrestrial > Soil > Riparian zone | place: USA: East River...
GCGAAACCGGCCGATGCCGCGATGAACGGTCGACGGACTGACATGGGTGTGTCCCTCATATCTCGGTATGCGATACATCACCAGCGGATATATCGTCACGCGATATATACACCCATCCGGGTAGATGTCAAGAGGCGAGCTCCGGGCCACTCCCCTCGGCTACAATCCGGCGCGATGACCGATACACGACTCTGGGATCGGGCCGCCGCCGTGCCGGCGCGTGCCGGCGAGCGCCGCCGACCGGAGTTGGTCGCCCTCCCGCCGAAGGGCCTGCCCGAGGTCGGCGAGCTGTTCACGTTCATGCGCGACGCGGAACTGAGGTTCGAGACGCTCCGGCTCCGGATCCAGGAAGAGACCGCAACGACTCGCGGAACCCACCTCGTGGAGATGGACTTACTGCTCCGGCACCCAGGCGAGGCGCGCGTGACGACGACGGAGCCGCACCGCGGCACGGCCGGCAACTACGAGCTCTGGTTGTCCGATGGCGAGGTCGTCCGAACCTACTCCGCGCCGCACAAGCTGGGCACAATTCGACCGGTTCGGCCGGCCGTTCGCGGCCTCGACCCGAAGAACACCCGCGACTTCCCCGGCACGTCGCTCGTCTACGTCCCCCTCACGTCTCTGCCGATGGAAACGCTGCCCGAGACCTTCGTCCATCCAGCCGGCTACTGCCAGAACGTTCTCGCTACGGGCCGCTGCTGGATCTCCGGGACCGAGACAGTCGCGGGGCGCCCGGCGATCGTCGTCGACTGCGATCATCCGCGGGCAACCGAAGTCGCCGCCGACCGACCTGACTTCCACGTCCAGATCGCCGCGGATCGCGCCGACGGCACGATCCTTCGACTCATCGAGACGATCGGCGGCGAGGTCACCCGCCGGGCCGTGGCAGTCGAGTACACCCCCGACGCGCCGGTCCCGCCGTCGGCCTTTGCGTTCGAGTTCCCGGCCGACACGACGATGCTCTTCTAGCGGAGCGCATCTAGCCGAACACCCTTCCGCAGCGCGGACGCTGCGCGTATAGTCCGCGGCACGTCCCTTGGAGCGGGGCCGCTCACCCCGTGCGGGCGTTCGGAAAGGAGGGCCCTTCGACGATCGCCCAGCCGGAGGCCGCGGACATCACGTTTGCGCGGCGCCGGAGGCCGGCCGCCGTCGCGGCCGCGAACGACTCGATCCCCGCGTCATCCGCCCCGGCGCCGCCCCGCGCCGGATCCGTTTCGGCCGGGCCTGAGGGAGGTCCCGGCGGCTCGGCGAGGAGGGACTCCGTCGAGCAGGTCGACTGAGGGAGGAACCGATGACTCAGGCCCGTTCCCGCGAAGAGGTCCTGCAGAAAGACCGCGAGGACCTCCACAAGCTGGGGTATGCCCAGGAGCTGTACCGCTCGATGGGCGGTTTCAGCAACTTCGCGATCAGCTTCTCGATCATCTCGATCCTGACCGGCGCGGTCATCCTCTACGACTACGGCCTTGCCTGGGCCGGCACCGCGGCGGTGCTGATCGGGTGGCCGCTCGTCACGGTCTTCGTCCTGCTGATCGCCGCCTCAATGGGCGAGATCGCATCGGCCTATCCCACGGCCGGCGGTCTCTACTACTGGGCGTCGCGGATGAAGAACAAGAACTGGGGCTGGTGGACGGCCTGGCTCAACCTGATCGGCCAGTTCGCGATCGTCGCGGGCATCAACTACGCGGCGGCCGGTTTCCTGAATGCGACCATCATCGACCGCATCTTCGGCGGCACCTTCAACACGGTCGAACTGATCCCGAACGTCCTGAACGGACAGCTGGTGACGATGGGCATCCTGATGCTCATCCAGCTGGCAATGAACATTGCCGGGATCAGCCTGGTCTCGCTGCTGAACCAGGTCAGTGTCTGGTGGCACATCGTCATCGTGGCGGCGGTCGTGATCCTCATCTTCCTGACCGGAAAGCCCGATGAATCCGGGCTGACGCTGTTCAAGGTCGAGCCACTCGATACCGCCGGATCCTGGGACAACAACCTTGGGTTCCTGCATTTGAAGTACGGCGCCGCAGCGACGTATCCATTCGTCTTCGCCTTCTTCTTCTCGCTCCTGCAAGCGAACTGGACCTATACCGGCTATGACGCGTCCGCTCACGTCGCGGAAGAGACCCTCGGCGCCCGGGTCGCGAGTGCCTGGGGAATCTTCCTGTCCGTCGCCGTGTCGGCGATCGTCGGCTTCGTCTTCCTGTTCGCCCTGACGACGCACCTACCCAGCTTGTCCGCCTTGTTTCCGGCGTCGCTCGATGACTCGGCGACGTACAGCCAGTACTACTTCGGCGGCGGCGTCGCGGTCATCGAGATCCTCAAATACAACCTCGGCCAGCTCGGCGACGTGCTTTCGGCAGGAATCGCGATCGCGATGGCATTCTGCGGGCTTTCATCCGTCGCCTCGGCGGGACGAATGCTCTACGCGTTCAGCCGCGATGACGGTCTGCCCGGTGCGAGCTGGCTGAAGAAGGTTTCCCACCGCTATCGGACGCCTGCGAACAGCCTGGCCGCGATCGTGGTGGTCTCGTGGCTCTTCACGCTCGCCGCGTTCGCTGTGGGTGCAAGCGGTGGACCAGGTGGTGGCGGCATCGCGATCATCATCATCACCGCGATCAGCACGATCTTCCTGTACGCCGCGTACGGCGTCGTCATCTATCTCGGGGCCACGACCGAGGAGTGGAAGAAGGAACGAGTCTGGAGTCTCGGCCGCTGGTCGAAGACGGTGGCCTGGCTCGCGATCGCCTGGATCCTGATCCTGCTGGTTCTCTTCTCCTTCCCGACGTCGGGCAACATCTCATGGCCGTTCATGGCCGTGACAGTTCTACTGCTCGTCGTCTATTACTTCGGCTGGGCGCGCTCGCACTTCCAGGGTCCGAAGGTGATGGGCGCGGAAGGCGAGCTCACCGAGATCGAGCGCGAGTTCCAGCAAGCGGCCAAGGGGCTCGGCTCGCCCTGACCGGCCACCTCAACCATCGATCGGGGCCGGCCTCCATGCCGGCCCCGAGCCCTTCATCGAGAGAGGCACGATGAGCGACACGCACGGCAAAACCCATCCCCGCCTGGCGGAGCTCCAGGGCCTCGTTCGCGACGGGGGGATCGACACGATCATCGTCGCGATCACCGACATGCAGGGCCGGCTCATGGGCAAGCGCGTCCAGGCCCAGGCCTTCATCGATGGCGTCATCGACCATGGCGCCCACTTCTGCACGTACCTCCTCGGCACCGACATGGAGATGAACACGCCCGAGGGCTTCGCCCTCATGAACTGGGAGACGGGCTACGGCGACTGGATCGCCGCTCCCGTATGGGACACGATGCGGGTCCTGCCGTGGCTCGAGAAGACCGCCATCGTGCTCAGCGACACCTTCACCGATGAGAAGCACGAGGATGAGATCCCGGTCTCGCCGCGAACGATCCTCAAGCGCCAGGTCGCGCGAGCCGCGGAGATGGGCCTGACCGTCAAGGCCGGCTCCGAGTTCGAGTACTACGTCCTGAAGGAGTCGTGGGAGGAGTCGGCGCGGAAGGGTTGGGGGCCGCCCGAGCGATTCGGCTACTACAACGAGGACTACCACCTCCTCCAGGCGACGAAGGCAGAGCCCCTCCATCGGCTGCTCCGGAACCAGATGACGGAAGCCCGGATCCCGATCGAGTTCAGCAAGGGCGAAGCGGCGCCCGGCCAGCACGAGGTCAACATCAAGTACGACCACGTCCTCGAGTCGGCCGACCGGAGCGTGCTGTTCAAGCACGGCGCCAAGGAGATCGCCTACCTCAACGGCTGGGGCATTTCCTTCATGGCCAAGCCCGACCACACGTGGACCGGCTCGTCGGGCCACCTCCACATGAGCGTCTGGAACAAGGACGGCTCGAAGAGCCTGACCCATGATGAGAAGGCCGGCCGGCCGTACGGCATGTCCGACACGATGGCCTGGTTCATGGCCGGGATGATGGCCCTGTCTCGCGAGCTGGCGATCTTCATCGCGCCGAACATCAACTCGTACAAGCGCTACGCGTCGCTGTCATGGGCACCCGTCAACGTCGTCTGGGGTCGGGACAATCGGACGACCGGCTTCCGCGTCGTCGGCAACGGCTCGAACCTGCACGTCGAGGACCGATTTCCCGGCGGCGACATGAACGCCTACCTGACGTATGCCGCGGCCGTCGGGGCAGGGCTCTGGGGCATCGAGCAGAAGCTCGAGCCGCCCGATGAGTTCAAGGGCAACGGCTACATTGCGACGGGCGTTCCCCGGATGCCGCGGGCGCTCTACGAGGCGATCACCGAGCTCGAGAAGTCCAAGGCCGCAGTCGAGATCTTCGGCAAGGACGTGGTCGACCATTACCTCAATGCGGCCCGGGTCGAGCAGGAGATGTACGACTCGGTCGTCCACGACTGGGATCGGGAGCGCTACCTCGAGCGCAGCTGATCCTGCGTCAGGCGGCTGACTCGGTGTCCGGCACCTTTCCGGTCATGAGATCCAGGAGCACGAGGGTCGGAGCGGCGAGGCTTGGCGCGGGCCGTCCGAGCAGGTAGCCCTGGCCGTATTCGAAGCCCAGCTCGAGAACCGACTCGAGGAGCTCGGGCGTCTCGACGCCTTCGGCGACGACCGTCTGGTTGCGCTGGCGGGCCATCTCCTGGAGGGCGCGGAGGACCGCCTCGGACGGCTCGTGACGGGCACCGGCACGGACCAGCGACAGGTCGATCTTGATGATGTCGAAGTCGACCTCGCTCAGGAGGCGCAGCCCGGCGTTGCCGGCACCGACATCGTCCGCGGCGATCCGAACGCCGTGCCGCTTGAGGATCGCCAGGCTCGCCCGGAGGCGGTCCAGATCCTCGACGGCCTCGCGCTCGGTCAGCTCGACAACGAGCTGGGAGGGATCGATTCCGCTCCGCTTCGTCAGGACGAGCAGCTCGAGGGGGCTGAACGCATCCGACTCAAGGGTTCGCGGCGACAGGTTCAGCGAGAGGTAGGCGCCGGCGGTCAGGTTGCGGGCTCCGGCCAGGCAGGTGCGAGCACTGGCGACGTCGATCTCGACAGTCCGCTGCGTCGCCTCGGCCGCAACGAAGAGGCTCGTCGTACTCGGGAAGTCGGCGTCCTCCTTCAGGCGGACGAGGCTCTCGTAGCCGACCACGTTGCCAGACTTGAGCGAGTAGATCGGCTGGTAGACGGCGGTCAGCATGCCGCCCTCGGCTACACGTGCCACCGCGGCTGCGAGCTCGGGGATGGCGCGGGCGTCGTCGGCCATGCCGTGACTGTTCGGGTCGAAGACCTTGACGTCTGTCCGGCCGTGGCGTTTGCCCGAGTAGAGCGCCGCATCGGCGTGGTGGATGAGCTGGTTCCGGTCTGCGCTCAGGTCCGGCAGCCCGGAGATCCCGATCGTGACCGAGAACGCGCCGCCCCGTCCGTGATGACCGCTGAGCGCCCCGGCAAGGATGTGCCGGCCGATGACCTCGGCGTCGCCCGGCGAGCAGCCCGGCAACAGCAGGGCGAACTCGTCGCCGCCGATGCGATAGCCGCGATCGGTGCGGCGCAGGTTCGCCCGGATGATCTGGCTGATCGAGCGGAGCATCTCGTCGCCGGCTGCGTGTCCGCGCCGATCGTTCGTCTTCTTGAGATCGTCGACGTCGATCATCAGCAGCGCCAGCGACGAGCTCTGCTCCTTGGCCTCGAGGACCTGGTCGTCGAGCTCTTCCTGGAACGCCCGGTGATTGCCGAGGCCCGTCAGCCCATCGCGAAGCGAATCGAGGCGGGCCCTGTCGAATGCCTGCTGGAGCCCGACGCGCTCCCGCTCGAGGATGCGGATGTGACGGCCGATGACCCGGTACACCAGCATCAGCGCGACCCCGACGATCGACCACAGTCCGGCGATCGCGGCGACGATGCCGGCGCCGTAGTGGAACAGGATCTCGAGTCCATGGGCGAACAAGATCGCTGAGATAGCGGCGTACAGCGCGAAGAAGACGATCGCGACGCGGCGCTTGATTGCACGCCCCGATCCAGATCCACGCGCCTCCACGAGGGATGCCGGCATTGATTCCCTTCGGTCCCCAGACGGGGTCTTGCCCGCCTCGGCCGAATGGTTGCGCAGTCGGACGTACCATTCCCCGGTACGGAAGTACCACCCAGCGTGTGGGCCGGGCTCGGGGCCGCCAGGCTGGCGGATGTGCTCCGGCTGCAACCCGGCGCGCGGCTGAGCTCCGGCTGAGGCGCCCGCTTCAGGCCGGCGAGGGCCCACCGAGCAACTCGGCCAAGGCCTCGTGGCCGGCCTCGAGGGCGACATCGGCTGCGGTTCGGCCATCGTCGAGCCGGCCATCCTTGTCGGCGCCCGCGGCGAGGAATACCGCGACGAGATCTGCGTCACCGTTCTGGGCGGCTGCGTGGAGCGGCGTGAATCCCTGCTCCTGCGCGGCGTTCACGTCGGCGCCGCGCTCGACGAGCAGTCGTGACACGTCGCCATGTCGGCCCGCCGCCGCGCTGTTGAGCGGCCTGACACCCATTTTGTTCCGCGAGACCGCCTCTGGATCCGCGCCGGCGTCGATCAGCGCCTCCGCCGCAGCCGCGCCGCCGAAGAACGCCGCGTAATGGAGCGCCGTGTAGCCGTCCTGCGTCCAGGCGGCCGCGAGCGCCGAGTCACGGGCAAGATGCGCCCGTACGAGGTCCGCCCGGCCGGCGATGGTCGCCTCGAAGACGTCGAGATCGTCGCCGCGGATCGCGAGCAACCGCTCGACGATGTCCGCTTTCGACCAATACCGGGCGAGGATCACCGGTGTCAGCCCATCCCTGTCGCGACTGCTCGCGAGTCCCGGGTCGGCCGCCAGGAGCCGATCGACAGCCGCCATGTCCTCGACGCGGATCGCCTCGGCCAGCTCCTCCACATCAGCCATCGTGCCTTCCTCCGGTCGCGTCGATCAGCGCGCTCGAGGAAAGTATCGTTCCGGGCAGGCTCCACTGTCGCCCGTCCCGCCGTCCCGCGTCGGAGCAACCGGGTCTCCAACGCGCCCCGGCGCGAGTACCATTCGCGAACCTGAGGGGGTCGGAGGAGGGAGAAGCCGTGCGTCTCCAGGACAAGGTCGCGATCATCACCGGCGCCGGCGGCGGTATGGGCCGGGTGGCCTCCCAATTGTTCGCCGCCGAGGGCGCGAAGATCGTCGTCGCCGAGTTCGACGAGGAAGCCGGCGAGGAGACCGTGAAGCTCGTCCGGGAGGCGGGCGGCAAGGCGAGCTTCGTGAAGACCGACGTCTCGGACGAGGCGTCGGCCGGCCGAATGGTCAAGCACGCGACCGAGATCTACGGCCGCGTCGACGTTCTCTACAACAACGCCGGGATCATGCCGGAGGCCGACCACTCGGTCGTCGACACCGACGTCGCGACCTGGGACAAGGTCATGGCCGTGAACGTCCGAGGCGTGTTCCTCGGCTGCAAGTACGCCATTCCGCGAATGGTCGAACAGGGCTCCGGATCGATCATCAACATCGCTTCGTTCGTCGCGCTCCTCGGCTGCTCGGTGCCGCAGGACGCCTACACCGCGTCGAAGGGCGCGCTCCTCAGCCTGACCCGGAGTCTCGCCGTGCAGTTCGGGCCGAATGGCGTCAGGACCAACGCGATCTGCCCCGGCCCGGTCGAGACGCCGCTGCTCATGGACTGGCTGGTGAAGGACGAGGAGGCGAAGCGGATCAGGCTCGCTCGGAACCCGACGGGCCGATTCGGCAAGCCGGAGGAGATCGTCAACATGGCGCTCTATCTCGCCTCGGACGAGTCGCGCTGGACGAACGGCGCCACGCTCGTCGTCGACGGCGGCATCAGCGTCAACTACTTCTAGGAAGGGACCGCGATGACAGCCGACAACCCGACCGGCGAGCAGCCGACCGTCGCCATCGGGGTCGATGTCGGTGGCAGCGGCATCAAGGTCGGCATCGTCGACGTCGCGAAAGGCGAGCTGATCTCTCCGCGCCTGCGAGTCGCGACCCCGATCCCCTCGACGCCAGGCAGGATCGTGACGGCGATCGCGCGGACCGTGTCCCGGGCGGCCAAGGCGGCGGGCGGCGTCCCGTCGGACACCCCCGTCGGGGTCGGCGTCCCTGCCGTCGTCATCGATGGCGTGACGAGGTCAGCCGCGAACATCGACCCAGGCTGGATCGACTTCGACGCCGGACGCGCGCTTCTGGCCGCCCTCAAGCGACCGGTGATCGTGCTCAACGACGCCGACGCCGCGGGTCTGGCGGAGATGCGGTTCGGGGCCGGCGCCGGCGAGCCGGGCGTCGTCTTCGTGCTGACCCTGGGGACCGGGGTGGGGTCCGGCCTGTTCAACGACGGCGTTCTCGTCCCAAACACCGAGCTCGGCCACATGGAGATCCGCGGTCGGGATGCGGAACGGCGCTCGGCGGCGGCCGCTCGGACCCGGCGAGGCCTCTCGTGGAAGGCATGGGCGACCGATCTCGACGAGCACCTCGCGGCGATCGACAAGCTGTTCTCGCCGAACCTGATCATCCTCGGCGGCGGGGTCAGCAAGCAGCCGGAGAAGTTCATCCCCCGCCTCACTGTCCGTCCCCGGGTCGTCCCCGCCAAGCTCCGCAACGACGCGGGGATCGTCGGCGCGGCAATGGCAGCGATCGAGCGCACCTCTCGCACTTGACCGGCTCGTCGGCCGAGCGGGCGTATCATCGGGACCACTTCCATCGATCGCCCCGCGGCATCAGCCGCCCACGGTGAGGTCCTTCCGATGATGACCGAGCAATCCACTTCAAAGTCCAGCGGTGCCGCCGCGACGGCGACCCCCGTGCAGATGGTCATCGGCGGCGAACCGGTCGACGCCGCCGATGGGCAGACGTTCGACGTCGTCAACCCGGCGACTGGCAAGGTCATCGCCAAGGCACCGCTCGGCGGCCGCGAGGACGTGGACCGTGCGGTCGCCGCGGCGCAGAAGGCGTTTGAGGACCGCAAGGGCTGGGCCAACTGGGCGGCCGGCAAGCGCGGACGGACCCTCGCGAAGTTCGCCTCCCTGGTGAAGCAGAACAGCGAGGAGCTCGCCCAGCTCGAGACGGCGAACGTCGGCAAGCCGATCACGTCGTCGCGCGGCGAGGTCGTCGGGGCGAGCCTCGTCTTCGACTACTACGCCGGGGCGGCGAACAAGGTCTTCGGCCAGACCATCCCGGTCTCGAAGCCCGGCATCGACCTGACGCTGCGCGAGCCGATCGGCGTGGTCGGGCTGATCGTGCCGTGGAACTTCCCGATCCTCATGGCTTCGTGGAAGCTGGGGCCGGCCTTGGCGGCCGGCAACGCCTGCATCCTCAAGCCCGCCAGCTACTCCCCGCTGACGGCGATCCGGCTTGGCGAGCTCGCGCTCGAGGCGGGGATCCCGGCCGGCATCGTGAATGTCGTCACGGGGCCGGGCGGAACGGCCGGCGCGTCGATCGCCGCCCACCCGGGGATCGGCAAGGTCGCGTTCACCGGCGAGACGACCACAGGCCAGGAGATCATGCGACTCGCGTCGGCCAATGTGAAGAAGATCTCCCTCGAGCTCGGCGGCAAGAGCCCGAACATCGTCTTCGCCGACGCCGACCTCGAGAAGTTCGCCAAGGAATCGCCGTACAGCGTGTTCGACAACTGCGGCCAGGACTGCTGCGCGCGGAGCCGGATCCTCGTCGAGCGATCGGCCCACGATCGGGTCGTGGAACTCTTCGCCGAGGCCACCCGCAAGGTCAGGGTCGGGGATCCTGTCGACGAGACGACGGAGGTCGGGACGCTCGTCAGCGCCAAGCAGCGCGACCGGGTCAAGGACTACATCGAGATCGGGCTGGGCGAGGGCGCGACGCTGGTCGTGGGCGGGACTGCCCCCGACGACCCGGCGCTGGCCGATGGCGCCTACCTTCTGCCGACGGTCTTCGACGGCGTCTCCAACGACATGCGGATCGCCCGGGAAGAGATCTTCGGGCCGGTCGTCTCGATCATCCCGTTCGACTCGGAGGAGGAGGCGCTTCGCCTCGCGAACGCGACGCCGTACGGGCTGTCCGGCTCGATCTGGAGCCGCGACATCGGCAAGGCGCTGCGGGCAGCCAAGAGCCTCCAGGCCGGCGTGATCAGCGTCAACTCGAACAGCTCCGTCCACACGGAGGCGCCGTTCGGCGGCTACAAGATGTCCGGGATCGGGCGGGAGCTCGGCATGGCCGCCATCGACCTCTACACCGAGACCAAGAACGTCTTCATCGATCTCGGATAGGCCGCGGGCGCGGCCGTGACGACCGGAGCATCCCAGCTGCCTCCTGCGCTGCCTACGCGCCGAGCTGCTCACGGCACGCCGCGGTGAGAAACTCACTGACCTCGCGCTTGGAGCGGAGCATGTACAGCGCCACATGCTTCCCATGTCGCGCAAGGATTCCGAGCTCTCGTTCGCGCTCGGAGCGGCGGCCTCGCCAGATGCGCCAGACCAGCCACCATTCCTCGCGCAACCGTCGCCAGGCGGAGTAATCGCAGCCGTTGGGCAGCTCGAAGCCAACCGGAGGCCTGCGAATTCCGCGCACGAACGCGCGCCATGCGCAGATCCACCACGGTGTGTCGAGGAACACGACCGAGTCTGCGCGCTCGAGCCGAAGTTCGAGCGTGGCGTGGTAGTTGCCGTCGACAATCCACTCGTCGCCGGCGAGCA
>Ga0222623_10000761_pt1 | contig 10627 bp, 8 predicted proteins | sample PLMtaG_FD_177336 | JGI IMG/M metagenome (GOLD analysis project Ga0222623, IMG submission 177336) | Groundwater sediment microbial communities from an aquifer in East River, Colorado, USA - PLM2_30_coex | ecosystem: Environmental > Terrestrial > Soil > Riparian zone | place: USA: East River...
CGGCTGCAGGGCATCCGCCTCGAGCAGCTCCTCCGAACGATCGTCGTGCGTCGCGGCGAGGGCGACTACGTGTTCGTGCTGGTGCCCGGCGGTCGCCAGATCGACTGGCCCAAGCTCCGAGCGCACCTCGGGGCGCGCCGCATCTCGCTGCCCGATCGGGACGAGGCCCGCGAGGCCACCGGCTACGAGCGGGGCACGATCACGCCGTTCGGTTCGAGCACAGCATGGCCGGTGGTCGTGGACGCGGGGATCGGTTCCATCGACCGGGTCGCGATCGGGGCCGGCGCCCACGGGGCCAACCTCCATGTTGCCGCCGAAGATCTGATCCGGACGCTCGGAGCGAGCGTGGTCGACGTCACGAAGCCCGACGACGCGTGAGCCTCAGTACGGCCGCCGCTGCGACAGGACGATCACGACCACCGCGGCGGCCATCGCGAGCAAGACCGCGATGATCACGAAGAGTTGTGCGGAGCTGCTGATCTGCAGCTGCGTGGAGAGCTCCGACCCCAGGTCCTGATAGATCGTCGTCAAGGCCTCGGCGGACCCGGCCGTCGAGGTCGTGGCGCCGGTGGCGCTCGCGATCTGGGACAGCAGGCCGGCGTCGGCGGCGCCCGGCCCCGAGGTCTTCCCCAGCACCACCGTGTACACGGGGACGCCGATGGAGGCGGCGTTGGCAGCCGCATCCGTCGGCGAAACCTCGCTCCCCGTGTCCTTGCCGTCCGACAGCAGCACCGCGACCGCCGGGCTCGTGCCCTCGTCGGTCCAATGCTTCTGGATCATGTCGAGCGTGGCCGACAGGCCGTCCCCGATCACGGTGCCGCGGCCTTGCTGCGGATGGTCGAGCGCGGCTCCGACCTTGGCGTGATCCACCGTCGGAGGGACGAGGACCGTCGCCTTGTCGGCGAAGGTCACCAGGCCGACCAGGAACGATTCGGGGAGCTGTTCGACCAGCGTCTCGGCCGCCTGCTGGGCGGCCGCCAGCCGGCTCGGGGTCACATCGGTGGCGTTCATCGACTGCGAGACATCGAGGACGAGCGCCACGGTGGGCGGCTTCGCGGTCCTCGACACGCGGAACTGTGCGAGCGCGACCCCGAGCGCGACGACCGCGCCGATCAGCAATAGGATCGGCAGACGCCTGAGCCAGGCCGGGGCCTGTTGGAACGACGAGGACTTCTTCTTCACCGGCTTGCGGCGTGCGCCCGCGGCCGAAGGCCGCGGGCGCACGCCGCGGGCGTTCGTGCTGTCCCCCCGTTGGCGTGAGCCGAGCAGGAAGAGCACGCCGACGACCAGGGCGAGCACGGCGACCGTGATCAGGATCTGCATGGGGGCGCTAACGGTATCCGACGGTGCCTACCGGCGTTCGGGTAGGGGGTTTCCATCCCCCCAGGTATGGAGGGATATCCCCCAACCTGCCGACACCAACGGTATGAAGAACATCGGGAGGCACATCGCACGCGGAGCAGCGATCCTGGTCGTGGTCGGCCTGATCCCGCTGGTAACCGCGACGCCGGCCCTCGCGGCCCGGCAGAAGACCATCCGGATCAATGACGCGTCGGTCGTCGAGGGCGACGCGGGCCAGAAGACCATGACGTTCACCGTCTCGTGGACCGGCTCGAAGGGCGGCGCCGCACCAACCGTTCACTACACGACAGCGGACGGGTCCGCGACCGCGGGAGCGGATTACACCGCTTCGTCCGGCATCGCTTCCCTCTCGAACGGTTCCTGCAGGTGCGCGAGCATCAGCGTCCCGATCCTCGGCGACACGATGACCGAGGGAACGGAGACCTTCGCGATCAACCTGTCGAGCCCGGTCAACGCTACGATCGGCGACGCCCAGGGGATCGGCACGATCTACGACAACGAGGGACCCCCTTCGTTCGTCGTCACCGACGTCGCGGGGCCGGAGGCGAGCGGGACCCTCTCGTTCAGCGTGTTCCTCACGAACGCGAACGGATCGGCCGTGAGCATCAACTACGCGACGGCCGACGGCACCGCGATCGCGGGGTCCGATTACGCGGCGACCTCGGGTCCGCTCACGTTCAACCCCGGACAGACCTCGAAGTCGGTTCCCGTGACGATCACCGACAACGCGCTGGCCGAAGACGACGAGACCTTCACGCTGAACCTCTCGAACGCGACCGGCGGCATCGCGATCGCCGATCCGACCGGGACCGCGACGATCCAGAACGACGACGCCGACCCGACCGTGTCGGTCGCAGCCGCATCGGTGATCGAGGGCGACCTCGGCACGACCACCTTGACCCTGCCCGTCACGCTCTCCGGCCCGAGCGGGCACGAGATCGACGTGGACTACGCGACCTCCGATGCGACCGCGACGGCAGGGAGCGATTACACGGCCACGAGCGGGACGCTCGTGTTCGCTGCCGGCGAGACGACGAAGGAGATCCACGTCACCGTCTCCGGAGACTTCCAGGATGAAGGCAACGAGACGCTGACGGTGACCCTGTCCGCGCCGTTCAACGCCGACCTGGGCACCGCGAGCGCGACCGGCACGATCACGAACGATGACGCTGGCCCCAAGCTCGCTGTGACCGACGCGGTCGCGATCGAGGGCAAGACCGGAGCGACGGCCATGACCTTCACCGTTGCCACGACCCCGATCTTCCTGAGCGACATCACGGTCGGCTACGCGACCGCGGACGGGACGGCGACCGCCGGGAGCGACTACGCGGCCACGTCGGGAACCCTCACGATCCCCGCGGGTCAGCTGACCGGCACCATCACGGTCAACGTGGACGGAGACGCCACCTGGGAGCTGAACGAGACGATCGGGCTCACCCTGTCGAATCCCGTCGGGGCGAAGATCGTGGTTGGTTCCGCGACCGGAACGATCATCAACGACGACAAGATCCTGACGGTGCTCACGCTGAAGCTGGCGAAGGGGAAGACCGCGATCAAGGCCAAGGGCACGATCGAGGCCGCCGTGAGCGGGATGCGAGTTAAGGTCAGCCTCCTGCGCAAGGTCGGACGGAAGTACGTGGTCCTGTCCACCAAGACCGTCGGCGCCAAGGGCCTCCTCGACCGCAACCACGACGGCATCCTCGACGCGGGCTACCTGGCATCGTTCAACCGGCCGGCTGCCGGAACGTACCGCTTCATCGCGCGGTATGCGGGCAACACGACCTACGCGCCCAGCAAGCGCACGCTCTCGTTCAGGCTCTGAGCCGAGCGCACCGCTACCAGTAACGCGCCGTCGCCATGGCGACGACCGTGACGCCGAGGAGCCCCAGACTCGTCCTCGCGAGCGTCTTGATCAGATCCTGGAGCGGTGGGACCTTGGCGGTCAGATCAGGCGCGGGCGGCCCCTCCGAGGACGCGATCTCCCGTCCGAGCGCCAGCAACCGTTGCACGTTGGGACGTGTGCCGAACAACCCGACCAGGTAGGCGGCGATCGAGGCCACGCCGCCGACCGTCAGCGCGACGCCGTAGCTCGTTCCGAGCAGGTCGCCGAACCCGCCCGCATCGTTCATGTCCCGCAGATACAGGATCAGTCCCGCCGCGATCGTGATGCTCGCGATCACGAGGATCCGGTCCACCAGCCGCCGCGCGCCGAGCAGCTCGGACATGAAGGGCGCGCCCGCCGGGGCGATCGTGGCCGCGCTCGGTTGCACGAACACGACCAGGAAGAAGACCGAGCCCACCCACGCGATCCCCGCGCCGATGTGCACGATCCGGAAGACGATGAAGAACCACTGGGCAGCGATCATGGCGGGAGCGTAGCGTCGACCCTTGCGATGCGTCGTATCCGTGCGTGGCGAAGCAGCGCGGCCGTCGTGCTCGTGGCCTGCACGGCCCTCTCCCACCCGGTGGCATCCGGGCGTCCGACCCCTCCACCCCTCTCTTCCTCCAGGTCGGCGATCTCCGGGTCGCCCGTGCCCGTCGAGCCGGGAGGACCCCGCGTCCGACCGGTCGAGGCGGACTGGACCGACGCGATCGGTGCACTCGTCGCGGGCAGGGATGTCGCCGTGGCCGTGGGGCTCGGGAACCGGATCGTGTACCTCCATCGTGGGCGCGAACCTCGCGTCCTGGCATCGAACGAGAAGATCATCACCTCGATGGCCGCCCTCGACGTGTTCGGCCCACGCCACCGGTTCCCGACGGTGGCCGCCGCGGACGCACACGTCCGCGGCGGCCGGCTCGAGGGCGATCTCTGGTTGATCGGCGGCGGTGATCCCGGGATCACCGTCGTCCGGCTCGCCACGCTCGCCGCACGGCTCCACGCCCTCGGCATCCGGCGCATCACCGGCTCGATCGTTGGGGACACGTCGGCGTTCGATCGCGGCTGGTGGGCGCCGGGCTGGCTGCCGGGGATCTCGCGCAGCTACGTGACTCGCCCCACGGCCCTCGCGTTCGACGGCAACCGCGGCGCCGGCTCACCCGAGCTGCGCGCGGCCTCGGCGCTCCGGGCCGCGCTGCGGGGACTCGGGGTCGAGGTCGGCGGGGGCGCGGCCGTCGGCCGCGCACCCGCGCACCTGAGGCGCCTGAGCGGGATCCGCTCGGCAACGCTCGCGTCGCTGGTGCGCAGCCAGAACCACGACTCGGTGAACTTCATCGCCGAGATGCTGACGAAGGCGTTGGGAGCGCGGGTCGAAGGGACGGGCTCCACCGCGGCGGGGGCACGTGCCATCCGCGCGTGGGCGCGCGGATGGCACGTGCGCGCGAGCGTCCGGGACGGTTCGGGCTTGTCCGATCAAGATCGGACGAGCCCGCTCGCCATGGTGACGCTGCTCCTCGCCGCGCGCCGTGCGTCCTGGGGCGGAGCGTTCGTGCGTTCGCTCCCCAGCCCGGGCGAGGGCACCCTCGCGGGCCGGCTCGCCGGGCTGCGGCTCCGCGCGAAGACCGGGACGCTCTTCGTCCGGCCGGCATCGGCGCTTTCGGGCTACGTCCGAAGCGCTGCCGGCGCGACCTTGGCGTTCTCGATCCTCACGGCCGGGTACGGGTCGGCCGAGGCCGAGCCCATCGAGGACGCGATCGTGCGCATCCTGGCGCGTGCTCCGATATCGGCGCCAAGAGCGCTCGCTACACGTTGATTTCGACGCGGTCCGGGATGCGGTCGCCAAGCTGCGGCTCCCGGGTCCGTAACCCGAGGGAGAGATCCGATCCGGTACCGACCATCGCCGGTACCGCCACCTGACACCTCCGTGCTATAAGCGGACGTCCGGGAAGGACGTCCTGCGACGGGAGGGGCGAGAGATGCACCGGCACGCGTTCAAGGCGGCCGCGACCGCGGCCGTGCTCTCCGTCGTGGTGGTCGGGATGGCGGCCGCGGCGGCCATCCGCATCGCCGGGCCACAGGCCGATGGAACCGCGATCACGCCGCAAGGCTGGCGCGTGACGCCGGCCGGCTCCCAGACGGATCTCGGGCTCTGGCCGATGGATGTCGCGATGAGTCCCACCGGGAACCTGCTGCTCGTCGCGAACGCCGGCTACGCGCACCACTCGCTGATGACGATCGACCCGGCATCGGGCGACGTCCTCCAAACGATCTCGGCTGCGGGAGCCAAGTCCCACGGCTGGTGGGATTTCGCGAATGGGCATCCGACCGGTTATTACGTCGGACTCGCGTTCTCGCCCGACGGACGCGACGCGTGGGCTTCGGACGGTCCCGGTGGGGCGATCCACGTGTTCCGCATCACCGGCCGCAACCTGACCGAGACGCAACACATCAAGCTCGCCGGAAACCGAGGCAACCAGCACCCGTGGCCGGCGGGCATCGCGGTGAGCGGCGATGGGAACAGGCTGTACGTCGCGGGGAACCTGGACGACACGCTCCGCATCGTCGACCCGACCTCGCGCACGGTGCTCGACACGGTTGCGGTCGGCCACCTGCCGTACGGCGTGGCGCTCAACCAAGCCGGCACCCGCGCGTTCGTCTCCAACTGGGGTGGGCGGACGGTGAGCGTGATCAGCCTGGCGACCCGCCGGGTCGTGCGCACCGTGACGGTGGGTACGCATCCGTGCGCGATCGTCACCAGCCCCACGCGGAACGAGGTCTACGTCGCGAACGGCGATTCCGACAGCGTGAGCGTGCTCGACGCGACGTCGGGGGCGGTTCTGCGGACGATCGACCTCCGCCCGTACGCGGATGCGCCGATCGGGGGCACCCCGGACGGTCTCGCCGTGAGCCCCGATGGATCGACGCTCTACGTGACGAATGCCGGCGACGACGACGTGGCCGTGGTTCGCCTCGCGACCGGGGCGTCGCCGGATCGCGTCGCGGGGTTGATCCCGACGGCCTGGTACCCGAGCGGGGTCGCCGTCGACCCCACGGGCACGACGCTGTTCGCGATCAACATGAAGGGCCTCGGGGCCGGCCCGCACCTGGATCCGACCACCTACTGGCCCGCGTTCATGAGCGGAACGCTCTCGCGGATCCCCGTGCCGAACGCGACACAGCTCGCCGCGTACACGGCCCAGGTGGCCGCGAACGACCACTTCGGTGTGACGCCGACGATCCCCGCGGGAAGCGTGATCCCGGCCCACCCGGGCGACCCGACCCCGATCACCCACGTGATCTACGTGATGAAGGAGAACCGCACCTACGACCAGATCCTCGGCGACCTCGGCCGCGGCAACGGCGACCCGTCGCTCTCGATCTTCGGCGAGGACGTCACTCCGAACCAGCACGACCTCGCGCGCCGGTTCGTCACGTTCGACAACTTCTACGCCGACGCCGAGGTCTCCGCCGACGGCTGGAGCTGGACGACGGGCGCCTACGCGAACGGATACATCCAGCGGAACTGGCCGGTCGACTACAACGGCTACGGACGTCCGTACGACTTCGGCGGGTTCGGGGAGGGGACGACGGCCGGCCTTCCGGGTGAGCACCCGGGACGCGGGTTCCTGTGGGACGAGGTCGCTCGCGCCGGGATCTCGTACCGAAACTTCGGGTTCTTCATGGACAACCCGGTGGACCTGCAGGCCTCGATCCCGGGACTCCTCGGTCACACCGATCCGCGATACCCGGGATGGGACATGTCGGTCCCGGACCAGGTCCGGATCGACCGGTGGCTCGACGTTTTCCAGGGCTACCAGCAGCAGGGGTCGATGCCGACCGTGCAGTTCGTGTATCTGCCGCGCGACCATACCGCCGGCACGACGCCCCGGTCGGGACGCCCCGGGGCGATGGTGGCGGACAACGACCTCGCCTTCGGGCGGCTCGTCGAGGCCGTCTCGCATTCGCGGTTCTGGGGCTCGACCGCGATCTTCGCCGTCGAGGACGACGCGCAGGACGGTCCCGACCACGTCGACGGCCACCGTTCCACGGCATACGTGATCAGCCCGTACACGCAGACCGGGGCGGTCGACTCGACGTTCTATTCGTCGGTCTCGGTGCTGCGCACGATCGAGCTGATCCTGGGCCTGCCGCCGATGAGCCAGTTCGACGCTGTGGCCAACCCGATGACGGCCGCGTTCACGTCCACCCCCAACATGCGGCCGTTCACCGCGCTCCCGGCGAACGTGAACCTGAACGCGAAGAACACGCTCGACAGCCCGATGGCGACGGCATCGATGTCGATCGACTTCTCGGCGCCGGACAGGATCCCGATGCGATTGATGAACGAGATCCTGTGGAAGTCGATGCGCGGCGAGCGGAGCCAGATGCCAGAGCCGGTGCGCTCCCTCAACCTTCGGAAGGCGATGCTGACGGGGACCGGTTAGTCGGGGATGCGTCGGGGCGGGTCGGAGCTTCGGGCGGACCATCGACCGGGAGCCGAACGTCGAAGACCGTGCCGCCCTGCCCACCGGAGGATGCCTTCACCTCTCCACCATGTGCCGCCACGATCGCTTGAACGATCGACAGACCGAGCCCCACGCCCCCGGTTCCCCGCGAGCGGGAGGGATCTCCGCGGGTGAACCGCTCGAAGATCCGCCCTTCCACCTCGGGGTCGAGGCCCGGCCCCCGGTCGGCGATCCGCAGCAGTGCCTCTTCGCCCTGAAGTGAGACCTCGATGCGCACCGGCGACCCCGGCGCGTGCACCCGCGCGTTGTCGAGCAGGTTGTCGATCACCTGACGCAGGCGCGAGGCGTCGCCGACGATCCGGACCGGATCGTCGGCGACGAGCTCGATCGTTCGATCCGGGTCGACCGCCGCCGCGCTCTCCACGGCTTCCGATGCGACGACGGCGAGGTCGAACGGCTCACGTTCGAGCGGGCGCCCCTGGTCGAGCCGGGCCAGCAGGAGCAGGTCGTCGACGAGCACGCCCATCCGGGACGCCTCGGACTCGATGTTGGACATCGACTTCGCCAGATCCTCGGGCCTGGTTTCGGCCCCCCGTCGGAACAGCTCCGCGTAGCCGCGGATCGAGGTGAGCGGCGTTCGCAGCTCGTGCGAGGCGTCGGCGACGAAACGGCGGAGGCGTTCCTCGGAGCGGCGCCGCTGCTCGAAGGCCGCTTCGATGTGCGCGAGCATCGTGTTGAGGGCGATCCCGAGCCGCCCGACCTCGGTCCGCTCGTCGGCAGGTTCGACCCGGCGGGTGAGATCGCCGGCCGCGATCGCTCCGGCGGTGTCGCCGATCCCCGTGAGGGGACGCAGGCCGACGCGGACGAGCCACCCGGCGAGGAGCGCCACCGCGATCAGCACGGCGATCCCGATCAAGGTTTCGAGGCCGAGCAAGCGCCGCAGCGTCGCGTGAACCTCGGTCAGGGGGATCGCGACGATCAGCGTGCCGCCGCCCGTGACGGCGGTCGCGCGGATCCGATAGTCGCCATGCTCGCCGTGCGGAGCGGGCGCCGTGTAGGTGATGGATCCCCCCGGCGGTCCCCCCGGAGATCCGGGGAGAGCGGGCGGGATCGTGGCGGGAGCCACTCCCTCCGGCGACGGGCCGATGGGCGCGGATCGAACGACCTTCCCGGCGGGATCAACGAGCTGCGCATAGGAACCACCCGGGATCGAGAGACCGGGCGGGCCGCCCCCGAAGTCGCCGCCATGCTCGAACATGCCGACCGCGGGCACCTGAGCAGCCGCCAACTGCTCGTCCACGCGTTGGATCAGCGATCGAGACAGGTAGTGATACGTCGCGAGCTCGGTGGCCACCAGTCCGAACGCGACGAGCGCAACCGCAACGACCGTCAACCGCGCCCGGAGGGACATCCTCACTCCTTGGGCAACCGGAGCGCGTAGCCGACGCCGCGCACCGTGTGGATCAGGTGCGGATCGGTCACATCCACCTTCTTGCGCAGGTAACTGATGTACGTCTCGACGATCGAAGCGTCGCCGCCGAAGTCGTAGTGCCAGACGTGGTCGAGGATCTGCTCCTTCGACAAGACGCGCCGAGGATTGACGAGCATGAACCGGAGCAGGTTGAACTCCGTCGGGGTGAGCTCGACCGGCCCTCCCGCGCGCCAGACCTCGTGCGTATCCTCGTCCATCTCCAGGTCCTCGAACCGGAGCCGCCCCGCCGACTCCTCGCCCTGGCCGGCACGCCGGAGCACGGCCCGGATCCGGGCGATCAGCTCCTCGAGGCTGAACGGCTTGGTGACGTAGTCATCCCCTCCGATCGTGAGACCGCGGACCTTGTCCTCGGTCGCGTCACGCGCCGTGAGGAAGAGCACCGGGATCCGCCGGCCTCGGTCGGCGAGGCGCCGCTGCACCTCGAATCCGTCGAGGTCCGGCAACATGATGTCGAGCACGATCAGCTCGGGCCGGAACGACTCCACCATCGTGAGGACGTCGCGACCGTTCCCGGCGGTCGCGACGTCGAAGCCTTCGTACCGGAGCGCGGTGCCGACCAGATCGGCGATCGCCGGTTCGTCATCGACGACCAAGACGCGGACGGCGTCGGCGACCGACTCCGTCGGTCCATCCGGCGCCGTCCGCTCCATCAGACCCATCTCCTCATCCGCTCGCGGGTGTGGAGTCGTCGGGAGGCACCGGCGGATCGACGGGCGACGCCCGGCCGCCGATGTCCGTGCCTCCCAGGTCGCGCATCCGCTGCGCGAAGTCCTCGCGCTCGAGCTCGCCGCGAGCGTACCGGATGCGCAGTTCCTCCACGGCGGTGTCACGGGGCGGGAGCGGGGCCGGACCGACGCCCGCGCTGAGCGCCACCGGCCGCGAGGTGATGCGCAGGACCGCCCAGATCCCGACGCCGATCAAGACGAGCAACATCACGAACGGCAGGAGGTGGAGGATCCCCCACCAGGCACCGTGGTGCTCGACGCCCGGTCCCTGCCATGGTCCGTACGGCTGACCCATCGACCTACCTCCTCATCCCGTATCTCCGTGCAAGTGCAACAGTCGAACCTGGGAAGTGGCTGAGAACGGACCGAGCGTTCGACCAGCGAGGCCCGGCTCAGGCCGGCTGGAAGAGCAGGTGGAGCTCGATCGTCCCGGTGTTCTCGATCGAAAGGACCAGGAACCCGGTCGGCGCCTCGATGGCATAGTCCGTCAGCGCGACGTCGACGCTGCCGATCGCCTCGATCTCGTCACCGTTCCGCTGCGCTTGGATCGATACCTCGACGCTCCGGGTGACGCCATGAAGCGTGAGGTCGCCCACGGCGACGGCTTGGATCGTCTGGCCGTCCTTTGGCACCGAGCCGACCTCGATGGGCTTCGTCAGGGTGAAGCTGGCCATCGGGAACTGGTTCGCCTGCAGCCCATCGGTGT
>Ga0222623_10000765_pt1 | contig 10606 bp, 10 predicted proteins | sample PLMtaG_FD_177336 | JGI IMG/M metagenome (GOLD analysis project Ga0222623, IMG submission 177336) | Groundwater sediment microbial communities from an aquifer in East River, Colorado, USA - PLM2_30_coex | ecosystem: Environmental > Terrestrial > Soil > Riparian zone | place: USA: East River...
GCCGCTTATACGGCCGGATTTTTTCGAGCTGGCTGAGTATGCACAGCAGAAAGGCGTGCGTCCGACGCTGTCGACGAATGGTACGCTGATTACGCGTGAGGTCGCTCAGCGCATCAAGGATATCGGCGTGGGCTATGTCGGTATTTCGCTTGATGGGCTCAAGGATGTCAACGATAAATTCCGTGGTGTCGAGGGTGCCTTTGAGAAAGCCATGCAGGGAATCAAGAACTGTGTGGCGGTCGGCCAGCGTGTGGGCTTGCGTTTTACCATCAATCACCACAATATCAAGGAGCTCGATAATATCTTTGACTTCATCGAGCGCGAGAACATCAATCGTGTCTGCTTTTACCATCTGGTCTATTCGGGCCGCGGCGAGCACATGGTAGATCAGGATGTGACGGCAGAGGAATCCCGCCGGGCGATGGATACGATTATCCGCCGTACGCGGGATTTCGAGGAGCGTGGTCTTGAGAAGGAAATCCTGACGGTTGACAATCACTGTGATGGTGTCTACATGTATCTGAAGGCAATGGCCGCTGGTGAAGATAAGGTCGCTGAGCAGATCAGGAAGTATATCGCGATGAATGGCGGCAACCGCTCGGGCATTGCCTTTGGCGAGGTCGATCCGCTCGGCTATGTGCATCCGGATCAGTTTACGCAGCATCATACGTTCGGCAATGTGCGTGACCGCAAGTTCGGTGATATCTGGTCGGATGTTTCCAATCCTATCATGGCGGGGCTCAAGGATCGCAAGCCGCTTCTCAAGGGGCGTTGTGCCAAGTGTAAATGGCTGGATAACTGTAATGGCAATTTCCGTACGCGGGCTGAAGCGGTTACAGGCGACTTCTGGGAGTCTGATCCGTCCTGCTATCTCACGGATGAGGAAATCGGTCTGACGGAGGGCAAATAAGATGAAAATCATTTCCTGGAATACGACGAATGCCTGCAATATGTACTGTGCGCATTGCTACCGTGATGCGGGCTGCAAAGCTGAGGAAGAGTTGAACACCGAGGAAGCCAAGAAACTCTTGCGTGAGATTGCCAAGGCCGGCTTCAAGATTATGATTTTCTCGGGCGGTGAGCCGCTGACGCGTCCGGATATCTTTGAGCTTGTAAAGTATGCGTCTGATTTGCATCTGATTCCGGTGTTTGGCACGAATGGTACGCTGATTACCCCGGAAGTGGCTAAGAAGCTTACAGAGGCTGGTGCGCGCGGCATGGGAATCTCCCTTGACTCGCTCGATAAGGAAAAGCATGATAAGTTCCGCAGTTTCCCCGGAGGCTGGGACGGGGCAGTGCAGGGCATGAAGAACTGCAAGGCCGTTGGCCTGCCATTTCAGATCCATATGACAATCATGGATTGGAATCAGGCAGAAATCGAGTCGATGGTCGACTTTGCTGTCGAACTTGGGGCTAAGGCGGTTCATTTCTTTTTCCTTGTACCGACGGGCCGTGCCAAGACGATTGAGGAAGAATCGCTGCGGGCTGAACAGTATGAGAGTGTGCTTACGCGCATCATGAAGAAGCAGGAAGAGGTGGATATCGAGCTAAAACCGACGTGTGCGCCGCAGTTCCTGCGCATTGCGGATCAGCTGGGCGTCAAGAGCCGTTTCCATCGCGGCTGTCTGGCGGGGCTGTCCTACTGCATCATCAGTCCGCGTGGCAAGGTGCAGCCGTGTGCCTATCTCAATATGGAACTTGGAGATGTGCGCGAGACACCGTTTGATGAAATCTGGGCGAATAATGAAGTACTCCGGAAACTTCGTACGCTTGACTATAGCGGCGGTTGCGGTACGTGCCAGTACAAGGGAGCCTGTGGCGGCTGCAGGGCGCGTGCAGCTTATTATCATGAGGGGGATTATATGTCAGAGGAGCCGTGGTGCTTGTACCATGGCCGGCGTGGCGAATAAACAGGATGCTTCGTGCGAAACGTTGTTTTGCACGGAGTCTTTGTCAGGAGGATACCGATGATCCGTTTGATATTGTCGGATATGGATGGGACACTGCTCGACAACGAAGGCTGCCTGCCAGCAGGTTTTGACGATATGATCCGGCAGCTGCGTGAGCGCGGGATTCTCTTTGCGCCATGCTCGGGACGTCAGTACCATTCGCTTTTGAAGCTGTTTGCCAGCTATAAGGATGAGTTCCTGTTTCTGGCGGAAAATGGGGCCTTCGCAAGCTATCGGGGGCGGGAAATCATATCATGTGTGCTGGACCGGCAGCTGGTGACAGAGATTGTGGCAGGCTTTGCCGATCATGAGCAGGTCTATATCCTGCTGGGAGGCAAGCGGGCTGCGTATCTGCGCCGTGAGAAGCTCGACGCACGGTTGCGAGCTGAGCTTACCCGCTATGGCACGCACTACGAACTGGTGGATGATTGGGCAGAGGTGGATGATGAGCTGCTCAAGCTGGCGTTTTATGTGCCAGAGGGACGGGCAAAGCAGCTGGTTTGCCCGCAGCTTACGGCATTTGCTGGCCACGTGCAGCTTGCCTATGCGGATAATCACTGGGTGGATGCCATGGCGCCTGGCGTCGATAAGGGCTGGGCTGTCAAGCAGGTACAGCGGTACTTGCGGCTTACCGCTGAGGAATGTGCGGCTTTTGGGGATTATGCAAACGATGCGGGGATGCTGAAGGCGGTATCATATAGTTTCGCTATGGAAAATGCGCAGCCGGCTATCCAATCGCTGGCGCGTTTTAGAGCACCAGCCAATACTGCAGGCGGCGTTGTGCAGGCCGTGGAGTGGCTTATCCGGCAAGGACTTTGTGAAAAGTGAACATCCTGTGTAAACCTGTAACTTTATGAGCGGATATGCTACAATGAGGTTGCAGGTTTTTTGATGGGGAGGTTGATACGATGAAAATCGATTACCATATGCATTTTGAAAAGGGTTCCTATGATAAAGCGTGGGTGGAAGGCTTTTTTACAGCAGCTAAGGCCAGGGGACTGGCGGAAATAGGCATTTCAGAGCATTCGCATACATTCCCGGAATTCAAGGAGCTTTACTACGAAGATTTAGTTCTCGATGATTCGTTCATCGGTAAGTTTCAGCAGCAATGGCTTAAGTCGAATAAGTTCAAGTATACGCTTGACGATTATTTTTCCTTTATGGCGGAGCTGCGCAAGGTACATACCGTGCGGACAGGAATTGAGGTCTGCAATTTCCAGGATCAGGCAAAAGTCAGGGATATTCTCAAGGATTACGCGTTTGATTATGTAATCGGCTCCGTGCATTTCCTGCATGGCTGGGCTTATGATTCGGCAGAAATTAAGGCAGAATGGGAACGCCATCCGCTTGAGGAAATCTACGGATGGTACACAGAGGAAATCGAGAAGCTGGCCGCTGCGGGACTTTATGATGTGCTCGGTCATCCGTTCAATATCCGCTTGTTCAAGTTCCTGCCGGATTTTGACGTGACGCCATACCTTGAGCGGGCGGTCAAGGCGCTCAAACAGGCTGATATGATTGTTGATGTCAATACGGGGACGCTTTACCGTTATCCGATTGCTGAAATTTCCCCGTATCCGGAGTTCATGCGGCTGGCCGCGAAATATGATTTGCCAATCATCACGACATCGGATGCGCATAAGCCGGAGGATTGTGGCGCATATAATCAGGAAGCTGTTGATTATGCGAAGCGTTTCGGTTATACAACAACCTTGCAATTGATGGAAAGGAAGCGCAAGGTTATTGAGCTGGATTAAGTCGATAAAGATTATTTATCGACTATAAAAAATATTCTAACAAATCTATTGACACGGTAGCTGAATGGTAGTAGAATAAGAGTACAAGGTAATACCGAAAGTGGATGAAGGATTTTACATATTTTTGTTACGTGAGCTTAAGTTTTTGAGATAATCAACGATATAACTTGTAACAGAGGAGCAATGACAGAGGATTGTACTTGCATGATTGGGAATTGGTCGAGATACTGTGGAGGGTTATTTCATCAATTCGATCAATTGCGATCAGGATTTTGTTACAAGGAGAGATTATCATGAAAGTGCAAATTTATTCTCAGTGGATGGAAGATGTGTTTATTCCCGTCCGCGTAAAACAGTTCACGAAAGCAGCTAAACTGATGGGTCATACCGGTTTTAAGGCTTATGCTGAAAATCATGACGTGGTCGGCCGGACTTTGTCAGACCGCAAATCTGCAGAGTATCAGGCAGTAGCTGAATGGCTCGATAGCCGTGAGATTGATAACAACGTGGCTGAAGGTGTCGCGTAACAAAATATGTAAGAATGGCGCCCCTGTCTTATCGTGCAGGCGGCGCCTTTATTATGCGTATTTATCCTAGTGAAAGTTTTTCGGTGCCTGGGGGATGGTGATGTCAAGCTTGACTTCCTGGACGGCGCAGGCCTGCTCACGCATTTGGGCCGAGGTCTTCTGTGCCCAGATTTGCTGGACTTTTTTGCGATAACCTTCGGCTGAGAACGGCTTTTGCTGCTGGTGCTTGACATGTTTGCGCAGGATGCTCATGAATTTTTCATTGACTTGGACTTCGCGCTGGGCCAGCAAAATCTGCAAGGTCGTATCGACCAGATAAAGATGCAGCACAGAGTCTTTCAAGCTTTTCTCAGTCGGCATGAGCTCGGGTTTGATGTCTGTAAGGGAGAAAGGAGCATCGCCCCAGCCATCTTTGAAGATGCCATCGATCTGATAGAGGAAGAACAGCAGACCGTCCTGCTCGTAGAGTGCAAGCTCCATCTTGCCTGTGCGGAAGGCTTCGGTGGCGATGATATCGGTGCGTGAGAGTTGCAGGATGAACATGCTGCCGTTGGCGTCAATTTGGAACATGCCACCATCCTGTTGGTTTTTGATGGGGAGCGGGAAGCGTTCTCCTACTTGGAAATTCGTATAATCACTCATGGCTGAAGACTCCTTGTTTCTGTTGATGTACCAATACAGTGTATCATATTTTGTCGCGGCTGTGCTATACTAAGTGGGAGGAATATCGCAAGGAGTGAGGAGAAATGAGCCTTAATGATACCCCACGGGCCAACCGGCTGCATATTGGCCTGTTTGGCAAGCGCAATAGCGGCAAGTCGAGCCTGGTTAATGCATTGACTGGCCAGCAGGTGGCAACGGTATCTGCTGTGCCAGGGACGACAACAGATCCGGTCTATAAGGCGATGGAACTTCATGGCATCGGGCCAGTGGTATTTATCGATACTGCCGGGTTCGATGATGTGGGGACACTTGGCGCATTGCGTGTGGGCCGGACAGAGCAGGCAGCTTTGGAAACGGATATTGCGCTCGTGCTTTTTTGCGATGAGGATATGGCTGGCGAGTGCGAGTGGGTAAAGCGCCTGCAGGAGACCAAGACCTCTGTGATCGCTGTGGTCAGCCAGGCTGATGTGCGAGGCGATAGCGGACAGGCTCTGGCAAGGAAGATACAGGAGCAGACAGGGCTGATACCGCTGGTGGTAAGCGCAGTGACAAAAAGCGGTCTCGATGTGCTGCGGGCGGAAATGATTCGCCAGCTGCCAGAGGATTATGAGGCTGAGAGCATCACCGCAGGGCTTTGTGCTGCGGGCGATACCGTGCTGCTGGTCATGCCGCAGGATATACAGGCACCGAAAGGGCGGCTGATCCTGCCGCAGGTACAGACTTTGCGGGAGCTTTTGGACAGGCATTGCCATGTGCTTTGCTGCACGACGGATGATATGGCGGCGATGCTGGCCTTGCTCAAGGAGCCGCCGCAGCTCATTATCACGGATTCACAGGCCTTTCGCAGTGTCCATGCGCAGAAACCGGCAGCAAGCCGGTTGACGTCATTTTCTGTGTTGTTTGCGGGGTATAAGGGAGATATTGCCTATTTTGCAGCATCGGCCCGCAAGCTGCTGGCTTTGCCTGCGGATGCACATATCCTGATTGCTGAAGCCTGTACGCACCGGCCGCTGACTGAAGATATTGGCCGCGTGAAATTACCAAGGCTGCTGCGTAAGCGTCTGGGTGAGCAGCTGAAGATCACGGTGACTGCTGGCCGCGATTTTCCCGCTGACCTGCGGCAGGCGGGCATTGATTTTGTCATCCATTGCGGTGCATGCATGTTCAATCGCAAGTATGTGCTGAGCCGTGTCGAAGCGTGCCGCAGGCAGGAGGTGCCGATGTCGAACTATGGCATTGCGATTGCGGCGCTGCTGGGTATTCTGGATGATGTAGAGATGCCGGGCAGGAGAAAATAACAGACAGAAAATTTGCCTGGCACATGTAAATACGGTACAATAATACATATTCCGATAAAATTACCGCTGATAAAGAGGTGGATAGCAATGAGAAAAGAAGCAAAGTATATCTTAGGGGTGGGAGCCTGCTCACTGTGGCTTTTCCTGGCCGCACCGGTGTCGGCTAAGACGGTCGTGCATACGAATCCTGAGACGGCGACAATACGTCTGACGGCAACGAATGCAGCGGCGCAGCCTGCAAGCAAGCCGGCAGTTCCGTCGGGCTGGTTTTGGCTAAGCTCCGATGATAATTACAGCAAGTATATCGATTATCAGTCCGTCGTGAAGATGCCGCGCCGCAGCAAGGCGGGCGAGGCTGCTTATGAGATGGATGTACAGGCTTGGACAAAGACGGAATACAGTTATGAGGGTGCTAAGGAAACCCTGAAGGCATATGGTTTGCTGGATAAGATTGGCGATCCAGGGAAACTTGCTTATAGTACGGCATTGCTGTCAATAAATCCGCAGACACGTCAGGTGTGGTATATGGAGGAACATTTCCATGATAAGGCGGGGGCTGTGATTTGGTCGCATGCCAACGATGCGGCTTACCGCAATAACGATGCCAAAGGCAAGGAAATCAACTCACAGGCTTTTGATGCCGCTTTTTATCAGGCTGCTATCGACCGTGCTTTCCCTGGTGCTGGGGAGACGGCACGGGCCGAGGCGAAAGATCGCTGGTATGATATCTTTACCAAGCAGACACCCGATGGTATCCGCTATACGATTGCTGCCGATACGACAACGATGCGCATGGAAAAGAACAATCTGATTTTCTGGAGCTGGCAGGAAACGAAGGACACCGATGGCAAGGTCGTCGATGTCAAATTCCTCAAGATGGCGATGAATCTGCCAGAGGCTACGCTGCTTGTCATCAATGGTACGCATTGGGCACCGCAGACGGGCTGGCAATCGCTCGCAAATGAACTCGATGGCCATTACCGCATGATTCCGCCAACATCGGAAGAGTATCAGATGGTTACAGCACTGCGTGACTATGCCAAACAGCATGATGCGTGGGTTAATCGCTATTATCGCTTGTATGCACCGAAAAAATAAAATGGACAAGAGCCGGTTCATGATGGAGCCGGCTCATTTTATTGTAAGAGTGTAAATGAGCGGTGTTATTTATGGTATAATAGAAAAAGTATGTGCCCAAGTGTAAAGTTAGGGCGAGATTGTGGAATGAAGGAAGTGGTTGAATGCCAATAAAGATACCGAATGCGCTACCTGCAGCGCATATTCTCGAGAGCGAGAACTTGTTTGTCATGGATGCGGACCGGGCTTATAGCCAGGACATCCGTCCGCTGAAGATACTGATTTTGAATCTGATGCCGATTAAATACATCACGGAGACCCAGCTGCTGCGCTTGCTGGGCAATTCTCCCTTGCAGGTAGAGGTGGATTTCATCTACACGGAAACTTATGTACCCAGCCATACGCCTAGCGATTATCTCGCGCAGTTCTATGGCACATTTGATGAAGTGCGCCACAAAAAATACGATGGTATGATCATCACTGGGGCTCCTGTCGAGAATATGGAGTTTGAGGAGGTAGCCTACTGGGATGAGGTGGCCGAGATCATGGAGTGGAGCAAGACGCATGTCTACTCGACTTTTCATATCTGCTGGGGCGCGCAGGCGGGATTGTACTATCATTACGGCATCCCGAAGTATCCGGTGCCAGAAAAGATTTTCGGTGTCTTCAAGCATCATACCTGTGTGGCGCATGAACGGCTTCTGCGTGGCTTTGATGATGAGTTCTATGTACCGCATTCGCGTCATACAGAGGAACATAAGGAAGATATCCTGAAGGTGCCTGAGCTTACGATCCTGGCAGAATCGGATGAGGAAGCTGGCCCGTATATCATCGCGAACCTGGCCAAGCGCCAATTCTTTATCACGGGACATGCTGAGTATGATCCGACGACGCTCAAGCAGGAATATGACCGCGACCTCAAGGCGGGCATGAATCCCAATATCCCGTCGAATTACTATCCTGACGATGATCCCTCACGTCCGCCGATTGTCCGTTGGCGCAGTGTAGCTCATCTGCTGTTTGCCAATTGGCTCAATTATTACGTCTATCAGGAGACGCCTTATGAGCTGGATGAGCTCTACAAGGAGATGGACGACTGAGTTCATTGTGTTTTCAGTTGATGATGCTATACTTACTGACATTTGAATGAATCAATTGCTAAAGGGGAAGATTACATGAAGATGCGATGGGGCGCGGGGCTGATAGCGGCAGCATTATTGTTTGCAGCAGCTCCGCAAGCAGACGCAGAGGAAGCGATTTCAGAGGATATCTATCAGTGGGTGCAGTCAACGGCCCGTCAAAATTATTATTTCAATAAGCAGCATATTTATTTCGGCAAGGATGAGAAGGGAAATATCAATCTCGATATCCTGACAGTGCCGGTGCTCAAGACGTATGATTCCATCCAAATCCAGGATGTCGTATCCAAGCGTCGCTGGAAGGGACAGTCGACGGCAGGCTACGGCGATTTGGCCGGGTGTGCGGAGTATTTGCTGTTCCACGTCAAGGAGCAGACCGTGGATATCGTAAAGCACGAAGACCTCGATAGTGATTGGGGAACGCTGGGCACGACGGCTGTGAAGCGTACGGTCAAGATAGCTGACCTGTCGGAAAAGGATGTCGATGCGAAATTCTATCATGCCATCCTCAAATATGCGGAGCATCATGGTCCTGAGATTGCCGCGCGCACAGAAAAGGAAAAAGGGGCCAAGCTGACCAAAGAAGCGCAGAAGCAGCTCGAAAAGGGGCTGCAGACGGATACGGATGGCAAGGATGCCAAGAAGAACAAGAACGAGCAGAAAAAACGCAAATAAAGTGTGGCGTATAGCATGAAAAAATATGTAGCAATAGATATCGGCGGTACGGCCATCAAATATGGCTTGACCGATAGGCAAGGCAATTTCACGGTCAAGAAGAACCGGCCGACGCTGGCCAGGGAAGAAGGCGGTGCGGGTATCGTCCGCAAGGTGGTGGATATTGTCCGCCAGTATCAGGCTGAGATGCCAATCGCAGGCGTGGCCATCGATACAGCAGGTATCGTGAATCCTGTGACAGGCGAAATCGTCTTTGCCGGTGAGAACAGTTTCCCGGGATATAGCGGTATGCCGCTGGGCAAGCTGGTGCACGAGGCATGCGGCATACCGTGCGTGGTCGAGAATGATGTCAATGCAGCCGCATTGGGAGAATATTGGCAAGGTGCTGCCAAGGGCGCGGAATCAGCCTTTATGATGACGGTCGGTACGGGAATTGGCGGCTGTTTTATCCTTGATGGTAAGGCATGGCATGGTGCGGGCTTCAGTGCTGGCGAGGCTGGTTTTATGCGTCTGCACGGTGAGCCACGTATTTTTGAGGAAGTGGCTTCCGCGCGGGCGATGCTCGTAGAGGCTGCGGCATCGCACAATGTTTCGCCGGCTGAGCTTACGGGGGAGCAGGTATTTACCTGGGCTTTTGCTGGGGATGCCGATGCGGTGGTGGCTATCGAGCATATGGTGGATAATCTTGCAGAGGGCATAGCAAATATCTACTGTTTGCTGAATCCGGAGGTTTTTGTACTTGGTGGTGGCATCATGGCGCAGCAGGATTATCTGCGTCCACGCATTGAGCAGCGGCTGGAAACATTGCTAGTTCCAGCCATGCGTACGGCGACCCGGCTGGAGTTTGCCCGGTTGGGCAATGATGCGGGAATGGTGGGGGCGTTATACTCTTTGTTGACCTCGCAAACTATTTAATCAAATTTAAACCCTGTTTCAAGAGGATTTTAAGAGAATTTGTTTAATATACAATTAGGTAAAAGAACTGTATCTTAGATAAATGTCTTTGCAAAGAAATGAGGGGAAGAAAATGATGAGAGTATCAAAACTCATGGCAACAGTTGTTGCCATGACCGCCATCCTGGTATTGTCCATGACGACGGTTTTTGCGGCAGCGAATGACCATGTGGATTGGGATAACAGTGTTATCCGCGCGACGGGTGGCGGTGTAGCACCATCGCGGGCACGTACGCAGGCCCAGGCGCGCATGATGGCGCGCCGGGCGGCTATTGTCGACGCCTACCGTCAGTTGGCTGAGTATGTTGGTGGTGTTAACATTGACTCAGAGACAACGGTGGAGATGGCCGAAGTGACGAGTGATGTCATCCGCACGAAAGTCAATGCCACGATTCGTGGAGCCCGGATTGTCAGCGAAGGTGTGACGAGTGATGGTGGCTACGAAGTCACGATGGAAGTGCCGATGTTCGGCGTATCTTCGTCGCTGGCAAGTGCTGTCATGGAACGTCCGGCAGCCGTGGAGACATTCCCTGAACCGGTGCCATCGGTAACGCCATCGGTTCCATC
>Ga0222623_10000772_pt1 | contig 10557 bp, 8 predicted proteins | sample PLMtaG_FD_177336 | JGI IMG/M metagenome (GOLD analysis project Ga0222623, IMG submission 177336) | Groundwater sediment microbial communities from an aquifer in East River, Colorado, USA - PLM2_30_coex | ecosystem: Environmental > Terrestrial > Soil > Riparian zone | place: USA: East River...
GGGTTCGCCGCCTGGATCGCCCGGAGCCCGTCCATCAGGTACCGGCCCATGCGCGAGGCCCGCTCCCAGAGCTTCCCGTCCAGGATCGTCGTGAGGGTCGCCAGCGCCACCGAGGTCACGAACGGCGTCCCGCCGAAGGTCGACCCGTGCGTCCCGGCAACGAGGACGCTCGCGATGTCCTCCCGCGTCAGCATGGCGCCGATCGGGACGCCGTTGGCGAGGGCCTTCGCCAGCGTCATGATGTCCGGCTCGATGCCGTAGTGCTCGTAGCACCAGAGCCGCCCGGTTCGCGCCACGCCCGTCTGGATCTCGTCGAGGATGAGGAGCGCGCCGGACTGATCGCAGAGCTTCCGGAGCCCTCGCAGGTAGTCCTCGTCGGCGACGTGCACGCCTCCTTCGCCCTGGATACATTCCACGATGACGGCCGCCGTGCGATTGTCGATCGCGCGCTCCATCGCCCGGAGATCGTTGTAGGCCACGTGCTTGAATCCGGGCGGGAGCGGCTCGAAGCCGTGGTGGTACTTCTCCTGCCCCGTCGCTGCGACGGTCGCAAAGGTGCGCCCGTGGAACGAGTTGCGGGTGGCGACGAACTCGAAGCGGTCGGAGGCGATGCGCTCGCGGGCGTACTTGCGGGCAAGCTTGAGCGCCGCCTCGTTGGCCTCCGCGCCCGAGTTCGAGAAGAACACGCGATCGGCGAAGGAGTGTTCGATGAGGAGCTTCGCCAGGTGGATCTGCGGCGCCGCGTGATAGAGGTTGGAGACGTGCAGGAGGGTCGCGGCCGCCTCCTGGATGGCGCCCGTCACGCGGGGATGGCAGTGCCCCAGCGAGGTGACGGCGATGCCGGCGCCGAAGTCGAGGTACTCGCGCCCATCGGAGTCCCACACGCGGACGCCGTCGCCCCGCACGAGCACGATGGGGGCCCGGCTGCCGTAGTTCGGCGTGTGGTACTTGGCCGACCATTCGAGGAGCGTCTTGGTGTCCATCGGACTCGACCTCACAGGACGATTTCCGTCCCGATGCCTTCGCGCGTGAACAGCTCGAGCAGGATCGCGTGCGGCTGGCTCCCGTCGATGATGTGCGCCTTGGCGGTCCCTCCCTCGAGCGCCCGGAGCGACGACTCGACCTTGGGAAGCATCCCGCCCTCGATCACGCCCTCGTTGACGAGTCGTTCCGCATCTTTGCGGGTCAGCGTGCTCACGAGCCGGCGGTCGACGTCGAGGATCCCCTGGACGTCGGTGAGGTGAATCAGCTTCTCGGCGCCGAGGGCGGCGGCGATCTCGCCGGCGACGAGATCCGCGTTGATGTTGTAGGTCTCCCCGCCGCTCCCCACCCCGACGGGCGCGATGACCGGAATGAACCCGTCGTCCGTGAGGAGCCGGATGCACTCAGTGTTGACCGCTTCGACCTCGCCGACCAGGCCGATGTCGACTTCGTCGCCGTTGGGGAGCCGATGCGGCCGTCGGCGCGCCCGGAGGAGGCTGGCGTCTTTGCCCGAGAGGCCGATCGCGCGGCCGCCGTGGTGGTTGATGCGGGCGACGATGTCCTTGTTGATTTTGCCGACCAGCACCATCTCGACGATCTCGACCGTTTCCTCGTCGGTCACGCGCATGCCGCCGACGAAGGTAGGTTCCTTGCCGAGGCGCTTCATCAGGGCGCCGATCTGGGGGCCACCGCCGTGGACGATCACGGGGTTGATGCCGATCAGGCGCAGGAGGATCACGTCCAGAGCGAACGGCTCCCTGAGGTCCGCCCGCTCCATCGCGGCGCCGCCGTACTTGATGACGAGGGTCTTGCCGCGGAACTCGCGGATGTACGGCAGCGTCTCCAGCAGGATCTCGGCACGCCGGGAGTCTGTCACAGACTCGCCTCGCCTTCGGCGGCGGCTCGCCCTGCCATCACAGACTCGAATCCCTCACAGGATGTACCGCGACAGATCCTGGTCGCGGGTGATCTCGGCGAGCCGATGGTGGACGTACCCGGCGTCGATGGTCAGCTCCTTGCCCGGCATGGTGGGCGCGTTGAACGAGATCTCCTCGAGGAGCTTTTCCATGACCGTGTACAGACGCCGGGCGCCGATGTTCTCGGTGCTCGCATTCACGCTCATCGCGATCTCCGCGATCGCCTCCACTGCCTCCGGCACGAACCGGAGGATGACCTGCTCCGTCTTCAGGAGCTCCACGTACTGCGTGATCAGAGCATTCCGCGGTTCGGTAAGAATGCGGACGAAATCGTCGCGCGTCAAGGGGTCGAGCTCGACTCGGATCGGGAAGCGGCCCTGCAGCTCCGGGATCAGGTCCGACGGCTTGGCGACGTGGAAGGCGCCGGCCGCGATGAACAGGATGTGATCGGTGCGGACGACCCCGTACTTGGTCGTGACGGAGGACCCCTCGACGATGGGGAGGAGGTCACGCTGCACGCCTTCGCGGCTGACGTCGGGCCCATGACCCCCTTCCCGGCCCGCGACCTTGTCGAGCTCGTCCAGGAAGACGATGCCCGAGTTCTCGGCCCGGCGGATGGCCTGCGTCACCACCTCGTCCATGTCGATGAGCTTCTGCGCTTCTTCCTGGGCCAGGAGCCGCCGCGCCTCGGCCACCCGGACCTTGCGGTGCTTCGTCCGGGTCGGCATGAGGTTCGAGAGCATGTCCTTGAGGTGGATGCCCATCTCTTCCATCCCCTGGCCGGACAGCACCTCGATCATCGGCATCGCCTGGTGCTGCACCTCGAGCTCCACCAGCCGGTCATCCAGCCGCCCGGCCCTGAGCTGCGCACGGAGCTTGTCCTTGGTCGTCCCCCGCGAAGCGTCCGGGGTGACCTCTTCGAGCGAGCTGCTGGAGAACGGTTCCTGCATGCTGCGCGGCAGCAGGAGGTCGAGCAGCCGCTCCTCGGCGAGCTGCTCGGCCCTTTCCTGGACGCGCGCCGTCATCTCCGCCTTCACCATGTTCACCGACAGCTCGGTCAGGTCTCGAATCATCGACTCGACGTCCCGACCGACGTAGCCCACCTCGGTGTACTTGGAGGCTTCGACTTTCAGGAACGGAGCTTGCGCCAGCTTCGCCAGTCGGCGGGCCACTTCGGTTTTCCCGACGCCGGTGGGGCCGATCATGATGATGTTCTTCGGTGCCACCTCGTCGCGGAGCTCGGGCGGGACGTTCTGCCGCCGCCAGCGGTTGCGGAGCGCGATGGCCACGGCGCGCTTGGCCCTCTCCTGGCCGACGATGTAGAGGTCCAGCTCGGCGACGATCTGCGCGGGCGTGAGGGTCAGTCCGTCGGTCACAGGACTTCCACCGTAACGTGGTCGTTGGTGTAGACACAGATGGACGCCGCAACCCGCATCGCCTCGGTCGCGATGGCCTTGGCGTCCAGGTCGGAATGCGCGACCAGCGCCCTCGCGGCGGCCAGCGCGTACGGGCCGCCCGAGCCGATGCCGATCAGGCCGTCGTCCGGCTCGATGACGTCGCCTGTCCCGGAGATGATGAACGAGTGCTCCTGATCGGCCACGGCCAGGAGCGCCTCGAGCCGTCGCAGCACGCGGTCGGTGCGCCAGTCTTTGGCGAGCTCGACCGCGGCGCGCGACAGGTTCCCGCGGTGCTCCTCCAGCTTCGCCTCGAAGCGGGCGAAGAGGGTGAACGCGTCCGCGGCTGTTCCGGCGAACCCCGCCACCACACGGTCTTGGTAGAGCTTCCGCACCTTCCGGGCGCCGGCCTTGACGATGGTCGGGCCGATGGAGACCTGACCGTCTCCGGCGACTGCCACCTGGTTACGGTGACGGACCGCGACGACCGTCGTCGAGTGAATGGATTGTTGTCGCGGCGGCCGTGAGATCGGCTTCACCTGACGTGGCCTGATAGATGACTGTAGCGGGGTCCGCGAGGCCGCCATCACCGGGGGTGGCCTGACCACGGAGCGGCGTGGCTTCGCACGCCCGTTCTTCCCGTAGAGTTCATTTTTCCCGGGCGCGGGGATGCGCGGAGTCGTACGCGCGCATGAGCTGGTCGGCGCTCACGTGGGTGTAGCGTTGCGTCGTCGACAACCGGCTGTGGCCGAGGAGCTCCTGGATCATCCGGAGATCGGCGCCCGCATCCAGCAGATGGGTTGCGAACGTGTGGCGGAGCGTGTGCGGGCTCACCCGCCGCGTGATCCCGCAGGCCGCTGCGCTCCGCCGCACGATCGAGTGAATCGAGCGGACCGTGAGCCTTCCGCCGCGCCGGTTGGCGAAGAGCGGCCCGCGGAGAGCGCCACGGCACGCCAGGTGGGCGTCGAGCGCGCCCGCCGCCCGGCTCCCGTAGGGGACGATCCGTTCCTTGCCCCCCTTGCCGAGAACCCGCACCGTCCGCTCGGAGCAGTCGAGGTCGTCGAGGTCGAGGCCCGCCAGCTCCGAGACGCGGAGGCCGGTGGCGTAAAGGAGCTCCAGCACCAAGCTGTCGCGCGCGCGCGAGGGATGGCCGGGTGGCGTCGCGTCCATCAGGACCATCGCCTCGTCGATCGGCAGGAAGGAGACGAGCTTCCTCGGCAGTCGCGGGCCCCGAACCTCGCGCGCGACGTTCCGCTCGAGAACGCCACGCCGCACCAGGAACCGGAACCAGCTCCGAAGGGCCGCGAGCTTGCGCGCGATCGTCACCGCGTCGAGCCCCCGGCCGTGCAGGTGCGCGAGGTAGGCGCGCACGGCTCGCGCGTCGACGCCGCGCAGCCACTCCCCGGCATCGCCGCGACCGGCGTGCTGCGCGAACTCGAGGAGATCGCTCCGGTAGCTTCGCAGCGTGTGCGGTGACGCGGCCCGTTCCGAGGAGAGGTGGCGGAGAAACGCAGCCAGCGGATCCTTCATGTCACCGGGAGTTCGACCTCCCGTTCGAAGTCGCACCCGTCGCGAGCGCAGCTGCGGACGACACGGTTCTTCAGGGCGCGCTCGGTGACGAACGGAGTCCCGCACTTCGGACACGGCTCAGGCACGGGTCGCCGCCAGACCACGAACTTGCAGTTCGGATACGCCGAGCACCCGAAAAAGGTGCGCCCGCGGCGGGAGCGACGCTCCACGAGCTGCCCCGCGCAGCCCGGCTCGGGACACGCGATCCCGAGGGTCACCGGCTTCGTCGTCTTGCACTCCGGGTAGCCGGAGCAGGCGATGAACTTGCCGAAGCGTCCGTGCTTGATCACCATGGGTCGGGCGCACGCGGGGCAGTTCTCGTTGGCCGGCTCGTCCTCGGCGCGACCCGTCCCGTCGAGGTTGCGGGTGTATCGGCAGTCGGGGTACGCGGAGCACGCCAGGAACTTCCCGAAGCGGCCGCGCTTGTCCAGGAGCTCGCTGCCGCACTCGGGGCACAGCTCGCCGGTGGGCTCGCCTACCTTCTCGCTCCGCATCTCGCGCTTGGCGCGCGCGAGGGCGCGCTTGAAGGGCTCGTAGAACTCCCTCACCGTGTCGACCCACTTGCGCTCGCCATCCTCGATCTTGTCGAGGTTGTCTTCCATCTGGGCGGTGAACTCGACGTTCATGATGTCCTGGAAGTACGGGATGAGCTTGTCGGTGACCGCCATGCCCAGCTCGGTCGGCGACAGCGTACGCCGCTCGCGATGCACGTAGCCCCGATCGTTGATGATCGTGCCCAGGATCGACGCGTACGTCGATGGTCGGCCGATCCCGAGCTCCTCGAGCGCCTTGATCAGCGAGGCTTCCGTGAAGCGGGGAGGCGGCTGGGTGAAGTGTTGTTTCGGGTCGAGGGCGAGCAGCGTCAGCACTTCGCCTTCCTCCAGCGGGGGCATCGCGCCCTCCGGGTCCGGCTCGGGCTGGACGTCCTCCTCCTCGCGACTCTCCTCGTAGACGGCGGTGAAGCCCTTGAACCTGAGCGTCGCGCCCTGGGCCCGGAAGAGGCACCGGCCGGCCTCGATGTCGGCGCTCACGGTGTCGTAGACCGCCGGCATCATCTGGCTCGCCAGGAACCGTTCCCACACGAGCCGGTAGAGTGCCTGCTGGTCCTTGGTGAGGAAGCGCGCCACGCTTTTTGGCTCGTTCCGCAGCTCGGAAGGGCGGATCGCCTCGTGCGCCTCCTGGGCGCTCCCCCGCGAGCGATACGTCGGCGGCGCTTCGGGCACGTACTCTATGCCGATGCGCGCGATGACCCAGCCGCGGGCCGCGGCCTGCGCCTCGCGCGCCACCCGGACCGAGTCGGTCCGCATATAGGTAATGAGGCCCTCCGCGCCTTCCGACCCCAGATCGATCCCCTCGTAGAGTTGCTGCGCGATCGTCATCGTCTTGCGCGCCGTGAAGCCGAGCTTCTTGCCCGCTTCCTGCTGCAGCGTGGACGTGATGAACGGAGGCGCGGGGTTACGGCGGCGCTCGCCCCGAGTGACGGACTTGACGACGAAACGCGCGCCGTCGAGCGACGCCATGAGCGCGCGCGTCGTTTCCTCGTTGGTGAGCGACGCCTTCTCGCCTTCGATCTCCTTCAGCGTCGCCACGAACTCCGGTGGCCGCGCGGCGTTGAGTCGCGCGTGGAGCGACCAGTACTCGACGGGAACAAACGCCTGGACCTCGCGCTCCCGGTCGACGATCAGCCGCACCGCCACCGACTGCACGCGGCCGGCCGAGAGGCCGCGCTGGACCTTCTCCCAGAGCAGGGGCGAGAGGCTGTAGCCGACGAGGCGGTCGAGCACGCGCCGCGCCTGCTGAGCGTCCACCTTCTTCAGGTCGATCTTTCCGGGGTTGTTGAATGCCGCCTTGACGGCGCGCTCGGTGATCTCGTTGAAGGTGATCCGGAACACGTTCTTCTTGGCGACGTCGAGCTCTTCGGCGAGGTGCCAGCCGATCGCCTCGCCTTCGCGATCGGGGTCGGTGGCGATGTAGAGGATGTCGACCTTCTCGGCGGCCTTCTTCAGGTCGTCGAGGACCTTCTTCTTGGTGGGCGACACGACATACTTCGGCTTGAAGTTCTTCTTCGGGTCGACGCCGAGCTGCGACTTCGGCAGATCGCGCACGTGGCCCATGGAGGCTTTGACGATATACTTCGAGTCCAGATACTTCTGGATCGTCTTCACCTTCGTGGGCGACTCCACGATCACCAGCGCCCGCTTCGCCACCTACGCTCTCCTCGTGCGCGTCTCGACCGAGACCCACCGCTGTCCCGCAAGCTGCCGGGCCCAGCCGCCCAGCTCGAGGGTCACGAGCAACGCCGCGGCCCGCGCGGGATCGAGCCCCGCGCGCGCGATGAGCTGCTCGATGTGCTGCGGCTCGTCTGGAGCCAGCAACCTGAACATTCGGCCCTCGTCACTCCCGTTCTCGAGTTGTCGCTGCTCGCCCGTCGGCGCCAACGGCCCGCGCACGGCGCGGCGCCACGGTTCTGGCAATTCTGACACGATGTCCTGCCAGCCTGTAACGAGTTTAGCACCGTCCTGGATGAGGCGATTTGCGCCGGCGCTCGTCGGCGACGTGATTCGGCCAGGAACGGCGAAGACTTCGCGGCCGAGATCGCCGGCGAATCCGGCGGTGATCAAAGCGCCGCTCCGGTCGGCGGCCTCGACGACGACGACGCCGAGCGCCAGGCCCGCCAGCGTCCGGTTCCGCGCGGGGAAGTGGCCGGGCAATGCCGGCACCCCCGGCGCGAACTGCGACACGAGCGCGCCCTGGGCCTCGATCGCGCGCGCGAGCGCCCGGTTCTCCAGTGGATAGACGACGTCGAGACCGCATCCGAGCACCGCCAGCGTACGCCCGCCCGCGGCCAACGCGCCGCGGTGCGCCGCGGTATCGATGCCCCGCGCGAGGCCGCTCACGATCGTCACGCCCCGCGCGGCCAGATCGGACGCGAGCCGCTCCGCGACCGCGAGCCCGTAGGGCGTGGGACGGCGCGAGCCCACGATCGCGAGGGCGAGCGCGTCGTCGTCGCTGAGCGCTCCGCGCGCGAAGAGCGCCGGCGGCGCGGGAATCGCGCCCAGCAGCACGGGATAGCGAGGGTCTCCGGGCCGGAGCTCAATCATCGGCGTCGTGGTCCGCGGGCTTTCAGTATAACGAAGGGGCGTGGCCGGCCAAAGAGTCCGAACGGATACGGCGCCCGGACGCTACTGGCGAACAGCGGCCTGCGTCTTGAGGAGTGACTGAGCCATCGTCGCCGCCTCGGATCTCGGGTACTCGCGGATGACTCGCTGCCACGCCTGGTGGGCGCGGGTCACGTCGCGCAGGCGCACGTGACAGAGGCCGATCTTGACGAGCGCATCGGGCGCCTTGCCCGGTCCGTACTCGGATACCTTTCCGAACTCGACCAGCGCCTGGCGGTAGTCGCGCTGCGCCCAGTACGCCTCGCCGATCCAGTATTGGGCGTTCCCCGCCAGCGCATGCCGCGGGTGCTTCGCGATGAAGTCGACGAAGTCCAGCACGGCCTGTCCGTGCTCGCGAGACCGGAACGTGGCCAGCGCCGCGGCGTACTCCTGCTCCGGATTGCCGTTGCCGGTGCGCGGCGTGGGCGGCGCGAGCGGGGCGGGCGCGGCGGGGACGCGCGGCCGTTCGACCGGAGCCGCTGGCGGGGGCGCCGGTGGCGGCGCGGCCGGTGCTGCGGGCCTCGCCGTGAGGGCTTCGACGCGCGCGCGGGTCTCACCCAGCGCCGTGTCGGCAGCGTCGGTGCGTTTCGTGAGCCGCGTGATCTCGTCGGAAAGGCCCCTCAGGCTCGACTGAGTCTCGTTCGTGCGCGCGTCGAGCGCTTGGATCTGTGGAGCGACACGGGCCAGATCGCGGGCGGTCGCCTCGTGGGCGACACGCATCTCGGCCAGCTCCGTGCGAAGCCGGCCGACCTCGGCCTCGAGCTGGGTCACCGCGCGCCGACTTGCGCAGCCGCTAGCGAGGATCACCACCGCCGCGAGCGCGCAGAGGGCACGGCTCATCCGCGTCGCACCGTAGCACGCGGCTGAAAACGGTGTCAACAGCTCAGCGCGGTCTCGGCTCGAGCGAACGCAGGACGATGACGTCGACCGCCTGACCGACGGCGATGGTGGTGTCGGGCGCGACGACGGCGAGCCCGTCAGCGAGCACCATCGAGCGGAGGATCGCCGAGCCCTGGTCACCGGTGAGGCGCGCGCCGTAGCCGTTCGCGTCGGGCGTCAGGGTGACCCGCAGATAGCCGCGCCGTGACCCTGGGTTCTCGATCGTCTCGAGCGCACGCACCCGGAGCCGTGGACGATCGACCGCCTGGGCCCCCGCCATCTTGCGAAGCGCCGGGCGCACGAACAGCTCGAAGGTGACCATCGCCGAGACCGGATTGCCGGGCAGGCCGAACACCGGGCGTCCGGCGCGCGTGCCGAACGTGATGGGCTTACCCGGTCGCATCGACACCTTCCAGAGGTGGAGCGCGGTCCCGCACCGCTCGAGCGCGTCGCGTACGAGGTCGAGCTCGCCCACCGACACACCCGCCGACGTCACGAGGACATCGGCCGCCGTCAGTCCCCAGTGGAGCCGCTCCGTGATCGCCTCGAGCTGGTCGGGCACGACGCCGAGATTGATGGGCTCGGCCCCCGCTTCGATCACCTGCGCCATCAGCGAGTAGGTGTTCGTATTGGGGATCTGCCCCGGGCCCGGCTCGGTCCCGAGGTCCGCGAGCTCGTTACCGGTCGAGAGGATCGCGACCCGCGGGCGGCGAAAGACGCGCACCTGCGAGTAGCCGAGCGTCGCCAGCAGTCCCACTTCAGCGGCGCCGATACCGCCGCCCGGCTGGACGACGACGTCGCCGGCGCGGACGTCCTCGCCAGCCGGTCGGACGAAGGCGCCCAGCGGTACGCGTCCGGTGATCGTGACCCGCTCGCCGTCGGCGGCGACATCCTCCTGAGGCACCACGGCATCGGCGCCCTCGGGCAGGGGCGCGCCGGTGAATATTCGCATCGCCTCACCCGGGCGCAGCGGGCGGGACGGAAGCGTACCGGCGATGATCTTGCCGACGACGGCGAGCTCGACCGGCACCCGTCCGGTGTCCCCTGCGCGGAGGGCATAGCCATCCATCGAAGAATTCGGCCAGGGCGGGATCACGGCTCGCGAGACGATGGGCTCTGCCAGCACGCGGCCGAGCGCGGCCAGCACGTCGACCCGCTCGACGGAGAGCGGCTCGACGCGCGAAAGAATCTGCTCAAGCGCTTCTTCGACCGTCAGCACACGCTTACTTTACTACACGCCGCCGCGGTCGGCTGAGGGCGGGGAGTGATGTGCCCCCCCGCGACCACGCTAGCCAACATCGCGAGAGGTTGAGTTGGGGTGGTCTCTGGTTCAGGCAACGCTGACTACACGGGTCGCGGGGGGCACATCACCTCCCCGCCCCCAGCCGACCGCGGCGGGGTTGCTAGCGGGTCCCGAAGAAGACAGCCCGCCTGCGCGCTGTCGTCCAGTGCGTGGGGCTAGTGGCCGGTGTGCGGGAGATTCAGGACGGGCTTGAAGTGGCTGAAGAACCAGCGTCGGCTCAACACGAACAGCGCGAGGAACCCGGCGGTGATCGCGAGGTCGCGCAGCCCGAACGGCAGCCGGGCGGTGGCCGAGACCGACGGAAACACGACGAACACGCGCTCGAGGAAGATCGCGACAAGCCCGAAGATCGCGAC
>Ga0222623_10000773_pt1 | contig 10543 bp, 10 predicted proteins | sample PLMtaG_FD_177336 | JGI IMG/M metagenome (GOLD analysis project Ga0222623, IMG submission 177336) | Groundwater sediment microbial communities from an aquifer in East River, Colorado, USA - PLM2_30_coex | ecosystem: Environmental > Terrestrial > Soil > Riparian zone | place: USA: East River...
TCCTCGTTGATCCCGGCCGTGTGCATGTGCATCCGCTTGCGGGACATCCGCCGTCCGCGCGCGAAATACGCCCAGACAGCGATCGGTCCCATGTAGAGCGCGGTAAGCGGAAAGGCGAGGTCCATGATCGCCATGTGCTGCCAGTTGCCCAGCACAACGATGTCGGCGACGATGATTAGCGCGGAAGCGAACCCGAGTCCGAGCGCCACCCAGGCGAGGAGCTCAAACCAACTCGGCGCCACCCGCAATCACTACACGACGGGGGTAGGGAGCGCGGATCCCAACTATGGAGCCTTTATGGAGCCTTCTGCTCTGGGACTCGTGTGGACTCGTGTGGGCTGAGCAAACCGGCTTCGCTCGGTCGAATCTGGCGCACCGCCTCGGGCCGTCTCGAACCGGGTCTTGCGGCCCGCCGGTAGCACGCCGGTTACACGAAAGGGCCTGGCGGGTCGACTGGCCTGCCCTGCCGACGTTGCTCAGCCTGGTAGATCACTTTCACTTCACTCGTAAGGATGAAAGCAACGTCCTCTCGTGGCCAGAGGCCTCCGGTTAAGCGGAGTTAGGGAACGTCCACGAGGCATGAAAGACGACTCAGGACGAACAAGACTTGACGCAAACTTAACGCAAGCCCGAAACGAGAAGACCGCCCGAAGGCGGGCGTTTCTCGTCGCGGTTGGGTACGGATAGGTCTAGGCCCGCCCTGGTGGCCGCCTTGACGATCGTATGGAAGCGCACTACGTTCGCCGGGTGATCGAGTTGGTCGCGGGTACGACGGATACTTTCGCCGCCGCGCGAATCCGAAAGACCGTTTGGCGCTGGATGGAAATCGAGCCCGAGACGATCGAGCTCTACCGCGCTACGTGGCCGAGGTTCCGCGATTGGCTCGCGCTCCTCGACGGCGAGCCGGTCGGTGCCGCCGCCTGCGCTCTCATGCCTGGGATGGAGGAGGACGCAGCAGCCTTCGCAGTGAACTGCGTCCTTCCCGAGGCGAGAAGACAAGGTGTCGGGACGGCCATCTACAGGCAGGTGTCGGTGCACGCCCGCTCGCTCGGCAAGTCGGAGCTTGCCGTGTTCGGCTTCGAGGACGACCTGGACGGTGTCGCCTTCGCCGAGCGGCGCGGCTTCGTCGTGGTAAGTCGATTTCGCGGGCTGCGCCTGCTTCTCGATGGCTGCCCGCGCCCGACCATCGACCTGCCCGAGGAGATCGCGATCACGACCCTCGCCGAGCGGCCCGAGCTGGCCCAGGGCGTCTGGGAGACGGCCTGCGAGGCGATGCCCGACATCCCCCACGACGGCGACGTTCCCATGAGCGCCGGTTCCTTCGAAGAGTTCAGGGCACGACATCTCGCGGGGCCGAGGTACATTCCCGAGGCGACCTTTGTCGCCGTCCGAGACGGCGAAGTGCTCGGGTACGCACAGCTCGGCTGGATGAACCGTGGCGCCGGCCTTGCCGACCACGCCATGCTCGCCGTCCGCCGCTCCTGGCGCGGGCGAGGGATCGCCCAGGCGCTCAAGGCGTCCCAGATTGCGTGGGCACTCGACAACCGACTCAGCGAGCTACGCACCGCAAACGACGAACGCAACGCGTCAGCACGTGCCGTCAATGCCAACTTTGCGTACACGCCGCTCCCCGACCAGCTCGTCTTTCGCGGGCCGCTCGCAGCCGGGATGTAGATCGACCCGGTATGTCGAGCAAGGTACGTGAGCTGCACGTCTACGGTGAGATGGCTTTTCGAGACGTGTCCGCACGCCCGGCGGGCCGAACTTAACGCAACCGCTTAACGCAACCCGTCCGGGGGTCAAGGATTCGAGTCTGAAGCGGCTGCCTCGCCGACGTAGCTCAGCTGGTAGAGCACTTCACTCGTAATGAGGAGGCCCCGGTTCGGGAGTCCGGGCGTCGGCTTCCCTTTCCAAGCCGATTTCGCGTCAGTGCAGATGCCTTGTCGGGCGCGTTGGCAAGTCGATTGGCAAGTAGAGCCCGGCGGCGGCTAGCCTCTGACGCATGGACGAGCGGCTCCAAGCTTGGGCGGGGAACGTCCTCGGCAGTGCATCCTGCTCGCACGCCAAGCCGTCACGCCGCCGGTGACGATCGCCGAAGCGCTGGTGAGGTCCATGAAACTGCTTTATGCCGCAGTAGGCGGTCCGAACCAGGTGGTTAGCGCGTCATAGAGCCCCGGCTGGGTTAGGTCTCCCACCCAGGCGACATATCCGTCGGGCCGAATCAAGACGGCGGTGGGAGCAGTGACCGCCCCGAGTGCCGGAAGCTCCCACCTACCAAAGTATTTGGCGTCGATCAGCTGAACCCGATCTGCCCATGGAGTGATGTCGAACCCGCCGGGCTCACCGAGGTTGAGTAGCACCGGCCGGGCATCGTGCAGCAGGGTGAAGACCCGCAGCGGGCCGCCCGACGTGATCAGATCCAGATCGGGCATGCGCCGCCCGAGCAGCGAGTGTCCCTCGCCGAGGTCGTAATGAATGTCCAGACCGGACATCATCGCGGCGAATCGCTTGCGCGGCTCGTCCATGCTCAGCAGCTCGGACACGGTGTCGCGCAAGGCCTCGATACGCTCGTCGGAGCGCAGGAGCACGGTTTGCGCCATCGTGTTGCGTAGCACGCGGGCAGCGACCGGGTGACGCTCGGCGTGGTAGGTATCCAGGAGGCTTTCCGGCGATGTCCGGTTGACCACCTGGGCCAGCTTCCATCCCAGATTCACCGCATCCTGCACACCGGTCTGGAGGCCCTGTCCACCCACAGGGGAATGCACGTGTGCGGCGTCGCCGGCCAGCAGGACCCGTCCCTCACGGTAGGCCGCGGCCTGCCGAGTCATATCGGTGAACCTGGAGATCCAGGTGGGACTGTGGATCCCGTAATCGGTCCCGTATACGGCGACGAGCCCCACGCTGAGATCGCGCAGGGTGGGTTCGCCCGTGGGTCCGGGGTGCCGTTCGGTCACCATGACCCGTACCGGCCCTCCGTCCATGTAGACCACCTCGCCGTCGTGGATCTCGTACTCCAACCTGCCCAAGGAATGGACGCCAAGGTCGTCTCGGCGGATGCCCAATTCCGGCTCCTCGGCCATCTCGACCTCGGCGATCAGGGCGCTGGTCGTCGGATCCCAGCCGCGAAATTCGATGCCGGCTGCTTTACGGATCAGACTGCGTCCTCCATCGCACCCGACGAGATATTGCGCCCGCAGCGAGTGGCCATCGGCCAGCTCGACGTCGACGCCGGTGTCGTCCTGCGCGAAGCCCGTCACTTCACGTCCGCGATAGATCGTCACCGCCAGCTCGCCGACCCAGCCGGCCAGTATGCGCTCGATGTGGTTCTGCCACAGCCCGAGCCCGTAGTTGTGCCGGGTGGGAAAGTCGCTGATGTCCAAAGCCTTGCCGGGGAGGTATGCCGCGACCTGAGCCACCGTTCCCTCCGAAAGGAACCGATCGGCGATTCCACGCATATCGAAAACCTCGATCGTGCGTGAGTGCAGACCGCCTGCGCGCGAGCCGGGGAGGTCCTGGCTGGGGCGCCGCTCGACAATGGCAACGTCGACCCCCGCCAGCGCCAACTCGCCCGCCAGCATCAGCCCCGTCGGACCTCCTCCGACGATCACCACCGCATGCTCGGTCATCGCCACGCTCCGGCCGGCATGACGCCGGTCGCCACCAGCGCATCACATCCCTCGGCCGCCGCGCCGAGTGCCCGCGACTGCATCGCGAGTCCCACCATCGGTTCGGCGTCCCCGCGCGACCCATACGTCGACAACAACACATCCATTTCGCTACTCCCATTTCCTTGGGTTCTAGCTCGGCCGGCGATTATGCAGCACGACCCGGGGCTTGACGCAAGCCCCTTGTGGGCGATCGGTTGCGACCGGTTGCGGATCGGATCGGATGGTGAGCAGGCCTCTGCCGTGAGCTGCCATCCGTTGCGCGAGTTTCCCTCCCTGAAAGGGAAGAGGTCGACTCCGGGGTGCGGGCTCAGACGAGCGTAACGTGATCGCCGCGGCGGACTGTCCCACTTTTGACGACGTCGGCATAGACACCGACATTCGCCTCATTGCTCTGAGCTGCTGTGCGCAGGATGCCGGCGTCTTTCGGTAGGTCTCCCTGCGGCAGCGTGGTCATGACACAGCGAGGACACGGGCCCGTAATCCGCAGGCGAACCTCGTCGCCGATGGCGAGCGTCCGACCGATCCAGTCGTTCTCGACGAAGCCCTGCTGACCAGGCCCCGTCGCCACGACGATATTTGGCCGAAAGCGCCGCACCTCGAAGCGTCCCCCCGGATACAGCGCACGAAGACGCTCGATCGTCGCCGTCGTCAGCAGATGCACAACGGCAAGATCGAAGAACGTTCCCGCCGGCAGTTCCCACTCGGTCACGGTATCCCTGTGCTCCAGACCCTCCATATCCGGCCAGTACTCCTCCGCTTGCGCGCCTGACGCTTCTTCATCCTGCTCTGCCTCGGCGAAGGCGACCTCACGCCCGAGGGCACTCGACAGAACCCGCGCCAAATCGGGCTGCTCGCTCGTCACGACCGTCCCATCAGGCAGCGTCAGCCGCACGGCAGGCAGCTTCGACCCCCTCTCCGGCGGCTCGACATAGGCTGCGCGGAAATCGAAGAAGTTGCCCCACTTGCGCGGGTTCTTCGCGCCCGCGACCTTCCCGGTCGAGGCGTCAACCACGGCGAACTGCCGATCCCCAACGAGGCCGCGGTCCGCGACCTCGGCCGCATTCAACTCCTCCCCCATCATCGACTTCACCGGATAGCGCCACAGCCCGACAACTGAACCAGCCCCGACCTCTGCGGAACGCGAGTGCGACGGATCGGTTTGCACGGCAGCCCCCTTCGACTCAACGCTCGGTCGCACCATCGAGATTCGCTGGACGACGACCTCATGTCAAGCCGTGTACCGACGGCACGTGGACTGTTCGCTTGCCCGCACGGCGACAGGCCGAGTGCGTTTGGCGATCACGGCTAAATTGGGGAGGATGTGCGGGTGCCTCCGCCTTTCGCTCCAACCCACGCCTGGGCCTGTCCGATCTGGCGATGGTTCCATGGGCAGCTCACGTCGCCGGGAGCCACCATCTTTGACTCAGCTCACACCACCCACTGGGCCACGACGACGGTGCTCTACGTCGCAAACTCGTGGTCCGCACCGATCAGCATCCACGTCGATTGCTACCTCAGCGACGGCACCCCAGAGACGGGCGTGACCGTCTCCGGCAGTGTCGGCGCTCGTCAACGTCTCAAGACGTCACTCAACCCGACCCGAGCGCCTGCGACAGTGTCGGCGAGCGGTGATTTCACCGACGGTGGCGAGGGCTGGTTCCAATTGTGGGCGAACGGGCCAGTCACTCCAGCTGCCATGACCTTGGTCATCTTCTCGGTTCCGGGGTGGTCCCCGATGGAGTTGATCGTCCCGGTGGAGCCGGTCGAGATCGAGCCCGCGGCGGTCGACGTCGCTCCGCCACACGTCGAAGTCGAGGCGGCCCCGGAAGGCGGAGGTGGTGCGGCCGAGGGAACGCTCGAGACGCATCTCTCAGTCCCTGAGGCAGTCGCCTGGTTCGAGAGCGCCCGAACCGGCCGTCGCTTCCACCGCCGAGACGAGTAGTCGGCGCTCGAGGCCTCGAGCTCACCGCTTCACGAAAACGCACCCGTGGTGGCGCTTCCGTCGCGCCGGCCTTTCGTCCACTGGATCATGTCCGAACGAGGCACGACGCCGACGTGGCTGAGGCGGGCTCGCCCACACGACGTGTCGTCCGCGGCAACGTCGCCAGCCCAGACAACGAAGGATGGCCTTTATGGAGCCCCGTGGTTGCAACCGTGGCAATCAGCAGCAAGTCACGCGGTCGCACGAACCGCAAAATAAGCCAAAACCGTTACCGTAGGTTGCGACCCGTTGCCGCGAGAAGTACATGGTAAGGAGGGGTCGACGGTTCGAGTCCAGAGGGCTTTTTCGTTAGCCGCCGCATTGCGCTTCTTGCCGTCTGCTCAGACGTGGAAAGTCGGGTGGAAAACCAATTCTGCGAGTACGCGCGCAACGGAGCGGCCGGCGCCCTCCTCCTCTCTCACGATCTGAGAGCAACAGGGCTAAGATCGCACATGAAGACGAGAGGAGGCACGATGGCGAAGAGCGTTCGCGACGCGATGACCGAGAATCCCCGCTCGATCGGCCAATCGGCGTCGGTGGTCGAGGCCGCACGATTGATGCGAGAGGAGCACATCGGCTCGCTCCCGATAACCGACGACGAGAAGCTTGTCGGCATGATCACCGACCGAGACATCACGACGAGAGTGGTCGCTGAGGCCGCAGACCCTAAGATGACGTCGGTCGGGGACGTCTACTCTCGGGACCTCATCAGTGTTGAGCCCGACAAAGACCTCGAAGAGGCGCTCCAACTCATGGCCCGCCACCAAGTTCGGCGGCTGCCCGTTGTCGAGAACGGCAGGCTCGTCGGCATCGTTGCCCAGGCCGACATCGCCCTCGGGGAGAACGAGAAGAAGACCGGTGAGCTCGTCGAGGCGATCTCTGAGCCCTCAGAGGGAGAGCGCAAGTAGCGTCGCCCGGACGGCACGTTTAGATGATCGATCTCACGACCGGCGATCGAGGCTGACCCGATCGTTCACGCTACGCGGTCGGTGCTCAGAATGCGTTCGCGGCCGACTTCCACTCCCGGAGGCGCTGCGCGATGAGCTGGGCGCGCTCCTCCTCGCTCCCGGCGTCCAGCACCTGGAGGTCTGAGGGGTCGGCTCGGAGGTAGACGCCGGCGGTTCGGGCATTCAGCTCGGCGTCGCGATCCGACCGTGTCGTCCAGTACCCGGTGGCGCGGTCGGCGGTCTCCACCCTGATCTCGCCGGTGCCCTCGAGCTGCGGGGCATTCGCGTGCCGAGGGCGCTCGCCCTTCCAGAAGTAGAAGATGCCGGCCGGATCCCTGCGCTCCTTCGCAGCCTCGCTCCAGTAGCGGGCCGACAGGGTGCCGTCCTCCTGCCAGGCCCGGCCGTTCACGGTCAGGCCACCGTCGCGGTCCCGCGAGATGTGCAGGAGGCTCACCGCCGACGGTTCTTCCTCGCTTCGCATGGTAAGCGAGAGCTGCCACCACAGCCCCTCGACCGGGCCGCGGCGACCCTCGGTCTCGATCGCCTTGCGGAGCTTCTGGTTGATCGCGCGAACCTCCGCCGGGCTGGTGGCCGGGTCGTAGCGGACGGAGGTCAGCCCGAGCAGGTCGCTCGGCAGCTTCGAACCGCTCGCGTGGAGGATGAACGTGCGCCGGATACCGAGCGCGCCGCCGAAGAGCCCGGCCTCGAACACCACGTTGTCGCGCGGCGACGCCTGGCCGGACTGAGACGCAGCCGTCGTGGTCCAGTCGTCCTGGGCGAACACGAACGCGGCGAAATCGACCTCCTGGGAGAGCTCGACGAGCCGATCGAGGGTGGACCGCCCCGGGTTGAACGTGGTCGTCCAGGGCTCGACGTCGACGACGTCCTCGAGCCCGCGCGTGATCGCCTGGAGCAGTTTGGCCTGCTTGCCCGACGACCCGAGGAAGATGCGCGGCTTGTTCATGCGCGATTCATGATGACGGACCTGGCGCACACGCTACGCCGTGGGCCCGCGTGGGCCAAGCCGCCTACGAGCCCAGGGCCGCCCTTGGCACTGCGCTGACAGTCGACGTCGGCGGGAGGATGGTCTACCCCGGCAACCCGGAGCGGCGCGAGGAGCGCAACGGCACGTGGCGATCGTCCGTCACCGGCCGATTTCTAGCGAGGGCGTGAGCTCGCGCGGCGACTGAGGTCGTTCGTGGGCAAGACGTGGGAGCCATTGCAACTGCCTTGGCAGGTACCAGTTCCAGTCGCCGAGCAGCTTCATCGTTGCTGGTAGTAGCACGCCGCGGATCAGCGTTACGTCGATTGCCGCCGCCGCGTCACCCGCTCCGGACGCGGCACCGACTTCGACCCCGACTTTTCACCGGGCGGGCACCGCCTCGTCTTCCGCACCTCCGGCGGGCGGTACGCACCCGACACACAAGGAATCGGCCTCGAAGGCATCTTCGTCGCCAACGTGCGCACCCGGCGCGAGCGCCAGATCCAACCGCGCACCGGCGGCCTCTTCCCCACCTGGTCACCCAACGGCAGAAAGATCGCCTTCAGCGGCCTCCCCCGCGGCGGCGGCCCCCTCGACACGATCCACGTCGTGAACCCGACCGTGTTCCTGGGTTCACGCGCGCGCGCGTGTACCAGACCGTGCCTTGTTTCACAAGCTGAGTGAATATGGTCTTTGAGACGCTTCGGGAGAAATGGCGAGATACGTCGAACTGAGGAGACACACAGACGCCGACGGGGACGTCCTGACGCCGGAGGGTGTGCGTGCTGCGACCGAGATCGGAGCGCGGCTGCGCGGCGGCTACGACCTGCTCGTCTCCACGGGTGCGCAGCGCGCGACGCAGACGCTCGCCTGTTTTCTCGCCGCGCTCGGCGAGCGGGTCCCCGGTGGGGTCGTCGTCGAGACAGGCTTGCGCTCCGGGAGAGAAGAACGCTGGCGCGACGCGTACGAGAAGGCAGGAAGCGGCGAGCTCGAAGCACTACGGACTGCGGATCCAGAGCTCGTCGAGGAGGACTCGGCAGCCTTGGGTGCGGCGCTCGGACGAGTGCTCGACACGCTCGCCGACGGGGGTCGCGCCCTGATCGTCGGGCACAGCCCGACAAACGAGGCGGCCCTGTTCGGGCTCACCGGCGAGATCGTGGGCCCGATCTCCAAGGGCGCGGGCGTCTTACTCGTCACCGACGATCAGGGCTTTCGGGTGGAGACCCTGGACTGAGGTCGGCACATTATGGGCTGAACGAGGCGCGCGACCGACACGCTTGCTAGCACCGTGAGCCCCTTCGCGACACCACTCGAGCCAGCCTCCGGCCCGCCCCGATGACGTCGTCGATCACCTACGAGAGCCGACGAACGCATCAGCTCTGGCGCCGGTGGCTCGGACCGGCGCTGCCGACGGTCCTCTTGTCTGCGGTGGCGGCACGGGCATCAGGTCGTTGCACCAGGCGGCGAAGGAAGCGTAGGGCCTGCGGTCCCGGGACGTCGGCGAAAAACTCGGAGTCGACCTGCTCGACGACCGCGATCGCGCGCGGCGCGAGCCGCGCCCCGCCCTTGGTCACACGCACCCGGCGTGCGCGGGCATCGGCGGTATCGACCTCGCGTTCGATCAGGCCTTTGCGCTCCAGACTGCGCAGCACCTGCGAGGTCATCTTGATATCGGTGCCGGCCTGCGCGGCCAGCGCGATCTGGCTTGGACGCTCGCCCTGCTCGTTCAGCCACCAGGTACAGGCGAGCAGCACGAACTGGACATGGGTGAGGTCGAGCGGCGCCAGCGCCCGGGCGACGCCACGCTGCCAGCGCAGCGTGGCGTGCCAGAGCAGGAATCCGGGGCTGTCGTTCGGGTGCAGCGGCATCAAGCCTCCGCACGCTCGGCCAACGCGGCGAGCGTCTGCGGGAAGTCGGCGCTGATCTCGGGGCCGATCTGCGCTCCGAGCGTGTCCGCGGCCGGGCCGGTGATCTCCATCCGATACGTGACGCGGGCGCGCTCACCGTCGAGAGGCTGGACACGATGGTTCGTTCGCACCACGATCTCGCCCAACTCGGCCTCGTCGACGAAGAGCTCCGGCTCGACCGCCTCGGCGATGCGAAGCTCGACCGGCTCCTCCCCGATCGGGGCCATCACGATCGTGCCGCCGGCCGCGAACGGCCCGACCAGCTCGATCCGCTCGATGTCGCCGTTCCACTCCGGCCAGCCCTCAACATCAGCCCACATGCGCCAGATCGCCTCCGGCGCCGCGCTCGTCTCGACGCTGTGCTCTATTGCCCACATCGTAGCCTCCTTACGAGGGACCGTTCACCTATTGGCGCGGCACGATCACCTCGCTCGAGTTCAGTCCAGAGAGCGCAAGAAGATACGCGACGGCGTCCTTTTGAGACGCGCCTGTCCCGAACGGAACGCCCCGGGTGGTCGGGTGGTCGCGGAGATGGTTGATCAGCGTTCTCGCCGTCTCTGGCTAGCCGAACGTGAACGCGTAGGCCTCGGCGCCGGGCTGGAGGAACGTGATCTCCAGTGTCCGCTCGCGGACCGCGTCGTGCTCGCGCAGGAGCTGGTACAGCCGGCCCTCCCGGAGCAGGCCTTTCCCGTCCTCGTCGACGTCCACGCCGCGTGACGGGCCCGGAGCCCCGCCGTCGAGGAGCACGCGGAAGGGAATCGGCTCTCGCGCGCCAGCTGAGAGCACCAGATGAGCGTCGCGCGCATGGAAGCGGTAGGCGATGCTCCCGCCGGCCTGGTCGAGCATGACCTTCTCGCGGCCGATCGTCCACTCGCCAGAGAGAGCCCAGTGGTTGAAGCGCAGGCGCTCGGGGAGCTCGTAGGCCACGCGCTCCTCGAGCACGGCGCCGTTCGGTGAGGCGAACTGGTCGCTGCGCTCGTAGCCGAGATACGTCTCAGGCGTCCGCAGGTTGTCCCAGTCGGCTTCCGCCTCCACGCCGTGCCCTTCGACGCCGACTG
>Ga0222623_10000775_pt1 | contig 10520 bp, 9 predicted proteins | sample PLMtaG_FD_177336 | JGI IMG/M metagenome (GOLD analysis project Ga0222623, IMG submission 177336) | Groundwater sediment microbial communities from an aquifer in East River, Colorado, USA - PLM2_30_coex | ecosystem: Environmental > Terrestrial > Soil > Riparian zone | place: USA: East River...
GTGACCACGCCACTCGCACCCTCGCCCACGGTCGCCGGCCGGATCCACGCGGACCGGGCGGCGCGAACCCTCGAGATCGACTGGCAGGACGGCCACCAGACCGTCTACGACTTCACGGCGCTGCGCTGGCTTTGCCCGTGCGCCTACTGTCGCGGCGAGGCGGGAATGCCCGGTTGGCTAGACACGGCGCCGACGCTGACCGACGAACAGACGCGGATGGTCGACATCCAGCTTGTCGGCAACTACGCCGTCGCACCGTCATGGGGTGACGGGCACCACACTGGCTATTACACGTTTGCCCTGTTGCGCGCTCGCTGCCCGTGCCCCGTGTGCGCGGCGGATCGGGCGCTCGCCGACCAGCAGAGTCCGCAGAGACCTGACCACGAGGAGCACCAGAGATGATCGTCGCGACCACACCATTCATCGCCGCCCATCGCGTCACCGAGACGAAGGGCCAGTGTTTCGGACTCGTCGTCCGCAGCCGCGGCTTCTCCGGCAATCTCATTGCCGGCCTCCGTTCGCTCGGCGGCGGCGAGATCAAGGAATACACCTCGCTCCTCGAGGACACCCGCCGCCAAGCCCTCGATCGGCTCGTCAAGAACGCCACCCTGATGGGCGCGAACGCCGTGATCTCGATGCGCTTCGACAGCTCCGAGCTGGCGGGCACCATGTCAGAGATCGTCGCCTACGGCACGGCCGTCGTGGTCGAGCCAGACGCGGCCGCCTCGCAGCCGACGACGGAGTAGGCACGTGCTTTCCGCTACGACGCGAGTTCTGGTCATCGGGCTCGGCGTGCTCCTGGCAGTGGCCGGGCTTGGGGCGGCGAGCCTCGGTGGAGGAATCGGTGCGCTGTGGCTGACCGTGACCGGGATGGCGATCGTCGTCGCCGTCGTGGTGGAACGCGAGCGCTACCGCTCGGAGGCGGCCGACCAGCCCTTCGAGCCGATCGGGCCCGGCGGCGGCGAGCCGAGCGGGCCGATCGAGCCGCGGTTCCGGCCGACCGACGAGCTATTCGTCGATCCGACCACGAAGCACACGATGCGCGTGCACGTCGACCCGCGGACCGGCGAGCGTCGGTACGTGGCCGAGGGCTGACTTCCGTCAGGTCGGCGCCGCAACAGACGCGTGCTATTCTCGCCGGCCCGGAGCCACCGCAGGCCGGACCGTCTCTCCGTCGGTTCGACGCAGGAGTAGCGACCAGCCAGATGACCGCCGTTGACGAACGCAACGTCGGCGCCGCGCAGCCCCGGCCCCGAACCAGGCCGGCGAGGCAGCCGGTTGACCGGACGCCCTACATCAACCGCGAGCTCTCGTGGCTCGATTACAGCGCGCGCGTCCTGTTCGAGGCCCGCGACGCTCGTAATCCCCTCATCGAGCGGGTCAAGTTCGTAACGATCTTCGCCGGGATGCTCGACGAGTTCTTCCAGATCCGGGTCGCCGGACTGCGCCAACAGGTGAACGCCGGATCCGCGTCGCTGTCCCCGGATGGCCGCACGGCGGCCGAACAGATCGCGGCCGCGCGAGCCCGCGTGCTCGATCTCGTCGCCGAGCTCGGTGCGCTTTACGTCGAGATCCGTCGCGACCTGCTCGCCGAGGGCATCGAGATCGTCGACTACGCGGCGATCCCCGAACATCACGAGACGCTCCGTCAGCGATTCCTCGACGAAATCTATCCAGTGCTGACCCCGCTCGCCGTCGATCCGGGCCATCCGTTCCCGTACATCTCGACGCTGAGCCTCTCGATCGCCGTCGGATTGCGCGACCCGGAGACCGGCGAGACCCGCTTCGCCCGGGTCAAGGTCCCGCCGATCCTGCCGCGCTTCGTCGAGATCGAGGCGAACCATTTCGTCCTCATCGACCAGATCATCGAGGCCAACCTCGACGTGCTCTTCACCGGCATGGAGGTCCTCGAGCATCACCTCTTCCGGGTGACCCGCAACGCCGACCTGTCGCTCGAAGAGGACGAAGCCGACGATCTCCTCATGGCGATCGAGGAGGAGCTTCGCCGGCGCCGATTCGGTGAGGCCGTCCGCCTCGAGGTCGAGCGATCGATGCCGGCGGCGACCCGCCAGATCCTGCTCCGCGGCATCGGCCTCGGCGAGGACGACTGCTACGAGATCCGGGGCATGCTCGATCTGACCGGCCTGCGAACGATCGGCGACCTCGACCGACCCGACCTGAAGAGCCCGACGTGGACTCCGGTCATGCCACCGCGCCTCGTGCCGCCCGACGAGGACGAGCCGACCGACGTCTTCTCGGTCATCCGGGCCGGTGACTTGCTCGTACATCACCCGTACGAGAGCTTCACGGCCTCGGTCGAACGGTTCATCGGCCAGGCCGTCGAGGACCCCGAGGTCCTGACGATCAAGATGACCCTGTACCGGACGTCGGGCGACTCGCCAATCGTCCGCGATCTCATCCGTGCCGCCGAGCGCGGCAAGCAGGTCGTGGTCCTCGTCGAGATCAAGGCCCGCTTCGACGAAGAGGCGAACATCGTCTGGGCCCGGAAGCTGGAGCAAGCCGGCGCCCACGTCGTGTACGGCCTCGTCGGCCTCAAGACCCACAGCAAGGTCGCCCTCGTCGTCCGGCGCGAAGGATCCGGGCTCCGCCGCTACGTCCACATCGGGACCGGCAACTACAACCCCAAGACCGCCCGCCTGTACACCGACCTCGGCCTGCTGTCATGTCGGCCGGAGCTCGGCGCGGACGTCACCGACCTGTTCAACGTCCTGACCGGGTTGTCGCGCCAGCGCGAGTTCCGCCGCCTCCTGGTCGCACCGCACAGCCTGCGGACGAGGTTCCTCGAGCTCGTCGACCGGGAAGTCGCTCACGCGGCGGCGGGTCGCGAGGCGCGGATCGTGCTGAAGGTCAACGCCATCGTCGACGAGGAGTCGATCGACGCCCTGTATCGGGCCTCCCAGGCGGGCGTCCGAGTCGACCTGATCAGCCGAGCCGGTTGCTCGTTGCTGCCGGGCGTGCCCGGCGTGTCCGACCTGATTTCGGTTCGATCGATCGTCGGCGAGTTCCTCGAGCACTCCCGGATCTTCGGTTTTGCCAACGGCGGGCTGCCCGACTGGTACATCGGCTCGGGCGACCTGATGGACCGCAACCTCGACCGCCGAGTCGAGGCCGTGGTCCCGGTCGAGGATCCCGAGGCACGTGCTCGCCTGGCGGAGTTCGTCGAGATCATGCTCGCGGACGATCGGCGGTCGTGGCAGCTCGGTGCGGACGGGACATGGCGCCGCACGGAGGACCTGAACGGCGTACTCGGCACGATCGACACCCACGAGGAGTTGAAGACGCGAGCCCTCGCGGCCGGGACGATCGCGACGTCGCCGCGACGGCCGGGTGCCGGCACGGGCTCGCTCGACCCGCGCGCATGACGGTCGGTCGATGAGCCCTTCCGCGTCTGCCCCGCGCCCGGTCGAGATCGAGCTGAAGTACCGCCTCCGGCAGGCCGCCGCGGGCGATCGGTACCTTGCCGCCGACGAGATCGGTGGCTTTCACCCGATCACGCCGGTCCGCTCGACCCAGCTCGAGGATCGCTACCTCGACACCGGCGACGGCGCGCTCGCCAGAGCTGGCTTCGCCGCCCGACTCCGCCAGACGGCGAAGGGCACTACGGTATCGGTCAAGTCGCTCGCCCGACGGGGCGGGAACGGCGGCGCGCATCGGCGCGAGGAACTCGAGGGACCGGCCGACAGGACAGCTGGCCCGCGTGACTGGCCGGCATCGGACGCCCGTTCGCTGATCCTCGAGCAATGCGGCGATGCGCCGCTCGTGGAGCTGGTGACAATCCGCCAGCTTCGGCGGAAGCGGAAGTTGCAGTCGGCCGACACGATCGTCGAGCTCAGCCTCGACGAGGTTGACGCGGTCGCCCGAAGCCGGGTCGTCGACCGCTTCGTGGAGCTCGAGGTGGAGCTCGTGGAGGGCGACGAGTCCGCCCTGGACCCGATCGATGCAGTCCTGGCCGACGACCCCGGCCTGGCGATCTCGACGGGTTCGAAGCTCGAAGCGGCACTCTCGGCGATCCAGGCGTCGACCGGCCGGCGCAGCAAGCGGGCGGCGGCGTTCCTGGCGCTCATCGAACCTGAGGCCACGCGGGCTGTTGAGGCGGCGTCCGAGCCTGATGCCCCTGCGGCTGAGGGGCAGGAAGCTGAGTCGAACGAACCCGCGGTCGGGGCAGCGCCAGAGTCGAAGCCGGAGCCGAAGCCCGAGTCTGAGTCCGCGTCCGCGTCCGAGCCCGAGGCTCCCCGCCTCGTCGCCGGCAAGACGCCGGGCGTGCTCGCCGACGACCACATCGCCGAGGCCGGCCGCAAGGTCGTCCGCTTCCACCTCGCTCGGATGCTCGCCCGCGAGGCCGGCACGCGCGACGGTGTCGACATGGAGGAACTCCACGGGATGCGGGTGGCGACCCGGCGCCAGCGAGCGGCGTGGCGGGTCTTCGGGGACGCCTTCAGAGCCGGCCGGACGCGTGCCCACCGCAAGCGACTTCGCGAAGTCGCCGCCCGCCTCGGGGCCGTGCGCGATCTCGATGTTCTGCTCGAGGCGGCCGACGCCTATCGGTCCGAGCTGCCGCGGGCGGAGCAGCGCGCGCTCGAGCCGCTGTTGCGCGGCTGGCGGGATCACCGCGACGATGCGCGGCGGCTGCTGATCCGCGAGCTCGACTCTGACGGCTACCGACGCTGGATCGACGACTACAGCGAGTTCGTCCGCCACGAGGGCCTCGCGGTCCAACCGGTCTCACCGACCCAGCCCCACCGCGTCCGCGACACGGCCAACTCGCGGATCCTCGCCGCGTACGAGGGCGTGCGGGCGTACGAGGCGGTCCTCCGCTGGGCCGACGTCGAGACGCTCCACGAGCTCCGGATCGCGGGCAAGTGGCTCCGCTACACGCTCGAGTTCGTGCGCGAGGCGCTCGGGCCGGAAGCGTCGCTGCTCATCGCCCGGGTCACCGCCCTCCAGGACCATCTCGGCCTGCTCAACGACGCCGACGTCACCGCCCACATGGCCCGCTCGTACCTCGTCGAGAACGCCGGCGACCTGAGCCAGCTGGAGAGCGCGGCGATCGCCCGCTACCTCGTCAGCCGCGAGAAGGAGGTCGCCCGCCTCCGGCGAACGGTCGGCGTTCCGTGGCGGGGCGTGGCCGGCGTGTCGTTCCGCCGGGCGCTGGGAAGGACGATCGCCGGCCTCTGATCGGCCTCAGACGACCCAGCCGTGGGCGAGGTGCTCTAGCCGATCGCGCCAGCCTGCGCCGGCGTGGGCAACCGCGAGCACCGTTCCCTCGCGAATGCCACCGTCCGCGACCCGAACCTCCGCGACGCCGTACCTGTCCATGATCGCCTCGACGATCGCCGCGCCCGCGGCCAGGATCCGCGCCCTCGCCGGTCGCAGGACGTGACGGGCGGCGATCACCTCGCTCGACTCAGCGGCGGCGATCCGGAAGGCCGCGTCGAGGTCCCCGGACGTCAGCCGCCGCGAGGCAAGACCGTCAGGGACGACCTTGAGCAGGTTCGAGGCCGGGCCGCCGACGAGCACGACCTCTGCGGGGCGAAACGAAGGCGCCGCTGCGACGGCCTCGGCCGCGGCGGCACGGAGAACGGCCACCTCGGCGGAACTCGGCGGATCGCCGGCGACGAACCGCCCGGTGAGCCGCGTCGCCCCTACACGGAGCCCGCTCGCCTCGGCCCGATGCTCCGGCCCGACGAACGCGAGCTCGCTGCTCCCACCGCCAACGTCGACAACCAGCAGGTCATGCTCGACCGGCCGGCCCTCCGTCACGCCGATGAGCACGAGGAATGCCTCCTCGTCGTGGCTCAGGACGTGCAGCGGGAGGCTCGTGCCCCGCTCGACCTCGTGGACGATCCGCGACGCATCTGCGAGTCGGCGCAGCGGCTCCGTCCCAACGAACGTGACGGCGGATGAGCCGCCGTCGCGGGCAAGCGACGCGTAGCGGGCGAGGACGTCGACGAGCCCCAGACGGCCGACCCCACCCAGCAACCCTTTGGCCTCGACTGCCTCCCCAAGCCCGAGGAAGACGGACTCGTCGACGATCGGCTCGATTCGGTGGTCGACGACACCGGCGACGAGGAGATGAACCGACGTCGAACCGAGATCAACGGCGGCGCCGATCCCTCTCGAATCCGACGCCACTCAGAGGTCGATCAGGAGGGCGACGGCCGGGAACGGCGACGTCGCGTCGCCGGCTTCGCAGCTCGGGTCGCCGTCGGCTTCGCAGCTCGGGTCGCCGGCCTGGCGGCTCGGGTGGCAGCCGGCTTGGCGGCTCGGGTCGCTGTCGGCTTCGGCGCGCGCGTAGTCGGCTTGGCGGCGCTGGTTGCAGCCGGCTTCGCCGCGCGTGTCGCGGGCTTCGCCGCCCGGGTCGCGGCCGGCGCTGCGGTGCTGGTTCTCGGCTTCGTCGTCCGGGTCGTCTTCGGCCTGGCGGCGGATGTCGCCCTCGGCGTGGCAGCGGCGGCGGCCGCGGGCGGCGCGGACGCCGCGGCGGTCTTCCGCGTGGACGTTCGCTTGGCCGCGGATGCTGCCTTGCGGCGCCGCGTGGTGGGCGGCCGCGATGCGGTCGTCGACCGAGCCTGGAGGCCCTTGAGCCCCTGCACCAGCGCCGCGAGCTCGCGGACCTCGGCGGTCACCTCGGCGAGCCGGACGGTCCGCTTCTCGCGATTCTTGTTGGTCGCCCGTCCGAGTCGCTCGCGTCGCCGCGTCTCCTCGTCGCGCGCGGCCGCGAGGGCGAACTCGAGCCACTCGACGTGGCGGGCCACAGCGGCGACGGGCGTCATTGCCGCCGGAACGTCCTTTGCCATCGGATCTCCCTCTGAGAGGCCATTCGAACCGGCCGATCATAGCCCCCCGCGCGAACAACTCGGCAATCCACGCCGTTCCTCCGGTCCGCGTTAACAGAGCCTTAACACGGCACCAACCGCGTGTTGAACCCCTCCGCCGAACGTTCGCACCGGAGTGATAAGCGAACCCCGCGCCCGAGCGCGGCCGAGAGGAGAACCCCTAGTGGCGATTTCCGGTTCAAAGCGCCTTGCCGCGCTCGCCTTCGCGTCGGTGATCGCGTTCGGCGCCTGTAGCAACAATTCCGGAGCCACGGCCTCGCCGGGCGGGGCCGCGTCGAACCCAGCATCTGCGCCGGCATCCGTGACGCCATCCGCCGAGGCGCTCACCGGCGAGGTCAGCATCTCCGGCTCATCGACCGTTCAGCCGATCTCCCAGGCGGTCGCCGAAGCCTTCAACGCCACCCAGCCGGACGTCGCGATCACCGTCGACGGGCCGGGCACGGGCGATGGCTTCAAGCTCTTCTGCAAGGGCGAGACTGATATCAGCGACGCGTCGCGCAAGATCAAGGACGAAGAGGCTAAGACCTGCGCCGACGCCGGCATCGAGTTCGTCGAGCTCAAGGTCGCGATCGACGGTATGTCGATCCTCACCGCAAAGGACGACACGGTCGCCCCGGCCTGCCTCTCGTTCGCCGACCTGTACGCACTGGTCGGGCCCGAATCCGAAGGGTTCAAGAACTGGAAGGACGCGCAGGCGCTCGCGACCGAGCTCAAGTCCTCGACGACCTTCCCCGACGCCGAGCTAGCGATCAACGGTCCGGGCGAGGAGTCCGGCACCTACGACTACTTCGTCGAGGCCATCGTCACGCCCATCGCCACGGCTCGCTCGAAGGACGCCAACACCCGCAAGGACTACCAGTCCTCGCCCAACGACAACGTGATCGTCCAGGGCATCGCCGGCAGCGCGGCGTCACTCGGCTGGGTCGGCTACGCCTACGCCGAGGAGAACCTCGACAAGGTCAAGTTCATCAAGGTGTCCAAGGAGCCGAACGGCACATGCGTCGAGCCGACGAAGGAAACGATCGCCGACAACTCGTACCCCCTGTCACGCGCGCTCTACGTCTACGTGAACAAGGCCAAGGCCGCCGATAACGCAGCTCTTGCCGCCTTCGTCGACTACTACCTCGCTGAGGGCACCATCGCGGCCGCCAACTCGACGGTCGGCTACGTGGACCTCGCACCGGACGTGCTCGCCGAGAGCAAGTCTGCCTGGGAATCTCGCTAGCTCCTCCTCCAGTGACGGGTCGAGCCAACTCGGAGGCTCGGCCCGTCACGCCATCTCCACACCAAGAAGCCTAGGATCAACCCATGCAGCCGACCGCAACCGCCCCATCGGCAATCTCGCCGGCGGGGCTTCGTGGTAGCCCCGCTAGACGCCGGCGCGAGCAGATAGTCAAGGTCGTCTTCCTCGCGGCCGCGCTCGTGTCGATCGTCATCAGCGTGCTCATTGTCTGGAGCCTCGTCGGCGGCGCGGTGGCGTTCATCCAGAACGTCGTGTTCGCACAGCTCACCGAGAACGGCTGGTATCCGCGTCGCGACGAGTTCGGCCTGCTGACTCTGATCGTCGGGTCGCTGCTCGTGACCGGGATCGCCCTGGTCGTGGCGGTTCCCGTTGGGCTTCTTACCGCGATCTACCTCGCGGAGTACGCCAACCAGCGGGCCCGCAAGATCATCAAGCCGGTACTGGAGATCCTCGCCGGCATCCCCAGCGTCGTCCTCGGCTTCTTCGCCCTGACGTGGATCAGCCCGGTGATCGTCCAGCGGCTCAATCCCTCGTCATCGGACTTCAACCTGGCGGCCGCCGGCATCGGTGTCGGCATTCTCACGATCCCGCTCATCGCCTCGATCTCCGAGGATTCGATGCGGGCCGTCCCGCGCTCGCTGCGCGAGGCGTCCTACGGCCTCGGCGCCCGCCGGATCACGACGAGCCTCCGGATCGTGGTCCCGGCCGCGCTGTCGGGCATCGTCGCAGCGATCATTCTCGGCGTCTCCCGCGCCATCGGCGAGACGATGGTCGTGGCCGTCGCCTCGGGCGGCTCGGGCGGCGCTCAGTTCACGGCCGACCCGTTCCAGCCCGGCCAGACGATCACGGCCGCGATGGCATCGCTCGCAACCGGCACGGACCAGGTCGTTGGCAGCGATGCCGCATTCCAGAGCCTGTTCTTCCTCGGCCTGATGCTGTTCCTAGTGACGTTCGCCCTCAACCAGTTCGGGGACTACTTCGTCCGCCGAACCCGGCTCCAGTATTGAGGCGCGGACAATGAACGTTGCTGCCCCGGCGCTGGGCTCGGCAGAACTGCGCCGATCAGGCACCGACTGGCGGGGTCTCGCCTTCCACGCGATCCTGCTGCTGTCCCTGCTGTTCTCGCTCCTGATCCTGTTCACGCTGATCGGCGACCTCGTTAGCCGCGGCCTGCCGACGCTCCTCGAACGCGGCCCGACGTTCCTGACGAGCCCGACCTCCAGCCAGGCGGCGAAGGCGGGCGTCTCCCAGGGCATCTTCGGAACGCTGCTCATGGCGGTGTTCGTCGCGATCTTCGCTTTCCCGATCGGGATCATGACCGCGATCTATCTCGAGGAGTACGCGCCGGACAATCGCCTGACCAGGTTCATCAACGTGAACATCCGCAACCTCGCCGGCGTCCCGTCGGTGGTCTACGGGCTCCTGGGGCTGTCGATCTTCGTCATCGGGCTCGCCCCGCTGACCGGCGGGCGCACGATGATCGCCGGGGGGATCACGCTGGCCGTCCTCGTTCTGCCGATCGTCATCATCACGTCAGCTGAGGCGATCCGGGCGGTGCCGCGGGCCCTGCGCGAGGCCGGCTACGGCGTCGGTGCGTCGCGCTGGGAGGTCACCCGGCTCCTCGTCCTGCCGGCGGCCGCGCCCGGGATCCTCACCGGAACGGTCCTGTCCCTGTCACGGGCGCTCGGCGAGACGGCGCCGTTGATCCTCGCCGGTGCCGTGCTCGGCGGCTTCTCGAGCGGCAGCAAAAGCATCCTCGAGCAGATCTTCGGGCGCTATACGGTATTGCCGGTGACGGTCTTCGACTGGGCCCGCAAGCCGCAGGCGGACTTCCGCGAACTGACGGCCGCTGCAATCGTCGTCCTGCTTGCTGTAACGCTGTTGGCCAACGCAATCGCAATCATTCTTCGCAGCCGAACGGAGCGAACGTGGTAATGAGCCCCGAGGCTCAGGATGGAGACCCGATGCCCGCGACCATGACCGCGCCTCCCGCCACCGAAGGCGAAGGCGAAGGCCACGCCGTGAATCTCAAGATCGCGACCGTCGACCGACCGGTCGCGGAGGCCAAGGGCGAGCCCGCGGTCGATCTGCGCGGCGTCTCCGTCTATTACGGCGCCTTCCGGGCGGTGAAGGACATCACGTTCGAAGTCAGGGCCAACGCGATCACCGCGTTGATCGGGCCGTCCGGCAGCGGCAAGTCCACGCTCCTGCGCGCAATCAACCGGATGAACGACCTCATCCCCGGCACGAGGATGGACGGCGAGATCCTCTACCACGGGCAGAACCTCTACGCCCCGGACGTCGACCCCGTTGAGGTTCGTCGCCGCATCGGGATGGTGTTCCAGAAGGCGAACCCGTTCCCCAAGTCGATCTACGACAACGTCGCCTTCGGGCCGCGCGTTAACGGCGTGAAAGGCAACCTG
>Ga0222623_10000778_pt1 | contig 10513 bp, 7 predicted proteins | sample PLMtaG_FD_177336 | JGI IMG/M metagenome (GOLD analysis project Ga0222623, IMG submission 177336) | Groundwater sediment microbial communities from an aquifer in East River, Colorado, USA - PLM2_30_coex | ecosystem: Environmental > Terrestrial > Soil > Riparian zone | place: USA: East River...
CTCAGACTTTCAGGAGAGACTTGTCACGTGGTAACAATTACTTTAGGATCAATTTTCAAGGGACATTGAATCTCATAGAACGTTGTCGGGCATTCAAAATCAAAAAATTCGTACAAGCCTCGACTTATAGGGTATACGGCCTAAACTCCGGAATATATTCACCTAATTATGTCCCTGTAGACGAGTCTCATATTTGTCGTCCGTATGATTTTTATGATGTCAGTAAATACCTTGCGGAACAACTTTGCAAGTTCTATCATGATAGGTATTCTATTGACATGTCCGTGTTACGTTATTCCAAAGTATATGGTCCGGGATTGGAAAGTGGTGTCGTTTACGAGATGGTACGTAAAGCTTTATCTAATTTACCGATTACGGTTGACGCTGACATTACTGATGACTTGGTCTATGTTGATGACGTAGTGCAATCTAGCATAGTATCATTCCACAAAACGACAAAATTTGACGTTTACAATATCGGAAGCGGACAAGATTCAACTTTGTACGAGCTTTGCTCTAAGATAACTCAAATTACAAATTCAAAATCGAAGATTATTTTTCGAAAAGGGAAAAAAAGTATGCCTGGCGCTCGATTGGATATATCAAAGGCCAGAAAAAAATTGAACTATAATCCCCTCACATTGGAAAAAGGTCTAACAGCTTATATCAGGTCTTTGAAGAATAATAATATTATTCGATCCCTAACTGCTATCCTAATCTATTTTTTTATTTCAATAGAAACTGAAATATTCAGTATTTAATAATATGTTTGCAAGCCATTCGGTATTTAGGATAAGTCGCTGATCTCTCATCAGATATTCATGCTAATTATTGGGATTTACACTAGCTTTCGCGGTTATTAAATAATCTTCAGGTAATATGGGTCTGGGTTGGCCGTTAAGTGATTATCATCTCTATGTTTGGTAACAAATAGATAATACTTTGTTTGCTTTACTGCTCAGACCGCTGGAATTTGGCTAGTAATTACCCCAGATTGACTATGTTGTTTAACACCATCAGCACTCTATTAGTAACATTTTCGCCATATGGATTTACCGTTATTTTGGTATTGAGTCTTTCTTCAATGACGTCAGAGATCGATTGATGGTTATCGAACGGATAAAATAATCTGTTAGCGTTAATAAGTATCGTCTCCTGCCTATCAGTAGTACTGAATAAAGTTATGCACGGCTTACTTAATAATACAGCTTCTTCTTGCACTCCTCCGGAATCTGTCATTACAAGAAGGCAATTCTTCAGCAATCTTAGAAAATCCTTATATCCTACTGCTTCTCTTGTTGTCACATTTTGTGGCAATGAAATCTGATATTTTGCCATATTCCTTAGAGTACGAGGATGCGCAGGAAAGACTATTTTGTATTTTATTTTCTCTAGTAATTTGCATAGCTTTTTCATATTTTCTATGTCCTCTACAACTGCAGGCTTGTGCATTGTGAGCAAAATATATTCACTAGGAAAATCTTTTTCTGGTGACGTCTCTATATTTTTTGCATACTTCCTACACACGTCTACTATCAGGTTGCCGGTTACAGATATACTTCCACGTAGATTCTCATATTTCAAAAATAAATTAGCAAGCTCGGTTGGGGCTAACAAATGATCAGAGATTGAATCTATATGCACTCTATTGCTTTCTTCAACAAACCCTTGATTAAAATTACGTAAGCCAGCTTCAATGTGTATCAATACACAATTAGTATCCTTTGCTGCCAATGCTCCGGCCAGTGACGAATTAGTATCACCATAAATTATGACGTTTTTGGGGTGTGTGTCATTTAAAAACTTGCGAATATTTTTTCTTAACACATTTACGTCAGAGGTGCTTGATTTCAAATCGTAATCAAACTTGACTTCTAATTCGTCGAAGAAGACATCCCTCATGTTTTGTGAATAATGTTGGCCAGTATAGACAAATCCGCTTTTATAATTGACCTCCAGAGATTTGACAAGTTCAGACAGTTTAATGATCTCTGGCCTATTGCCAGCGATTGTAACGAATTCTAATTGGGTATTTGACTTCAAAACAGCAACATTATAGAAGATTATTGTTAAAATAGTTGTTGAAAATAATGCTCGACTAAGCTCAAAATCTGGATACGTTCATAATGAAACTGACAATCTTTCGGGGATAGGTCTATTTCTAGCCGTTCTTTGAAATAAATTATCTAGATATCCTTATATCACAGGTAATTTTAATTTCAAAAATCCGGTAAGAATGAATAAAGAATACCTCTGGGTCATGGTTTATTTTATAGGCGTGGCGTTGTGGTTCTTTGTGGTTTTCGCTTCTCTCACATTATTCATAGATCCTAGTACGTTGTTAGACGTAAGATTAGATCTGACCGTTCCAATGGTAGTTATGTACGTTTTTTATTTGTCTTATCCCTTCATGTCAGCGTTTTTGTATATCGTTTATCTTACCACTGATAACAGACTGGAACGTAATCAGTTTAAATTTAAATCCCAATTCTCGACATGGAAACCCTTATGTAGCATAATTATCCCCGCAAGAAACGAAGAAAATGTGGTAAGAAATACTGTCAAATCATGCTTAAAACAAACGTATAGGAATATTGAGATAATTGTTATCTGTCACAACTCTAACGACAAAACTTTTGAAAATGCACATGATGACGACAGCAGAGTCAGGGTTTTTGATCTGGAAACCAAACAAACTGGAAAATCAGTCGCCCTTAACTATGGTTTAGATAATGCAAGGGGCGAATACATACTTATAGTTGATGCAGACGGTTCTATGGCTGACGATTTCATAGAGAATGCACTTCCCGTATTTAGTAACGGGTGCGTGGCGGTGCAGGGGAGAATCCGGTGCGGTAATAGAAATTACAATTTTGTTACAAAGATGCTTTCAATGGAGGATGATCTTTGGTATGCGCCAAATTATACTTTCAGACAGTTCTTTGGTGACAAGTGTCCATTAGGCGGAACGGGCTGCATTATCAAGAAGGATATTTTAATTAAGGTAGGAAAGTTTAAAAATCATCTGGTGGATGATGCCGAGCTGACCCATCGACTATTTAAGGAAAAATACAGAATATCGTATGCACCCCTCTCTATAGTCTATGGAGAAGAGCCACCTGCTCTTAATATTATGATAAGGCAAAGGGCAAGATGGGCTGCAGGATTCCTACACCTATTTATCCATGGGCCGGCCGACCGGTCAGATATACTTGACTGTACCTACTGGTTACTTCCTATATCAGCATATGCGGGGCTGGTAATATTTGGTATAATCGCATATGCCACTATTTACCATTTTATATTTGGGTATTCTCCGTACAGCTTTTATTATTTGCCTATTATTGTTTGGTTTCTTACAATAGGAATCAACTTCTTGTTATCTGTGTTAGTCTTGATGAAGCAGCATGGCCTAGCTGGGATTAGGTATGCGCTGTATCTTCCGATTTTCATGGTATTTTCGCAATATTCGTTGGCGACACTTACAAGGGCGTTCTTCATAAAGTCATGGGGTAATACAAAAACAATCCATGGGTTTACGGAAAAGATTAAAGTAAAGGATCAGAATTGATCTGTTTTTGGTGATACATTTTATCAGATCATTGTTAGATTTTAACTAAAGGCGATATGTTTTTGATCAATAATTCTTTTTTATAAAAGCTACAATATTTTGTCAAACCATTCTCCAAACTGACAGGACTAAAATTCAATTCGCTTTTTGCCTTGGAAATATCTATTGATAAGTGTGATGATGGTGTTTAGAGTAGCTAAGCTGTGATTTTGATCTTATAATTTTAAGTATAGTGGTGCAAAGGTCGTAAAGAGTACATGATATTCGGTCATTTGAATAGTCTTAACTTTATAACATCTGCTTGAATGCAGTCCATAGTTCCATGAACTACCACCATGAGGTTAAACTCTGTGAGCTAGGAAATTTAATATTTGCTTATTAGCTGGGAGATTTCGATCAAATAATACAGGTGCACTTAAGTCGTCGCAACGGAATAAACTCTGACGCCAGTATGATTCGATATTTTTAATCCCAAAGTTAACGGCGTAGTCGACTAAACAAGGCGACACTTTCAAAACCCTGATACCTTTTTCGGTAAGTGTAATTATATTACGAAAATTTCGTTGTTGTTCCTTTAACTGGAATAGATTGTCAAGTATAAAATCGATGCGTCCTCCATTTTTAACTTCTCTACTTCTTTCTGTGATTAGCGCCTTTATCTGACATTTAAATTGGATCTCTTGTTCTTTCAATTCTTTTAATCCCTGTAGAGGATCCTTCACATTTGGCTGAGCATTGGCTATTAAATTAATGGCTTCGCATTGTGCGATACCATTGTAGACGTCCCTGGAAGGCCAAAAGACAATTAAGGGCCGCTTGACGGACAAGACATCAAATACTGCATTTCCATAAATCATGTAATCTATTGCACCTACTCCAGAGCAATAGCACGTAATACCAAGCTCTCTTGAAAGTAATAAGAGAAGTGAAATCGCTCTAGGAGAAAGAGATTGCAAAAGTACGTCTGAAATATGTGCCCTCCCATTACTGCCTATTTTCGCTTTGAGTGTCTTTTTGCATGAAAGACACATTCCTACAAGTGTTATTGATTCCTGCTCATTAGCAATCTTCGTGGGAGCCTTACTACCGCAATTACAGTGAAGCCATAGCGGAAAGTAGTCAAACGATCTTGAGCTTACATTGGTTTTTATTCCATAATCAGTAAGTACTTTTTCAGTTCTTCGCAAAGCCTCAGAATATGCACTGAAATTAGCAACTAAATACTTGTACCCTTCTTCAAAAACTGTGGATAGATCAGATACCCTTACAAACAAGCTGTCATACTGCCATACATTATTAACCAATTGGGACATTAAGAAAGAATTAAAATCTCCATAGGTTTTTGCGTTTGAAAGCGTTTCTTCAACCTTGATCCAATAGCGGTTAAAATTATCAATTATGCGCGATCTTATATGAGCATTGGATGAGGTGCACTTTGCTATCCATCTTTTCACCTGCATTTTCCACGAATCCAAAACTGTCTGTGTCGGCACAGGAATACTACATATCATTTTCCTACTGACCGACTTGCTGACCGGCATTCTAAGGTCAAGTGTTCCTAAGGAATTCCAAATGCTAGGCAGTTGTGCCACATGGACCCACAGCTCGTCCATGAAATCATGATCTAAGACGACAAATAAAGCGGTCACTTTTTTGTTCTGATCAAGATTCTCAACAGCGTCTTTAAGTGCATTCAAAAGGACAATTTTTTTAAGTATGCCTGCATATGGAAACAGATTTGGCTGATGAGTCGATACGAAAATTTCTGTGTTAGGGATATTTAACGACGCAATTTTATTTGAAACATCAGCTGTCAGTGTGTCCGCCTCGACGTGGAATTTGCGAATAGATTTTTGTAATTTCTTTCTGTTACCAAGTGTAACTCCATCAGCAAAGACCGGAGAGCGTGATCTGATCATGTTTACCATATCGGTAAATGTAGTTGGTATCGATCCAATAAAATCGTCAACGTGGGGTACATTCACTTGTGCATATTTTCTAAACAGTAAGCTACCCCATACGTGCGAATCCACAAAAAATACTAATACTTAGAGTTATATGTAAATATTTCAAAGAAATACTCGTTATTCTTCCTCGATAGACCAAGAATTATGATATTGCCAAGGTTTGGCAGCAATTAATATTAATACTTACACTAATTTATGCTAATTACTGGCTGTCGTAAGCAGCTAGCAACTGGAAGAGATTTGACAGCCGGTCCGTCCGAGTCACTTCATGTAACTTTAATTTCGGAATTAAATGTCATCATACTCTATGTAAAGACGTGAGGGTTCCGACCACGCTATGTCATTATACGATGACTTAATTCAGAAATAATTCCAGACGCATTGATTTCTCAATTTGGGTTTACGTCTGGCCTTCAAAAGTCGATCTGGAACTCCTATCTTTAGCGATAGTTGAGGGTTCTCCATTCATCATTCGGTATTACCGATATGACAACAGAGGCGATTCAAATAACGTCATAGGACATGATAGATAATTCGTAGGCCCAAGATGCAAGAACATAAGCGACCCTTCTGTTAATAATTCCCTTTTGAAGTAACTGCAGTAGTATTGTTTTGTTACTATAGAATTTTTTGCAACATTTGTTTTCAGAACTCTATCGTACTGTAATCTAAGAATGTAGGCGCAGTCCTTATCTTGCCATTTTGCCATCTAAACAGTATAAATTAACAAATCGACTTGGTTTCTTGTATTGTGTCAATACCATAGATGGTGTTCCATAGTTTATAAAATTCATGAATCCTTATACCATGTACATATAAATTGGATCTCTATTGCAGATGAAATTTTTAAATTTCTATCTACTGCTTTTTATATATAGAACTTTATCATTTTCATCATACCGAAGATCAGCCATAGTCAACACTCTAAAACCATTATCGTGCAAATATTTCATTTCGGCATTAAACAAATTTAGAGTAGTCTCATTTGGATTTTTGCTATTGGTTATATCAGTATCATTTATAATATTATGATATACCACTATCGGAATAGCCCCTATTTTTCCATCCTGATTGTAACTATTTTGGCTATTGACGTATGCAATAAATCTCTCAAGCATCTGGGAGTTGTCGTACGACTTACAGGTACCTGAATTACAGGTATTTGTTAGCCAGTTGTAGTCACCTTCAATGTGTTTGTGAACCCAACTGTTAATAGCATATCTATCTGCACGAGTTGATTTTCCATTATCAGCAGATTTTCCATTATCAGCAGATTTTCCATTATCAGCAGATTTTCCATTATCAGCAGATTTTCCATTATCAGCAGATTTTCCATTATCAGCAGATTTTCCATTATCAGCAGATGTACAAACATCACACAGCAAACGGACAAGCGGAGGAGCGTCATAAACGTTAGTTCTGGCTAGATAATAATTTTTAGCAACTGTATCGACTACAGTTGCGTTATCCGATCCATGTCCAAAGGGATATGAAAAAATTGTTGTATTAACTCCATGATCAAGAAAACATTGCTTTGATTGACCTATCTCATAGTCCAATTGACTTTGAGATATCTTATCAAGCATAGGATGCGTCATAGTATGTGATTCTATATCCATACCATCATTTTTCATGTCAGTTATAAGTTTCCAACCTCTATCACTCATCCTATTGCAGATTTCAAAGAAGGTTGCCTTAAACCCGTAGCTGTCTAGGATCGGCTTGACATATGTATACTCACTCTTTTGCGAGTCATCAAAATTTAATATTACAACTTTATTATTACTAGTGTTAGAAGTAACGAATTCATTTTCCGTTAGCATTACCTTGTCTTTATTTCCTTGATTTTCAGGCGGTTGTAGCTGACTATAAGCTATAATCGGTAGGAAAGATCCCAGTCCTAGAGAAAACATCAATATTGCAAAAACAATAATAATAATTGAGATCTTAAACGTTGTTCGCCTTTTATTCATGTTAAAATATGAATATAGATTTTATTGACTAACATATTAAAGTATGGAGAAAAAATGACGAGTATGCGCCAATTGATCGCCAAATAATTAAATTATACTTCGAGCTGGAATTTAGCAATTTATAGCATAAGGCGGCGTATATGATTAGGCGAAAAATTGTCATATTTTTCCATGAAGTGTTAAATAAGAAGTTATGCCTAAAAGTAAATAGATGTTCAGCTTTAATACAAAATTCGAAATTGCTACAATAAACTGGAATAGATCTGAAATTAAAATATCAGAACGTTTCCACTCTTCCGTATCATTCTTTGTTCATTTAGTCTGAGCTTTTGATGGGTCCACTCTTAACAGGGCGGGCATTATATATATGGCAACTGTCCTCCTTTCTACAAATTCAATCCTCATTTAATGCCAGTTCTAGAATAAGTAACAACAACCCGACTGGTACTAGAAATGCTATACAAAAAGATTAGGAAAATGCAACAACTATAATATTTGGTATTTTAATTTGTATACGATAGGTTGCAGAAAAGAAATGAAGATTGTTAATGTACTACTATCAAACATCAAAGTAACAGACTATATCATAATTGTAATATTACTATTCTCGACCACGATACTTGGATATTCTATTAATAGTATATCAGCTATACAAAGCCCTAACGCGGTTATACCAGGACAGCAACCAACACCAGCAGATACGCATGCACTTAGTCCAACAATTCCGAAGTCCCCGTTAATTAAAATTAAAGAGCCTACAAAGTTTTTGACCAAATCTACTGATAAGTTTGGAGTAAAAGAAATCTATCCTACCAAGACCAACGGAAGGGAATGGTATATTAATATGGATGATCCACAGGCTGACAAAACATTAATTATAGATAATTATACTCTTGTAAAAGAAAATGATGGGTCGTGGAGAATAGGCAGTACACAGGGAGCTAATGACGCCCGTGAATTCAATGGCAAGTTTCATATTATAATAGGAGTTAATACTCCTCCAGGCCAAGAACCGTGGAAAAATGTAGAAATAACAGGATATGCCAAGGTGATAGCAACATCATTATATTCAAATATCCTCCAATGGTATGCCAGGGGAGCTAACCATACTAGCGAAGCTCCATGTGAGGGGACATCTCTTAAGGGTAGAATACGTGTTAATGGTGAGGTTGGATGGGTAAAGGAGATATGGCACGATGGTGGTTATACACAAGCTAATGATACCTCCAGAGCCACCCACGATCTTTTTGGAAGATGGATTGGATGGAAAGTTGTAATTTATAATATAAATAATGATACTGCAGTAAAAATGAAATCATACTTAGATAATAACAACAATAACCACTGGAGAAAAGTAGCAGAATTTACCGATAGAGGTGGATGGTATTCTGATACTCCAGATAATGTATTTTATAGTGCCGGTTGCGGATATCCTAAAGATTACGTTATAACAGGTTCTGGACCTATCGCATCATTTAGATCAGATGGGATAGTATGGGATTTCAAAAATTTAAGTGTAAGAGAAATTGAAAGTCCTGTAAATACCAAGAAAACAAATTGAAATTCAAAAGTATTACAAGAACGCTAATTCGAAGGCACTCATACTGACATCTATAAATGTATATAACAAAAAAATAGCGAAATGAAAATCATAATTAAAATGTAGGTGTTCTTGAGGTAACTTTAGTTGATTAGTAAGTGTTGATACCGTTACCTGGGCACCAGATCCGGACCTACGATAAAGATCTTAAGGTTCTCTTTTAATAACATATTATAGTATAATGTATTATCAAAAATATTCTGAGAGAACGTAGAAATTATAGCAAAAACCCACATGAAAAATAAGATTAGTCCCTTCCGGCCCATACCGATATTAGTGCTTTTAAGTGGGTTTCACAAATAATATAGTGAACGAAGCCTTGACTAAAACAAAGATAATAGAAGAGTCTGAACTAGACCCTTGGAAATTGTTTCTGAATGCTATGAGGTCCCCTTCGACAAAAGACAGATACCAGACAAGAGTAGCAAAATTTTTTAATTTCATTGGGGTACAAGGAAAAACATTAGAACAGAAGGCTACAACCTTTGCAAACAAAGGAAAGAACGATGCAAATTGGGCATTAGGTAATATATTGAAGTTTATATACTTTCAAAGAGAACGGGTTGAAAAAAGGAAATATCTGGAGCACTCTAATACCTGTGTCTATTGCCCTAGTTATCAACGGACAAACAAATGATTCATGTAGATCATTTCATTCCTTGGTCGTACATTTTTGAAGACGAACTCTGGAAGTTAGTCCTTTCTTGTAGAGACTGTAATCTCAAGAAGCATAGCTCCCTACCTCCAAAACAATTCGTTAAATTACTTATGAAGAGGAATGATCTACACTGTGATACGGTAAAAGGATTGAAGAAGTCGCTTTTAAGGTTAGATCCAGAATTGCAGCAAGAGAGAGCAATAATGAAACATTATCAAAATTGTATGGAGCACGGATTTACGATAACTCAAATGTAAGATACAGAAGGACTCAAAATTTGTATGAAAAATGATTCACAAATCTGCTTTTGCAACGTCTGCATTATCCAAAATATATTAATGTTGAATGATACTATAACTCGCCAAAAATAATGAAAAAGTCATTTTGTCTGATTAGAACATCTTAAAAAGTAGTAGGTTAATATTGAAATATGGAGGTCAGCAACTGGGTAAGTTGCAAATGGATTGAGATACCCTCGCTTTTTATAGCTTTATTTGCTATATTAGTTATCACAATATCTGATACAGATGTTGAGGGAAAGACTTCAGAGGAAAGCCGATATCAAGAAGCCATTACCTACTATGATAGAGTCCTGGCAATTGATTCAACAAATGTTGATGCATTATACAATAAGGCACTAGCTTTAGATGGCTTGGGAAGACATCAAGAGGCCACAGATGTATATGCATTATACAAAGTATTAGCCGCAAAGCCGACAGATGTATATGCATTATACAGTAAGGC
>Ga0222623_10000783_pt1 | contig 10474 bp, 10 predicted proteins | sample PLMtaG_FD_177336 | JGI IMG/M metagenome (GOLD analysis project Ga0222623, IMG submission 177336) | Groundwater sediment microbial communities from an aquifer in East River, Colorado, USA - PLM2_30_coex | ecosystem: Environmental > Terrestrial > Soil > Riparian zone | place: USA: East River...
GGATGAAACCCCAATCGCTCTGCTGAATCGGGAAATACATCGTCGCGTGCTTCTCCATCGATCGATCCTGAACGACGTCGTTCACGACGCCGATGACGGTCATCCAGCTGTCTGACCCAGGGTGGTCGGTCTCCATCGAGACCCGCTTGCCGATGGCATCCTGTCCCGGCCATACCCGGTTCGCCACGCTGCGGCTCACGATGACCACGTTCGGCGCGCCTGCCACGTCGCCCACGGAGAAGTCGCGACCGGCATCGAGTCTCACTTTCATTGTCGCGAAATAGCCGATGCTCACGAGCGTCTTGTCCAGACCAAAACCGTGTGGGACAGGAGATGGCCCTTCGACGACAAAATCGCCCATCATCCCGACACCTCCCATCGGGCGCCACGAGATCGCGCCAATGCCGCGGACACCGGGGATGTGCGCCAGCCCGTCGATGAGCCGTGCATGAAACGCCTTCTGCCGCGTCGCATCCGGATAGCCGAGCGACGGCAGGTCGACGACCATCGTCATGACCTCGCTGCCGTCGTATCCCTTGTCGGCGGCACGCATGCGAATGAAGCTCTTGATCATCAGTCCCGCTCCGGTGAGCAGCACCAGCGCAAGCGCGACCTCGGCCGCCACCAGTGCGCCACGCAGGCGGGTCGTTGCGCCACCGACGGTGCGAGTCCCGTGCGCCATCGCCTCCCGCGGCGGGCGCCGGCCTCCCTGAATGGCCGGCACCAAGCCGAACGCAACGCCCGTCACGAGCGACACGGCGATCGTGAACGCAAGCACCCACCCGTCCAGGTGCACCTCATCCAATCGCGGGATGCGACCGGCCGGCGCGATTGCGAGCAGCGCGCGGACACCCACTTGCGCGATCACGATGCCCAGCGCTCCACCGGCCAGCCCAACGATGCTGCTCTCGGTGAGTAGCTGACGCGCAATGCGGCCGCGCCCCGCGCCGAGCGCAACCCGGACCGCCATCTCGCGCCGGCGCGAGGCGGCGCGAATGAGCAACAGATTGGCGACATTGACGCACGCGATGAGCAGCACGAACGCGACGGCGCCGGCGAAGATGTACAGCGATCCCGCGACGCGGCCGGTCAGCACATCCTTGAGAGGCAGCATTTTCGCCTCTGGCTTCGTCTCGGGATCCTTGGCATCCGGCGGCATCTGCGCCATGACCACGGCGAGCTCGGCGCGCGCCTGTTCCTCGGTGATGGCGGGCCGCAGCCGGCCCAGCACCGAAAGGATGAACGAGTTGCGCGCATTCAGCTGGACCGTGAGCGGCGTCCAGAAGTCCGACTCAGCGGGAAATCCGAATCCCGCCGGCATTACGCCGATCACCGTCGTCGGCACACCATCGAGCGAGATGGACGATCCCAGCACGCGCGGGTCCGATCCGAAACGTTCGTGCCAGAGACGGCTGCTGAGCACCACGACGTTGTCGACGTCCCGTTCCTCCCGGCTGAACGTGCGTCCGCGTATCGGCGGCACCTGAAGCGCGGCGAACACCCCCGGCTCGACGCGCGCGCCGGTGAGTCGGACCGCGTCGCCCGCACCGCTGAGCGTCGCCGCGCGCCGAACGTATGCTCCGACGGCGCTGAAGCTGTGCTGGCGCTCGCGGTACGCAAGCCACTGGCGGTCCGCGAGACCTGGCGGAGGCTCGAAGGGCAGGTCCGGCGGCAGGTACGACGCGAGCACCAACCGATCCGCATCGAGGAACGGCAACGGACGGAGGAGCACGCCATTGACGACGGTGAACACCGCGCTGTTGGCGCCGATCGCGATCGCCAGCGTCGACACCGCGGTGATCGTAAACGCCGGTGTACGGCGCAATGCCCTCAGGCCATAGCGAACGTCCTGCGCCAGCCGCTCGAGCCAGATGCCGATCGCGCCGTACGTCTGCTCGCGCGTCACCTCGCTCACGTGCGTGAGGTTGCCGAACTCACGCCGCGCCGCGCGCTCGGCGTCCTCTCGCGATTCGCCGTGCGCCATACGCTCGGCAATCGCTGCGCGGAGGTGAGTTTCCAGCTCTTCCCGGATCTCGTCCTCGGCGTTCATGTCGCTCCCTCGGCCGGCTCGGTGAGAATCGCCGCGATGGCATTCGTCAGCTGCTCCCAGCGCGACTTCTCGCTCACGAGATGCCTGCGCCCCGCGGCCGTGAGCTTGTAGACGCGTACCCGCTGCCCGTTCTCACTCGTGTCCCATTCGGCGACGATGAGCTTGTGTCGCTCGAGGCGATGCAGGGCGGGGTACAACGACCCGGTGTCCACCTGGAGCGCGTTGGCGGAGTTCGCCTTGACCATCTGGGCGATGCCGTAACCGTGGCGTGGACCCCAGCGCAGCGTCTGGAGGACGATCATGTCGAGCGTACCTTGGAGCAGCTCGAGGCGAGTCAATCCGGATCGTGGCATGGTGTAGTCATTCTACCTCCATGCCTGTAGGATGTCTACATCCCTATCTGTCCGAGGCGCTGGGCGTGCCGACTCCCATACCGAGCTGCACGGCCGTGCGCTGAGAGCCTGTCCTGAGCGGAGCGAAGGACGCCGGCTCGGCGAATGCGCGAGCCCTGAAGGGCTCATCGCGTCCTTCAGGACGCGCGCCGTAGCCGCGCGATCAGGTGCTCGAGGAGATTACCGGGCTACGCGGGCTCGAAGACCAGGCGGCGCTGCTGCAGGAAGCTGAGGCTGAGCTGGCCGACCTGGACGGGCGGCTGCAGGAGGCGCAGTCCGGTCGCGCGCGCGCCGAGGCACGCTGCCGGGAGCTCACGTCGGAAGTGGAGCGCCTGTCTGCGGCCGGCGAAGCGCTCGAGGCCCTTGAGTCGCTGGTGAGACGCAATCGCTGACTGCTAGGTCACGGAGTCGGTCAATCCGCTGCCGTTAATCCGCTAGCGCCAAGCGCGTGACGTCTAACGCCCGCAATTCTGCTGCGGCGCGACTGCTCGTTAGATCGCATCATCAAATGCTGACGTGAGTAACAGTGGCCGCCTTGGGGGGCCCGTCGATGAGGCAAGTCAGGAGAAATTCGATAAGGGCTGCGCTCGTGAACGGTTTCTCACCAGGGATCTCCCACACGACCTGACGCGCATAGTCGATAGTCGGCGTGGCGGAGAGGCTCCCGAGCTTCGGAGGACCGCCACCCAATCCGTTGTATGAGAAGCGACCTGCCCACTCGACTATGAGCAGGCCGGCTTGGTCCAGCCTATTGCTGTAAGCAGGCTGCCAATAGAGGACAAAGCTCCATTGGTTGCTAACCGCAGCGAAGCTCTTTTGGCTACCAGCCGCCGAGAAGCTCAGGTGCGGATCCTTGATACATAAGAAGCTGAGGCCAAGAGAAGGCGACACTTCATTGAGGGCCGCGACGCGCTCATACAACGACTTCTCCATTGACGTGAGATTCTCCGTAACCCTTTGGAATCCATCAATGGACGAACCAAACAATCGCTTCTCCTCAGCGAAATCACGTTCACGCTGAGCGCGAGCAGCCCTTTCTAGTACGGAATCAGCTTTCGGGCGGCCTCCGAGTTCGGTGGCTCGATTGTCAATCGTAGCAATCAATCCATCCAAGCCATATTGCTTGAACCCATACCAAATCTTGGTCGTGGGGATCCACTTCGGAGGCACGGCATCGTCTAGGCACACGACGACGAGGAAATCCCAGCCACTCTCGAGAGCTCGCTCCTTTATCGCGGTCTCTTCGATATGCGTGTAGCCAACCTTGCCCCACCCATCGCTATGGAGCACGACGCACACGCGACTTTCGTGACGAAAGACATTGGAGAAAGCCTCAACTCCATCGGTGTTGGTGCCGACGACAGTCGGCTGCTCTCTGTCGTAAACGAATGTCGATAGGCGATCCGCCAAGCCGTCCTTGATCCGAAGCGCAACGGCCTTGTGTTCGGACAGGAACGTCACCGCGACTTCGTAGGTGAATCCGCTTTTCATCGTTGCGCGGTGCCGATCTAACGGTTCGCGCTTGACCTGCGGCGCGCTGAAGAAAGATTCATTCCTTAATGTACGCGCGCCGTCAGCTTCAAGCACTTGTTAGGCAGCGCGGGCTGGTTAGTACGTGGGGGAATCAGCAAGCTTGGACCGATGCGCTTTTAGCGGAACCGCATAGCGGACAAGGAGCTTGTTGACCAAGTCTAAGTACCAATCGGGAGCCTGAGCTCCTACGACGATGTCTCCCAACAGCAGAGGTACGTCAATTGGCACGCTCCTTCCGACGTAGTCAGGACTGCGCGTGGGATCTACATGCTTATCAGCAGTAATCGGGAAATCAATCAGAAGAGCACGCAACTCTGCTTCGTGCTCGTAACCTTTGCGTTTCCGAAAGAATTGCGAGGCGAAGCTGTTTACAGGGATCCTATCCCGCTCAAAATCAATGTATTTCACCATTCCGATGTGGTACCGATCAGCACCACCGAACCCGTCTTGGAACTGCGGCCTGTCACCTAGAGCTGTTCTGAGCTTCCCCACCGTTGAACGAATAGCTATGGCCGCGTTGGCGTCCGAGTAGAGACGCCACATAGCCTCGGATTCGTGCGGAGATGCGTGCCAGCACGAGATGCAGGCCCATTCACGAATTATGCCCCAGATGTTCCCCAGACCTGGATCGACCTCGATGATGGCGTCCGGCGGAATCGTAAATGGGATCAGCTCTTTCAATCGAGACAGCGGAGGCTGAGTTGATGGGAAGGAGCCTTCAAACTTGTCGTCAAGGAGGGCTACTCTTGGGAAGAAGAGCGAGCGATTCTCGAGCAGCGCGAGAAACTTCGGGAAGCTCAGATATCTCCAGATAACGAGGTCATCGCTCTCTGGTGGCGGAACTGACGGATCGTTTGCGGCATGGCTCAATCGCGCTGCCTAACGAATCGCGCTTAAGCTGCGGCGCGCTGAAGAACAATCCATTCCTTAATCTAGGCGCGCCGCCAGCTTCAAGCGCGTTCTTAGGCTGCTCCAGTGAAGTACTTGAGAAGCGCTTTGGGACGGTAGCCTACAACCACGAAGTCCACCATGAGATTCGGTCGTTCTCCTCCAACAATGGCTCCTGGAGGGACCGGGGCGACCCACCGCCAGTACCGTGCGTCCGGGTTCGTTTGTCCCTTTACCATACCGACGAGCTCGTGCGCGCACGATTCCACAACCGGAAAGCGGAGAAATGTGTAATCGTCCATGGCCTCGACCTCATACCAGAACCTGTCTGGGTGCTCGTCCTCACGGTGTTTATGGACGGTGATTTTGTCACTTCCGTCTGTTCTAGTGGCGTCCCATTTGAACTGAGCCGCGATGACGTTGGCACCGGCCACCCCGCGCAGGAAAGTGAGGAACTGCCATACGTCGCGCGCGGCGCCGGTAAAAGAGAACGGATCAGCCATTCGGTTTCACGAAGGGAGAAGAGCAGCCTAACGGGATCGTGCTTACGCTGCGGCGCGCCGAAGAACAATTCATTCCACAATCTACGCGCGCCGCCAGCTTCAAGCGCTTGTTAGGCAGCGCGATGATGATCAAAGAGCCGCGCGATCGATCTCAACCATCGTGAATAGCGTGTGAAAGACAAGCCGACGCCCGTCCTCCCATTTGAGCGGCTGTCCTTCCTTCTGTCCTCCATGCTCTTGGCGTTGCGACAAATCCGCAACCGCCCCCCAGTAAGCGATCAAAGAGTCCAATAGGCTGCGCGTTCCGTCCATTAGATTGCGCGTACCAAGGGCCGCCCGGACGCGAGCGACCGTCTTCGCAGGATCCTCCGGCGCACTCGCCGTCGTTGAGCGGATTAGGCTTGTCGCGAACTCTTGCATCGCTTCACGGCATAGATGACCGATAGTTGTGAGCTGACCATAACTCTCGGCAGACCAGAGTAGGCCATCAGCATCTTGCCACTTGACGAATGCCTTGGAGTGTCGCGCGATGAATCCGCCGGTGTCTAGATAGGATCGTGTAGTTGAGGGAACAGCCGCCCCTTGTTTCGCGGTACGACCCTTGATCTCTCCGTAGTACCGAAATCCAGCCGGTGTGACATCGAAACGGACCGTATCAGGATATCGGTCTACCCGCACAAGTCCTGCCTCGGCCAGCGTATCAAGGTCACCCGGATAGATACCTGAGTGATCACGAGGAACGCCTGAATGGGCGAGGCGGATATTGTGACTGCCCACGGGAAAGGAGCCGTAGAACGGCTGGCGGTCGGCCCTGCGCGATGCCTCAACCAAGAACTCAAGAGCCCGTTCTTGCTCAGGATCGAGGAGTGGAGAGTTCAAGGGATTACCAGCGCCCGTCACTTGCGCTCGTTGAGAATGGTTAGAAGGACCGTCTTCCCCGTACCTGTCGGATGATAAGTCTGAGCACTGACATAATCCGACCGATTCCTGTACGTCTCGAGCACCGCCGGCAGCTCGGCTGTGTCCACAACCTCAGCCGCGAATGCCCCATTTGAACGCAAAACTGTGCTCGAGAACACGAAGCTCTTGGAGGGATCGCCAGAGTATGTGGACATTCGTTGCGTCGCATCCACCGGAATGGACACCGTCCGAACCATCTCCCGCTTAATCTGAGAGAACGGCACTGACGTTGTAGGAGCCGGACTTGCTCCGCTGCGAGGCACGCGTGTAAAGGTCTTGCCGTCTGAGTGACGACTCAACTTTTCGCCCGAGTGGTAGTCATAGATGAGCAAACCGTTGCCGCCATCGAGGAGGTCTACCTTGGCGTAACTGAAGAACCGGTCGCCATCCCTTGCGAGAATGCGGAGCTTGGATAGAGGCTGTGCAGCCAAAGCTCTGTGCGCTGCCTAACGAGATGCGCCTAAGCTGCGGCGCGCTGAAGAAGAATTCATTCCACAATCTACGCGCGCCGCCAGCCTCAAGCGTTTGTTAGGCCGCAAGCGGAAGGTCAAAATACCGATACCCTCCCTTGGTCGGGCTATAGCTGATGAGCAGGAATGCGCGGTGAATCGTGACCGGTTTCTTGAGTACTATGTTGTTCAACGCGGCGGCCACACTGTCAGCGTCCAAATACAACTCGTCTGTGTGGATAACGAGAACAGATTGCGGTCCAGAGCGCCCACCGAGACTGCGCATTCCTTTTCGGTCCAGAATCTCTTGCAGACGCTCAATGAGTTCCGCGAGCACCTCTGGACGAGAGACTCTGTCGGGCAGCGCCGTAGCATCCACGAGCTCGACGAGCTCGCAAGGAATCCGTTGGCCCTCGGCGTCTTGGAGCCAAACGTCCGGCCAAGACTCACCTGAAGCGCCCAGGCTATGGTATTCAGAACGACCGGCCGCCTGCATAGTTCTTAGAAGGTCATCGACCGCCCCGGCTTCGGCGATGCCCTTGCCCTCCGCAGACCTCTCATACCACGTGAAAAGCGCAGCATGCTTTCTCGGCTGCGCTGCCTGCGCTTTCAAGTGCTTGAGGATGTCGTCGTCCATCGGCTGCAACTCGTCAGTCATAGTTTACGGCCTAACGGATCGCGCTTACGCTGCGGCGCGCTGACGAAAGACTCATTCCATAATCTACGCGCGCCGCCAGCTTCAAGCGCCGGTTAGACGCCGACCGGCGCTAGATGCCGAGTGCCTTCCGTTTCGCTGCTTGGAATTCGTCTTCCGTCAGGATGCCCTTCTGGCGAAGCGACGCCAGTCGCTCGATTTCGTCAGCTGCTGACGTATGAGGTCGTTCAGCGCCACCCCTGGTCGCGATGCGGGTCATCAGCGCGTCGCGAATTCGCTCAAAATCGGCCTGTTGCCCCTTCTTGAATACCACTGTGTTCTCGTCGCCCGGAGCGTCAAACATTCCGCCTTTGTTCTCGGTACCGCCCAAGAAAGCAAACTGGATGTATCCGTTCATGAAACCAGCTTCCTTGAACTGAACAGAAGAGATCTGAGAAACCAGGATATCCTTGTCGCCCTTTAAGCCCTGCGTGAGAAAACCCATTAGCCCTTTGCGCTTGATTCGTACGACGGCATCCGTCAGCTCAATTTGACCATTGACTCCCTCGGCTGTGAGGAGTGCTTCGGTCATCGAACCTCCAAGATCGGGTCGGACGTCTAACTACTAATTAACTGAAGGGACTCCGTTGATGGTTGAAGTCTGCGGAAGTCTCGATTCCAAGATAACGTCGATTATTATCGAGATCGCAAGCTGTATGACGTTCAGGTTAGTGTGTTAGGCTGCAGAAATCCGATAGTCACTAAGGAGCCTCCAACAACAAGGCGCGGCAGGTGATCAGGCCGCCGCGCCTCGTCGCTCTCCTCCGAAATCAGCGCTGAGCATCACGCCGCCTTCGGCGTCTCACTACCGCCCGCCCCGGACTCGGGCTCGTTCTTGGTCTGGAACGACCCAGCCACGTTGCGGGCACTCTCCCACGCTCCCATCAGCTCGGCATTATCCCCGAACCGATAGCGGACCACCTTGTCCAGCAAGCGGAGCTGCCTGCTGATGTCCGCGGCAACCGCCTAGATCGGCGCACGCGCCGGCACCCCGCTTCGCGGCTCAAAAATCTCCAGGAGCCTACTGTTCCCCCGGCGTCGCGGTAACCTCCCCTGTCATTGAGAGCGCTTCTGACCACGAGAACTATCGTCCTTTGTTACGATCGGTGCGATGGCAAATGAGATCTCGTGCGGGCGTCGGCCTTTCCGTGGTGCGCTGCTGGCACGGCGAAACAGCGCGACCAGCTCCTGGAAGATCCGATTGGCGCCTCTGACATCCTGATCGGACAGCCATCCCTTCCAATGCGCCACCCAAAGATTTCTCTGCGGCCCGCGGGTCCTGGCGGTGCCGGCACGGCATGCCCGGACAAAGCCTCGCAGCGCCGAACGAAACCGCAACGTCCCGAGATTGCTCACCGCCCGGCGTCCACGCTTGGTCGAAAGATCGTAGCGCACAATTATCGGCCGGCCGGGCAGATCGTAGTAGGCAGCGGGCGTGTTGCGTTCATCCAGCCGCCGCGACTCGAGGATCAAGCCATGCTTCCGCAACTGTCGCAGGTGGTAGTACAGCGCATGGGGGGTGCGGCCCAGGAAACGCGCCAGATCGCTGACCTTGCACGGTCCCAGGAGACCGATCGCATTCACGAGGTCCTCGCGCCCTGGAGAGGCGAGCGCGAACAGCTGCGCCGGTGAATCCACGATATAGGGTCTGGTCATGGTGTGGTCCACGCCAATTAAAAAGGTGGCTGTTTTTTTAAGCCTGCGTTATGATTCAAGCATGATATTACCGCGAATCGTGTTCGCCGCCCTGTGCTTCGTCTTAACACCTGTGACGCTCCACGCGCAAGATTTGCTCCGGCTCGTTCCCGGCGCGCTCTCCAGCGACTCGGCGCTCGACGCCGCGATGCCGCAGCTCGCGCGGGCCGTACTGGCCGCGTATGTGGAACCGGATCTCGATCGACGCCTCGACAACACCGTGCGTCTCCGGATCGCTGCCGGCGATTACGCCACCGCGCTCGAGCTGCTCGCGCAGCTGCGACAGCTGCGCGGCGGCAACCGTAGACCACCTTCGCCGTGGAGCATGGTCGCCTACGAGATCTTTGCAGCGGCCAAAAACCAACAGGGGACGCTGCGCGTACCGCTCGACTCGGCGCTCCGAAACGCCTTCCGTGAGTCTATGCTCCGCACCGATGACCGGGCGGCGGCACACCAGGTCCGGTATGCGCTCGGCACGGCGCCGCAGCGACTGCGACGCGAACTCGACGCCGCGCGGGAACGCCTGCGGGGCGCGACGTCAGTCTCGCTGGTGGATGGTCTCGATCTCGCCAGAAAGTATGTCGCGGTGCGGGCGTATGAGGTACTCGCGACCAGTTCGGCGACACTATTGGACGAGGATGACGAGCGGCGCTACGTGATCGACCGCAACATCCTCGTGACCACCGGCGATGGCGCACGTATCTGTGCGCTCACCATCCGTCCACGACAGGCGACCGGAAGACTCACCGCGCTGCTCAACTTCACCATTTACGCAGATTCGCAGCAAAACTCGTCTGAGGCTCGGCGCACCGCTTCGCACGGCTACGTCGGTGTGGAGGGGCTTACGCGGGGCAAGGCATGCAGTCCTGAGAGTCCGGTGTCCCACGAGCACGATGGCGCGGATGCGGACGCCCTTATCGCCTGGATCGTTGCGCAACCCTGGAGTGACGGCCGGGTCGGCATGTATGGAGGCAGCTACGAGGGGTTCACGCAGTGGGCGGCCGCGAGGCATTTACCCCCCGCGCTCAAGGCGATCATGCCCTCGGTGACTCACGCCCCGGGGATCGATTTTCCGATGGACGGCGGAATCTGGATGAACTATGCCTACCCGTGGCCGCTGTATACGACGACGACAAAAACGCTCGACAACCGCACCTATTTTGACGCGGATCGCTGGCAGCGGCTGAACAGAAGCTGGTATACATCCGGACGTCCCTATAACGAGCTGGAACAAATCGACCGTCACCCCAATCCCGTCTTCATGCGGTGGCTGCAACATCCCGACTATGACGAGTATTGGCGTCGCATGA
>Ga0222623_10000785_pt1 | contig 10457 bp, 7 predicted proteins | sample PLMtaG_FD_177336 | JGI IMG/M metagenome (GOLD analysis project Ga0222623, IMG submission 177336) | Groundwater sediment microbial communities from an aquifer in East River, Colorado, USA - PLM2_30_coex | ecosystem: Environmental > Terrestrial > Soil > Riparian zone | place: USA: East River...
CTCGATGCGTCGTCTACTGGATGCTCGAAGTGCGGATCAGACCGTCCTTCTGCCACGCCCACCTACCCCTAAACGCCGTGCGCTCGCGTGTTTTGGCGTGGGGTCCTGGGGTAGCCGATTGGCTTGGATTCTCCGCAGGGCAAACCATGACCGAGCCATTGAAGTTCGCTACGGGAGATGCGCTGTTGGCCATCGACGTGATCAACGACTTCCAGCGCGACGACGGCGATCGGCTGCTCGCCTCGTTCAGGGAGCGTCTTGTGGCGATGACGGAGACGATTGCAAAAGCGCGAGCTGCTGCTGTTCCGATCATCTATGTCAACGAGGACCATGACCGCTGGGACAGCGATGCCCCCGCGCTCACACGGAGCGTCCTTGACCGCAATCACGGTTCCGAGGTCGTGAAGAGTCTTGCCCCCCATCCAGACGATCATTTCTTGCTGAAACACCGCTACTCCGCGTTCGACCACACGGCTCTGGATCTTCTCCTCGAACAACTCTCCGTTGATCGGCTCGTCTTGATCGGCTCCGCAATCGAAGGCTGCATCGTGCAGACCGCAATCGACGCACGTGAACAAGGCTTCAAGACCACGATCCTCGCGGACGCCTGCGCTAGTACAGACCCCGAACTCGAGAAGACCGCCCTCAACTACGCCGAACAGGTAGTCGGAGCCACATCTCACCTGGTAAATAACGTGCGACTCCACCCGGGTCGCTGGTGATCTTGCTTCGCGTGCCTCGAGCCGGTCGCGAGTTCGTCAGGCGCGAGGAGGCGGCGCGGTCGAGTCGCGAACCACGAGACGTGTCGCGAGTTCGACGTGCAGCGTCTCGAAACGCTGACCTTCGAGCAGTCGCATGAGGAGACTCACACCGGTGCGGCCCATCTCTGCAAGTGGCTGGCGAACAGTGGTGAGGGCAGGCGTCACGATCGTCGCGTGTTCGACGTCATCGAATCCGACGACGGAAAGCTCCTCAGGGACTCGTAGACCACGCGCGCGAGCAGCTTGAATCGCGCCGATCGCGATGTTGTCGTTGAACGCGAAGATCGCGGTGGGCGGTTCGGAGAGATCGAGTAGCTGTTCGGCGGCTGCACGGCCCGGGTCGATCTCTGGCTCCGCCTCCCGCTCGAGAGTGGGATCCGGAAGGATTCCGGCCGCCGCAAGCGCCGCACGGTAGCCGCGGCGCCGGTCTTCCGTCGCGACCCAGCCCCGTGGTCCGGTGATCTGCCCTACGCGCCGGTGCCCCAGGTCCAGCAGGTGCTTCATCGCCTGGTCGGCGCCCGACATATGCGCTGCCGAGACTGACGGAATCCGCTCGTCGAGCGGCATGAGCGGGTCGAGGACCACGAACCGAAAGCCGCTGTCAAGGAGTCGCTCGAGCTCCTCGCTCGACTCTTCGGGGAGGATGATCATTGCCCCGTCAGTCAGGCCGTGCAGACGATCGACGATCGAAACCTCTCGGTCGTGCTCGCCGCCCGTGGGGGAGAGCACGATCTGAAAATCTCTCTCCGAGAGCGCCTCGGCCGCACCGGCGAGAATTCCCGAGAAGTAGGCGGGAAAGACGAGCGGCACGAGGACACCGACTAGCCCGGTGCGCCCGCCGGACAGGCCCCGGGCGTTACGGTTGGCGGTGTAGCCGTTCTCGCGGATGACCTGGCTCACGAGCTCCCGGGTTTCCTCCGAGACGTCTTCACGCCCGTTCAGGACTCTCGAGACGGTCGCGATCGAGACGCCTGCGAGATCGGCGATCTGACGCATCGTCAGACGTTGCGCAGTCTCGGACATGCACATCATTGAAGCATGTTCCGGAACGTTACGGGGACAGAGGGGTCATTTCATCTGACTTTTTGGTGCCAGACTTGACTTTTTGGTGAAGATAGTAGTAACTGTTCCGGAAACGTTTTCGGACTTGAGGAATCACCGTGATTTCGCCCACTGGGCGAGAAAGGACAGCCGATGCGACGCAGTCTCCGTTCCGCCCGCTGGGTTGCGCTCGCCGCCGCGGTGGCCTCTGCCGCCGTAGCGACGCTACTCGCAAGCACGACCCCCGCAGCCGTTGGCAAAATCGGGGCCGCCACGGCTCACAAGTGCCTCGTCATGACCGGCTCGGGCGACCCGGCCTTCACCCGGAACTTCAATCCCTATGCCGGTGGCGGCTTGCCGACGAATGCGATTGCCCAAGGTGCTTTCTACGAGCCGCTGATCGTGGTGCCTGCAGGCGGTCGCAAGACGCTCCCCTGGCTGGCTCGCAGCTGGAAATGGAGCAATGGAAACAAGACTCTGACGCTGAACATCGCGCGGAACGCGAGATGGTCCGACGGTAAGCGGCTCACTACTGCCGACGTCGTCTACAGCCTCACCGCCGGGCGTCAGGACAAGACCATGGACCGGATCGGACTGGTAGGCGCGGACAACGAGATCGCCTCGATCAAGGCCAAGGGTGCGAGCGTTGTCATCAGCCTGAAGAACAGGGACTCTCAGTTCATCGCCGCCATCCTCAACCGGCAGTTCGTCGTTCCGAAGCACATCTGGTCCAAGGTCGCCGACCCAGCGACCTTCACGAACCCGAACCCTGTCGGCTCAGGCCCCTTCAACGTCGTTGGGCGCTTCACGACACAGGACTACGTCCTCAACAAGAACAAGCGCTACTGGCAGCGAGGGTTGCCGAAGATCGCATGCCTCGAGTACGTCCAAGCGTCATCGAACGACGCTGCGCTGGCCTTGATCCAGAGCGGTCAGGTCGACTGGACGCACAACTTCGTCCCGAACGTCGAGAAGGCCTACGAGGCGAAGGACCCCAAGCACTACCACGCGTTCTATTCGAATTCGGACTACCCGATCTCACTCGTCTTCGACGACACGCAGTACCCCTACAGCCTGGTCGCCTTCCGCAAGGCGGTCAGTCTCGCGATCGACCGCAAGTCGGTTTGGAAGCTCGGGGAGTACGGCTACGAGCCCCCGTCCGACGCGATCGGTCTCAGCGGACTGTTCCCGCAGTGGGTCAAGGACCCGGCCGTGAAGAAGCTCGCTAAGCAGATGGCAACCTACAGTCCATCCGGCGCCAAGAAGCTTCTGACTGACGCCGGCTTCAAGTACCAGGGAACCCGACTGATGGATCCGAAAGGCGATCGGGTCAAGCTCGACATCCACGTCATCTCCGGCTGGTCGGACTGGGTAGCGTCGAACCAGATCATCACTTCGAACCTCCGTGACATCGGGATCGACTCCCAGGTGCGGCTCGAGCCGTCTTGGGGCGATTGGTTCCCGAACGCATTCTCGACGAAGAACCCGACGCTTCTGTGGCAGGTCGCCTCGCGAGGCTCGCCCTACGGCTTCTTCTATTCGAACCTGTCGAAGAACGCGTTCATCCCTTCGGGCCAGGACGCGACAGCGACCGGCAACTGGCAGCACTTCTCTCACCAGGGTGCGACGAATCTGCTCAACCAGTGGAAGGCGACGCTCAACCCGAAGATCCAGCAAAGGACCGCGACGCAGCTCCAGAAGCTCTGGCTGCAGAACCTCCCGATCGTGCCTGTGGTGATCGGTGCGCGGTGGTCGACGTACAGCACCAAGTACTTCCACTGCTTCCCAACGGCGAAGAACTTCTACGCCGATCCGATCTTCACGACCAATCCCGACAGCATCCTTCTCTTCACGCGGATCTGTCCTGGGGGCAAGAGCGGCCGCTAGCCGTCCCTGAATCCACCCCGAACGGCGGGCGGCTCTCCTCCTCACCGCCCGCCGTTTACCCTCTGAGGACCCAATATGCGCTGGTTCGCCCGTAGGCTCGTCTTCTACGTCTTCGCGATCTGGGTCGCGCTGACGATCAACTTCTTGCTCCCGCGGCTGATGCCCGGTAGCCCGATCAGTGGACTGCTCGCACATCTGAATCCGTCGCAGCTCGCGGCCAATCCCGGAATCGTGCAGACCTACGAGGCGCTGCTCGGGGGTGGCCATCACTCGATCTGGCAGGACTACGTCACGTACCTCAGCCGGGTGGCGCACTTCGACTTCGGCCTCTCGACGTCGAACTATCCGACTCCGGTGTCCGAGGTGATCGGCCGGACGCTGCCGTACTCGATCTTTCTGGTGGGCGTTGCGTTCGCTCTCTCGTTCGTCATCGGCACCGCCGTGGGCATGGTGGCGGCCTGGAGGCGCGGCCGCTTCGTCGACAGCGTGATCGTTCCCGGATTCATGGTCCTCGGCGCTTTTCCGGCGTTCTTCACCTCGTTGCTCGGGCTCTACATATTCGGTCTCAAGTTGCACTGGTTCCCGATCCAGCATGCGTACGACAACGGGCTCAGCCCGGGCCTCAACTGGGCGTTCCTGTCGAGCGCATTCCGTCACGCCCAGCTGCCGATGCTGGTCATCATCGGGGCATTCGCCGGCGGCTGGGTGCTGAACATGCGAACGGTGATGATCAACACGATCAGCGAGGACTACGTGACGCTGGCGCAGGCGAAAGGGCTCCGCGATCGACGTGTGATGACCCGCTACGCCGGACGCAACGCGATCCTGCCGCCCTTGAACGGTTTTGCAGCGCTCTTCGCGAGCGCGGTCGGCGGGCTCGTCTTCATCGAATATGTCTTCAGCTACCCCGGCGCCGGCCTCACCCTGCAGCAGGCCGTGCTCGGAAACGACTATCCGCTCGCGCAGGCTCTCCTCGTCGTCCTCTCCGTCTGCGTGATCTTCGCCAACTTGCTGATGGACGTCCTCAACCTCGTCCTCGACCCGCGGCTCCGAGCGGCCTGATGTCGCAGCTCGATCCAACCGTCGAACTGCTCGCACCACCGCCCGTGCGCGTGAGTGGGCGACGGCTGCACCTTCCCGGATGGGTCAAGCTCCTGCTGAAGAACCCGAAGTCGTGCGCCGGGCTCGCCATGGTCGCGTTCGTCGTGGTGATCGCGCTGATCGCGCCGCTCATCTCCGTCGCCCATCCAAACGAGTTCAACCTGCTCGCCGCCCGGCAGGCGCCTTCGTGGCACCATCTCTTCGGGACGACCGACCAGGGCAGCGACATCTTCTCGCAGGTCGTGATCGGCGCGCGGCGTTCCCTCCTGCTCGGTGCGGCGGCCGCTGTACTTGCCACCGCCCTGGCCGCGATTCTCGGTATCACGGCCGCATACGCGGGTGGGATCGTCGACGACGTCGTGAACTTCCTCATCAACGTCTGTCTGACCATCCCCGCAATCCCGCTCCTCATCGTCATCTCCGGGTATCTCAAGAACCGCGGCATGGGAACGATGATCCTTGTCCTGGCGCTGGTCCTCTGGGCATTCGAGGCTCGCATCCTGCGCGCCCAGGCGCTCACCCTCAAGAATCGTGACTTCGTCCAGGCGGCGAGGGCTACCGGCGAATCGACGACGCGCATCGTGTTCGCCGAGCTCGTACCGAACATGATCAGCAGGATCGCGGCGGCGTTCGTCCTCGTCTTCTACATCGCCCTGCTCGTTGACGCGGGTCTCGAGTTCCTCGGGCTCGGCGACATGTCGAAGACGACCTGGGGAGTGATCCTCTACTGGGCGCAGACGAACTCGACCGTCTTGCAGGGCGAATGGTGGCCGTTCTTCTTCCCGGGTGCGGCGCTCGCCTTCACGGTGCTCGGACTCGTCTTGATACTCGCCGGTATCGACGAGGTCAGCAATCCACGGCTCAGAACCGAGAAGGCGGGGCGCGGAAATCTGCTGCGGACGCTCGCCGTCGGCCGACTCGCAACTGCGCGTAAGAAGGCGGCATGACGAGCCTTGTCGAAGATACGGTCGTGATGCACACGGACAAGGTGACGTTGCTCGAACTGCGGGATCTCACTGTCGACTACGGCTACGGCGCGACTCGCACGCGGGCGGTCGACGGCGTGGATCTCGTCATCCGGCAGGGCGAGGTCCTGGGCCTTGCGGGCGAGTCGGGATGCGGCAAGACCACGATCGCGAATGCGGTGATGCAGATGCTTCGCCCGCCAGCGCACATTGCGGGAGGCAACATCCTTTTCAACGGTAGGGACCTTGTCGGTCAGGGAGCCGAGGAGCTTCGGCGCTATCGCTGGCGCAACGTCTCCATGGTGCTGCAGAGCGCGATGAATGCGCTCAACCCGGTGATGCGCGTCGGCGATCAGTTCGTGGACGCGATGCGGGCGCACGAGAAGATCGACAAAAAGACGGCGCTTGCGCGTGCAGGTGCGTTGTTCGAGCTCGTCGGTATCGACCGGCGGCGGGTCCGCGCATACCCGCACGAGCTTTCCGGCGGCATGCGCCAGCGGGTAATCATCGCAATGGCGCTCTCGCTCGAGCCCGAGTTGATCATCATGGACGAGCCGACGACTGCGCTCGACGTTGTCGTGCAGCGCGAGATCCTGCAGCAGGTCGAGGCGCTCAAACGGGATTTCGGGTTTGCCGTGCTCTTCATCACGCACGACTTGTCACTGCTGCTCGAGTTCGCGGACCGGATCGCGATCATGTACGCGGGCGAGGTGGTGGAGAGCGCCTCGGCCGAGCAGCTCGGCTCAGACCCTCAGCACCCGTATACGCAGGGTCTCTTGCGATCGTTTCCGCCACTTAGTGGGCCGCGGTCGCGGCTGACCGGAATCCCTGGCTCGCCGCCCGATCTGCGAGATCCCCCGAGTGGCTGCCGCTTCCACCCGCGGTGTCCACATTGCACAGCTGATGAGCCGCGTTTGTATCTCAGGCAGACGACCGAACGACCGATCCTGCAAGAGATCGCTCCAGGCCATGAGGTGGCCTGCCACCTCGCCGTGGAGAGCGCGTGATGGCAGCTGCTTCGCTTGAAGTAAGGAACTTGACGAAGCGCTTTCCGATTGGCGGTGCCCTTCGTGGCCGTGCGTACGTTCACGCCGTAGACGACGTCTCGTTTGCATTGCTCCCGGGCCGGATCACCGCGCTCGTCGGCGAGAGCGGGAGTGGGAAGAGCACCGTCGCGAGACTGCTCGCACGTCTCTACGACCCGAGCGACGGCGGAGTCTTCTTCGCCGGAGAGGAGACATCCGGCTCCCGGGCAGGCAGGCAGGATCTCCTGCGTTACCGGTCACAGGTGCAGATCATCTTCCAGGATCCCTTTGGCTCGCTGAACCCGGTGAAGACGGTCCGCCACCATATCGAGCGGCCTCTGCGCATTCACAAGGTCGTAGCTGGACGCGAGATCGAGGAGCGTGTTCACGAACTGTTGCGAACGGTCGGGCTTGTTCCTCCCGAGGACGTCGCGGCCAAGTACCCGCATGAGCTTTCAGGCGGCCAGCGCCAGCGGGTCGCGATCGCGCGTGCGCTGGCGGTCGAGCCGAAGATCGTTCTTGCAGACGAGCCGACGAGCATGCTCGACGTCTCGATCCGCATCGGAATTCTCAATTTGATGCTGAAGCTCAAGGAAGAGCATGGGATCGCCTTCCTGTATGTGACGCACGATCTCGCCAGTGCCCGTTACATCGCCGACGACATTCTGGTCATGTACGCAGGACAGATCGTGGAGCACGGACCCACGGAGGACGTCCTTTCGGCGCCACTGCATCCGTACACGAGACTGCTGCTCTCGGCTGTGCCGGATCCAGCCAAGAAGCTGCGCGGCGAAACGATCGTACTGCGAAGTGGTCGCGCCGCCGCGGCCGTGGATCCGCCTGACGGCTGCCGCTTTGTCACACGCTGTCCACTTGCCATCGAAGCCTGCTCACACATCACGCCGATGCTCGTCGAAGAGCGGCCACGACACGCTGCTCGCTGTCATGTGACTGCCCCTGCCCCGAACTTCACGGAGAGGAAAAACGATGCCCGCTGATAGCCCGTTTCCACACGACTTCATCTGGGGAGCCGCCACCGCGTCGTACCAGATCGAGGGCGCTGCGCACGAGGACGGACGCGGGGAGAGCGTCTGGGATCGCTTCAGCGCGACGCCTGGAAAGGTTCGAAACGGCGACTCGGGAGAAATCGCCTGCGGGTTCTATCACCGGCACCGCGACGACATTGCCCTCATGAAGGAGCTCGGACTCGATGCCTTTCGTTTCTCGATCGCGTGGCCGCGCATCGTGCCGACGGGACGTGGTGCTGTGAACGAAGCCGGTCTGGACTTCTACGACCGCCTTGTCGACGAGCTGCTCGCCCAGGATCTCGAGCCGTTCGCGACGCTTTTCCATTGGGACACTCCGCAAGCTCTCGAGGATGCAGGTGGGTGGCCGGTGCGCGCCACCGCAGAAGCGTTTCGGGAGTATGCGGCGGTCGTCGTGCGGCGCCTCGGCGACCGCGTTCGCTTCTGGACGATGCACAACGAACCTTGGGTCCACGCCTGGATCGGCCACGCGTGGGGCGAGCATGCGCCGGGCCGGACGAGTGAGGCCGATGCGGTCGCTGCCGCCCACCATCTGCTTCTGTCGCACGGTTGGGCAGCCGAAGAGATCAGGCGTGAGGTACCCGACGCACAGGTCGGCATCACCCTCAATCTGTCGCACGCCTACGCAGCTTCCGATTCTCCGGAGGACGAGGCTGCCGCCTGGCGCGTCGACGGCGAAGCTAATCGTTGGTTGCTCGATTCGATCTTCCGCGGTTCGTACCCCGCTGACCTACTGGACCGAAACGAACTTGTCGCGCCTCTGGTCGAAGAAGGCGACCTACAGACCATCGCCGCCCCGATCGATTTCCTCGGGGTGAACTACTACTTCCGATTCGTCGTCAGCGGCGGCACGAATGGACCGCAGATGGAGCGCATTGCGAACGCACAAGAAACGGATATGGGCTGGGAGGTGTACCCGGACGGCTTGTACCAGCTCTTGATGCGCGTCGCGCGCGACTATGCGCCACCGGCGATCTACGTGACCGAAAACGGCGCCGCTTTCGGCGATGTTCGGGTTCATGACGGCCGAGTCCACGACCCCGAGCGAACGGCTTACATCGCATCGCACATCGAGGCTGTCTCGCGCGCCGTCGCCGACGGCGCTCCCGTGAGGGGATACTTTGTCTGGAGTCTTCTCGACAACTTCGAGTGGGCGCACGGGTACTCGAAGAGGTTCGGGATCGTCTACATCGACTATCCGACGCTCGAGCGCGTGCCGAAGGACAGCTTCTACTGGTATCGCGACTACATCGCGAGCGCACGCCGGGCGCCGCGTCCGTCTTCGGTCGCTTAAATTTTCGCCGGGGTGATTCTGACGCGGTTTACGACCCCGAAGACGTCGAAGCTAAGTGAGGCGCGGGTGGCGGCCACCGCGGCACCAGGTGCCACTGGGGTCGCTGAGGCGCGCGCTTGGCCTTTGGTTTCCCAAGGTTCTGCTTCGCTTGCTTGGGCTTGGGCTGTTTGCGCTTGGGCTTGGGCCGCTTGGGAGCCGGTTTTGCCTGCAAGGCTGTCGGCGGCTTGGCTGTTGCCGTCGCTGTTGGTTCCGGTGACGAGAACGCGGAGCTGTTTGCCGGCGCTGCCCGGCGGGTGGCGTATACGTGGTTGCGGCTGCGCCGGGGATGTCGGTCCAGGTGACGCCGCCATCGCTCGTCATTTGCCACTGGTAGGTGGTTGTCGTCCACCGATCCGTGTCGCTCGGTCTGATTCGCAGAAATGTAACTGCCACTTGTGACAGGTGGCGGAGTAGTAGTCCACGTCGAGCGCGCGCAGGTCGAGTGGCACGGCATCCGCTTCTGCTTGTAGCCGAGGCGGCAGCGTTCCTCGCGATGGTCGTTGTGCTCAAGATCCTCGGGATCGAGCTGTCACACGAGTAGCCTCGAGTGCCGTGGCGAGTGCCTCGAGATCCGACTCGTCGTTGTAGCCCTGGAACGACGCGCGGATGATGCGTCCCACGGCGCTGTCGAACACCGGGATCTCGATGCGGTGCTCGTCATAGAGGAGCTCCTGAAGGTCCTCCGGCGCATCCGCTGTCAACCGCATCGAGACCATCTGCAGCCCCGTCCCGAGCGCGTCCAATCCGAGCAGGTCAGGTGTGCGCGCGGCGAGTGCACGACAGCGCTCGCGCTCGCCGTCCCAATCGTGCTCGCGCTGCCACTCGATCGCCGCGGGAACAGTGAGAAATGCGGCTGGGTCGCGCGTTCCCTGTCGCTCGTGGCGGGAGAGAAACGTCGCGTCGTCCTTGTAACCCCAGCCGATCACGAGCGGATGCACGGTCGGCTGCAGCTCGCGGCGCACGTACAGGAAGCCCGCCCCTTTCGGTGCGGATAGCCACTTGTGACAGGTGGCGGAGTAGTAGTCCACGTCGAGCGCGCGCAGGTCGAGTGGGATGTGAGCCGGTGCGTGCGCGCCGTCGACGATCATGGTGATCCCGCGCTCGCTCGCGCGCGTACATAACTCCTCGACTGGCAATCGAACTGCCGTCTCAGAGGTGACGTGACTGATGAAGAGCGCGCGCGTGCGGTCCGTGACACCCGTCCAGATCTCTTCGACGACCTGCTCTTCGGCGAGGAGCGGGATCGTCACCGGCACGCCGACGTAGCGCGCGCCGGTGTGGCGACAGACGTGATCCCA
>Ga0222623_10000789_pt1 | contig 10445 bp, 11 predicted proteins | sample PLMtaG_FD_177336 | JGI IMG/M metagenome (GOLD analysis project Ga0222623, IMG submission 177336) | Groundwater sediment microbial communities from an aquifer in East River, Colorado, USA - PLM2_30_coex | ecosystem: Environmental > Terrestrial > Soil > Riparian zone | place: USA: East River...
GAGAGGCTTGGGGAGGGTCAGCGGGTCAGCTGGCGTCTTCCTCGCTCGACCGACTGCGCCGGGAGGACTGGTGAGCCGCCGCTTCATCACGACAGCGCAAGTGTTGCGGCTGCTTGGCAGCGGCGAGTCGAGTCCGCTCGACGGCAACATCGAGCTCCTGCGGTCCGTCTTCCGCATCAGCGCCGAAGCGTGTGAGCGGCTGGAGGAGACGGACCGACAGCTCTCGCAGGCACTCCTGCGGATCGCCGACCTGGAGGCGCTTCTCGCACGGGTCGTCGAGGTACTGGAGACGGCCCCGTTACCGGTCGATGGTGGTTCCTGGGCGGTTCTCGAGCTAGCCCAGGAAATCCAGCGCACCCTCGAAGGTGCTGACCCTGGCTGAACGGGCAGTACCGGCCAGTGTGGACCAGCAGCCACCCGAACTTCTGAGCTGACGGCTCGGGCAGCTGCAGGAGCAAACTTGGCGTCGACGGTCGGAGCGCCTGGGAGAGTGGACTCGTCGTGATTCGGTGTTTGCCCAGTCTAATGGTGCTGGATCCCGGTGAGATGCAGGGAGGAGGCCGCGGGATGACCTGGCAGCATCCGATGCCAACCGACGAGCACCTCCTGACCCCACGGCTGGAGCTCGTGCCGGTCATCGCCGACGACGGCGAGGAGCTGACAGAGGTGTTCGGCGACGAGCGGGTGTACGGGTTCCTTGCCAGCCGCCCCACCACAGCCAAGGAGCTGCGCGACCAGTTCGGTCGGCTTGCGGCGGAACGCCGGGCCGACAAGAAGGGGACCGCACAGCGCAACTGGACGCTGCGCCGCCGCAGTGACGGCCGGGCGGTGGGCATGCTGCAGGCGGCCTTCTCCGACCAGGGCCGTGCCGCCGAGATTGCCTGGGCGGTGGGCGTGCCTTGGCAGGGGCACGGCCTGGCCTCCGAAGCTGCGCGGGCAGTGGTCGGCTGGCTCGAGCGGCGCGGGGTGGTCACCATCACCGCCCATATCCACCCCGACCACCATGCCTCCGCGAAGGTGGCGGCCCGGGCGGGCCTGCGGCCAACCGGCCAGTACCGCTGGCACGAGGGCATTCGTGAACAGTTGTGGTGTCGGCGGGTGGAGGGACCGCCATCTGCGACGGCTGTGTCATGACCGGCGCCATTGCTCTGTACCGTTAGGCTGCTGAGCAGGTTGGTCAGCGGAATGAACGGCCCGGCCGTGCCGAGCTCTCTGAGGGTGGGTCCGGTGGGGGTGGGGGATCTCGGCGAGCAACACCAGGGCGTCACAGTCGCCTTCCGGCGCGGTCCGTTCGTCGCCGGTGAGGTAGATGCGTTCAGCGCGGCCGCAGGTTGTGGTGGCTGCCGGATTGGTTCCTGCGCCGGGCCGGCCTGTCGGTGTCGTGACCGTCGCCGGTCCTGGCCATCCTGCCGACATGGCGCGCCCACCTCGCTATGACGGCCTGGCCGACTGGTACGACCAGGAGATCGGCGGCCTGGAGGTCACCACCACCGCAGTGACCGCGCTTGGCCGGCTGGTCGGCGACGGCCCGGGCACCTGCCTGGATCTTGGCTGCGGCACCGGCATCGCGATCCCCGCCCTGCTGGAGCGCGGCTGGCGGGTGGTCGGGGTCGACCTGGCAGGTGACCAGCTCCGCCTCGCCCGACAGCGTGTCGGGGCCTCCGGCGCCGGGCTGGTCAACGCCGACGCCGCCGTCCTGCCCTTTGCCGACGCAGCATTCGATGCGGTCGTCTCCCTGCTGACCCACACCGACTTCGACAACCCCGAGGCCGCCTTCGCCGAAGCCGCCAGGGTGCTTCGCCGTGGCGGACGACTGGTCTATGTCGGCACCCACCCGTGCTTTGTGACGCCGTTCGTGGAGCGGCGACCCACGGGCGCCGCCCACCTGCTGCACCCGGGCTACCGGGAGCGCGGCTGGCATCGTGCGGGTCCAGGGTTCGGACGGGGGATCCGCCCGCGGGTCGGTGTGCACCATCTGCCCCTGGCTGATCTGATCGGTGCCGCGCTGCGAGCCGGGCTCACGCTCACGCGACTGGAGGAACCAGGCGACGACGACTACCCGTACCTCATTGCTCTCGAGCTGCAACGCTGATCCACAGGAAGCTTGTCCCCAACGCTGCTCACGCTGGCGTACAGGACCGAACCCTTCAGAGGCCACCGACGCCCAAGGAGGTTGTATTGATTAGCGGGTCTGTGCGTGGACGGCGTCGGCTCCCGGTCAGCGGCTGGGGATGGCGAGGTTGGCCAGGATCGGGACCGGTGCCCGCAGCACGCGGGCGACCTGCTCGATGGGGTCGCGGTCCTGTTGGCTGGCGGTGCGTAGCACGCTGGCAAGGACTTGCCAGGTGTCGGCCCCGGTCCAGGTGCGGTTGCCACCCCAGGCCTTGCGGCTGACGACAGCCGGGCGGATGGCCTGCTCGGCGCGCCAGTTGGTGGCCTCCACACCGGTGATGCGCAGGAAGGTGAACAGGTGCTCGCGTTCCCGGCCCAGGTGGTCCAGCAGTCGGCGGTTGGGCGGATAACGGGTCGCCCCGGCGATGAGCTTGCTGAGCCAGGAGGCCAGCGCCACCGCCCTGGGACCAAGCTGGGTCCCGGCCGCGCCCAGCGCGTCGGAGGTCTGCCCCGGGTGGCGGGGCTGGACCCTGCGGCCGCACACCCGGCAGCGGCCGACCTGGACCTGGTAGCAGGTCACCAGCGGGCGGGCAGCCGGCAGGTCCTCGACGTGCTGGGTCGCCACCCGCTCCAGCACCAGTTCGCCGCCGCAGCCAGGGCAGCCTGCCGGCAACTCGACCTCGACGACCTGGTCGACATGCTCGGGCGGCTGCCGGTAGGCGCGGGTGCCGTAGGCCGCGCCGGGCCTGCGGCCGGGGCGCTTTGGGTTGGGCGTGGGATCACCCTTGGAGAATGGGGCGGCCTGGCGTTTGGCCGCTCGCCGTAGCGCGTCCACCTCGGCCCGCAGCCGCTCGTTGGCCGCTTGGAGCCGCTCACGCCCGCCCCGCACCGCTCGTTCTCGGTCTGCAGCTGCTCGCGTTCGGACTCCAGCCGCTGCCGCTCGTCGCGTAACGCGGCGTTCTGGTCCTCAAGCCAAGCCAGGCGCCAGCGCCACCCGTCCGAGCCAGCCGGATCCCGACCGGTCCGCGCACCTGTGGTCACCGTCGACATGAGGCCCGAAGGCTACAACCGCCGCATCGGCGTCAAGAACCCGGCGTCTCACCCTGGGCGCGTACCCGACCCAGCACCTCGCCGAGCGGCGGGTCGTCTTCCAGGTCCTTGAAGGTGGCCAGACGGCGGTACAGCTCGGCGGCGGCGCCGGCGAAGCCGTCGGGCATGCCGGCCTCGGCAAAGCACGCCGCGATCTGGTCCATCTCGCCCGCGAACCGCCACGCCTTGCGCGCGGTGCCGGCCGCGGCCTGCGAGCGCGCGGCTAGGCCTGGCTGGCTGCGCGCCCACTCCGCCACCAGCGCCTCCTCCACCCCATGCGCGGCGGCGGCGGCGCGGATCGCCAGCAGCAGCGCGCTGGTCCCCTTGGTCCAGGCGGCATAGCACATCTTCAGTGCCGAGGCGGCGGCGACGTCACCAGCCAGCGCGACCGCCTCCAGGTCGGTGGGCGCAAACAGCGCCGCGACCTCCGTGGCGGCGGGGCCGGACAGATACAGCCGGGTGGCGCCGCCCGGCCGGACCGGCCCGCCGATCAGGTCGCCATCCACGAACCTCCCGCCCGCCTGCTCCACGACCGCGCCGAGCGCCCGCGCAGTGGTAGGCGCGACCGCGTTGGCGTCCACGTAGAGGCCCGCAAACCCCAGCGCGGCGACTCTGCTGGCAACCTCGATGGCGGCGTGCGGCGGGCACACGCTCAGCACCAGGTCGCTCCGGGCGACCAGCGCGGGCAGCGTGCCCGCGTCGGTCAGGTCCGCCGCCTGCGCGCGGCGGCGGGTGGCGGGCCCACGACCGGCCGAGACCCACAGCACCTGGACCCCGGCCCGGCGCAGGGCAGCGCCGATCGAGGCGCCCATGTCACCAGGGTGCAGCAGACCAACAACGCGCATGAACCGAGGATACTGACACCAGCCCAGGACCTACTGGAGCACCTGGCACGCCTCACGACCGAACTCCGGCAGCTCAACCCGCTAACCAATTACGGAGGTTTTATGCCGACCGCCGATGGCGGGCCGGTGCGGGAGCGGCTGGCCGGCTACGCCGCCGGCCTGCACGCCAAGGGCGCCATCCGCTCCCAGGCGGTCCAGCAGGCGTTTGCCAGCGTCCGCCGCGACCGCTGCCTCACCAGCTTCCACACCCCCGACGGCACGGTGGAGGTGCCCCAGGCGCCCCGTCCAGCTCCAGCTCCCAGCCGGCGCTGGTCGCCCAGATGCTGGAGGCCCTGGAACTGGCGCCGGGGATGCGGGTGCTGGAGGTGGGTGCCGGCACCGGCTACAACGCCGCCCTGCTGGCCGCCATCACCGCCGCCCCGGTGGTCACCATCGACACCAACCAGCGCGTGGTTGAAGAGGCCCGGGCCGCGCTGGGCCGCCTCGGCCTGGACGGCCAGGTCACCGTGGTCCACGGCGATGGCTACCAGGGCTGGTCGGCCGCTGCGCCGTATGATCGGATCGTCGTGACCTGCGGATGTGCCGGGCTGTCGCCGCGGTGGCTGGCCCAGTTGGCCCCCGACGGGCTGGCGCTGGTCCCGGTGGCCCACGGTAGCGTGCACCCGATCGTGGCCGCCTGGCGTGAAGGACCGGCGGCACGGGGCCGGATGGCCTTGTGGGCCGACTTCATGGAGGCCGCCGGCCCGCTCGGCCAACCGCAGCCGGCCGTGCTCCATACCATCCCCGCTGATCTGGAGTTCACGAGCTACCGGCAGGTCGGGCCGGTGCTGGACTGGGAGGACTATGCCGCCCTGTGGTGCGTTCTCGCCGCCCGCGACCACCGGATCACGAGGGCTGCCACGGTGGTGGAGGGCATCGACCCGATGCAGGGCATGTGCGTCCTGTATGACCCCGACCGCGGCGTCGCCTGGGTCCAGATGGACGGCAGCGTCCATGTCGCCGGTGCGCCGGTGCTACTAGAAGTGACCACCCGCTTGCTGTGGGAGTGGGAGACGCTCGGCCGGCCGCCCATCCAGGGCTGGCGCTGCACCTTCGCCATGGCCGGCCCGGCCACGGCGCCGATCCTCACCCCGAGAGATTGGTCGCTTGTGGGCGAGGCCGATTGAGCCGTGTTCTTGAGCGGGACTGACTCCAAAGGATGCAGCCGACAGAGCATGTAATCCGGCAGTCGCCGACTGAGCGTTGGAGTTGCGGCGTTCCGGGCCAGCGCCTGAGTCGAAGGAACACCAAGAACAATTTGAGTCCGGCACCGCACCCAGCGAGCATCAGCGTCAAAGGAACGGAGCGACCGGTGCCGATGCTGAGCGAAGCGCAGGTGGAGCGCTTCGTCGAGGACGGGTTCGTGCACCTGCCCGGGGCGTTTCCCCGGCCGGTGGCCGACCAGTGCCGGGCCATCCTCTGGCGCAAGACCGGCTGTGACCCCGAGGACCCGGCCACCTGGACCCGGCCGGTGGTCCGCATCGGCGACTGCGCCGAGGCGCCGTTCCGTCAGGCGGCCAACACCCCCGCCCTGCACCAGGCCTTTGACCAGCTGGTCGGGGTGGGCCGGTGGTTCCCCCGGCCGAGCCTGGGCGGCTTCCCGATCCGGTTCCCGCACCCCGATGACCCCGGCGATACCGGCTGGCACGTCGAGGGCAGCTACCTGCCGGACGGGGAGGAAGACTACTGGGTCAACCTCTGGTCGCAGGACCGCGCCTTGCTGATGCTGTTTCTGTTCTCCGACGTCGGCCAGGCCGACGCCCCGACCCGGATCAAGGTCGGCTCCCACCTGGACGTGCCGCCGTTCCTGCTCCCGGCCGGAGGAAACGGGATGCCCGGGGGCAGGCTCGCCCAGGTCATGGACCGGGCCGGCCGGCTGGACGCCCCCGACCGGCCGCTGGCCCTGGCCACCGGGGCGGCCGGCGATGTCTACCTGTGCCACCCGTTCTTGGTGCACGCCGCCCAGCCGCACCACGGTGGCGTCCCACGGTTCATGGCCCAGCCGCCGCTGTACCCTACCGGGCCGCTGGACCTTGACCGCCCCGACGGCGCCTCCAGCCCGGTCGAGCGTGCCGTCCGCCGCGGGCTCAGCCTGGAAGGCTAGAACCCCTGAGGATGCCACCAGTTCCGCGAACTCAATGCCGAGAACGTCGAAAAGCTCCTCGCGGCAGCGTCAGCAATCCCAGATTCCCGGGCTTCCGCCGGTAGTGTCGCGCGCCGTCATCGCATGTCCTGCGACGACGAAGTGATGACCCCGCCTACGGCCTACCTGCGACGGTTGGCCGGCTACGATGTGAGCAATGCGCCGCACCTGTGGGAGCGCCGATGGCGCACGAGCGACCTGAGTCCTTACCGCTCGGCAGGCTTGTGGTGGAACAGCGTCACCACCTGAGCTTGTCGCAGACTGATGTGGTTCGACGCATTCACAACGCCGCCAAGGCCGAGGGCCGACAATCCGGCGCCACCAAGCAGTGGATCAGCGAGATTGAGCGGACAGGGCGGATCGCGCACCCGGACGCGCTGCGTTGGCTTGCCGCTGCAATTGAGGTTCCGGTTGAGCGGGTTGTTGCTGCCGCCGATGAGCAGCGTCGGGTCCGTCGTCAGGACGTTCCTGGTGGTCGGCAGCCGACGCGGGAACAAGCGTTGGGGAGCATGGCACGACTGCTGTATACGCCCGCGGACGGCCAGTCTCTGCCAGGCCTGACCGCGGGCGTGTTCGTGCCCGTCAGGAATGGCGTGAGCGATGGGGTGAGCGTCGACGCGGAGGCCATGAGCGCCTTTCGCGCTGCGGATCGCCAGGTCGGCGGCGGCCACCTGTATGGGACCGTCGTCCAGTACCTCCGGACCGAGGTGGCGCCACGGCTGTTCGGTAGCGCCGTCGACGACGGCGGGCTGCTGACGTTCTGCGCCGCTGCCGCACTCACCGACATGGCCGGCTGGATGGCGCATGATGCGGACCGCAACCTGCTCGCCCGGCAGCACTTTCAGCGTGCCTTGGCGCTGGCCAGCATCGGCGAGGACTGCCAGCTGCGTGCGCACATCCTGGCTGGCATGAGCCATCTGGCTCACCATCTCGGCTGCCCGGATGAGGCCATGCGGCTGGCTGACGCCGGTACGGGCAAGCTGCGGGAAGGGCCAGCCAACCCGGAGTTGGCCGCGCGTCTGCTGGCGCTGGAGGCGCGTGGGCATGCCGCTCGCGGTGAGCCAGCCGCTTCCGCTCGCCTGCTCATGCAGGCCGAGCAGGCCTTGGATGTAGCCCAGCCCACTGAAGGTTCGACCTGGATCAGCCGGTTCGATGAGGCGTCGCTGGCAAGCGAGGTAGCCCGATGCATGCGCCACCTCGGCCAGCTCACACAGGCCCGTCGGCAGGCGGAACGAATTGTCGCGCTGCGATCCGGTGACCGGCCTCGCAGCCGGGCCTTTGCACAGCTCATCCTGGCGCAGGTGCTGATCGAGGAGCGCAACCTTGACGAGGCGAGCGCGGTCGGCCGCGACATCCTCGATGGCACCCGGGCGCTCGGCTCATTCCTGGTGGTTCGACAACTCCAGCGCCTCCGGGACCTCCTTGCAGCCGATCGATCAGCGCCAGCGGTAGCCGAGTTCCTGGGGTACCTTGATGAGGAACTTCGCCGGCGCATGGTGCTGTACCGCTCGTTCAGCGCCGACCATCCCTAGAAGGCCGAGAGCGAAAGGACGGTCTCGCGGCATGGCGAGCTTCCAAGGCGACGCCGCTGCCTGGGAGGCCTACCTTGCCGAAGGCAACGCCAAGCAGGCCCGCAAGCGGGTCGCCGCCGACGTCCTCGTCCGCGATGCCTCGCAGCGCCTTCTTCTGGTGGACCCCAGTTACAAGCCGGACTGGGATCTTCCAGGAGGGATGGCCGAGGCGAATGAGCCCCCGCTGGAGGCCGCCCGCCGCGAGGTCCGTGAAGAGCTCGGCTTGGAGCTGGCGGTCGGCAGGCTGCTGTGCGTCGATTGGGTCTCGCCGCACGGACCGTGGGACGACACACTGATGTTCCTGTTCGACGGCGGGACGCTCACAGCGGCGGAGAGCGCCGGTGTGCGGCTGCTCGATAAGGAACTCGTGGCTTACGAGTTCTGCACCGAGGAACAGGCCGCGCGCCTTCTCCGCCCACACGTCTGGCGTCGGGCACGGGCGGCCCTACAGGCGCTTCAAACCGGTCAAGTCTGTTACCTGCAAGATGGGCAGCCGGTCGGAGCGACAGCCGAGCAGAGCTCTCAGTAGGGCCATCGGTGTTGTGTGCAGCTCGAGGACCACTGGATCGCCACACGTCCGGAAGACGCGGACCCCGCTAGTCGCGCTGGCCTTCAAGGCCGGTTTCCGCCTGCCCCGGTGCCACGGACGGTGGCCGTCCCTCCGCGTTCTGCGGCATGGCTGATGGACCGACCGGGGTGCTGCCGCAGGGCATGATGGACGTCGTGGGTACGGCGGTCAGGCCTGGTCGCCCAGGGGAAGGGTGGGCGCCGCTGTGGGCGGCCGCCCTCGGCCCCGCCGACCGAGCCGCCCTGGACCCGGGGATCCCCAATGACCTGGATCGCCACCCGGACGTCCTGGTGGTTGGCGGCGGGGTCATGGGCCTGGCCACGGCCCTGTTCTGCCGGGAGGCCGGGCTCGGACGGGTGCTGGTCATTGAGGCCGACCGCCTGGCCTCGGCCGCCTCGGGCGGCGCTGGCGGGGTGCTGGCGCCCGACCTGCATCAGCTGACCGATCCGCCGGCCTTCGTCGACCTGGCCCGCTCCAGCCTGGCCCTGTACCGCCAGCTCGCCCAGGAGTGGGACGAAGGCACGCTGCTCTGGGAGGCGCCTGGGCTGCTGCTGTTACCGGACGGGCCGCCACCAGGGCTTCACCCATGGCCCCAGGGCGAGCTGCTGGATGCCGACGAAGTGGCCGAGCTGGTCCCTGACCTGGTGTCGATGCCGGCGGCCCTGCTCGCCCGGGACCAGGCCCGGGTGCACCCCCTGCGCCTGGCTGCCGCCCTGGCCCGCCGGGCCGGCAGCGTGGCCACCGGCGTGGCCATGGTCGACCTGCAGGTGGCCGGCGACCGCATCGTGCGGGTGCACACCAGCGCCGGTGACCTGCATCCAGGGGTGGTGGTGTTCGCCACCGGCCTGGCCCCGGAGCTCTGGGTGCCGGTGCCGCAACGCCTGGTCAAGGGTCACTTGGTGGTGACCGAGCCGGTCGGGTTCCACCTGCGGTGCGGGGTCCATGCTCCGGGCCTTGGCATCGGGTCGCTCCAGGACGGGAGCCTGCTGGCCGGCGGGACCCGTGAGGAGGGCGACCACTCGCCCCGGGTCCGCGGCGAGGTGGTCCAGCGCATCATGGGTCGGCTGGGTGAGCTGCTCCCGGCCGCCCGAGCGGCCCGCGTGCGCTACCGCTGGTGCTGCTTCCGGCCGGCCACAGCCGACGGCCAGCCGGTCATCGACCGCGTGCCCGGCCTGGGCAACGCCTGGGTGAGCGCCGGTCACGACGGCACCGGCCTGCTGCTGGCCCCGGCCACCGGGCAGGCCCTGGCCGCCTGGATCGCCACCGGACAGCCACCCCCGCCGGTTCGCAGCTTCCAAGTCAGCCGGTTCGGCCGGTCAGCGTAGGACCGGAGGACCTGCACCGCCGGGTTCGCCTTGCCCGCCGACCCGAGCAATGATGACCCCTATGCCCGATGCGCCCGTGCGGCTGCGCCCGATCGACGAAGCCGACCTCGACGCCCTCGGTCGGTTCGACACCGACCCATCCTCCAGGGGGCCCTGCCTAACCTCCGGCTTCCGCAGCCCGCACGCCCGCCGGCGCCGCTGGGAGGAGGACGGCTGGCTCGGCGCCGACTCCGGCCAGCTGGCCGTTAGCCTACCCGACGGCACCCTGGCCGGGATCGTGGCATGGCGCAGCATCCCGACCGGCGGGCCGGAGATCGGCTGCCTAGAGATCGGCGCCCTGCTGTTCCCCGAGCACCGCGGCCGCGGCCTCGGGACCGCGGCCCAACGACTGCTCGTCGACTACCTGTTCGCCACCACACTGGCCAACCGGCTCCAGGCGATCACCAATGTGGAGAACATCGCCGAGCAGAGAGCCCTGGAGCGCATCGGATTCCGCCGTGAGGGCATCATGCGCGGCCTGGCCTTCGACGGTGGGCGCTGGCACGACGGCGTGCTGTATGCCCGGCTGCGAAGTGACCCGGCATGACCCGTCTGGCAGTAGCAGGATCAACGCAGATGGTCCTGCCAGTCGGTTCGGTCGATCGCGTACCAAGCAACTGTCGTCCCCGCCATCGGCAGCTCGCCCTGGAAGCGCAGCCCGCACTTCTCCATCACCCGCCGCGACGCCGCGTTAGTGGCCATGGTGACGCTGAT
>Ga0222623_10000791_pt1 | contig 10431 bp, 11 predicted proteins | sample PLMtaG_FD_177336 | JGI IMG/M metagenome (GOLD analysis project Ga0222623, IMG submission 177336) | Groundwater sediment microbial communities from an aquifer in East River, Colorado, USA - PLM2_30_coex | ecosystem: Environmental > Terrestrial > Soil > Riparian zone | place: USA: East River...
GACCCGATCGCTTGTCTTTTACGCGCACTATGACGGGCAACCCACGGATCCAAAACAATGGACCGGCACTGAGCCATGGCGACCTGTTTGGCGGACGGCGGCTTTGGAATCCGGCGGACAAATAATGGCCATGCCCGCTGACGGAGCAATCAATCCAGAGTGGCGGCTGTACGCGCGCTCTGCTTCCGACGATAAAGCCGGAGTCATGGCGATCCTCTCCGCGTTTGACGCGTTGCGCGCCGCGGGCGTCACTCCTGCGCTCAACATCAAGTTTGTGTTTGAAGGTGAGGAAGAAGCGGGTTCGCCGCACCTCGGTGAAATCATCGATCAGCACAAGGATTTGCTGGCGGCTGAAGCTTGGATTATTTGCGACGGCCCGGTGCATCAGTCGGGACGCAAGCAAGTGGTGTTCGGCGTGCGCGGCGATGTGAATGTCGACGTGACGGTGTACGGGGCGAAGCGACCGCTGCATAGCGGACACTACGGCAACTGGGCGCCCAATCCCGCGATGTTGCTGGCGCGTCTGTTGGCCTCCATGAAGGACGACGCGGGCCGCGTTACCATCGCCGGTTGGTATGACGGCGTGGAATCTTTGGGTGAAGCCGAACAACGCGCGATTGCCGAAGCCCCTGCCTATGATGACGAGCTGCGCGCACAGCTTGGTCTGGGGCGCACCGAAGGAAACGGAAAGAGTTTGCTGGAGTTGATCAATCAGCCGTCGCTGAATATTAACGGGATCGGCAGCGGTGACGTGGGCGCCTTAGCCCGCAATGTGATTCCGACTACGGCCAGCGCGGTGCTGGATCTGCGTCTGGTAAAAGGAAACGATTATCGCCGGCAGGTGCAACGCCTGATCGAACATATTCGCGGGCAGGGCTTTCAGGTGATCGATCACGATCCGACCGACGCTGAAAGAAAACAATATCCCTTGATTGCCAAAGTCACCGCGCGCGCTGGAGGTTACAATGCAGAGCGCACGCGCATGGATCTTCCCATCTCGGTGGCGGTGATCGCCGCGGTCCAATCCACCTCGACACAACCAATCGTAAAGCTGCCCACGGCCGGCGGCAGCTTGCCGCTCTCGATTATCAGCGAGCGTCTCAAAACAGTGACCATCACCGTGCCGATTGTTAACTATGACAACAATCAACACGCTGAGAACGAGAATCTTCGTTTACAGAATCTTTGGGACGGGATCGAGACCCTGGCTGCGGTGATGTCGATGAAGCCGAATCCTTAGAAACCGGCCACAGATTTACACGGATCACACCGATCAGAATTAGGCTTGTAACTGCTCACTTTGACGAGGACTGACAGCTTTGCAATCAAATTCACTTAAATCAAATCGCTCCTTCCTTCATCTGCGAAAATCTGTGTTCATCTGTGGCTTGATCTGCCTGGCTTCGGTCTTAGGCACTACTTCTATTGCTCAGCGCGGCGGCAAAGCTGAACCGAATCGAATTGAATTCAAGCGCGGCGCCGTCAGCACGACCATCAGTGGAACGGTGCGCGGCTCCGAACAGGCAGAGTATGTGCTCTCGGCGAAACAGGGCCAGCGGTTAATCATTAAGCTGACTTCTGTTCCCACAAAATCCTCAGTCTTTGATCTTCATGGTCCAGATGAAGTCGATCTGGGTTTGGAATACGACGCCAATTACGATTACTCAGCCAGGCTGCCCGTGACGGGCGACTATCTGATCTTTGTCTCGAGACCAACTCAGGCGAAAGGGACTTCCAGGTACAAACTAACCGTGACCGTGAGATAGCCAGGCCAGAACCCCTTTCACGCGACAGCGCAAAGACGGAGCTCCAGCTTCAAATCATGGAAAACCCTTACAATCCTGGAGAGGCAGCTAAGCACTATGATGTTGCGCGCCAACTACCAACTGCGACTACCGCCTTGTGGCTCGGCGCTCTCAAATCGGCGATCGGTGATCACGAGATCGCGCGCATCCTGGATCTGGGTTGCGGCACCGGCCGTTTCAGCACGCCTTTGCGTCAGGCTTTTTCATGCCGCGTGATCGGAGTCGAACCATCTGCCGCGATGCTGAAGGTCGCGCGGGTTAAGGAAGACATCGTGTGGCTGCAAGGACAGGCCGAGAACCTTCCTTTTTCAGACGGTGCCTTAGATCTGGTTTTCATGTCACAGGTTTTTCATCATTTGGTCGACTCGCGGACTGCCCTCAGGGAGATACGACGCGTTCTGAAGCCCGGAGGCTTTTTGGCCATTCGAAATGGAATGCGCGAAGAAAATGAAAAACTTAAATGGCTGGAGTTTTTTCCGGAAGCAAAAACCATCGAAGATCGGCGCACTCCATCTCGATCTGAATTAACCAGCCTGGTAACCGGCCAGGGATTCCAACGAACTTCACAGCAAACGCTGTATCAGCTCTTCGCTGATTCCAGCGAAGAGTATTTCAAGAAGATCACCAGCCGGGGCTTATCGTCGCTCATTTCAATCGACGATAAGTGCTTTAAGGATGGCGTGGAACGGATGGCAGATTGGTTAAAGGACCAGCCGCCCGGCGTCCCGATTTACGAGCCGGTGGATTTATTCGTTTTCCGGAAGGGTGATTAGTCCTAATGCGCAAAATAATCGTATACATCGCTACCAGTGCCGACGGATTCATCGCGCGCAAGGATGGCGCGGTAGATTGGCTGGATCGCCCGCGCGTTAAGGGCGATTACGGCATGGGCGCTTTCTATAAATCGATCGATACGATCCTATGGGGACGAAAGACCGCAAGCCTAACCAGCGAGATGGGAGGCGAATTCGGTGGGTTCGACAAGAAGATCAAAAATTACGTCTTCACGCACCACCCGCCGAAAAATCCAGTTGCCGGGGTCGAGTTTGTGAATGAACCGATCAAGAAATTCGGGAAGCGGGTTAGAGCTCAGAAAGGAAAAGACATCTGCATGATGGGCGGCGGCGGGATCATCGCCTCGTTCCTGGACGCCGGCGAGATCGACGAGTTCATCATTCACGTTATTCCGACCCTTATCGGCGAAGGCATTCCGCTGGTCGCGCCGCGCCATCGCACGGTGCCGCTGAAACTACTTTCAAGTAAGAAGTTTTCTGATGGAGTCGTGCGGCTGCACTACTCGGTAGTGAACGAGAAGCCGAAGAAAAAGAAAGCACGAAATAGACAGGATTAACTGGATTAACAAGATTGGAAGCGTCTCCCTTCTCCTGTTAATCGTGTAAATCCTGTCAAATCCTTCAGGCTTCCGCAGGCTTTAATTTCTTGACGGGCTTTTTCTTGATCGCCTTCTCATCGGGCGGAGGTGGTTCTTCCTTTGTCAGCCGGTTAATGATCAGCTGCTGCACAAAGCCGACAATATTTCCGACCAACCAATAGAGCAAAAGTCCGGCCGGCGCGCTCCATAAGATATAGAGCATAAAGAGCGGCATGCCGATAGCCATCATTTTGCGCTGCAGCGGATCGGCCGAAGGCGCGGGCGTCAGCAACTGCAGGACAATCATCGACCCGGTGAACATGATTGGCAGAATGCGAAGGAAGTGGAGAAAGTAAGGTTCAGGTCCCGACAAGTCAGGGATCCAGAGGAAAGATGCCTGGCGAAAGTCGATCGAAATGGTAATTGCGGTATAGAGCGCAAACAGAAAAGGCATCTGAATCAGCAGCGGCAGGCAACCGCCCAGCGGATTTGCTTCCTTCATCAGACGCAGCTGCTCCATCTGCAATTCTTTCATGCGTGGATCGCTCTGCTTCATCCCCTTCAACTTTTCCTGCAGCTCTTTCATCCGCGGCGCGTACTTTTGCGCCTTCTTCATCTTGCGTGACGATTGCCACTTGAGCGGAAAGAAAAGCGAATAGATCAAGATCGTGAAGACCATGATGGCGACGCCATAGCTGTTGGTCAGGCGCTGCAGCTTTTCGATCGCGAACAGGATCGGCACCGCCAGAAACCGTCGCATGCCGCCGAGGAATCCATAGTTAATCACCTCGCCCAGATCAATCTGGTTGCCGGCCGCCTCTTTGATTTGCCCGCTGGCTGCGTCAAGCAGCCGGTGGTCTTTAGGACCCACGTAGACTTCGGTCTTGGCGCCGTCCGCGGCGACCGGCACCAGGCCGGTAATCAGAAATCTCTCTTCTGGTTTGTTGTCTACCTTGTGTTCGTACCGAACCGTTCGATATTCAAGACCGGCAGCACCTTTTGCCGGCACCGCAATCATGCCGAAGTAAGTGTCACCGACGCCGGCCCATTGCACCGGACCATCGAGTTGTTCGTGGTCAGGCGGTTTAGAAACCCTGGCTTTCATACCCAGCCATTCAAACAGACTGTTGATTACCCCAGTGTTGCGATGATCTGAGTGCACCTCGATGGGGTTGATGCGCATCACTTCGTTGTTGACGACGGCGATGCCCTCAGGCGTGTAAAGGTAAAAGGTGTATTGCGGAATGCCCTGATCGCCGATGTTGGGACCAATTGCGAGTTTTGACGGCACCGGCTGGCCGTTCCGGGTCACCCTGACTTCGACTTCTGCGATGTAACGGTCGGCGTAGAACGTGATTCGCTTTGACGCGTCGAGCCCGGTGGCCTCGTCGCGAATTACAAACTCAAGTTGTTGCGAGCCACTGGGTACATTAATGGTGGCATCGCCCGTCTCGCTGCCGCCCGCCGTCACCTTAAAGTTCCGGGTGCTCAAAACAGCATCGGTTGCCGCGTCGCCGGTGACTACCTGGAACGGATGAAACAGCTGTTCGGGCGCCACCCCTTCCGGAGGCGTGGGAATTAATTCCAACTTTTTGTGATTGTCCTTGGTTGACGAGGCTGAATAGAGCTCTCGCCAGCTACCATCACTTCGCTGGACCCGATTAACAATCCAGCTGGTGGCTACTGCGCCGCGCGAATCGAAAATGACTTCATACAGCGGCGTAACCACCTGGAGCTTTCGCTGCGGAACGTTCTCCGGTGTCGGCGCTGCCGGCGCCGGTGATGCAGTCGCTTTCGCGGGAGCCGGCGTGGCGGTGGCCGTGGCTGTCGGTTGCGCCGTCGCCTGAGATGTCGGCTGTGGCGAAGCTTGCGCTATGGCCTGACTGTTGGCGTTGGCATTGGCATCGGGCTGAGGCGGTTTGACCGGAGGAAAAAGATAATTCCAAAGGATCAGCACGGCGGCCGAAGCCACCAAAGCCAGGATGAATCGTTGTTGCTGTTTCATTTAGAGATTTGCTAACTGCTCCCTCTCCCTCTTGGGAGAGGGTTGGGGAGAGGGCCTATTGCGCTGCTTAGCTTCGCCCCTCATCCCCGGCCCTTCCCCCAAGGGGAGAAGGGAGAAAACAACCCTGAAGTTCAGATTGTCAATGGTCTCCTCCATAACTATTTCACCGGATCGTAGCCACCCGGATGAAACGGATGGCAACGCAATATTCGCCGCACTCCCATCCAGCTGCCACGCAGCGCGCCATGGCGCTCAATCGCTTCGCGAGCATATTCGGAACAGGTCGGAACAAATCGGCAAGACGGTGGCAGCCACGGCGAGATTACTGCTTGGTAGAACTTCAAGAGCGAAATAAAAATAAAGCGCATGGCTAAGACTTTGGAGTGCGGTGGCAATCCCGGCTCATCGGGAGACCCGCTTCAATTAACAAAATCGTCTTGTCCACTCGCCAAAATCGACAACCAAAGCGCCGTCGTTCCCGACGCGTCGGGACTCTGCCGGCGCACTCCAAAAACCTAAGCGCGACGCTCGGCCTGGGCGACCTGATCAATAATCCTACGAAATTCGCGAAACCGAGGTTCTTCGTTTGAGGCGAGCAACGATCGCTTGGCGTTCAAGACCCAGTCGTAATGTTGCTGCAATTCCCCCATCTCCGAAGCACTGCGTCGAAACAGCTCGCGTAGTAAACGTCTGGCCCGATTGCGATCGACCGATTTCCCGACCGCTTTGGTCGACGCGGTCACTCCCAGGCGATGTTCAGTCAGATCGTTCTTTCGCAAAAAAGCGGCCAGCAAACGGCCGTCATAACGTTGCCCTTCGGCATAAACTATTTGAAATTCAGCCCGCGCGTGCAAACGGCGCCGCTTCGGCAGCGCCAGGCTCCCTTTCACCGGCGCCTGGTTAATGTCACGGACCAACGGTTTAGTAATGCGCCGGGCTTAGCCGCTTGCGGCCTTTGGCGCGGCGGCGCTTGAGCACCAGGCGGCCGTTTTTCGTCGCCATCCGCGCGCGGAATCCGTGCGTCTTGGCGCGGCGCCGATTGTTGGGTTGAAAGGTTCGCTTTGGCATAGAGAATAATTCCCCCGTTCAAGGAAAAGACCTAGCCTAAACGCGGGCCACGAGTGATGTCAAGGAAGGCGGTAACGCTGCTTGACGCGCTCTAAAATCGCATGTTAGCCTCAAAGGCTTTCGACACACATGCAGTTGGGTCACTGAGACTGGGCACGCTCAGTTCAGTCTTTCGGCGAAATCGGATCTCAGGTCTGAGACCGAAAGGTTTGACGATAGGTCTGAGATTCGCGGTCTGAAGAGCTCTAAATCCCAGCTTACATAACTTGCGATGACGTTGCCGCTCGGCTTTGCCGAAAACTCAATTCAACTTGTGCCTGACGGCACGTTGTTGCTGCACATTTTGATCATTCTGGTGATGGTCTATGTGCTTAACGCCACCCTCTTCAAACCCATCAATAGGATTTTGACGGCGCGGGAAAAACGCACCCGGGGACGGCTCAGCGAAGCCCAGGAGATTCTCCGCGGAGTCAACGAAAAGCTCGCCGACTATGAACGACGCCTGCGGCAGGCGCGCGGCGAAGCTTATGCATTCGCAGAAAATGAGCGCGCCGGAGCAATTCAGGAACGTCAGGTGAAGGTAAACGAAATGCGACAGCAGCTCGCCGACTCAATCGCCAAAGAGAAGGAAGAGATCCAGCGCCAGGCTGAAGAAGCACGAGGAATACTCGAAGCTGAGTCGCGCCGGATTGCGAGTGAAATTGGATCACGCGTGCTCAGCCGCCCGATCAGCGGGGCGGATTTGAACTAAAGCGATGTTTCTTTCTTTTGCCCTCAGCCCTGTTCTCTTTGCGCTCTCCGAAGGTGGAGACGTGCACTGGTGGGACTATCCCGGCTTCGAGCTGTGGAAGTTCATCAATCTGGGAATTTTCCTGGCGGTGATGATCCTTATCCTGAGGAGAAGAATGGGTGAAGCGTTTCGCACGCGGCGCGAAGGTATTCGTACTGAGCTGGCGCGCGCCCAGCAGGAACGTGATGCCGCGGTGGCCAAACTAAAAGAGGTCGAGGAACGACTGGCCCGGCTGGACAGCGAAGTCAGCGTCATCAAGGAGCAGTCAAAACGCGAAGCCGCTGAAGAGAACCAGCGCATTGCTCGGGACGCGGAAACCGAGGTCGCCAAACTGAGTGAGCAGGCGCAGCGGGAGATCGAGCGCGCCGGCAAAACTGCGCGACACGAATTGCGCCGTTACACAGCCGAGCAAAGCGTGCGGATGGCCGAAGAGATGATTCGCCGCGAAATAAAGCCGGAGGACGACGCGCGGCTGATTACCCGAAACATTGAGGATCTCGGAGGTGCCGCGCGATGAGTGTCCAGACCGTAGCGCGCCGTTATGCCTCAGCGCTGGCGGATGTGGTGCTCGAGCGCGGCGAAGCACGGGAAGTGCAGGAAGAGCTGACCGCCTGGGAGCGTCTGTTTCAGTCGAGCGAAAACCTGCGGGAAGTTTTTGGCAATCCTACGATCTCGCTGGATCAAAAGCGCGCCGTCCTCAATAAGCTGATCGAACGGGCACAGCCGCGGCCCACGACTATCAATTTCTTAAAGGTGCTGCTGCAGAACCAGCGGCTCACCGATCTGGCGGAAATCAATCGCAAGTTCGCTGAGGTGCTTGACGTGCGGGCCGGGACGATGGCCGCGACCGTGACTACGGCCCGGTCAGTGCCGCAAGACGCGCAGAAGCGATTGCAAGAGACGCTTTCCACCTTGACCGGAAGCAAAGTGCGAGTGAACTTTGCCACCGACGAGGAATTAATCGGCGGCCTGGTGACGCGTATCGGATCGACCGTTTACGACGGCTCAGTGCGGAACCACCTGCAGCAGATAAAAGAGAAGATGGCGGGGTGAACATTGCCGATTTCCAATTGCCAATTTCCGATTGGTCATCATTCGTCGGAGGCGGTTCAAATCGGCAATTGGCAATCGAAAATCGGAAATGAATTATGGAACCAATCAAAGCAAACGAAATCAACGAAATTATTCGGCAGCAGATCCAGAACTTCGAGACCGGCGTGACCGTGTCCGAAGTCGGCACCGTGATCAAGGTCGGCGATGGCATTGCCGAAATCCATGGCCTGGAGAAAGTCATGGCCGGCGAGCTGCTCGAGTTTCCGCATGAAGTTCGCGGCCTGGCCTTGAACCTTGAAGAAGACAAAGTCGGCGCGGTGCTCTTTGGCGATTTTCAAAAGATCAAGGAAGGCGATCTGGTAAAGCGAACCGGCCGCATCATGCAGGTGCCGGTGGGCCAGGCATTGATCGGTCGGGTCATGGATGCCCTCGGTAATCCCATCGACGATCGCGGACCGATCCTGACTGATGAATATAACGCGGTCGAGCGAATCGCCCCCGGCGTAGTCGATCGACAGCCGGTGAAAGAGTCCCTGCCGACCGGATTGAAAGCCATCGACTCGATGGTGCCGATTGGGCGTGGCCAGCGCGAGCTGATCATTGGTGATCGTCAGACCGGGAAGACGGCGGTGGCCGTCGACACGATCATCAATCAGCGCGGTAAAGATGTCATTTGCATCTATGTGGCGATTGGCCAGAAGGCCTCAACAGTGGCGCAAGTCGTAAAGACGCTGCAGGATTTTGGCGCTATGGATTACACGATTGTGGTGAAGGCCACCGCCTCTGATCCTGCGGCCATGCAGTTTCTTGCTCCGTATTCCGGTGCGGCGATGGGTGAGTATTTCCGCGATCGCGGCCAGCACGCGCTGACCATCTATGACGATCTTTCCAAGCAGGCCGCGGCCTATCGTGAAATCTCTCTGCTGTTGCGACGACCGCCGGGCCGGGAAGCTTACCCCGGCGACGTTTTCTATCTGCACTCGCGCTTGCTTGAGCGGGCTGCCAAGCTCTCAGACTTGAAGGGCGGGGGCTCGCTAACCAGTCTGCCGATAATTGAAACCCAGGCCGGCGACATCTCGGCTTATATTCCGACCAACGTGATTTCGATCACCGACGGACAGATCTTTCTGGAAGGCGATCTGTTCAATGCCGGTATTCGCCCGGCCATCAACGTCGGCAATTCGGTATCGCGGGTAGGCGGTGCGGCGCAGGTCAAAGCAATGAAGCAGGTGGCCGGAAGTTTGCGGCTCGATCTCGCGCAGTATCGCGAACTGGCGGCCTTTGCGCAGTTTGGATCGGACCTCGACAAAGCCACGCAGGCCCAGCTGGCGCGTGGTCAGCGGCTCACCGAAATCTTGAAGCAGCCGCAGTATCAGCCGATGGACGTCGAAAAGCAGGTGTTGATTATCTGGTCGGCAACGAATGGGTTCACCGACGACGTTCCGGTTGAGGACATTCGCAAATTCGAAACCGAGTTGCTTCGCTTTATCGAGAATTCGCACCCGGCCGTCTTGCAGAAGCTGCGCGAGAAGAAAGCAATCACCGACGAGATTCAGAAGGATCTGGAACAATCGCTCAAAGATTTCAAAGACAACTGGGCCGAAAACGCGCGCGCCGCAGCGGCGCCTTAGTGGCACAGACTTTAGTCTGTGATTGGACCGCGAAGCATTAATATCGAAACACAGACTGAAGTCTGTGCCACGTTCGAATGGCAAACCTCTTAGACATTCGCCGGCGGATCAAGTCGGTTAAGAACACGCAGCAGATCACCAAAGCCATGAAGATGGTGTCGGCGGCAAAGTTGAAGCGCGCTCAAAATCGCGTCATCAACGCGCGCCCGTTTGCCGACAAGATGACCGAAGTGCTCGGCGAGTTGGCGGCGCAAACCACCGAAGATTTCCATCATCCTTTGCTTGACGCGCGCGGTGATGAACGCTATCTGCTCCTGCTGGTCACTGCCGATAAAGGATTGTGCGGCGCCTTCAATACCAACCTATTGAAAGCGGCGCAGGTGTTCCTGAAGCAAAATGCCAACAAGAAAGTTGAGTTGCTGGCAGTCGGTCGCAAGGGGCGTGATTTCTTTCGCCGGCGCCAGAATATAGTGGGCGAATACGTTGGCTTAACCGGGAAAGGCCGGGTCGAGTTTTCCGAAGCGCTCGAGGTGGCTTCCGACGTGATCAAGCGGTTCACCGAGGACGAAGGAATCGATAAGGTTTTCCTGATTTTTGCCGAGTTCAAGTCGGTGCTGAATCAGCGAATAGTCGTCGAACAGTTGCTGCCGATTTCGCGAACTGCGGAAGCCGATACTGCAGACGCCAAACCTTCGGAAGAAACTAAA
>Ga0222623_10000799_pt1 | contig 10391 bp, 10 predicted proteins | sample PLMtaG_FD_177336 | JGI IMG/M metagenome (GOLD analysis project Ga0222623, IMG submission 177336) | Groundwater sediment microbial communities from an aquifer in East River, Colorado, USA - PLM2_30_coex | ecosystem: Environmental > Terrestrial > Soil > Riparian zone | place: USA: East River...
CCGGCATCATCTACGTAGCAAGCATGGCCCTACTGGTGCTGGTCCGAACACCGCTCGGCACGAACATCCGTGGGTCTCAGCGATGGTTCCAGCTTCTCGGGTTCCAGTTGGCGCCATCCGAGCTGGCCAAGCTGGCGCTGGTCGCAATGCTTGCGGCGTTTCTGTCCCAGCTTCGATCGAGCGACCTCTCGCTGCCGGACCTCTACCGAGCGACCGCGATCGCCGCCGTACCAGGGTTCCTTGTCTTCCTACAGCCCGACCTGGGGACGTCGATCGTGCTCATGGCCATCCTGGTGGGGGTCCTGGTCGTGGCAGGGGCCAGGGCCCGGCACCTGGGGGTCCTCGCGCTCACGGCCATCGTGTTGATCTTCGGGGCGCTCCAGCTCGGCCTGGTGAAGGACTATCAGATCGCCCGGCTCACCGCGTTCTTCGACCCCCAGAATGACCCGCAGCGATCCGACTACAACCGGACCCAGGCGGAGATCGCGATCGGTTCCGGCGGCCTCCTCGGCCGTGGGTACCTGAAGGGCACGCAGACGAACCTGGACTTCGTTCCCGAGCAGCACACCGACTTCATCTTCACCGTGATCGGGGAGGAGTTCGGGTTCATAGGGGCCATCTTCGTGCTGATGTTGTTCGCCCTCCTCATCTGGCGGGCGGTCAGGATCGCGCTGTTAGCCAAAGACCCCTTCGGGACGTATCTCGCGGCTGGCATCGCATCGATGCTGGCCATCCAGGTGTTCGTGAACGTGGGGATGACCCTGGGGATCATGCCGATCACGGGGATCCCCCTCCCGTTCGTGTCCTACGGCGGGAGCTCGTTCCTCACGAATTGCGCGGCCGTGGGATTGCTCTTGAACATCCACATGCGGCGCCTGACGTAGCCGCCGAGCGAGACCCGTTCCTTCGCGTCATTCCTCAATGTCGATGGTCCACAGGAACGTGGATCCCTCTGGCCCCGAGGATTCGAGGACCACGTCGCCGCCCATCGACCGAGCCGCGCCGCGGGCGAGTGACAGGCCGAAGCCAAGACCCTGATGGACCCGCACGTTCAGATCCTCGACCTGCTCGAGGAAGCCGAAGATCCGTTCGCGATCGTCGGCATCGATCCCGGGTCCGGCATCCACGACCCGGACCTCCAGCTCGGCCCGGCCCCGGGCCACCTGGACGGTCACCGCCGCGTCCGGTGGCGAGAACTCCAGCCCGTTCGTCACGAGCTCGCCGAGGATCCTCCGCCCGAGGACCGGGCTGAGGGTTGCCGTGAACGGACCGCCATCGGCAATCACCCGAACCCGGGGGTACGGCGAGGCCACTTCCTCCGCCAGGGCAGCCACGTCCACCTTCTCCGCCATCCCCGCGTCGATCGTGAGCTCGAACCGTTCGACCAGCCGGGCGAGGGCCTCCGAGCGCTCGACGATCCGGTCCGCGAGTTCCTGACGTTGGGCGAACGTGTCATCGGCCTTGGCCAGGGTCTGGGCCATTCCCAGGATGACGGTGACCGGCGTGCGGAGCTCGTGGGAGAGCCGCGCCACCAGCTCGTGCCGTCGTGCGGCCCGCTCCACCAGTGCAGCGTGGGCCTGCTCGAGCTCACGGGTCCGGCGGCGCTCCCGTTCCAGGGCCTCCGTGAGTTCCTCAATGACCGAGGGGGTGACTTCGGGCGAGAGGACACCGCCCCCCTGAGCGGCGTGTAAGACGGCGTTCAGGATATCGTCGCCGTCGGAGTCCTTCAGCACGTACCCGGAGGCGCCGGCGACGAGCATCTCGCGAACGATGTGCTGGTCCTCGTGACCGGACAGCGCGACGATCCCGATGCCCGGGTGGAGCTGCTTCAGACGGCGGGTGGTCTGGATCCCGTCCATGTCCGGCATGCGCACGTCCATCAGGACGACGTCGGGATCGACCGTCGGGACGAGCTCCAGGGCCTCCGGCCCGGATCGCGCCTCGCCCACCACGTCCAGGTCACCGGCGTCGAGCAGCGCGAGCAGCGACTCCCGGAATCCGGCGTTGTCGTCCACCACGACGACCCGCACCCGGCGGCTGGGGATGGGCGTCGTCTGAGCGGAGGCGCCACCGCCGTGGTCGTGCGGGCCCATGAGGGAAGTCTCGGTCACCGAGGGTCGCGAAGTATATCGGACGCCTCCCCCTTCCTGGTCGGATTCGAGCCGACAGAGCGCTAGCCACATCGGCCTAGCCCGCTGAGCAGGCGATCTACCGGGAGCCGGCCGGTGGGTTGCTATCCTGTATCCAGGTTTCCCTCGCCGGACCGAAGCCGTGGGCTTCGGGGGCCGGGCGAGGCAGAGGTGGCGCGGGCCAGGCCCCGCCGGCTCCGGGCGATCGCCCGAAGGGCCGCGGCCGGGGCGGGCGGTGCCGGAACAGGGCGTACAGGTTGCAGGACGAGCGGCGCTTCGCTGCGCCGAATGGCTCACAGCCATCCGAGCACGGTCGCGCTCCACGAACCACCCGAGCGATCACCCTCGAGCGAGGGCGGGCTCGTGCACGTTCTCAGCCGCCGCTCGTCCACGCCCTCCGGCACTCCCGCGCACTACAACGAGTGGGAAGGAGTCGGAACTGATGACGGAGCACACAGAGTCGCTCCAGGCACCGGCCGTGACATCGGGGTCGGGAGACGAGGTCGCTGGGGCACCCCGCCCACGCCGGCGGCGCCGCAGCAACCGTGGGCGGGGACGGGCCGGCGTGAGCGGCCTCGCCGGCGAAACGACCTCGTCCGAGACAGCCGGCGAGGGCGCAGAGGGGGGGACCGCCCCCGAGCCGGTCCAGGGCGCAGAGGGGGCGACGGTCCCACAGCCGATCGACGGCGCCCCATCGGGCGCCCCATCGATGGATGGTGAGGCGGGTGCGGCGGCGGTCCGTCGGCGGCGACACCGGGGCGGTCGAGGTCGACGCCGATCCGGTACCGCGGTCCCGGCAACGGAGACCCAACCAGAGACGCCGCCGGACGAAAACGCGGCCTCCACCAGAGAGCCCGAAGGGATCGAGGAGTCAGGTGCCGCGCGAACGGGCGAGAGTCCGTCGGCGAAGCGTCGCCGGCGTCGCCGCCGCCGGAAGACTGCACTCCCCGGCGCCACCGAAAACGCCGCAGGGGCCGAAGGAACCGACGTCGCCGAGCCGGCCGACACGAGCTCGGCGGGTGCCGACGAGGACGAGCCCGCCCCTCAGGCGGCACGGCGACGAACCCGACGTGCGGGTTCGGCTCGGTCGAAGGCGGGCGGGACGGCCCGGCCGAAGGCGGACGCAAAGGCCGACGCAAAGGCCGACGCGGCCGTTCCGGCCGAGGCCGCTCCGGAGCCGTCCAGGCCCCCGGGGCGCCGAACGCGACGCAAGGCGGTCGAGCCGACCGACACCGTGGTGGCCGGCCCCACTCGCCTTCGTCGAGGGCGACAGGCCGTCGGGAGAAGGCGCCGGGAGTCCACCATCGCCGCGCCGAGGGTTACCGACAAGCTGATGGTGATCACCGAACATGGCGAGCGCGACCAGATCGCCATCCTGGAAGGCCGTGATCTCGTCCAGCACTACGTCACGCGAGCGGGCGCGAGGTCGATGGTCGGCAACGTGTACCTGGGCAGGGTCCAGAACGTCCTCCCGGGGATGGAGGCGGCCTTCATCGACGTGGGCAAGGGCAGGAACGCCGTGCTGTACGCCGGCGAAGTGAACTACTCGCCGGAGGATCTCGAGGGCGCGGCCCCTCGGATCGAACACGTTCTGAAAAGCGGCAACTCCGTCCTGGTGCAGGTTACGAAGGATCCCATCGGTGGCAAGGGGGCGCGGCTCACCGCGCAGATCAGCATGCCGGGGCGGTACCTCGTGCTGGTGCCGAACTCCGACATCACGGGCATCAGCCGCCGTCTCCCGGACGAGGAGCGCAAGCGGCTCAAGCAGATCCTCCGCACGGTCCGGCCCGAGGGTCACGGCGTCATCATCCGGACCGCCGCGGAGGATGCGGACGAGAAGGCCCTGGCGGCCGACCTGGCCCGTCTCCTCGAGGAATGGAAGACCATCGAGAAGAAGGCGAAGCGGGCCAAGGCGCCGGCGATGCTGTACGAGGAGCCGGAGCTCACGGTCCGCGCCGTCCGGGACCTGTTCACCGACGAGGAGTTCCGCGAGCTCGTCACCGATTCTCCGCGCGTGTACGAGCTCGTCACCCAGTACCTCGCCGGGATCGCCCCCGACCTCCTGCCGAAAGTCCGGCTGCACCAGGACAAGCTGCCGGTCTTCGAGGAGTTCCACGTCGTCGAGCAGATCCACAAGGGCCTTGACCGCAAGGTGTGGCTGCCCTCGGGGGGTTACATCGTCATCGACCGGACCGAGGCGATGACCGTCATCGATGTGAACACGGGCAAGTCGGTGGGCAAGACCAACCTCGAGGAGACCGTGGTGAACACCAACGTCGAGGCGGCCCGGGAGGTGGCTCGGCAGCTTCGCCTCCGGGACATCGGCGGGATGATCATTATCGACTTCATCGACATGCTCCTCGAGCAGAACAAGCAGAAGGTCGTGGACGCACTGCGCGAGGAAATGGCCAAGGACAAGACCCGGTCCCAGATCTTCGACATCAGCCCTCTCGGGTTGCTCGAGGTGACTCGCAAGCGCGTTTCTGGTGGACTCTTGGAATCGTTCTCCGAGACCTGCCCGACGTGCGAGGGGCGGGGCGTGATCGTGACCTACGAAGCCTGAGGAGGAGCGGATGTACGCCGTCATCAAGACGGGTGGCAAGCAGCACCGGGTGAAGCCCGGCGACGTCATCGAGGTGGAATACATGCACGGTCTTGGCGACACCGTGACGTTCCATCCCCTGCTCGTGGTGGACGACGAGGGCAAGACGCACTTCGGCAAGCAGGCCGAGGGGGCCGTGGTCACGGCCAGGCCGGTCGGCGAGCAGAAGGGGGACAAGGTCCGGGTGATGAAGTACAAGAACAAGACGGGCTACTCCCGGCGCCAGGGCCACCGTCAGCTGATGACCCTCCTCGAGATCTCCGACGTCAGCGTGGCCGGGGAGAAGAAGCCGGCGGCGAGGAAGCCTGCCGCCAAGTCCACGGCGAAGGCCCAGGCAGCCACGTCCCCGGCCGCCAGGTCCACTGCGAAGTCCCCGGCCAAGGCCGCCGCCAAGAAGGGCGCCCCGAAAGAGGGCACAGAGGCGGGAGACGAGCAGGCGGAAGAGGCCGGGGAGTAGCGGGTCCTCTGGTACGCTCGGTCGCGCGATGGCACACAAAAAGGGCGGCGGCTCCACCAAGAACGGGCGCGACTCCGAGTCCAAGCGGCTCGGCGTGAAAGCCTTCGGCGGTCAGGAGGTGAACGCCGGCTCCATCATCGTGCGCCAGCGGGGAACGAGGATCCACCCCGGGCCCGGTGTGGGGAAAGGCGGCGACGACTCGCTCTTCGCCCTCGTCCCGGGGGTCGTCCGGTACCGCTCGTCCCGGGGCCGACGAGTAGCCTCGGTCGAGCCCAAGTAGCGACACTCAGCGCCGATCACCCGCCGCATGGCGGATCTCCTGTTCCCAGTCCTCGATGTCGACCTTGAGCTGTCGATTCCACGTGCCGAGGTAGCCGATGTTCTGTCGTCTGGCCCGTCGTCTTGAGCTCTTGCGGAAGCCCAGGGGCGCCGGTCGCTCGGCACCTTCCCCACGTAACTCCTCGAGCGGCGGCGGCTGCGCGAAGTAGAAGGCCGTCCGGACGGCTCGGCCGACCGCATCGTGGGTGACAACGAGCACCGGCGAGCCGCGGAGCCGCCGAGCCTTTCGAACCTGGGCGAGCGGGATGCGCACGTCCTCCGAGCCATCTGATGGCACGAAGGCGATGACGTCCGGCTGCAAGCTCAGGGTTCCTCTCCGCTCCTGGCCTGCCAGGCCCGGTGAGAGCTCGACCATCCAAACGGTGACGGCCTCGGGCATCGCGCCCCATCTTCGTCGTATAAGCGGCTTTCGACCACAATCTCCCCATGACCTTCGTTGACGAGGTGACGGTCTTGGTTCGCGCGGGCCGGGGAGGGCACGGGTCGGCTGCGATGCTGCGGGAGCCGTTCAAGCCGCGAGGTGGACCCGAAGGAGGCGGCGGCGGCCGAGGGGGGGACGTCGTGTTCGAGGCTTCCTCGGGCGTCCGCGACCTCTCGGCTCTGGCCGACCGGCCGCACCTGCATGCCGAGGACGGCAAGCCGGGCGGTGCGAACCGACGCACCGGGGCGAGCGGCGCCGACCTCGTGATCCGGGTCCCGGTGGGGACGATGGTGTTCGACGAGGTCGGACTCATGGCCGACCTCGTCGGCGACGGGGCGAGGGCGGTACTGGCACGGGGAGGACGGGGCGGCCGGGGCAACGCCTCGCTCGCGTCCCGACGCAACCGCGTGCCCCGCACGGCGGAGGCGGGGGAGCCCGGTGAGGAGCTCCGGATGTCCGTGGAACTTCGGGTCGTCGCCGATGTCGGCCTCGTCGGCCTGCCGAACGCGGGGAAGTCCACCCTACTCGGCAGGCTCACGGCGGCCAGGCCGAAGGTCGCTCCGTATCCGTTCACGACGCTCCACCCCAACCTCGGTGTGGCCGAGAAGGAGCGGCGCTTCGTCGTGGCCGACGTCCCCGGCCTGGTGGAAGGGGCCCACGAGGGCAAGGGCCTCGGGCACCGGTTCCTCCGTCATCTCCACCGGACGCGTGCGCTCGTGATCGTCGTGGACCTGTCGCGTCATGACCCGGCCGCCGATCTCCAGACGGTGCGGGCGGAGCTCGCGGCCCACGATCCTGAGCTCGCGACTCGGCCCTGGATCGTCGTTGGGACCAAGGCCGACCTGGTGGACGAGCCCCAAGCGGCCGCGATGGCGCTCGCCCAGGACTCGATCGCCGTCTCCGGACTGACGGGGGAGGGGATCGACCGGCTCGCCGACCGGGTGGCGGAGCTGGTCGAGGTGGCCTTCCGGGACCAGGACGAGGAACGGGAGCCGTTCGTCGTGCTCCGTCCTGCTCGCCCTCCGTTCGTGGTGCGCAGGGAGGGTGCCGGCTACCGCGTGGTCGGGCGGGCCGTGGAACGATGGGTCGCCGAGACCGACTTCGAGGACCCCCGCGAGGTGGTGCAGCTCCAGAAACGACTGGCCAAGGAGGGGGTGGAGAGACAGCTCGCCGCCCTGGGAGCCCGGCGAGGTGACGAGGTCCTGATCGGGGAGCGGGCCTTCGAGTTCCTCCCGGAGAAAGAAGGCTGATCATGGTTCCACGAGAAGACCTCTTTCGATCCGAGGATCGAGGTTGGAACGAGCTCCACTCGCAGTTGGAAACCGTGTCGCGTCAGCAGATGCTGGAGCCAGGGCTCACGCCCGAAGGATGGTCGGTCAAGGATCTGGTCTGGCATCTGGGCGCCTGGTGGGCTAAAGCAGGGGTGATGCTGGAGCGGATCCGCGTTGGGACCTACGAGGGAGCAGGCCAGGGCTCGAGCGTCGATGAGCTGAACGCGCGGTTCCTTGAGGAGGGCCGCCGATTGGACCTGGCCACGGTGACGGCTGAGCTGTACGCGGCGAGGAACCATGCGCTGATCGAGTTCGCCGCGCTCCCAGAGGTGACCCCCGAAGCCGAGGAGTGGTTCCGGGAGTCGGGCCCCGAGCATTACGACGAGCACCGGGACGACCTGCGGGCATGGGTCGACAAGCTCACGTCCGCTGGCTGAAATACGAAGGAAGGCCAGGTGCCGGCCGTAGGATTGCCGGCGTGGGACGACGCCTGGGCGTCATGGGCGGCACGTTCGACCCGATCCATCACGGACACCTCCTGACCGCAGAGGAGGCCGCCGTTCAGTTCGGGCTGGACGAGGTCGTGTTCGTGCCGACTGGACAGCCGTGGATGAAAGAGGAGCGGGACGTGTCCTCGCCCGAGCACCGCTACCTCATGACGGTGATCGCGACCGCCAGCAACCCTCGGTTTTTCGTCTCGCGGCTGGAGGTGGATCGGGAGGGTCCCACCTACACGGTCGACACCCTTCGCGAGCTGAAGGAGCAGCGCGGCGGCGACGTGGATCTGTTCTTCGTGACGGGCGCCGACGCCGTGCTGGAGATCTTCCAGTGGAAGGACCCCGACGAGATCCTCGAGCTCGCGCATTTCATCGCGGCCACCCGGCCCGGCTACGACCTGGCTCGGTTCGAGGCGGAGCAGCCCAGCCGCCACCAGAACGTGAGCGTCATGAACATCCCCGCCCTGGCCATCTCCTCCACGGACATCCGCGAGCGCGTTCGGGAGGGGCGACCCATCCGTTATCTCGTGCCCGAGGGCGTGGAGAATTACATCGAGAAGGCGGGGTTGTACCGATGAAACGGGCGCACCACCGCAAGGTCCGGGTGTTCGTCCGGCCGGGCCGTCACGCCCGGCTCCGGGCCATGGCGGCGGGATGGCTGGCGCCGGTTGCGGCTGCGGTCCTGGTGGTCGGAGGGGTGGTGGTATGGGGCACCGTGTCGACTCGCGACCAGTCCGGGGCGCCCGCATCGGGAAGTTCGTTCGCCCCCTCGAAGCTCCTGCTGCTCGAGCTCCGGTCGAGGGACCCGGTCGTGATCGCGGTCGTCGGGTCTTCGGGGACCCCGCCGCCGGCCGCGCTCGCCATCCCCCCGAACGTGGTGATGACGATCCCAGGCCAGGGTGACGGCACGGTCAAGGAGGTCGCTCCCCTCAACGGATCCGAAGCCGCCGTGGCCATCTCCAACCTCATCGGCGCGTGGATCCCGCACTATGTCGTGACGGATCCGAACCATCTTGGGGCGGTCGTGGACCGGATGGGAGGGATCCAGCTGTTCGGGTCGGTGGCGAGTGGGGAAGAGGTGGTCGCCGGCCTGACGGAGCCCGGGCCGGCCCGAGCCCTGACGTGGCGGGAGACGCTCATCGGGTTGTTCGAGGCCGGTCCTCGATGGGTACCCGACGACTTCCTCGGATCCGACGATGCGGCCGCGGGGGCCCGGCTCCTCACGGCGGCGAAGGGCGCCGCTTTGCAGGCCCTCCCAACCGCCGACGTGACGCCCGGGTACCTCCGGCCGGACTACGAGGCGGTGGCAGCCCTCATGGAGGAGTGGTTCGGCCTGGCCAGACAGCCGCCGGTCCGGGTGCTGGTGCTGAACGGAACCGGCAGCCCCGGCGTGGGGGAGTTGGTGGCCGAGCGCCTCATCCCGGAGGGCTACCGGGTGGTGATCTCGGAGAATGCGTCGAGCTTCGACCATCGGGAGACGCTCGTCGTGGCGGGCTCCGAGGAGTCCCGTCAGGCGGCCGAGCGGATCCGACGGCTCCTGGGGGTGGGAGCGTTGTCGGTGTCCGCGGTACCCTCGGGGCTGGGAGAGGTCACGATCCTGGTAGGAGAGGACTACACGAACGGATGACGGTGGAAGAAGGCAGTGCCCGGTAACGCCGCCGGGATCCCGGGGAGCAAGGAGGTGGCGGTGGCGGCGGCGCGAGCCGCGGCCGCCAAGCAGGGCGCGGATATCGCAATCCTGGACGTCCACGAGCTCATCGTCATCACCGATTTCTTCGTGATCGCGAGTGGATCCAGCGACCGGCAGGTCAGGACCATCGTCGACGAGGTGGAGAAGGCGGTCCGGGAACGAGGGGTGCGCCCGGTCCGCCGTGAGGGCGAGACCGAGAACCGGTGGGTTCTCCTGGATTACGTCGACGTGGTGGTTCACGTGTTCGCCGACGAGGAGCGGGAGTACTACGACCTGGAGCGGTTGTGGCGCGACGCTCCTCGGGTCAGGTGGCAGGACTCGGACGCGGTCTCATCGGGCTGAGTAGACTATCGGTCTGCCTGGGCCCATAGCTCAGCTGGTAGAGCACATGGCTGGCAGCCATGAGGTCAGGGGTTCGAATCCCCTTGGGTCCACGAGCAAATCCGCAGGTTAGAGGGCGGTATGACGTCTGGGGAGACACTCCAGAGGTGTAGCACGCGCACATCGTGCACATCACCTCCCCAGTCAGGATCGAGAGAGCGCGAGCGGGTTTTCGCGGCAGTCCGGCGTCCCCCCACCAGTTGTTGGATGGCGTCCGCCCCGTGCCAGTATCGGTACATGGCCAACAACCTCCTCCGCGTTGAGCTGAAAGACTCGAGGGCCGAGCTCGGCGAGGTCCTTACCTGGGACATCCTTTGTCGGCGGTGTCGCGGAAATAGACGTAAACATCCCCTTGGGGTGGGTAGACCCAGGTGCAGAGGTCTCGCAGCCCCTCGGCATCTCCGGACCTTCGAGGTAGTTCCTAGGGTCGCCGGCCACCGAGTAGACCTGGTCGCGACAGTCCACCAGGCTCCGCCCGGCCATGCGGAGCGGGCAGCTCGGGTCCGATCGAACCGCGCGATGGACTCGCTCGAATACACGATCCAGACGTCGTCACGAAGATGCGTTGGGCCGAGCTGGAACATCCACCTCGCCAACGTTCTCG
>Ga0222623_10000801_pt1 | contig 10381 bp, 13 predicted proteins | sample PLMtaG_FD_177336 | JGI IMG/M metagenome (GOLD analysis project Ga0222623, IMG submission 177336) | Groundwater sediment microbial communities from an aquifer in East River, Colorado, USA - PLM2_30_coex | ecosystem: Environmental > Terrestrial > Soil > Riparian zone | place: USA: East River...
GACGAGGAGCGCCTGCCGGCCGGCGACGACCTTATCGCCGACATCGAGCGGTTCCTCCGCGATCGCGGCGACCCAGGGCCGGACCGGAGCTAGCCGTCCGGGGCACTAGCCGTTGAGTTCGTCCGCCAGCAGGTCCGCGATCTCCCGGGCATTCGTCGTCCCGTAGTTCGCGTAGCAGTTGTTGAACATGAGGTGGACCTCCTTCGCCTCCTTCGCCACCTCGCGAATGCGCGGGACCCACTCCGAGAGCTCGTCGCGCGAATAGAGGTATCGGAATCGCTCGGCGGGGGTGATGCCCTTCATCTCCCAGGTCTCGGCGTTCCGGCCGTGGAATCGCACGAGGGCCAGCTCCGACGAGGTCACGAGGACCTCCGGCGGGACGGAGCTCTTGAAACCCTGCGGCTCGTCGACCATGACGAACGGGATGTTGCGCTCGGCAAGGAAGCGGGTCGTTCGCTCGGCGTTCTTCTCGTTGAGCCATGAGCCGTTGCGAAACTCGACAGCACACGTCCAGCCGTCGAGTCGCTCGACCGCGTCCTCGATCTGGGCCCGGTTTTCCGACGACGGGAAGACCCATTTCGGGTACTGGAGCAGGATGGAGCCGAGCTGGCCGCGATCTGCGAGCGGGGCCAGGCCGTCGCGGAACATCGACCAGACCGCGTCGTTGAGCTCCGCCGGCAGGTCTTTCGCGTAGATCCGCGTCTTCGCCTTCAGCTCGTCCGGAAGCTCGTCCTTGATCGCCTTCGGCAGTCGCTTCGTCTCCGTCCCCTGGCCGGTCATGAGCGCGTGCGCCTTGATGTCGAACGTGAAGTCCGGCGGCGTCCGATCGACCCACAGCTGAGCTGTACGCTCGGCTGGCAGCGCGTAGTAGGTCGCATCGACCTCGACGACGGGGAAGGTCGAGGCGTAGTACTGGAGCCGCTCCTCCGCGCTGTCGGCGCCGACCGGGTAGAAGACACCCGAAGCGGTCATCGTCGGATCCGTCCAGGACGCCGTGCCGACCAGGATCTTGCTGGCGCCCTCCAGCTCGATGGGCTCCGCTGCGACTGATCCGATGGTGTCGACTCGTGCCGCAGCGCCGTCGGGGCCGGGATCGTGATCGCCTGCCATGCCGTCAGCGTAGCGCCCGAGCGCGGCCTCGGTCATCTCACTCATACCTGACACTTCCTGTCATGAACGCGGTTATTGTTGGCGCGTGCGCGCCAGTCGGTTGGTCAACGTCCTGCTCTTGCTCCAGACCCGAACCCGGATGACGGCTGCGGAGCTCGCGGACGAACTTGAGGTCTCCGTCCGGACGATTTATCGCGACGTCGAGGCTCTCGCCGAGGCGGGCGTGCCGATCTATGCGGAGCGGGGACCCCACGGCGGCGTCCGGCTCGTGGATGGCTATCGGACGCGGCTGACTGGCCTGACTGCCGACGAGGCGGAGGCGGTCTTCCTGTCGGGGCTGCCTGGCCCCGCGGCGGAGCTCGGCCTCGGGACCGTGGTGGCCGCCGCGCGGCTCAAGGTGATGGCCGCCCTTCCACCGGAGCTTCGAGTCCGGGCCGGCCGCATCGCCGAGCGCTTCCATCTCGACGCGCCGGGCTGGTTCCAGACATACGAGGAGCTGCCCCATCTCGAGATGCTCGCGAGCGCCGTCTGGCAGAACCACCAGGTCCGCATGCTCTACCGGCGGGGCGATCGCGGCGGCATCGTCGAACGCCAGGTCGAGCCGCTCGGGCTCGTCCTCAAGGGCGGAATCTGGTACCTGGTGGCGCGCGCCTCGACGAATATCCGGACCTACCGCGTTTCGCGGGTCCTCGAGATGGCCGTCCTCCCCGACGCGTTCGAGCGGCCAGAAGACTTCGATCTGGCCGATCATTGGGACCGCTCGACCACGGCATACGAGGATGCCGCCGACCATGTGGAGGTCACCGTCAGGTTGCCCTCCGATCGCCTGGCCGCGTTCGCCGGCGAAGTCGGCTCGAGGCTCATGGCGAGCGCGACACCCGAGCCCGATCCGGAGATAGCCGGCGACGTCCGGCTTACGGTGACCTTCGACTGGATCGACGCTGCCGTCGGCACCGCCCTCCGGCTGGGTGCCGACGTCGAGGTCCTGGAGCCGGCCTGGCTCCGGCGATCCATCTTCGACTCCGCGACCGCCATCGTGCAGCGCTACGCCGAGAAGTCGGTCGCCGCAGGGCCGGTCTGAGCGCCGCCTCGGACCGATCCGGGCCGGTCCGTGAGGTGGGCACCGAGCCAGGTCCGGAGGCGGCCCTGCTGATGGCCCGCACCTCGCACAGCCCGGGCTCGTCCGGCCGCCTCGATCTCTCGCTTTCGGTCTGCATTGATCGCCCGGAGCCATTCCTCGCTGAGCATGATCTGCCCCTTTCCCCGTTCCTCAGCCTGCCATCATTCGATGTCTTCAAGCTACCGGAGATACCTGCCAGAACGTGTCAAGAACACTAGGGCTACGCTCACCCGTAACGCGATTGGCACGTTCCGCACGAGCCACGGGCGACTCCGCGGCACGCGTGTAACGGCACCATCCCGGGACGCGACGGTGTGGTCGCGAGGAGGAAGGCTCAAATGACATTCAATCCGGATGCCCAGCTCGATCCAGACCAGGTAACCGACGTCCGCGGGCGGACGGGTGGCGGGCGAACGCTCGCGTTCGGCGGCGGCGGGCTGGGCCTCGTCATCGCCATCGCGTACCTGCTACTCGGCGGCGATCCGTCGGCGCTCATCCAGAACGCGCCGGGCGGCGTCGTCGAGCCCAACGCGTCGGCGCTGGCCGAATGCAAGACCGGAGCCGAGGCCAACGCCCGGCCCGACTGCCGGATCGTCGGGTTCGTGAACAGCATCCAGGCCTACTGGAGCGATGAATTCAAGAGCGCAGGCGCGACCTACACACCCACGCAAACCGTCCTTTACACGGACGCGGTCGACACCGCCTGCGGCGCAGCCTCCTCGGCCGTCGGGCCGTTCTACTGTCCGCCCGATAAGTCCGTCTACCTCGATCTCGGCTTCTTCGACGAGCTCCAGAGCCGCTTCGGGGCCGAAGGCGGGCCACTTGCCGAGGCGTACGTGGTCGCCCACGAGTACGGCCATCACATCCAGGACCTCCTCGGTGACCTGCAGCCAGGCGAGGGCGGCACGGGCGCCGAAAGCCGCTCCGTCCGAACGGAGCTCCAGGCCGACTGCTACGCCGGCGTCTGGGTCAACCATGCGGCATCGACCGGCTTCCTCCAGCCGCCGACGAAAGAGCAGATCGGCCAGGCGCTCGATGCGGCCGCCGCGGTGGGCGACGACCGGATCCAGGAGGAGACGCAGGGTCAGGTCAACCGCGAGGCCTGGACGCACGGGTCCGCCGAACAGCGGCAGCACTGGTTCACGGTTGGCTTCACGTCGGGCAAGCCGGCCGACTGCGACACGTTCAGCGGTGACATCTAGCGGCGCGCCATGAAGGCATTCCCGAGCGACGGAGCAGACATTCGAACCGTCTCCGGACCCGTCGTCGGTCCCAGCCGGCACGAACGATTCGCGGCGTTCGAGCGGCGCTATGCGGCGGTGAGCCGGGTCCTCGACGACCTGGTCGCGATCCCGGGCACGAAGCAACGCGTCGGGCTCGACCCGGTGATCGGGCTCATTCCGTGGATCGGCGATCTCGTCTCAGCCGGTGTCGGCTTCTGGCTCATCGCCGAGGCGGCGCGCTTCCGGATCCCGTCGGTCGTCCTCGCCCGGATGGTGTTCAACACGATCGTCGACCTGGCCGTCGGTGCGATTCCCTTCCTCGGCGACCTGTTCGACGTTGTGTCGCGCTCAAACAGACGCAACCTGGAGCTGTTCCGGCGCCACGCCACGGATGCCTATGCGTCCACGGCCGAGCACCGCGCCTTCCTGGCCGGCCTCGGGCTCGTCGTGATCGGCGTGATCTGGCTGATGGCGGCGTTCGTGGGCTGGCTGCTGTCGATCGAGATTCCCGCCCTCTAGCCGAACGAAGCACGGCCTCAGGCCGAGAGGCGATCCTCGACGGCGGCAAGGGCATCGGCGAGCGACCGATCCCGCCCGGCGCTCGCTGCTTCGATCCGAAGCCGAACGGGCAGCGCGGCGCCCGTGAACCAGACCTCGCACACCTGGCGAGCCCGGTCGATGTAGCGGAGCGCATCGGCCTCGGAAGTCTCCGGCAGCAGGACGTGGAACCGATTCGGGGCGACGCGGGCGATCCGATCCGTGTCACGGGCCTCGCGCCGGAGCGTGAAGCCGATTGGGCCGGCGAGGCCGTCGATCTGGCGGAGGACGTGGCCATCCGGCGCGCGGCGCTGGTCCGCCCCGCTTGGCGCGGGCGTCGCGGCGACCGCGAATTCGACAGCCACGACCGTCGCCGGGCGGCCGTAGCGTTCCGTTCGTGCCGTCTCCCGCCGGATCGCGGCCTCGAAGTCCGTCCGCGTGTCGAGCGCGGGCTCGGCCGCTCGGGCCGGGTTCATCGTCGGCGGGGTGTGCGTTCGCCGGCGGCTCCGGGGACCCGACAGGAATTTCTCGATCTTCTCGGTGACGCGGTGATCGTCGGCATCGCGAACGACGAACCGGCGCGCCCGGCGCGGGCCGAGTGGTCGGGGCGGCGGCTGGCGTTCGTCGGGCATGGGCTCTCTTCTTGTGGGCCATTGGGGGTTCGGCGCGGCCTGACCGGGACCGTCCCGCAGCAAGGATATCCGGACTGGCCCGAAACCGGCCTCGACGGCCCCGGAGATAGGTCGAGAGTGGGTCCCCCGACCCGGGCGTGACCATCCGCCGGGTTGACGATCGGGCGGAGAGGCGCACGATGGGTCCGTGCTGCAACGCGTTCTCGCCTTCATGTCGGCCTGCCTCCTCGTCGTCGGACTCGCCGGCCTCTCGCCGGCCCTGGCCACCGAGTACGAGTTCCCGCCAGGCAATACGGGCTTCCACACCTACCTGGAGATGGTGGCGGAGGTGAAGGCCGCCGCCCTGGCGTATCCGAACATCGTCGAGCGTTTCTCGATCGGCAAGTCGTGGAAAGGACGGGAGCTGTGGGCGGTGAAGATCTCTGACAACGTCACCCTGGACGAGTCGGAGCCTGAGGTCATTTTCGACGGCCTCCATCACGCCGACGAGCACATGAGCCTGGAGATGACGCTGGCGATCCTGGGCTGGCTGACGAAGGGCTACGGCCACGACGGCAGGATCACGAGCCTCGTGAACAACCGCGAGATCTTCATCATCTTCGCGATGAACCCGGACGGCGCGACGTACGACATCCGTGACCGGACTTACCACCACTGGCGCAAGAACTTTCAACCGACGCCAGGCTCCTCGTATGTCGGGACCGACCTCAACCGCAACTACGACTATCGCTGGGGCTGCTGCGGCGGATCGAGCAGCAACCCCGCCAGCTCGCGTTATCGCGGCCCGTCGCGCTTCTCTGCCCCCGAGACGCGGGCATTCCGCGACTTCGTCAACAGCCGGGTGATCGGGGGCCGCCAGCAGATCAAGACCGCGGTCAGCTTCCACACGACCGGCCGCCTCGTGATGTGGCCGTACGGCTACACCTACGTCGACGTTCCGGCCGACATGACGGCGACCGATCACCGGACGTTCGTCGCGATGGGGAAGGCGATGGCCGCGTCCAACGGCTACAAGCCCGAGCAGGCGAGCGATCTCTACATTTCGTCGGGCACGTCACGCGACTGGCTGTACGGACGCCACCACGTCTTCTCGTTCACGTTCGAGCTGTCCCCGGACACGGCGGCCTATCCACCGGACGAGGCCATTCCGACCGAAACCGGGCGAAACCGCGAAGCGATCCTCTACGCGATCGACCTGGCGAACTGCCCGTATCGGGCGATCGGCCTGCCGGTCCGGCGGTGCGGGGTCCTCGTCGGCTCGCGCTGAGCGGAGGGGCGGGCGCCGGCCTCAGGCCGCTTCCGGGGCGTCGACCGACACCTCGATGAGCGGACTGAACGCCACCATCCCCTCCACGTCCTGGCGGCGCCACACGGCCGCGACCCTCGACAGGATCGCCTGCCGCTCTGCCGGATCGCTGATCACGCGGGCGGTGGCGGGCACGTCGGCGGTGACCCGCCGGCCCTTGAGGTGGAGCGTCAGGTGAGGATCGGCTTCGAGGTTCGCCAGCCAGGCGCGCTTGCGGCGCGATGGCAGGCCGCTGATGTAGATGCGGCCGTCGAAATTGTGGAAGACGATCTCTATGCGCCGCGGCAGGCCGCTCCGCCGCCCGGTCGTCGTGATGTCGATCGTCTGGCCGTGGCTCAGCGCCCGACGGATGTCCTCGTCCACCCGCGTCAGACCTTCTTGCCCTGGGCCCGCTGCTCCGCCTTGTAGGCCCGCTTCCCCGCCTGGTACGTCGCGAGCGCCTGGGCCGAATCGACGTCGCCGAGGGTCATGTGGTGGGGCGCGTACGTCTCCCAGCCGGCCGGTGCGATACCGAGACGTTTCCCGAGAATCGCGACGAGCGTGCCGGCCTTCATCGGCCCGATGCCGGGAAGCTCCAGGAGCCGGGCGTGGAGGTCGGCCCCGTCGCGGGCCTCCGTCCAGACGCGGCCAGCTTCGCCGCCATAGCGCTCGACGATGAATTCGGCGAGGTCGCGGGTCCGGCGGGCCATGTTGCCCGGAAACCGATGGAGCGCGGGACGTTCGCGGAAGATCTCGTCGAGCCGATCGGGATCCATCGACGCGATCTTCTGGGCGTCCAGGTCGCCGATCCGGCGCCGCAACTCCAGCGGCCCCGAGAACGCCTTCTGGAGTGGCACCTGCTGATCCAGGACGAAGCCGATGAGCAGTGCCAGCGGCTCGTCGACGAGGAGTTGGTCGGCCTCGGGATCGCCGGTGAACGGGAGGGACTCGGTCGTGACCATGAACGGATGATACGGCCGATCGCGCGAGACCCCGGGAACGACCCCTAGACCCGGCTCTGGCTTCCCGCCGAGCGGGCCGCTGCCGCCGCCGCATCGGCGCGGCCGACGAGCGCCGTGCCGAGCGAGATCAATCCGCGACCGAGGCCCGCCCGCGCCCGTGTCGGCAGGCCCTGTCGGACCGGCGTCGCGGAGCGCACGAGGCGCTCCGTCTGGATGGCCTCGATCTCCCGGCCGAGCTCTTCCTGGTGAAGTCGGGCGAAGTCGAACGTGTCGTTCATGGTGTCCGTACCTCCTGTGTCATTCGAGGACGATGCGCACGCCGTCGCCGTCGCCGCCCTCGTCGACGACGAGGATCGGGCCGGTCATGCCCTGGTCGAGGGCCTCGCGGATGCGCACGATGTTGTCGCTTGAAAGGCCCGGGACGTGGTCGATCGCCATCCGGCCGATCGCCAGCGGCACCCGGAGATTGACGACCCGCCGGCCACCCTCCGAGACCTCGATCCGGAGCGCCCGGGGCGTTGCGCCGGGCGCCGCGCCGGGGGTCGGCTCTGCGGGCGTCGCCGCGTCGTCGCCCGGCTCGTGGCCCATGCTGTTGGCGGCCTGGAGGGCGTCGAGGACCGGTCCAGCCTCGTCGGCGGTGAGGCGGCCCTCGGCGACGAGCTTCAAGAGCTGGTCGATCGGGTCAGGCATCTCGCGCTCCGTCGAGCGTGGCCAGCCGGTCGGTTGCCTCGGCGATGTCGATCTCGCCGCTCTCGAGCGCCCGCAAGATGACGAGACGGGTCGCCTCGGCGTCATCGGGTTCGTTCAGTGGCGATGGCCGCGGTGCGCTTGGCCTGGGCGCCGCGGGGAGCCTGCCGTTCCCGGCCGCAGCCGGGTCCATGACTCGGAGGTCCCCGGAAACGGACCGGAACTGGAGCTCCGTCGCGCCGTCGCCGACGACGAGTGAGCGCCTGCCAGGACCGCCCTCGGACGTATGCGGCAGATCGCTTTTGAGATCGCCGGCGACCGTCACTGCGGTGATTCGCAGCCCGCGATTCGAGAGCAGGATCGCATCGCCGCTGACGGTCATGATCGCGTGCGGCCCGGGCCCGAGCTCGCTCGTGAGTCGGACGTCGCCGCTCGTCGTCGCGAGCCTGACGCGTTCGACGCGCCCGCCCTCGACCGACACGTCGCCGGACACGGTCTTGACCGCGAGTCCGACGGAGCCTTCGACGCCGACGGAGATATCGCCCGACACGGTCTCGGTCGTGACATCACCCGCTGCGGCGTCCAGGCGTAGATCTCCGGAGGCGGTACGCAGGTGCTGGTCGCCGCGAAGACCGCTCGCCGCGATGTCGCCGCTGGCCGACTCGACGTTGACCGCCGCGTGCGCCGGAACCTCGATCGCCAACCGCCGGCCACCGGCCTGTGCTCCAAGCACGAAGCCGACGCCGGGAAAGCGACTTGGCTGGCGGATCGAGAGGCTGTCGGTTCCCCGCTCGACCTCCAGGTCGTCGGGTAGCGCCTGGCCGTCCGCGCCGCGGACCCGGGCGACGTCGTCGGGGCTCGTAGCCAGCACCAGGTCCCAGTCGGCGACCTTGATGCTCAGCCGGCCGGTCGGGCCGATCCGGTGCTCGATCGTGGCGGGTGCGGTGGTGTCGCGTGTCATCGGTTCCTCCCCAGCGCGCGGATGGCCGCAGCGGCCTCCTCGGCGCCGATGTCGTGTCGAGCAAGCCGCTCGAGAATCTCCTGGCGCGAGCCGCCGGCCGGAGCGGGCGGCGTCGCGGCCGCCTCGTCCGTGTCGTCGTCATCGCCCCGCGGCCCAAAGCCGAGGGCTCGGACGAGCGCCTCGACGCGGGATCGGACCGTGGGATACGAGATGCCGAGCTCCCGCTCCATGTCGCGGAGGTTGCCGCGGGACCGGAGGAAGCTCTCCAGGAGCGTCATCTGGTCGCGCGACAGGCGCCCGAACCGGCCAACGCTGAAGTCGCCCTCAAGCGTCGTCCCGCAACTCCGGCAATGGAGGCGGGTCACCGCCAGCTCGCTCGAGCAGACGGGGCAGGTGGAGATCACATCGTGCGGCATTGCTTCCTCTGTGGATGTGTGAGGAACACAATGTGATTGGTCACTTTCTATTTGTCAAGTTCCAACATAACTTTGTGTCGGATGATCGTCAAGACCGGGGGCGTATCCCAACCGGACCGCCCCGGACCGCACTACGTCAGATGTCGGAGCCGCGGGTACCTCGAACGTCGCGGCCGAATGGCCATCCCGGTGGATGGGTATCGCCGCGGGACAGGACGATCATGCGGTCATGGACGACACGAAGTTCCAGCACAGCAAAGTTCCGGCGATCCGATCGTTCCGGATCTGCCTCGACCGGCCCCAGCGACCGACGACGCTCCTCGGGATCATCCGACGCGTCGCGGCCGAGCAGGCAAGCTCCGGGCAGGCGGACGCGCGGCGGGTCAGCCGAGCCGTAGCGTTTCCGCGTCGGACGAGCGTCTTCGCCTGAGCTTGGGCCGCTCCGGCCCGGGATCAGGTCGGGCGAGTGACCCGCACCACCCCGGTGACATTCCGCCACTCGACGGCGGTCATGTCCAGGTCGCCAACAACCGAGCGGTAGTAGCGGCTGGCCCCGAGCGGATCCATCAGGGCGTGCTTGCCAGCGGTTCGTGACGAGGCGAACGAGAAGTCGTAGCGCCCGTCGGCCGCCGGATCGCTCCAGAAGATCTGGCGCATGGATCGCTCCGTCCGGAAGAGCCCGTGGAGGATGTACGACGTGCTGTCGATGCCTTCGGCGAACACCGCCCCGGCGTTCGCCCTGAGGAAGCCTGCGCCGTAGTTGTCGACGCGCTGGACCGCCACGGACTTGGTCGGGTTGCCGGCGCCCCACTCGTTGTTGCCCGAGGCGTAGCACAGCCGGTTGAGGATCACGACCGCGTTCGGGGCAAACTTGATCCCGGTGTAGATGTAGTACTCGCCGTAGTAGGTGTGCCTCGTGCTCCCGGCCGACGTGTTGAGGCCGAGGCCGTCCTTGGTGTACTTGCTGAAGGCGCCGTACGGGCTCGGATAGCCGTTGCCGTGGCCGAGGTAGATGAAGACATTGGCGCCCTGGGCGACGCTCTTGACCTTCGACCATGTCGCGTTCGGGCTGTAGACCTCGTAGACCGAGGCGCCGTACGAGCGAGCCTGCGCCGCGAGCTTCTTCGCGTTGGAGATGTAGTTCGACGTGCTCGAGCCGGCGGGTCCGACGACGATGACGACCTTCATCCCCGCGGCGGCCGCGGGTGTCGGAGTGGCGGCGAGCCCGACGCCGGCGAAGATGACGGCGACGACCAGTGAAACGGTTAGCCGAAGCGACCGATGGCCAGACGCCCGCTGGGCGCCCTTTGTGGAATCCGGCAACGCTCTTGCCTCCTCTCTCCCGGAACACCCTGCTGGGGCAGGGTGACGGTGGTTGTTGCCGCCGGCGGCAGGAGGCGAGCGCTGGCACGCAATCGTGCCGGGGGCGCGGGTGATACGGCGCGTCC
>Ga0222623_10000802_pt1 | contig 10368 bp, 10 predicted proteins | sample PLMtaG_FD_177336 | JGI IMG/M metagenome (GOLD analysis project Ga0222623, IMG submission 177336) | Groundwater sediment microbial communities from an aquifer in East River, Colorado, USA - PLM2_30_coex | ecosystem: Environmental > Terrestrial > Soil > Riparian zone | place: USA: East River...
GCTCTTCCGATCTCCAGGACCTCGACGGGCTGCTGGTTCCCCCGGCGATGACGACCGCCTTCACCCACCGCGACCCCGGCGCCCCCATCGACGTCGACGGCGAGCTCGTCGGCTACGGGGGGCACGGCGGCCTGCTGGTGTTCTGCAACCTCACGGGCCTGCCGGCATTGGCCGTCCCGGCCGGCCTCGACCACGACGGCCTGCCGGTCGGCGTCCAGGTCGTCGGGCCTCGCTGGTCGGAGCTGCGCCTGCTGGGGATCGCCGGCGAGCTCGAGCGGACCGGGGTCCTGCCCGGGTTCCAGGCGCCACCAGGGTGCTAGCGGCAGCGTCGTCGGAGCAGCCCATCGCCTGGGAAGTACGCCCTGGCTAAGACCGGCGGCATGGAGCTCCTCGAGCGGGCGTCCGTCCTCGACGCCCTCGGCGGCTTGCTCGCGGAGGCGCGGGCAGGCAGCGGGGCGCCTGGTCCTCCTCGGTGGTGAGGCCGGGGTCGGCAAGACGAGCCTGGCCAGGGAGCTCTGCACCCGCAAGCGCCACGCCGCCGGGATCCTGTGGGGCGCCTGCGACCCGCTGAGCACCCCCCGGCCGCTGGGGCCGCTGACCGACATCGCGCCCGCCGTCGGCGGCCGGCTCGAGGAGCTGCTGCGCGAGGAGGCGCCTCGGGAGCTGCTGTTCTCCACCCTGCTGGAGCGCCTTCGACGCGGCCCAGGCAACCTTGGACCTGCTGCGGTTCCTGGCCCGGCGGATCGGCCTCGTCCGGTCCTGATCGTGGCCACGTTCCGCGACGACGAGGTCGGCTCGTCCCATCCCTTGCGCGTCGCCCTCGGCGATCTCGCCGGCTCCGGGCTCGTGCGCCGCCTCCGGCTGGAGCCGTTGTCCCGCGAGGCGGTGGCCGCCCTGGTCGGCGCCGGCGGGGTCGACCACGATCGGTTGTACGAGACGACCGGCGGGAACCCGTTCTTCGTCACCGAGGTCCTGGCCGCCGGCGGCGAGGAGATCCCGGTCACCGTCCTCGACGCGGTGCTGGCGCGGGCGGCCCGGCTGTCCGCGCCAGCAAGGAAGGTGCTGGATGCCGCCGCGGTCGTCGCCCCGCCGGTGGCGACCTGGCTGCTGGCCGAGGCGGCCGGTGCCGCGCCCGGCCACCTCGACGAGTGCGTGGAGGCGGGGATGCTCCAGGAGCTGGCCGGCGGGGTGGCGTTCCGGCACGAGCTGGCCCGGCTGGCGATCGAGCAGGCGCTGCCTCCCGGCCGGCGGGCGGACCTGCACCGGCGCACCCTGGCGGCGCTGCTGGCCCGGCCGGCCGCCACCCACGACACCACCCGTCTCGCCCACCACGCCGCCGCACGCACCCCTGGCCGCCCGCCAGGCGGCCGCGCTCGGCGCCCACCGCGAGGCGGCCGCGCAGTACGCCAGGACGCTGCGCTTCGCCGCCGGGCTGCGCCCGCGCCCCTGGCCGAGCCGCCGCTGCGCGTCCCTCGACACGCTGTAGGTCGCCCCCGGGGGCGGTATATACTTGGCGTAGGCTCGATATACGGAGGGCCAGTTGACCAAGCGGCTGATCGAGATCGAAGACGACCTGTTGCAGCAGGCCCGCGACGCCCTTGGCACCGAGACGATCAAGGACACGGTTGCCATCGCGCTGCGGCACGCGATCCACAGCAGCCAACGTCGTACCCGTCTGGACGACACGACGTTGCAGCGGTTCGCCGCGGCCTCCGAAGACCTCGCGGACGACGACGTGATGACCGCCGCATGGCGGTGAGCCCGGCAACCTGGCTGGTCGACAAGTCGGTCCTTGCGCGCCTCGCGCGACCCGAGGTCCGCCAGGTGGTGCTCCCGCACGTCCAGGCGGGACGGATCGCGATCACCATCGTCACCGAGCTGGAGGTCGGGTTCTCGGCCCGCTCGACCAGGGACTACACCACAACCCGCCGCACGCTGCTGGACTATCTCGTCCCGATCCTGGTCGCACCAAGGGCCGAGCAGCGGGCCCGAGAGGTGCAGGCCGCGCTCGTGCGGCGGGGCCAGCACCGCGCGGTCAGCATCCCCGACCTGCTGGTCGCCGCCGTCGCCGAAGTCGAGCAGCTCTCGGTGCTGCACTACGACGCGGACTTCGAGCTGGTCGCGAGCATCACCGGCCAGCCAACTGAGTGGGTCGTCCCGCGCGGCAGCATCGACTGACGGGGTGGAGGGACCCTGGTAGCCTCGCGACCGTGACGACGGGCGGAGCGGACCGGGAGCGGGAGGAGGCGCCGCTGCGGCGGGCGCCGCAGCTTGCCGTGCTGGTCGAGGGCGGCGACCGCCTGGGCCTGCTGCACGACATGACCGCGGCGATCCTCGACCACGGCGGCGACATCCTCCAGGTCGAGATCGTCGAGCGCGGCGCCCGCAGCGCGGTCTACTGGGAGCTGGACCGCGTGCTGGACCCCGACAGCCTGGAGCGGGCCTTTCTCGCCATCGACGTCATCACCAGCGTGCGCCGGCTGCCGAGCATGTTCCAGGTCTACGGCAAGCGGATCATCGTGGTCGGCGCCGGGGCGCAGGTCGGCCAGGTCGCCCTCGGCGCGATCGGCGAGGCCGACCGGCACAACATCCGTGGCGAGAAGATCAGCGTCGACACCATCCCGATCGTCGGCGAGGAGAACCTCGCCAACGCGGCCAGGGCGGTTGCCAGGCTCCCGCGGGCGGTGGCGCTGGTGCTGGCCGGGTCGCTGATGGGCGGGGCCGTGACCGACGCCGTCGACGAGGTGCGCGCCCGCGGCATCCTGGTGGTGTCGCTGAACATGGCCGGCTCGGTCCCCGAGCACGCCGACCTGGTCGTCACCGACCCCGTGCAGGCCGGGGTGATGGCGGTGATGGCGGTGGCCAGCACGGCCTCCTTCGACATCGCGCGGGTCCGCGGCCACCGCTTCTGAGCGACTAGGTCACGGGGAACGGGGGCTGCCACCACCAGGGGGTGTCCTGCAGCTCGATCCGGTCCACCCACTTCACCCACCAGAACCCCCGCCGGCCGGGGGCGACCAGCCGGGCCGGGAACCCGTGCCGGGGCGCCAGCGGCGCCCCACCGACGCGGGTGGCCAGCAGCAGCCGGTCGAGGTCGCCGACGGGGAAGCGGATCCAGTAGCCGCTGGCCGAACGGACCAGCAGGCTCCGCGCGTCGCCGCGGCTGCCCACCAGCGCCGACACGGGCGCGCCAACCCAGTCCTGCTCGGCGTACCAGCCTCCCGTGCAGTCCAGGACCGCGCGGACGCGCGTGTCGAACGCCGTGAGGTCCGCGAGCGACAGCGCGCGCTCGCCGTCGCCGTCGGCGACGACCAGGCGCCACGCGGCCGGGTCGATCCGCGGCGTCCGGTCGTCCAGCCAGACCGTGCTCGGCATTGAGGAGGGATCGAACGAGCCGGTGTCGTAGGAGCCGGTGAAGCGGCGCCTGGCGCCGGGCAGCCCGCCCAGCCGGACCACCGAGGAGGTCGCCAGATAGACGCCCCCCGCGACCGCCGTGAGCGCTCCCGCCCGCAAGAGGGTCCGCCTGGTGAGGTCGGTCTTGCGGGGCCGCGCGGGCCGCGCCAGCACGTGCCAGGCCACCAGGGGCAGCAACGTGAGCGCGGCGGCGACGTGCAGCCACATCCCACGCGTCCCGGCGACCGACCGCAGCAGCCCAGTGGCATACCCCAGGCCGGTCAGCAGGGTGATCGAGGCGAGCGCCGCCAGCAGCAACGACGCCCAACGGCTCCGGCGAGCCCGCCGCAGGCCGCGTCGCACGATCCTCGTCTTCCACGGGACCAGCAGCACGACCGCGACGCCGACCACACCGTGGGCGAGCGCGACCAGCCGCCCCGGCGACGACCCGGCCGCGACCACCCCGATCCCCGTCGCGACCGCCAGCAGCAGCGCCGCCAGCAGCGCCAGGTTCGTGATCCGCCCGGGTGGGGCGCGCATGGTCATAACGAACGTTATACGATACGTTCTGCGCCATGGCAACCCCTCCGACGCCGCCGGCGTCCCAACCGGACGAGCTGCGGGGACGGCTCGTCGACGCCGGCCTCGAGCTGCTGGACCGGCACGGCCCGGCCGAGCTGACCGTGCGGCGGATCGCCGAGGCCGCCGGGACCTCCACCATGGGCGTCTACACCAAGTTCGGCGGCCGCACCGGCGTCCTGGAAGCCATCTACCGCCAGGGCTTCGAGCTGCTGCGCGAGGCGCTCGGCGCCGTGCCCCACGCCGAGGACGCCATCCGCCACATCCTCGACCTGGCGCTGGCCTACCGGCGCTTCGCCATCGCCAACCCGGCGCTGTACGCCTTCATGTTCGAGCAGCCGGTGCCGGACTTCGACCCCAACCCGACCCTGCGCGTCGAGGTGCTGGACACGACCTTCGGTCTGCTGGTCACCGCGGTGCAGCGCGCCACCGCGCAGGGGGCGCTGCCGGGCGGCGACCCGGTGCACACCTCGGTCCTGGTGTGGTGCCTGGCACACGGCATGGTGAGCCTCGAGCTGACCCACGCCGCCAGCAGCCCGCAGCCCGGCCGGTTCCCGGCCAGCTCGGAGGCGGGCGAGCGCATCCTCCTGGACGGCGTGCGGGCCACCCTCCTGGGGCAGCGGGAACCGGCCTGAGGCGGCCCGAGCCGCCCCTCTGGCAAGCTCGGGAGCATGGCGCAGCCATCGGTCGTGGCGGCAGGGCGGGTCCGGCTCGGCACGATCTACGCGGCGCACGGGGCGAGCCACGGGTTCGTGCTCGTGCTCCCGGCCGTGCTGGTCGCGCTCCGGGTGGAGTTCGGCGCCTCCTTCACCACCCTCGGCATGGTCGCGACGGTGAGCACCATGCTCTACGGGCTGGGCGCGCTGCCGGCCGGGCTGCTGGCCGACCGCGTCGGCGCGCCAGCGTTGCTGCGGGCGTTCGCGGGCGCCTCGGCGGTCTGCTGCGCGCTGGCGGCGGTGGCGCCGGGGATATGGTGGCTCGCGGCGGTGCTGGCGCTGCTGGGTGCCGTCGGGGCGCTCTACCACCCTTCCGGCCTGGCAGAGGTCACCCTGAATGCGCCCGGCGGCGGGCGCGAGCTCGGCGTCCACGGCGGCTGGGGCAACGCCGGCACCGCGCTCGCGCCGTTGCTCGCCGGCGCGGTCGCCGCCGCGTGGACCTGGCGGGCAAGCTACGGGCTGGCGGCCTTGGCAGCGGTGATCCTGGTGTTCGCCCTTCGCCGGGGCGTGCCGCTGGACCGGCGGCTGCCGCCCCAGCAGGCGGCGGGGGAGCGCAGCCGCGGCGCCCTAGCGGTGGTGATGTTCCTTGCCGCTGCGGAGGGCTTCGTGTTCCAGGGCTTCGTGATCTTCCTGCCCGCGTTCCTGGCCGAGGTCGGCGGCGCCAGCGAGGCCGCCGCGGCCAAGGGCGGGGCCCTCGCGGCGGCGGTGCTGCTGCTCGGCGTGCCCGGCCAGCTCGTCGGTGGGCGCCTGGCCGAGACGGCGGGGCGGACCCTGGCGCTGCGCTACGCCGGCCTGTACGGGGCGGCGGTCCTGGTGGGCCTGGCCGTACGGACGGCGGGGGCGAGCGTCCTCGGCATGGTCCTGGCCGGGCTGTTCAGCGTGCTGATCTTTTTCGGCCAGCCGATCACCAACCAGCTCGTTGCGCGGTCGACCAGGGCCGGCCGGCGTGGCGCCGCCTACGGGACCTATTTCTCGCTGTCGTTCGGGATCGGGGCGCTGTCTGGCGTGGCCGGCGGCGTGGTCGCCGACCGGGCGGGGCTGGCGGCCGTGTTCGGCTTCCTCGGCGTGGTCGCGGTCGTCAACACCGTCGGCGGGCTGGTCGTGGCCCTGCTGCTCGGCCGGAGGGCCGCCTCCTCGACAACGCCGGCCTCCCGGGCCTAGCGTCTGGTTGTCCCGGCACCGATCCGGAGGGAGTCCACATGGCAATGGCCGAACGCCGAGCGCACGCGCAATGGGAGGGCGCGCTCGCCAGCGGCAAGGGCGACCTCGAGTTCGCCAGCAGCGGCATCGGCCGCTACCCGATCACCTGGGCGTCCCGGGTCGAGAAGGCCGACGGGCGCACCAGCCCGGAGGAGCTGCTCGCCGCCGCCCACGCCGCCTGCTACGCGATGGCGTTCTCGCACACGCTGGCCGAGGCCGGCACCCCGCCGGAGCGGCTGCACGTCACCGCGACCGTCTCCCTCGACCCCAAGGAGGGCGGCGGCATCAAGGTCACCCGCTCGGCGCTGGAGGTCACCGGCGTGGTCCCCGGTCTCGACCAGGAAGGCTTCCAGCGGGCCGCGGAGCAGGGCGAGCAGTCCTGCCCGATCTCCGCCACGCTGCGGGGCAACGTCGACATCACGGTGAGCGCCACCCTGGCGTCCTGAGCGCCCCCGTCCGGGCCCCGCGGTCCTGGCCGCGGGGCCTTCGCGTTCCCGCGGAGTAGGCAAAAGTACGCTGTTTTGCGCATGCCGTGACGACCGCGCAGCGACTAGCCTTGCGCCGCCCATGACGACCTTCGCCCGCCGTGCCCTGCCCGTCGCGGTCGCCGTGCTGGTGCTGTTCGCGTTCACGCTGACGCCGGCCGGGGCCGTGCCCTCTCCGACCGCCGCCGCCACCCTCCAGTTCTACGGCGGCGAGGTACGCGCCGTCGCCCAGATCGGCGGCACCATCTACGTGGGTGGCAGCTTCACCGCGGTCGGTAACGGCACGCCGTCGATCGCCCGGTCGAACCTCGTCGCCATCGACGCGACCAGCGGCCAGCTCGTGACCGCCTTCGACCCGCATCCCGACAACGCGGTCAACGCGCTGCTCGTCAGCGCCGACGGCACCCACCTGTACGCGGGCGGGGTGTTCAACAACGTCCGCGGCTGCTCCCAATGTGACCGCCTGGCCATGCTCGACCCGACGACCGGGGCGGCCGTCGCCACCTTCGGGCCGCGGCCGAACGCCGCCGTGCTCGCGCTCGCCCAGGCCGGCAACACCCTGTTCGTGGGCGGCACCTTCGCCACCGTCTCCGGCCGGCGCCGGGTCCGGCTGGCCGCCGTCGACGCCACCACCGGCAGGGTCGGCGGCATGGCGCTGCACGCCGACGGCGCCGTGCGCGACCTGGCCGTCAACCCCGGTGGCACGACCCTGTACCTGGCCGGCGCGTTCACAGGCTTCGGTGGCGTCACCCGCTACAACTTCGCCTCGGTCGACATCGCCTCGCGCATGCCGACCGCGTGGAACCCCAACATCCACGCGTCTGGTTGGGGCGTCGCGCTCTCCCCGAACGGCGCGACCGCCTTCATGACGACCGCGGACGGCAACGAGAGCATCTGCAACGCCGGTCACGAGTCGGTCATCGCCATGTCGGCCACCGGGTCGGGCACCCCGCCGGTGCTGTGGCACAACGGCGGCGCCCCCGGCTGCGCCTACACCTCCGGCGACATCAACGCCGTCGAGGCGACCGCCAGCGCGGTGTACATCGGCGGGCACCTGAACAACCTCTGCACGGTCAGGAACACGTCGTACACCACCGCGTGCCCGGGCGGGCTGACGGTCCGCGAGCATCTTGCCGCGCTCGACCCGGCGACCGGTGTGCCGCTGTCCTGGAACCCTGGCGCGACCGGCATCCGCGGCGTGCTCGCGATCCGGGCGCTGGCGGCCGGGCTCGGGGTCGGCGGCGACTTCCAGCGGACCAACGGGGTCCTGCACAGCGGCTTCGCGCTGTTCCCCGGCACGGCCTGAGCGCCGCCCGCGGCGGGTCTGGGGCTCCAGCGAGCTTCTGCGGCCGTCGACATCCCTTCCGAAGGGTCAGATGACCTCGGGAGGGGGCGCGGGAGCCGAGCGTGGGCCGCACAGCACGGCAGGTCGATCAGCGCGCGGCCCCAGGCGCTCCCCCCGAGGCCGTCCCACGGCAGCCGGCGGCACGGCGGCGGCTGTACGTCTCGGTGACGTGGAAGCTGGCGCTCGCGCAGACCGTCGCGGTGGGCTGGCTCGGGGTCTCCATCTGGTTGTCGCTGCCATGGGTGGACGATCTCGCCTCGGCGGTCGGCATCGTCCCGGCCATCGTCGCCGTCTCGCAGGTCGCCTACGTGCCCGGCTGGCTGGTGGCCTTCCTCGCCGCCAGCCTGCTGCTGGACCGCCAGCCGCCCGTGCGCGAGGCGCATCCGACCGTTCCGGTCACCGTGCTCATCGCCGCCCGCAACGAGGCCGAGCGGATCGAGGAGACGATCGCCTACATCGCCCGCCAGGACTACCAGGGCCCCGTCAGCGTCCTGGTCGCCGACAACGGCTCGACAGATGGCACCCGGGCGATCGCGGAAGCGTTCGGCGCCGCCAGCGGTCTGGACGTCCGCTGCATCGTCGAGCCGCGTCCCGGCAAGAGCCATGCGCTCAACACCGGCCGGGCGGCGGTGCGAACTGAGCTGGTCATCACCCTCGACGTCGACACCCTCCTGCACCCCAGAGCCATCCGCCAGCTCGTGTCCCGGTTGCTGAGCTCACCCGATGACGTCCGGGCCGTGGCCGGGTCGGTGCTGGTCCGCAACAGCCGCGACAACCTCTGGACCAGGATGCAGGACTGGGACTACTTCCTCGGGATCGCGTCGGTGAAGCGGATGCAGGGGTTGTACCAGGGAACCCTGGTGGCCCAGGGGGCGTTCAGCCTCTACCGCACCGAGGCGGTGCTGGCAGCAGGCGGTTGGCCCGACGCCATCGGCGAGGACATCGTGCTGACCTGGCAGCTCATGCGGCAAGGCGCCCGCGTCTACTACGAGCCCTCCGCGGTCGCCTTCACCGTCGCCCCGACCCGCCTGGTCCACTTCGCGCGACAGCGGGCCCGTTGGGCGCGGGGCATGATCGAGGGGCTCCGCAGCGTGAAGCCCTGGGACCAGCCGCTCTGGCTGTTGCGCTTCCTCACGGCCATCGACCTGCTCATCCCCGCGCTGGACGTGGCGTATGCGCTGGTGTGGCTGCCCGGCCTCGTGCTGGCGGCGACGGGACGGTTCTGGATCGTGGGTCCCTACACCGTGGCCGTGCTGCCGTTGACGCTCCTGGTCAACGCCATCCTGTACCGGTATCAGCGGCGCCGGGTGTTCAACGTGCTCGGTCTCCGGGTCCGGCGCAACGCCGTTGGCTTCGTCGCCTTCGTCCTCACCTACCAGATGCTCATGTCACCCGTGTCGGTGGCCGGCTACGTGCAGGAGCTGCTCGGGCTCCGCCGTCGCTGGAAATGACGCGTGGGTGCCGAGGCCCGGAACCCTGGGGCCGGGACCCGCGTCCTACTCTGGTGGGGAATCGAGGTAGGGATGCGTCGGCTTCGCGGCCTGGTCGTTGCTGTCGGAGTGCTCGCTGCGACGGGGCGGCTCCTGGCTATCGATTCGTCGGCCGCGCCGACCGAGCTGTGTCGCAACACCCTGGAGGCTGTTCACCCTGGCCGCTACCTCGCCGTCGGCGCTTGGTCGTCCCCCGACGCCTGGTCGCCTCCGGCTCGGGCCTTCTCGCGCAGCGTTGCCTCGTAGGCATCCAGCGTCCGCTTGATTTGACGCCGCTTTGCCTCCGGAACGACCTGGACCAACAACACCACGACGACACCGGTCCACAGTGCAAAACCGAGCGAATACAGCAGGTCCGCCACCAGGCCAAACGGCTCCGTCGTCACCGACGATCTGAGCAGGTAGCCACCGACATGGGCGGCCAGGCCAACCACGAAGCCGACCGCCAGGCTCTGGTACAGGAGCCGCTGCCCGTACACCGACCGACGCAGCTCCGTCAGGTGCTCGCCCATCCAGACGAGGACGTCAGGATTGTTCAGTCCCGCGTCGAGCTCCTCGTCCGTGAACGGGTGTGGAGCGCCCTTCGCTCCCGATCCTTCGGCCATGGTCGAACCTCCGCCAGCCAGTTCAGGTCCGCGGCTTCACTGCCCCCTGGTCGTCCTGCATGCTGTCCACACCCAGACCGATGGCTCCAAGGCGATCACACTACCGCTCCTGCTCGCCCATCCGGCGGACACGCTCGAGAGAAGTGCGTCCACTGGCCGGTGAGGTCGTGCACCCGGCAGGCGTTGCGATGCGGGCGCGCCCGCCGTCCGGGGTTCGGCGACAGAGGACGGCCGCGCAGCGGCCGCCCGCAGGGCGCCGCTTGAGGGTGTAGAGAAACGTCTCCCAGCTCCCTCAACAGCATGGACACAACGGAGCGGGACGCTGGCATGCTTCGCATCCCGCACCGTCGTATCGCTGGTCGAGCTAGCTAGGAGATCCTGCGGCGGTAAGTGACCATGGCGAAGCTGTACGCGACGATGAGGATGCCGACACACCAGGCGAGGGCGATCCAGATGTCGGTGCCGACCGGCTGCTGTGTGAACAGGTCGCGGATGGCGTTGACGATGATCGTCACCGGCTGGTACTCGGCGAAGGCGCGCACCGGGCCGGGCATG
>Ga0222623_10000804_pt1 | contig 10360 bp, 8 predicted proteins | sample PLMtaG_FD_177336 | JGI IMG/M metagenome (GOLD analysis project Ga0222623, IMG submission 177336) | Groundwater sediment microbial communities from an aquifer in East River, Colorado, USA - PLM2_30_coex | ecosystem: Environmental > Terrestrial > Soil > Riparian zone | place: USA: East River...
GGCGCGATAGGCCGTCACCGGGTTGTGCCCCGTGATCAGGACCACGAGGCCGCCGATCAAGAAGGCGAGGACGGTCGCGGCGAGCGGCACGAGGACGCCGCCGATGCGGGTCGAGAACCACGCTGTCACGTCCGACGTGGCGTCGCGGGACGAGTCCGGCTGGATCGGCGCCGTCATGCCGCCTGCCTGCGCCCCCCGGTCATGGCGATCCCCAGCTCTTCTTCGGACACGCCCGGCGGGTACTCGCCGACGATCCTGCCCTCGTAGAGGACGAGGATGCGATCCGAAAGCGAAAGGATCTCTTCAAGCTCGAAGGAGACGAGCAGGATCGCTCGCCCCTCGTCCCGCTCGGTGACGAGGCGCCGGTGGACGAACTCGATCGCCCCCACGTCGAGACCGCGAGTCGGCTGCGCCGCGACGAGCACGCGGGGATCTCGCGACACCTCGCGGGCGACGACGACCTTCTGCTGGTTTCCGCCGGAAAGCGAGGCAGCGCGGGTCTGCGGGCCTCCGCCGCGCACATCGAACTCCTTCAGTAGCCGGACGGCGCGCTGGACGATTCGTTTCGGGAAGAGGCAGCCCCACCTCGAGTCGGGCTTCTTCCTGAAGTCGTGCAGTGCGAGGTTCTCGGCCAGCGTGAAGTCGAGGACGAGGCCACGGGCCTGGCGGTCCTCGGGGATGTGTCCTACCCCCAGGTCGAGGGACTCCCGCGCGCCAGCGGTGGTGACGTCCTTGCCCCCCACGGAGATTCTGCCCCCCGCCGGGCGGCGGAGCCCGGTGAGCGCGTCGATGAGCTCGGTCTGCCCGTTTCCGTCCACCCCGGCGATGCCGACGATCTCGCCCGCCCTGACGTTAAAGGAAATGCCCCGCACGCACTCGAGGTCTCGCTCGTCCCGGACTTCGAGGTTTTCCACCTCGAGCAGGACGTCGCCCGGCTGGGCCTCGGGCTTGTCGACGCGGAGCACCACGTCGCGACCGACCATCAGGCGCGCAAGTCCCTCTGGCGTCGCCCCTTCGCGTGGCACCGTGTCGACCTGCTTGCCCTGGCGCAGGACCGTGATGCGGTCGGCGATGTCGAGCACCTCATTCAGCTTGTGGGTGATGAAGATGATCGACTTTCCCTCGGCCTGGAGGGAGCGGATGATCGCGAAGAGCTCCTGCGCCTCCTGGGGCGTCAGGACAGCGGTCGGCTCGTCGAGGATGAGGATCTCGGCGCCGCGATAGAGCGCCTTCAGGATCTCTGCCCTCTGCTGCATCCCGACGCTGATGGACGCGACCCGGGCGTCGGGGCGCACAGCTAGGCCGAACTGCGTCGACAGCTCCTGGACACGCTTCTCGGCCGCGCGTAGGTCGAGGAAAGGCCCCGAGGTCGGCTCGACGGCGAGCACGATGTTCTCTGCCACCGTCATCACCGGAATGAGCATGAAGTGCTGGTGCACCATGCCGATCCCGAGATCGATCGCGTCCCGGGGCGAGCCGATGCGCACGGCCATCCCGTTGAGCCGGATCTCGCCCTCGTCCGGGTGGTAGAGCCCGTAGAGGATGTTCATCAGCGTCGACTTGCCGGCGCCGTTCTCGCCCAGGAGCGCGTGCACCTCGCCCTTCTTGAGCTCGAGATCGACGTGGTCGTTGGCGAGCACGCCGGGGAACCGCTTGGTGATGCCTCGGAGCTCGAGCAGTGGCGTATCGGGCATCGGCTCGAAGCCTAGAGGGGCGGGCCGTGCGCCCGCCCCTCCGGATGGCTGCCTACTTGAACGTCGCCGGCGGGTCGATCTCGCCGCTGATCAGCTTGGCCTTCGCCGCCTCAACGGCGTCCTGGACTTCTTGCGGGACGACGTCGGTGTACGGAGCGAGCAGCTCGGCGTCGGGGAACTCCTCGATTCCGAAGAAGCGGTTCGTTCCGCCCTTGAAAGTGCCGTCCTGCGCCGACTTGATCGTCTCGAAGACCGCGAGCTCCAGAGGCTTGAGCGCACTGGTGATCACGCAGTCCCCGGCGAACGACTGGTCGGCGTCGACCCCGATCGCGTACACGTTCTTCTCGCAGGCTGCATCGAGAGCGCCGAGACCGCAGAGGCCCGCGACCTGGAACACCACGTCGGAGCCCTGGGCGATTTGGTCAAGCGCGATCTCCTTGCACTTCGCCTGGTCGACGAAGTCCTGCGAGTAGGCGTTCAGGAGCTTGACGCTCGGATCGGTGTCCTTGACCGCCTGCCGGAAACCGGCGATCCAGTTGTTCACCGGCGGGATGCTGATGCCGCCTACCGTGGACACGGTCTTGGTCTTGGTCATCATCGCGGCCACGATTCCGGCGAGATATCCGGCCTCCTCAGAGGGGAACTGCAGGCCGAGGACGTTCGGCACGGTGCAGACAGCCTGGTTCTCGCCGCCGCATTCGGGCGGATCGCCGTAGAACTGGTCGACCCCCGCGAAGTTGACATCCGTCGCCTCCTTCGCCACCTCGGCCACGGACGGTTGGATCAGGAAGCCGATCGCGATGACCAGGTCGTGCCCGTCGTCCACCGCCGCCGTCAGGTTCGGCAGGTAATCGTCCGCCGACTCCGACACATAGACCCGGCCTGTGACGCCGAGCTCCGTCTTGGCCCGCTCGAAGCCGTTGATCGAAAACTCGTTGAAGCCGCGGTCATCGAGTCCGCCGGTGTCGGAGACCATGCCGACCGAGATCGCCTCGGCGCCGGTCGTTCCCGCTGCGGTCCCGGCTCCCGTCGTGCCCGCCTCGTCGCCGCCGCAGCCGGCAGCAGCGACCGCCAGCAGCATTGCAAGAAGGGCCACGAGCCACGGCCACTTGTGCTTCACGTTCACGGAACCTCCCTTGTTGCCCTATCCCAGCCTTGGGGTCGCAGGATGCTAACCCTTCCTAGGACCCGAAATCTAGGACGGGGCGACAGAGAGTTCGTTAGGAGGGTGGGCGAGACATCGCTCGTCGCCTCGGCGCCACAGGGGTTGTTTCGCGCACCCTCCTCTCAGGAGGGAACGTCCGTGAGCACGCGGGCGAGGTCGCCTTCGCCCACGAGCACCTTGCGCGGCTTGGAGCCCTCGTAGCCGGAGATGATGCCGCGGCGCTCGAGCATGTCGATGAGGCGGCCGGCTCGCGTGTAGCCGACGCGCAGGCGCCGCTGGATGAGCGAGACGGAGGCGGTCTGCGTCTGCACGACGACCTCGATGGCGCGCTCGAGGAGTGGATCCTCGTCCGGGTCGAAGTCCTCCTCCCCGCCGTGCTCCTGGACGCTGGGCGCCTCGAGCAGGGATTCGTCGAGCTCCTGTCCGCGCTGCGCACGGCATTGCTCCACGATGAGGGCGATCTCCTCCTCGCTCACGTACGCGCCCTGCACGCGTTGCAGGCGCGAGGTGCCGAGCGGCTTGAAGAGCATGTCTCCTTGGCCCAGGAGGCTCTCGGCGCCGGACGTGTCGAGGATCACGCGACTGTCCGTCATGCTCGAGACGGCGAACGCGATCCGCGAGGGGACGTTCGCCTTGATCATCCCGGTGATGACGTCCACCGACGGCCGCTGGGTGGCGAGCACGAGGTGGATTCCGACGGCACGCGACTTCTGCGCCAGGCGGATGACGGCGTCCTCCACCTCCTGTGGGGAGACCATCATCATGTCCGCGAGCTCGTCGATGACGATGAGGAGATACGGGAGCGCCTTCTCGCCGCGCTCCGTCAGCACGCGGTTGAGCTCGCCGAGGTTGCGCGCCCGGGCGATGCTCATGCGCTCATAGCGCTTCTCCATCTCCGTCAGGACGTTTGTGAGGACGGCAGAGGCGGCCTTCGGACTCGACACGACGGGAGTCAGGAGATGCGGGATGGACTCGTAGAGCCCGAGCTCGACCCGCTTGGGATCGACGAGGATCATGCGCACGTCGTCGGGCGTGGAGCGGAGCAGGATCGAGCACAGCATCGTGTTGATGCAGCCGGACTTGCCCGAGCCGGTCGTACCGGCGATGAGGATGTGCGGCATGCGGGCGAGATCGGCCCACACCGAGGCACCCGAGATGTCCTTTCCGAGCCAGGCAGAGAGCGGGCTGGCCTGCGCGGGAAGCTCCTCGTAGATATCGCCGAGCGTGACGACGTTGGGCGCGATGTTGGGAACCTCGACTCCGACCGCCTGCTTCCCGGGGATGGGAGCCAGAATGCGGATCTCTGTCGTCGCGAGCGCGTAGGCGAGGTCGTCCTTCAGCGCCGCAACCTTGCCCACCTTGGTCCCAGGGGCGAGCTGGAGCTCGTAGCGCGTGACCCGCGGGCCCACGACCTGGCCCGCCATGGTCGCCTCGATGCCGAAGTTGGAGAGCGCCTGGACGAGCGCCTGGGCCGTCCGCTCGATGGCCTTCTCGGGCTGCCCGTTGCGATCGGTGCGGGATCGCCGCAGGACGCTCGCGTCCGGTAGACGGTAGCCGGCGTGCTCGGTCGAGGCCGGGTCGAAGAGACTCGGCTCGGGTGGGACCGGCTCGTCCAGGTCCTCGAGCTGGTGGACGAGCACGGGCGGCGGCGCAGGAGTCTCGTTAACGATGTCCGGATAGACGATCTCCCCGTCCACGGGGGGCGCGTCCGGCTGCGTGGGCGGCTCGTCCTCGAGGGGGACTCGCACCCACTCGCGCGTCCTCCCCGCCGCCTGCCGCGCTGCATGGGCCGAGCGTCGGAGAATCGCCCCCAGCGACGCGCCGGTGAGGAGGAGACTGCCCGCGACGAGCGCGAAGAGCCCCAGGGCCGCGGTGCCGGTTTCCCCGAGCAGGCGGCCGAAGATGAGCTGGAGCGCCTCCCCGGAGGCTCCTCCGCGCTTCTCGCCGAGAATGGTCATGAGGCCGAGGACGACGAAGACGAGGCCGGTGCGAAACGGGCGCACGTCCACGAGCGAAGACCGCGCGACAAGCAGGCCCCCTACGACGAGCAGGAGGAGCGGGACGCCAAGGCGCGCCGACCCGACGAGGCCGTCGAGGCCCGAGACGATCTTCGCCCCGACGATCCCTCCGTCCCACCCCAGCCAGAGCGGGATCGCGAGGAAGGCTCCGACGAAGACGAGCGCGAGCCCGACGAGCTCGTGGTGCTGGTGCTGAGAGCTCCGGCGCCGCGCATGCTTGCGCTTGCGCACGCGAGCAGGTGACTTCGGGCGCAAGTGCCTGGGACGCTTCCGTGGCGCCATGCGGGGGCTTTCGGCGGAACCCCCGTCCCTCCTGCTTCGTATCGTGAGCGAAGAGATGCGCCGCTGGAGCACAGCGCTCATCGTCGTAGGGGTCGCGGCACTGGCCGTTTTCGCGGCCGCAGACGCGCTGCGCGGACGAGACGAGCCAAAGGCTCCGGCTGCTTCGCCGACGAGCACGAGGCCGGAGCGACCCACGCTCCATGAGCTCCTGCGTCGAGAGGAAATCATCGGCTTCGTGGTCTATAGCGACCACGACTGCCGGCTGCATTCGCTCCTGCTGCCCGGAATGGAGGACGACGTCGTGCGGGAGGAAGGTGGCTCAGCCGTCATCCACTGCCGCTTCGAATCTGCCGGGGGACGGATCCTCGAGGAGGGCGAGGTGATGAGCCCTGATCGATCGTCGATCGCCCGCTGTCGCGCCGGGAAGATCACTATCCGGGACGCGGAGGGCGAGGTCGAACGCAGAAGCGTCGCGGGCTGTCCGCCAACCTGGCGGCCGGACGGCCGGCTCACCTACCCCCGCGGAGGCGCGATCTTCCAGGAAGGCCGCCCGCTCTTCACCGCCCGCGAGCTGCGTCGTGCGGCCCGGCTCCACCCGAATGTCGCTCGGGTCGGAGCGGGCATTCCGATCTTCGCCCACGCGACCGATCTCGCCTGGCTGGACGAGGACCATCTCGTCACCACGCTCGAGATCCGCGTCCGGGGGGTCGAGCCGCAGAACCTGGCTGTCCTCTTCGACGGCAAGGCGGTCGTCGGTGTCGCGACCAACCGCGGACGAGGGCTCGGAAACTGGACTGTGAGTGCAGCAGGCTCCTACGCCGCTTCCGAGGACGGAAGGATCGTGAGTCGCGACGGCGGGTCGAGAGATCCGCCGCAGAACCTCCCGGATGGCAGAGCGGTGGCGTTCTCCCCGGACGAGCAGTGGCTCGTGTACGTCACGAACGCCAGCGTCTACCTCATCGGCACGCCGCGAAACAGCGAGCCGGGGCGGATCATCCGCCTGCCCGTGCCGGCCCAGGACCTGGTCTGGGGGGGCGTCAGCCGAGCGACGCGAGTCGCTGGACTAGGAACTGGATGAAGCGCGGGCCGTCCACTTCCACTCCGACGTGCGCGTTCGGCTCGTTTCCGGTTCGCTTCCAGAGGTCGACGTAGGTCCGCCCGCGGCCCGGCTCCGGGCCGGTGTCGACCTGCACATGACGATGCCCGGTCTCGACGAAGTCGTCGCGAATAACGTGCGCGACCGCGAGCGCGTCGTGGACCGGCGAGCCCTCCCAGCCGTACATGCGCACGTGGCGCTCGTGGTAGAAGTCGTACAGCTGGGCAACGAGCGAGCCCACGCGTCCGGCGCCGCGCAACTCGCCGACCTTCTCGGGGAGCAGAAGCGCCTTGTGGGTGACGTCGAGACCGACCATGGTCACGTCGATCCCGCTCGTGAAGACGCGGTGCGCCGCCTCCGGATCGGCCCAGATGTTGAACTCGGCGGCGGGCGTGACATTCCCTTCGGCGATCGACCCGCCCATCAGGACTACGCGGGCGATTCGGCTCTGGATCCCCGGGTACTTGGCGAGCAGGAGCCCGATGTTCGTCAGCGGCCCCACCGGGACGAGGACGACGCCGTCGTGCTCCTCGACTTGCGCGGCGATGAAGTCGATCGCGTGGCCCTTCCTCGGTTCCGTTTTCGGGCTCGGCAGGTCGGGACCGTCGAGGCCCGATTCACCGTGGACGTAGGCGGCGGCCCACTGCTCGCGGACGAGCGGCCGCGGAGCGCCGACATGCACAGGCACGTCCGTCCGCTCGACGAACTCCAGGATCTTCAGCGCGTTGGCAGTCGTCTTCTCGAGAGTCTGGTTGCCCGAGACGGTCGTGATCCCGAGGACTTCGAGCTCGGGCGAGGCCAACGCGAGCAGCATCGCGATCGCGTCGTCGTGTCCCGGATCGGTATCCAGGATGATCTTGGTCATGGGCGTCGGAGTATGGCGTCCACCTCGCGGGACGTCGGCAGCGAAGGCTGGGCTCCCTCTCGGGAGGCTGCAAGCGCCCCGGCCGCGCACGCGCGCTCCAGGGCCTCCTGGCGGTCGCGGCCCTCGAGCAGCGAGACCACGAGGCAGGCGGTGAACGCATCGCCCGCGGCCGTGCCGTCGACCGCTTCGACCTTGGGGGGGCGGGCGCGGGCAACTTCTTCCCCGTCGTCGATCAGGAGCGCGCCCTCCTCGCCGAGCGTGAGCGCGAAGAGCGCTCCGAGAGGGCTCGAGCCGAGCGCGTCGATCTCGAATGAGTTGGCCACGATCAGGTCGGCGCGCTGGAGGATCGCCTCCGAGACCTCTCGTGCCGGAGCAGCGTTGAGGCAGAAGAACGCGTCGGTCTGCGCCGCTGCTGCCTCGATAGCGGCATCCTCGATCTCGAGCTGGCAGAGCAGAGCGTCCGTCTCCCCCACTTCGATCCGCTTGGAGTCGAGCGACTTGTTCGCCCCCGGGACGACGACGATCTGATTCTCGCCCCCGTCGTCCACGAGAATGAGGGCGATCCCGGTCGGAGTGTCGACGAGCTGGAGCCGCGAGAGGTCGACCTCGGCCGCCTCCAGATCCTCCACGGCAAGCGGGCCGAACTCGTCGTCACCGACGGCGCCGACGAAGCTGACCTGTGCGCCCAGGCGCGAGGCCGCGACGGCCTGATTCGCTCCCTTGCCCCCCGGGACTCGGCTCAGCGTGGCGTCGCTGAGTGTCTCGCCCGGTCTCGGGAGATACCGGACCCGCGCAACCAGGTCGAGGTTGACCGAGCCGACGACCGTGATTCTCGGACCGCTACGCGGCAAGCGCGCGCAGGTCTTCGACGGCCCCGTTCAGGAGGTTCTCGCGGAGGTCGAAGAGCCCGGCCCAGAGCGACGAGCGGTCGGGCACGGAGGCGAGCCGAGCCGACGTCGAGAGGCCCTGCAGAGCGCGCACGAGGACGGCGAGCTCGAGATAGGCGTGCGCGACCCTCGCCGGGGAGGCGCCGACGCCGGCGCGCTTGAGAACGGCTTCCCATTCGACGACCTCGCCGGCTCCGGGCTCTCCGTACCAGGAGCGGCCGTTGGCCTCCTCAGGCTGCAGCTCCAGCAGGAACCGCCCGAGCGGGCGCTCGAGGCCGGAGAGGGCGGTCTCGGCCCGCTCCGCGGCCCGTCTGAGGGCCGCCTCGCGTTGGGGGGCCGTGCAGGGCTCAGGCTCGCCTTTCGCCCAGCGCTCGAGCAGGCGGCAGAAGGCGAGCGCTGCGACCTCGCTCGCCGTCAGCGAGCGAATCAGGCGGCTCGCCGTGGCGTCCGAGACGCCGTAGGAGCGCATCAGCGACGTCCAGCTGTTCCCGTTCGCGTTGCTCATCTCCCTCTAGTACTACACCAAGTTCTCGTTGCGCGTACCGTTCGACCGAGTGAGCTTGTACGACCGCGTCGCGGACCTCTCGCTCGAGATCGAGTCGTACGATCTCGAGCCCCTGGAGCATGCGGTCTCGCCCGAGTTCAAGCGGCGTACGACGGTCGTTCGCCTGCGCGGCGAGGGCCACGAAGGGATCGGCGAGGATGTCACCTACTCGGCCGAGGACCAGGAGGCGTTGCAGTCGGAAGGGCCCAGCCTCCCCCTCGCCGGTTCACACTCTCTCGACTCTTTCTCGCAGCTCTTGGATCGCCTGGCCCTCTGGCCGGGCGGGCCGGCCATAGAGCAGTTTCGCCCGTACAGGCGCTGGGCCTTCGAGAGCGCGGCCCTCGACCTCGCGCTTCGCCAGACCGGTGCGCCGCTCCACGAGGCCATCGGGCTCGAGCCTCTGCCGGTGACGTTCGTGTCCTCGATGCGCCTCGGGGAGCCGGCGTCGATCGAGCCGGTGAAGCGCTGGCTCGACGTGTTTCCGAAGCTCAGGTTCAAGCTCGACCCCACCTCCACCTGGGACGACGCGCTCGTCACGTCGCTGGTGGAGACCGGGGCGGTCGACACCCTCGACCTCAAGGGCGCCTATAAAGGGACTCCGGTGGACCAGGAGGCGGACCCGACGCTGTATGCGCGGGTGGCGATGGCGTTTCCAAATGCGTGGATCGAGGACCCTGCGCTCACCGAGGAGACGGATCCCGTGCTCGAGCCTCACCGCTCGCGCATCACCTGGGACGCTCCGATTCACTCTGTCACGGACATCCACGGGCTCCCCTTCCCGCCGCGGACGCTGAACTTCAAGCCCTCGCGGTTCGGAAGCGTCGGGGCGCTTCTCGACGCGTACGACTACTGCGGCGAGGAGCGGATCGGGATCTACGGTGGCGGTCAGTTCGAGCTCGGCCCGGGCCGCGGCCAGATCCAGTACCTCGCCTCGCTCTTCCATCCCGAGATGCCGAACGACGTCGCGCCAAGGGCGTACAACAACGCAGACCCCGCGCCCGGTCTCCCCACGAGCCCCCTGTCCCCGGCACCGTCGAAGACGGGCTTCCGCTGGGGCGAGGCTTCCTAGCCCCTAGGGCCTAGACCTCGAGGACGACGGGGAGGATCATCGGGCGGCGGCCGGTGCGCTCGCGGATCAGTGTCCCGACTGCGTCGTGGATGTGCTCCTGGAGGAGCTTCAACTCGGAGATGTCCTCGGCCAGGCAGTGAGCGAGCGTCCGCTCGGCCTCGTCGCGCGCCTCATCGAGGAGCGGCCCGGGCTCGGCGAACCCGCGGGAGATGACCTCCGGCGCCGCGATCTCGCGCCCGTTCTGCGACCCGAGCGTGACGACCACGATCAAGACGCCGTCTTCGGACAGGTGGCGGCGGTCTCGCAGAGCGACGTCCTTTACGTCGCCCACTCCGAAGCCGTCGACGAAGGTCTGCCCGGTCTCGACCACGTCGACGATTCGTGCGCTGCCGTTCGCGAGCTCGACGACCGAGCCGTTCTCAGCCAGAACGATGTTCTCGCCGTCCACCCCGGCGTCGCGCGCGAGCCGGCCGTGAGCGGCCAGCATGCGGAACTCTCCGTGAATAGGCATCACGTTGCGCGGCCTCAGGACGGCGAGGATCGTCCTGAGCTCCTCGGCGTGACCGTGACCGGAGACGTGCACCGGGGCGATTTCCTGATGGAGGACCTCTGCTCCCGAACGCGCGAGGCGGTTGATCGTGTCGTGGACCCGCAGCTCGTTTCCCGGCACGGGCTTGGCCGAGATGATCACCGTGTCGCCCTCTTCCACCTGGACGAAGGGATGATCGTGGTAGGCCATG
>Ga0222623_10000805_pt1 | contig 10359 bp, 8 predicted proteins | sample PLMtaG_FD_177336 | JGI IMG/M metagenome (GOLD analysis project Ga0222623, IMG submission 177336) | Groundwater sediment microbial communities from an aquifer in East River, Colorado, USA - PLM2_30_coex | ecosystem: Environmental > Terrestrial > Soil > Riparian zone | place: USA: East River...
CGGCCGGGATCTCCGACAGGAAGCGCGAGGGTGGGTTGTAGGACGTCGTTCCGAACAGCGACCGGCTCCACGCGTGGCACAGGTACAGACGCTGCATCGCCCTGGTGATGCCGACGTAGGCCAGGCGCCGCTCCTCCTCCAGCTCGGCCGAGTCGCCCATCGAACGGTAATGGGGGAAGACCCCGTCCTCGAGCCCCACGATGAACACCACCGGGAACTCCAGCCCCTTCGCGTTGTGGAGCGTCATCAGGGTGACCGCGGAGGCCTGCTCGTCGTACTCGTCCTGCTCGGAGACCAGCGCGACCTGCTCGAGGAACCCGGCCATCCCCTCCTCGGGATGGCGCTGCTCGTACTCGGCGGCGACGCCGGTCAGCTCCTTGATGTTCTCGATCCGGCCCTCGGCCTCGATCGTGCGCTCGGACTCCAGCTCCATGAGGTAGCTGGATTCCGTCGCGGCGGCTTCGACCATCCTTGCGGGCCCCGCGCCCGACTCCAACGCCTCACGCAGCTTGTCCACGACCCGGACGAACCCGAGCACTGCCCCTCGCGCCCGCGGCCCGAGTGACCCGATGTCCTCAACGCGACGGCACGCCTCGAGGAACGGCACCTCCTCATGGGCGGCAAACGACTGGAGCACCGCTACGGTCTGGTCGCCGATCCCCCGCTTCGGCGTGTTGATGACCCGCCGTGCCGAGATCACGTCCTGCGGGTTCACCAGGAGGCGCAGGTACGCCAGCACGTCCTTGATCTCCTTCCGCTGGTAGAAGCGCAGCCCCCCCACGACCTTGTACGGCACGCCACCCTTCATGAAGATGTCCTCGAGCACCCGGCTCTGCGCGTTCGTCCGGTAGAAGACGGCCACGTCGGAGTACCGGTAGCCCTCCTCCTCGACCAGGCGGTCCGCCTCCTCCGCCACGAACAGCGCTTCCTCGTGCTCGTTCTCGGCCCGGAACCGCACCGGCAGCTCGCCCTGCGCTCCGTCGGTCCAAAGCGACTTCGGTTTCCGTTGCAGGTTGTGGAAGATGAGGGCGTTCGCCACCTCCAGGATGGCCTTCGTGGACCGATAGTTCTGCTCCATCAGGAACACGGCGGCGTCCGGGTAGTCGCGCTCGAAGTCCAGAAGGTTCTGGATGGTGGCGCCCCGCCACGAATACACGCCCTGATCGGCGTCGCCCACCACGCAGACGTTCCGATACTTCGCCGCCAGCAAGTTCACCAGCTGGTACTGGGCCCGGTTCGTGTCCTGGTACTCGTCGATCAGGATGTAGAGGAACCACTCCTGATAGTGCTCGAGCACCGCAGGGTGGTTGCGGAACAGCCGCACCGTCTCGGCGATGAGGTCATCGAAGTCGAGGGCCCCGGCCGCGAGCTTTCGCCGCTCGTACCCCTGATACACCTTGGCCACGGTCTGCTCGTAGAAGTTCCCGGCAAGCTGAACGAACTCGTCCGCCGACAGCACGTGATCCTTCGCCTTTCCGATGCCGGCCGCCATGGCCCGGGGAGGGAATCGCTTGTTGTCGATGTTGAGGTCCTTCAGGACCTGGGTCAGCAGCCGTTCGGTGTCGGCCTCGTCGTAGATCGTGAACGACGACGGCAGCCCGAGGCGCTCGTGCTCCCTGCGGAGGATCCGGGCGCAGGCCGAGTGGAACGTGAGGATCCACATGCCGCGGGCGATCCGCTCCCCCAGGATGCCCTCCACCCGGGCGGCCATCTCCCGGGCGGCCTTGTTCGTGAACGTGATGGCCAGGATGGCGTAGGGCGAGACCTCTCGTTCCCGGATGAGATACGCGATCCGGTGGGTCAGGGCCCGGGTCTTTCCCGAGCCGGCTCCGGCGACGATGAGGACGGGACCGTCGGTCTGCCGAACGGCCTCGGCCTGGACGGGATTCAGGTCCTGAAGCAGGGGGATCGAGCGCGTCGCCACGCCTACGATTGTAGGGGTCGACCGCGACGCTCAAGTTCGTTTGGAAACCTGGCACACTGAAAACGTGCAGGACGCCATGCCGGCATCCACCGAAACGCGGCCTCCGCGCTCAGCCTCCCCCCCGCCCCGGAGGCGCGTTGCCCTGGCCCTTCGAGCCATGGCCCTCGTGTTCATCGCCGCAGGCCTGGTCATCGGCGGTGACCTTGCATGGAAGCTCTGGGGGACCGGATTCACCACACAGCGCCTCCAGGCCGAGATGCGTCCCAACTTCGAGCAGAAGCTGGGGACGAGGGTCGCGACCGATCCGGGGGCGGATGCGGTCCGAGTGCCCGGAAACGCGGTGGCCATCCTGAAGATCCCCCGGATCCACCTCGACATGGTCGTGGTGGAGGGGACCGACACGGAGTCGCTCAAGAAGGGTCCCGGCCACTACGCCGAAACGGCGTACCCGTGGCAGGACCACGGCCGGGTGGCGATCGCAGGGCATCGCACCACCTACCTGCACCCCTTCTACGACCTGAACGAGATGAAGGAAGGCGATCCCATCATCATGGAAACGGAATACGGGACCTTCCGGTACATGGTGACGAGCGTGTTCGTGATCACGCCCGACGACTCGTCCGTCCTCGACCAGACGAAGAGGCCAACGTTGGTGCTCACCACATGCAACCCGCGTTACTCGGCGGCCGAGCGCCTCATCGTCGTCGCCAGTCGCCTCGATTGAGGCCTACTCCCACTCGATCGTCGCGGGGGGCTTCGATGACACGTCGTAGGCAACCCGGTTCACCCCCGGCACCTCGGCGATGACCCGGCTCGAGATCCGGTCCAGCACCTCGTCTGGGAGGCGGGCCCAATCCGCAGTCATGGCGTCCTCGCTCGTCACCGCCCGGATCACGACCGGGTGCTCGTAGGTCCTGCCGTCGCCCATCACACCCACGCTTCGGATATCGCCCAGGAGGACCGCGAAGCACTGCCATAGCTCGTGGTGCAGCCCGGCCCGGCGGATCTCCTCGTTCACGATGGCGTCCGCGGCCCGCACGACCGCGATCCGGTCGGGCCTGACCTCCCCGACGATCCGTACGGCGAGGCCGGGTCCGGGGAACGGCTGGCGCCGCACGACCTCGTGCGGCAGCCCGAGCTCCTCTCCCACCTCGCGAACCTCGTCCTTGAACAGGTCCCGGAGCGGCTCGACCAGCTCGAACTCCATGTCCTCGGGCAGCCCGCCGACGTTGTGGTGGCTCTTGATCCTGGCCGCCGTCCGCGATCCCGATTCGATGACGTCGGGGTAGAGGGTCCCCTGCACCAGGAACCTCGCGTCGAAGGGCGCTGCCGCCTCCTCGAAGACCCGGATGAATTCCTCCCCGATCACTTTCCGCTTTAGCTCCGGGTCGGTCACGCCGGCCAGCTTGGCCAGGAACCGGTCGGCCGCCTTGACATGGACGAGCGGAACCCGGAAATGACGAGCGAACGTGTCCTCCACCTGCTCGGGCTCGCCGTCGCGCAGGAGCCCGGTGTCGACGAAGACGCAGGTGAGCTGGTCGCCGATCGCCCGGTGCACCAGCAGCGCCGAAACGGAGGAGTCGACGCCACCCGACAGCGCGCAGATCACCTTCGCCCGGCCTACCTGATCCCTGATGTGGGCCACGGATCGTTCGATCACGTTCGCCGGGGTCCAGTCTGGGAGCAGGCCGCAGCCCTCGTAGAGGAACCGTTTCATGACGTCGAGCCCCCGGGGCGTGTGGGCGACCTCGGGATGGAACTGCAGGCCGAACAAGCCACGCTCCCTGTCCTCCATGGCCGCGACTGGCGTCGACTCAGTGTGGGCCGTGACCCGAAACCCATCGGGCGCCCGGACCACCGTGTCGCCGTGGCTCATCCAGACCGTGTCGGTCTCGGGCAGATCGGCCAGGAGCACACCCGGCTCGTCGACGAAGAGCTCGGTGCGGCCGTACTCGCGAAGGCCCGTGGCACGGACCTCGCCGGCCAGCGCCTGGGTCATGAACTGTTGGCCGTAACAGATGCCGAGCACCGGCAGACCGACCCCGAGAACATCCGGATCGAGAGACGGCGCGTCGGGCTCGTACACCGACGCAGGCCCCCCCGAGAGGATCAGGCCCGCCGGCCGCTTGGCCATGAGCTCGGCCACCGGCAGGTCATGGGGGACGATCTCGGAGTACACGCGACACTCCCGCACCCGCCGCGCGATGAGCTGAGCGTACTGCGCCCCCAGGTCGACCACCAGGACGGGACGCGGGTCCTGCTCCGCGGTCATCCGTTCAATGCCCCATCCCAACGTGCTGAGCCTGCTGGTAGGCCTTGCCTTCGCTCTTGATGGATGGGGCCATGACCAGCTCGGCCTTCTGAAACTCCTTGATCGTGGCGTACCCAGTGGTCGCCATCGATGTGGCGAGCGCGCCGAACAGGTTCAGCGTGCCGTCGTTCTCGTGCGCCGGACCGACGAGGATCTCGCCGAGCGAGGCGACTTGCTGGGTCTTGACCCGGGCGCCGCGCGGGAGCGTCGGGTGGAACGTGGCCATCCCCCAGTGGTGGCCCCGACCCGGAGCCTCGTAGGCGCGCGCGAGAGGGGAGCCGATCATCACCGCGTCGGCCCCGCAGGCGATGGCCTTAGCGATGTCTCCACCGGTCCGCATGCCACCGTCCGCGACCACGTGGCAGTACCGGCCGGTCTCTCGTTGGTGTTCCGAGCGGGCCGCCGCCGCGTCGGCAACGGCCGTTGCCTGGGGGACGCCGACGCCGATGACGCCCCTGGTGGTGCAGGCGTTGCCCGGACCCACTCCCACCAGCACCCCCGCGGCACCGGTCCGCATGAGATGGAGCGCGGTCTGGTACGAGGCGCAGCCGCCGACGATCACGGGGAGGTCGAATCCCGCGATGAACTCCTTCAGGTTGAGAGGCTCTGACCGCGTGGAAACGTGCTCCGCCGAGACCACCGTGCCCTGCACGACCAGCACGTCCAGCTCGGCCTCCAGCACGAGAGGTGAGTACTGCCTGACCCGCTGCGGCGTGAGCGAGGCCGCCGCCACCACCCCACCCTCCTTGATCTCCCGAATCCGTCGGAGGATCAACTCCTCCTTGACCGGCTCCCGGTACAGCTCCTGCATCCGCCGGGTGGCCTTGTCATCGGGAAGGGCCGAGATCTCGTCGAAGACCGGCTCGGGGTCATCGTATCGGGTCTGCAGGCCCTCCAGGTTCAGCGCGGCCAGCCCACCGAGCTTCCCGATCTCGACGGCGGTGGTAGGAGACACCGCGGCGTCCATGGCTGCGGCCATGACCGGCAGGGGAAAGGTGAACGCGTCGATCTCCCACGAGATGTCCACGTCGTCGGGGTCGCGGGTCCGCCGGGACGGAACGATGGCCACCTCGTCGAGGCCGTAGGCCCGGCGCGCCGTCCTTCCCATGCCGATCTCGATGTCCATGCGCCTCCCCCAGATAGGCGGATGCCCACCCGATCCCGGGTGGGCGCCGAGTCCTACATGCGCAAACGGTACCAGCCGACCCGGCCGGAGGCGACGAGCGGGTGGCCGTCTCAAGCCTTCCCGGCTTCGGGCCGATGTCGGTTCGGATGATTGAACTCGCCAACCGGGGGTCGGACAATCGCTGGGCGGCTCCCCGATCATGAGGGGGACTCTCCCGATGCAGGTACTTCGGCTCAAGCGAGGATTGTTCGGCTACACGCCGGAGAGCGTGCGCTTGCTCCTCGCCGACCGCGACAAGATGTTCATCCGGGCGGCCGAGGTGGCCCGGGCGGCCGAGGCCCTGGTGCTCGAACTTCGCGCGGAGGTGGAGGCGCTCAAGGCCCAAGTCGAAGATCGGCAAGGGGGGCTTCCCGCCGAGTCGGAGGCGGCCGACCGTCGCACCGACCGGGCTGCCACGCGGGTGGAGCTCGACAGGGCCGCCGCCACCGTCGCGCAGCTCACGACCGACGTGGAGACTGCACGCAAGGAGCTCGAGGACGCCCGAGAGCTCGCCCGGGTGGCCGATGCCCAGCTCGCGCGGAGGACGGCGACCTCACGGTCGTTCGCCAGGAGCCGGGAACGCAACGGCGAAACTTCCTGACGCCGGCGCTCGCCCCGGTGATCGATCTCCCCACACCCCAGATAAAGGACCGCCTGCTCGCGGCCGACACCTAAGAGGTCCGGACCGTGAGGAGGGGACATGGCGGCAGAGCGCTGCCCGGAGTGCCTGCTTACACCGCAGGCCGAGGAGCTGCTCGAACGGCTGGAGGACAAGCTGCGGCGAACCCGTCCGGGCGATGCGAGCTGGGAGACCACGATCTGTCCGCGGTGCGGCCGCCTCTCCGGCATCTTCGACGAGCGCGAGGGATGGTCAGTGGGCGAGGGCGGCAATCGGGGATGGGCCTCGGGCCCCGGGCCGGCCGCCGAGGCCAAGCCGGTGCCCCAGTCGAAGCGGGTGGCCGAGGAGCGGTCGATGGGGTCCCCGAAGGTCACCGAGCGGTCCACGAGATTCACGGAGCTCCCCGCGGTCTCGCCGACCACCGACTCCCGTAGGATCGACCTCGATTCGCTTCCCGTCCCAACGTGGGTGACCGTGCGAGAGGCCGCCTTCCTGGCCCGTGTCTCCGAGCAGCAGGTGCTCGAGTGGGTGAACAAGGGCGCCGTCGAGCATGAAGTGATCCTGCGCGATGCGAGACACGCGGGGTGGGTGTTCGTCCGAACGCGAGACCTCGATCCGGCCCTCGCTCGCGACGCCGGCTGAGCGAGGCGGCGCTCCCGACCGAGCTCAGGCGTTCGCGGGGTGTGTCGACGTCAGGTGACCGAGCTCCTCCAGCTTGGCTAGGACCATCTCCGCTGCCTCGGCGGGAGAGCACTGCTCGGTGTCGATCACCAACTCGGGTCGCTGGGGCTCCTCGTACGGGTCGGACACCCCGGTGAAGTTCGAGATCTCTCCGGCGATCGCCTTCTCGTACAGGCCCTTCACGTCTCGCCGAGTGACCTCCTCGAGCGAGGCCCTGACGTACACCTCGACGAAGTCACCGATGAGCTCGCGGTTGCGATCGCGGATCTCCCGATAGGGCGAGATCGCGGAGCACACGGCGACCACGCCGTTCCGCACCAGCAGGTTGGCGACGAACCCGATCCGCAGGATGTTGGTGTCGCGATCCTCCTTGGAGAATCCCAGGCCCTTGGACAGGTGCGTTCGCACCACGTCGCCGTCCAGCAATTCGACCTTGTAGCCTCGCCGGCGGAGCGCCGGGACGAGCAGCTCGGCGATGGTGGACTTGCCGGCGCCGGACAGCCCGGTGAACCAGACGCAGAACCCTCGGTCCTCTATCACAGGAAGCTCCTTCCAACGGCGCCCTCGGGCACCTCGATGTCGTAGATGGAGAGGATGCTGGGGCCGACGTCGACCAGGTTCAGCCCCTCGACGCTTCCCACGGGCTGGCCGGGGAGGTTCGACAGCGCGAATACCCCGGTCCGGTCGTGGTTGGCTCCGTCGGGGCCGGTGTCGTTCTCGTACGTATAGACGCTCGGATTGCCGACGGTGCCGACCGATCGCCAGTCGAGGTCGCCGAAGTACACGATCAGGTCGGGAGCCACGCCGCGGACGTCCGGGTACACGTCCTGCGGCCTGAACACCTTGGTCCCGAGGGGCTCGCCGTCGGGTCCGGGCATCGCCTCCAGCGCGGCGATGAGCTCGTCTCGAACCTGTTCGTACCGGCCAGGCTCGACCACCCCGGTCGGCTCTCGTCCCTCGACGTTGAGGAACAGCCGCCCGTAGTAGCCCCCGTCGCCCCAGGCCACGGTCCGGGCCCAGTCGATGGGCGCCTCGGCGATCGGCGTGACGGAGGTGAGCGGTTCCGAGAGCGAAAGGTAGCCCTGGCTCATCAGCCAGTCGTTGATACAGACGCCCCCCATCATCGGCCGAGCGCCGTGGTCGGACATCACGATCGTTACGGCGTCCTCAGGGAGGACCTCCAGAAGTGAGCCGACCTCCTTGTCCAGGAACCTGTAATAGTCCTGAAAGGCCGTCTCGAACCGATTGCCCGCCTCGTAGCGGGGGTGTCGGGGATCGAAGTACTCCCAGAACACGTGATGCAGACGGTCGGGCCCCATCTCCACGATCATGAAGTAGTCCCAGGGCTTGGTGGTCACCAGCCGGCGGGCAACCCGGAACCTCCGCTCCGTCATCTTGAACACCTGATCGAGCACGAGCTCCATGCCCTGCTCCCGGAAGTTCGGGATGTCGAAGATGTACTGACCGGGCCCACCCAGCTCCTCCTCGATTTCGGACTGGAGCTCAGCGGGGTGGGTGTAACCCTTGTTGGAGGGCGGCGTGAGGAAACACCCGACGCGCCAGCCCTCGATGGGCTTCGGCGGGTACGAGGGTGGCACGCCGATCAGCAGCGACCGCAAACCCTTCTGCCCCAGAAGATCCCACACAGCGGGCTCCTTCACTGCGTCGGAGGTCGCGATGGACAGTCTCTCGTAGGAGTTGTCCGTCCGGTTGCGGAACCCGTAGATCCCAAGCTGACCGGGGGTCTTGCCGGTCATGGCGCAGGCCCACGCCGGAATGGTGATGGGCGGCGTGATGCTGGCGAGGTCCCCGTGCATCCCACCCTCCATCAGCTTTCGGATGTTCGGGACCTCATCGGCGAGATCGCGGAACAGCAGCTGGGGCGTGCCGCAGTCGAGCCCGATGACTGCGACTCTCGGTGCATGCGTCATTCCTCGGCTACCCATCAGTCGGTGGTCGCGAAAGGGAGCCCGGCGCCTTTCGCCGCAGCTCCGAGCGAGCATCCTACCAACGGGCCGGACGGGCCGACCAAGCTGCGAGAATGGGGCGCGCCATGACGCTGCTCAAGCGGGTCCTGTACTGGCAGGCGGCGTTGTGGGCGTCCTCCGGCGTCGCCCTGTTCACGCTGCCCGGGTGGCTGGTCGAGCGGGTCCTCAGCCAACCGCCCGTGGGCGATGACGTTTGGCTCCGAGCCATAGGAGCCATGGCCGTCGTCCTGTCGCTCCTGATGGTGCTGGTCGCTCACCACGTCGATGAGGTCTGGTGGTGGGCGTGGGCGTTCGTCATCCTGGAGGCTTCGACGGCGGGGCTCTTCGCGGTGAACGCCCTCCTCGGTCTGCCCGCAGGCGCTGCGGCATGGCCCTGGTGGCTGATCGGTGGAGCAAACGCCGTCCTGGGGACACTGGAAGTGGTCGCGCTGGCCAGGGTGGGGATGGAACGGTCACCCGTCTAGTTCCCGGGTGACCGTCTCCTTCCGGCGATCGCCTCTACCTCAGTGCATGTGGCCGTGGCCGCCTCCGGCGGCCGCGGGCTCATCTTCCTCCTCCGGCTTCTCCACAACGGCGCTCTCGGTGGTGAGCACGAGCGCGGCGATGGAGGCGGCGTTCTGGAGCGCCGACCGCGTGACCTTGGCCGGATCGATGATGCCGGCCTTCAGCATGTCGACATACTCGCCGGTCGCAGCGTCGAAACCGCGATGGTCGCCCTCCACACGGATGTGCCCGACGACGACCGCGCCCTCGTGACCCGCATTCTGGGCGATGAGCTTGGCCGGCTCGGCCAGGGCGTCATGGACGATCTTGGCGCCGGTGGCCTCATCACCGGTGAGATCCAGCTTTTCGAGTGCACCCTCGGCCCTGATCAACGCGACCCCACCTCCGGGGACGATGCCCTCCTCGATCGCGGCCCGCGTGGCCGACAGGGCGTCCTCGATGCGGTGCTTCTTCTCCTTCAGCTCGACCTCGGTGGCCGCGCCGACCTTCACTACGGCCACGCCGCCCGCCAGCTTTGCCAGGCGCTCCTGCAGCTTCTCGCGGTCCCAGTCGGAATCCGTCTTGTCGATCTCCGCCTTGATCTGCGCGATACGACCCTTCACGTCCTGCTCGTTGCCACCACCCTCGACGATCGTCGTGTCGTCCTTGGTCACCACGACCTTGCGGGCCCTGCCCAACAGGTCGAGCGTCGCGTTCTCCAGCTTGATCCCGACTTCCTCGGAGACCACGGTGGCGCCGGTGAGCACGGCGATGTCCTCGAGCATGGCCTTGCGCCGCTCGCCGAAGCCGGGAGCCTTCACCGCCACCGCCTGGAACGTTCCTCGGATCTTGTTCACGACCAGGGTGGCCAGAGCCTCGCCCTCGACGTCCTCGGCGATCAACAAGAGCGGCTTACCCGACTGCAGGACCTTCTCCAGCAGGGGAAGCATCTCCTGCACGCTTCCGATCTTCTTGTTGACCACCGCGACGTAGGGATCCTCGAGGACGCCCTCCATCCGCTCCTGGTCGGTGACGAAGTAAGGCGAGATGTACCCCTTGTCAAACTGCATGCCCTCGACGAACTCGAGCTCCATCCCGAACGTGTTCGACTCCTCGACCGTCACTACGCCGTCCTTGCCCACCTTGTCGAGGGCCTCGGCCAGTACGTCCCCGATCGCGGGGTCGGCC
>Ga0222623_10000808_pt1 | contig 10350 bp, 11 predicted proteins | sample PLMtaG_FD_177336 | JGI IMG/M metagenome (GOLD analysis project Ga0222623, IMG submission 177336) | Groundwater sediment microbial communities from an aquifer in East River, Colorado, USA - PLM2_30_coex | ecosystem: Environmental > Terrestrial > Soil > Riparian zone | place: USA: East River...
TCGGTTCCATGCCGACATCGACGAGGTGGACGTGCCCGCGCCGATCGCCCTGCTGCTGTATCACAACGCACGCGAGGGCGTGATGAACTCGCTCAAGCACGCGAAGGCCTCGAATATCTGGGTCGCCGTCGAGCAGAAGGGCGACGAGGTCGAGATGACCCTGCGTGACGACGGGGTCGGGTTCGACGTCGAGGCGCCGGGCCCCGAGGGGCACTACGGGATGACGATGATGCGCGAGCGGGCGACCGTCGGTGGCGGCACCCTGGCGATCCAGAGCGTCTCCGGTGAGGGCACGACGATCACCGTCCGGTTCCCGACGTCGTGGCTCCAGGAGGAAGAAATCCAAAGTCAGGGAGAGGCTCAGGCTCCCGCGTTGCCCCCCGCCGGTGCTTCCCGCGGCGCGGTCGCGACCCCGCCGGCCTCGCCGACGGAGTCCATCCCCGCATAGTCGCGACGATCAGCCACGTCAGTCCCGCGTACACGAGGATGTCGCCCACGCTCACGGCCTGACCGATCGGCTGCGGGACGGCGATGACGTCGGCGAGGAAGGTGAGCTGGTCGTCGTCGGTCAGCAGGTGGTGCTTGTCCGCGCCCTGTTCCCGCACGTAGGCGACTACGTCCGCCTGGCCCGAGTCGATCAGGGCTTGCGTGCTCGCCGGCATGCCCCCGTTCACCACGATCACGGTCATGTTGCAGGCGAGCCCGATCACCACCAGGAACATACCGGGCATCCGAACGTTCACCAAAGCGAACGTCAGCAGCAACGAGTAGGAGAGCGCGAGCACGGCCGTGCGGATCACGAGGTCGGTGCCCGAAACGCCGTTGGGCAGGGGAACGAACTGGATCCCCAGACCGAGGATGACGAGCCCCCACCACCGTGGCCGGAGCGCTTCGAGGCGGTCCAGCCGCCCGCCGAACAGATAGCCGAGGCAGACGGACAGCAAGACGACGGCGAGCAGGAGCTTCATCGGTAGGGAACGGAGGGTGCCACGCGCCGCGGCCCGTGTCCAGGTACGGGGGCTAGCATCCCGGCGTGGCCAGGATGGTGCCGTTCCCGATGCTCCCGACCGACAGCGCCGCCGAACGGCGGCTCTACGAGGGGTTCCTCGAACAGCTCGACGACGAGTTCGTGATCTACCACTCGGTGGACTGGGTCGTCGGCGGGCGAGCCGGTCGCGACGAGGGCGAGGCCGACTTCGTGATCACGCACCCCGAGCTCGGGGTGCTCGCACTGGAGGTCAAGGGTGGCCGGGTCGCCTACGACCCGGCCACGAAGCGCTGGACCCAGACCGGCCACTCGGGGACGCACGCCCTCGACGAGGACCCGTTCCACCAGGCGAAGGGGGCGATGCACTCGCTCGTCCGGATCCTCGAGGGCCAACCGGGATGGGATCGGTCGAAGCCCAGCTACGGGTTCGGGGTCGCGTTCCCCGACGGGAGGTACGAAACCGCGGCGCACCCGGGCGCGCCCGCCGAGATCGTGATCGATCGCAACGACCTGGTACGGCTCGCCGAGCGCGTTCCCCAGGTGATGCGGACGTGGTCGCGTGGGGGGCGGCGCTTCGGCGCCGAGGGCATGGACGCGGTCTCCGCCGCGTTGGGGTTCCGCGTCGAGATCCGGACGCCGCTCAGACTGCGGTTCGACGAGGAGGACAAGAAGATCGTCGAGCTCACGTCCGACCAGGCGTGGGTGCTCGCGTTCGTGCTCCATCGTCGCCGCGCCGCCGTGACGGGCCCGGCGGGGAGCGGCAAGACCGTGCTCGCGGTGTCGGTGGCCGAACAGCTCGCGACCGCCGGCCACCGGACGCTGCTCACGTGCTTCAACCGCAGGCTCGGAGAGCACCTCCGCGCGTCCGTCGGAGGGTTCGCCGGGATCGACACCGCGACCTTCCACCAGCTGTGCGTCCAGATGGCGAAGGAGGCCGGGGTCGAGCTGCCTCCGGAGGAGGCCGGGCCCGGTTCCCCGTACTTCGAGCACCGGCTCGCCGAGGCGCTCGCCGAGGCGACGACCCGGCTGGGGCCCCGGTACGACGCGATCGTGGTCGACGAGGGGCAGGACTTCCGTGAGTGGTGGTGGCCGGCGCTGCTCTCGCTGCACACCGATCCCGACGCCGGGCTCCTCTACGTGTTCGCCGACGACAACCAGAACCTCTACGGGGGAGCGCTGCCGGTGGGCGAGGAGGATCGGGTGGGACCGATCTCGCTCAACCTGCGGAACACGAAGCAGATCGGCGAGTTCGTCTCGGTCTTCTACAAGGGCGAGCAGAAGCCGATCGCTCGAGGGCCCGAGGGCGAGCCCGTCGAGATCCTGGGGTACGACGACGAGGAGGATCTCGAGCACCTGCTCGCGGTGGTCCTGCGGAACCTGGTCGAGCAGGAGCACGTCCCGCTCGAGGACATCGTCGTGCTGACGCCCTCGGGAACGGGCAAGAGCCGCTTGCGGAGCACGGGGACGGTCGACGGCTACCGCCTGTCCGAGAACGTCGAGCCGGGCACCGTGCTCGCGACCAGCGTCCACGCGTTCAAGGGCCTCGAACGTCCCGTCGTGATCCTCGCCGAGCTCGGGGACAAACACCTCGAGGACCTCCGGCGATACCTGTACGTCGGTGGGTCGAGGGCGCGGAACCACCTCGTGATCCTCGCGGCCGAGCCCGTCGCGCGCGAGCTCCGAGCGATCACCGGCGTCACGGGTCCCTGAGACGTCGCTAGGCTGGCTGGGTGGCCGACCTGGGGTACTTCGGGCCCGACAGCGTCTCGTGGCGGGTACATCGCGAGGTGACCGTGCTCTTCGGAGGGGCGCGGGCGGTGCTCATGCAGGCCGCACACCCCCTGGTGATCGCCGGGGCGCGCGAGACGGGGTTCTACGAGCGGAACCCATGGAAGCGGCTCGAGCGGACCCTGGTGCTCACCTACACGATCACGTTCGGTTCGAAGGCGGAGGCCGACGCCGCCGCCGAACGCATCAACGTCGTCCACGCCCGCGTGAAGGGCATCGACGCCGAGACCGGCATGCCGTACGACGGGCTCGACCCCGACCTGCTCCTGTACGTGCACGCCTGCCTGATCGAGAGCGCGCTCGTGTTCGAGCGCCTCACGGTGGGCGGGCTCGACGCGGCGGGTCGCCAGCGGTTCCACGAGGAGCAGATGCTCGCCGCCGAGATGGTGGGGATCCCGCGGGCGGCGATCCCGCCCACCGTCCCCGAGCTCCGCGCCTACTTGCAGGGCGTGTACGACTCGGGCATCCCTCGGGTCGGCGAGGCCGCGCGACGGGTGGCCGCGCTGTTCCACGATCCGCCTCGCGAGGCCGAATGGCGACCGGTGCTGATCGGGGTGTCGAGGCTCGCGTTCGGCACGCTTCCGCCGGAGCTCCGCCGCCTGTACGGGATCGAGGTGGGCCCCGGCCGGCGGGCGGCGATGCGCGCGGCGTTCGCCGCGACCCGGGCCCTTCGACCGTTCCTGCCGCCGCGCTTCCGCTTCATCGCGCCGTACCAGGAGTGGCGCACGGGGAGGTCGGGACACGTGCGCGACGCCCGGCGTTCGGTCGGTGTCCGCGTGGACGCGGCGCGCAGCCTCGGCGGCGAGGGACCGAGCGCACCCCGCTAGACTCCGCGCGTGGACGAGATCGAGGGCGTCCTGCTCGACATCGACGGCGTCCTCGCCGTGTCGTGGGCACCTCTGCCCGGCGCGATCGACACCATCGGATGGTTGCGTTCGCACGGGGTCCCGTTCCGGCTGATCACGAACACGACGACGAAGACGCGCGCAGACCTCGCGACGACCCTGCGGGATGCGGGGTTCGACGTCCGTGACGACGAGCTCATCACCGCGGTGGCCGCCACCGCGCAGTACCTCCGGGCCAACCTTCCGAACGCGCGGTGCTTCCTCCTTTCCGACGGCGACGCGGGTGCGGACCTCGAGGGCGTCGAGCTGGCCGACCTCGACGTTGCCGACGTCATCGTGCTGGGCGGGGCGTCCGAGGACTTCACGTACACGACGATGAACCGCATCTTCGGCAGGCTGATGGACGGCGCGGCCCTCGTCGGGATGCATCGGAACCTCTACTGGCGGACGAGCGACGGCCTCCAGCTCGACGCCGGCGCCTACATCGTGGGGCTCGAGGAAGCGTCCGGACGCGAGGCGGTGATCTGCGGGAAGCCGTCGGGGCCCTACTTCGACGCCGCGCTCGCGATGCTCGGCGTCCCCAGGGAAGGCACGATCATGGTCGGTGACGACATCGTGAACGACGTCCGTGGGGCGCAGGTCCTCGGTCTTCGAGGTGTGCTCGTGCGGACCGGGAAGTTCCTGCCGGATGACCTCACGAAGGTGACGGACCCGCCGGACCACGTGCTCGAGACGATCGCCGACCTCCCGGACCTGCTGGATGTGTCCTAGTCCTCACCCGGCGGAGCCTCCGTCGAACCGGGTGTCCCGGTAGGCTCGGGCCGTGGACCCCGATCGCACGCGCCAGGCTCGCCGCCTGTTCGCGGGTATCGCGCCCCAGTACGACCGGATGGGTTCGGTGCTCTCGTTCGGGCAGGACCCGAGGTGGCGCCGTTTCCTCGTGTCGAAGGTGAACGCGATCCCGGGCTCGTGGGTGCTCGACGTCGCCACCGGGACCGGGCTGGTCGCCCGCGAGCTCGCGGGCAAGAACGTGCGCGTCGTCGGCCTGGACCAGAGCCCGGCGATGGTGGCGAGAGGTGTCGAGGCCGTGCACAGACGGGGCCTCGACGGGCGGGTGCGGTTCGCGCTGGGGCAGGCGCAGGCGCTGCCCTTCCCCGACGGCTCGCTCGACGCCGTCACGTTCACCTACCTGCTTCGCTACGTCGACGACCCCGCCGCGACCGTCGCCGAGCTCGTCCGAGTCCTGCGGCCCGGCGGGGTTATGGCCTCGCTCGAGTTCCACGTGCCGCCCGAACCCTGGGCGCGGGCGGGGTGGTTCGCGTACACGAGGTCGGCGATGCCGCTGGTCGGATGGACGGTGTCCAACGAGTGGTACCGGACCGGTCGGTTCCTCGCGCGGAGCATCACGGAGTTCGTCGAGCGGTACCCCCTCCCCGTCCAGGTCCGGTGGTGGCAGGAGGCGGGGATGCGTCGCGTCCGGACGAAGCTGCTCAGCAGCGGCGCCGCGGTCGTCACGTGGGCGGTGAAGTCGACGCCCGTCATGGGCGAGGAGTCCGAGGATCTCGCCCACCCCGATGGGTGAGACCGCCGACCGCCCGGCGTTCTACGCGCTGAGCCCCGGCGGGTGGCGCGACTACTGGTCGCTGCTCCACCCGCCCTACACCGCGTGGCACCTGTCCTACGTGGTCATCGGGGCGTGCGTCGCGCCGGTGGTCGACGTGGGATGGTTGGTCGAGACGCTGGTGGCGTTCTTCCTCGCGATGGGCCTGGCCGCTCACGCGCTCGACGAGCTCAACGGGCGGCCGCTCCGAACGCGTATCCCCGACGGCGTCCTGTGGGCGATCGCGCTCGTCGGCCTCGGCGGTGCGATCGGGCTGGGGATCCACGGGACGGTCGTGATCTCGCCGTGGCTGTGGGCGTTCATCGGCGTCGGAGGATTCCTGGTCGTCGCGTACAACCTCGAGCTGTTCGGCGGTGCGTTCCACTCGGACGTCTGGTTCGCCCTCGGATGGGGTGCGTTCCCGGCGCTCACCGCGTACTTCGCGCAGACGGGGACGATCCGGGTCGAGGCGATCCTCGTCGCTGCCGGGTGCGCGGCGATCTCGGCCGCGCAGCGCGTGCTCTCGACCCCCGTCCGCCGGCTGCGCCGGACGGTGACCAGCGTCAGCGGCGAGCTCGTCACGACCGAGGGCGACCATGTGCCACTGGACGCCTCCTCGCTCCGCCGCGCGCCGGAGGGCGCGCTCCGCTGGCTCTCCGCCGCGGTCCCGCTGATCGCGGTCGGGCTGCTCGTCGCCAGGATCTAACCGCGCGGGTATCGTTCGGTGTCGATCGCGGGAGGTGTGTCGTGGGGTTCGACGGGCTCGGCACCATCGGCCAGATCCACGTGAGCGTGACCGACGTCGACCGCTCGGTGGCGTTCTATCGCGACGTCCTGGGGATCCCGTTCCTGTTCCGCGTGCCGGGACAGCCGATGGCGTTCTTCGACTGCGACGGCGTTCGGCTCTACCTGGGTGTGCCCGAGTCAGAGGACTTCCGGTCGCGCGGGGTGCTCTACTTCTCGGTCGAGGACATCGGTGAGGCGCACCGCGTGCTCGCCGGACGCGGGGTACCGTTCCGCGACGGTCCGCACGTGGTTCATCGCACCGAGGACTCCGAGCTGCAGATGGCGTTCTTCACCGATCCCGACGGCAACAACCTCGCGCTCATGGCGGAGATGGCCGTCGCTCAGACGGACGGATAGCGGAGAGGGAGGCCGCGTACGCCGGCCGGGGCGGCGATGAGGCTCCAACCTCCGAGGCTCGAGACGACGAGCCGATCCAGGTTCGGTCCCGAGAACGCGACGTTCGCGGGCTGGTTCAGGACGACGCCGTCGGGATCGTCCGCGAACACCTCGACGGGTCCGCCCGGCGGGATGCGGTAGATGCGATCCGGTCGGTAACACCCGACGAACATCGTCCCGTCCTCAGCGAGCGCGATGCCGTCCGGCTGCGAGCCCGAGAGGTCGACGACCGGCTCCGGTCGACCGGCGCCCCCATCGTCCTCGATCGGGACGCGGACGACGGCGCGACCGTGCGACTCGACGACGAGCAACGCCTCGCCGCCCGCGGTGAGACAGCAGCCGTTCGGGAAGCGGGGCGTCGCCTCGGTCCAGACCTCGGTGGCGCCGCCCGGCGCGATCCGGTAGAGGACCCCGTCGTCGTCTCCCCACTCACCCGAATCCGTCACGTACAGGTTCCCGCCGTCGTCGAACGCCGCGAAGTTCGGGACGCGCATCGGTCGCCCGGCCGCGCCGTTCGAGTAGGTCGCCACCTCGCCCGTCGCCGACACGCGCACCACGGCGGCCTTCCCGAAGTCGCACGCGAAGACGTCGCTCGAGCCGTCGACCACCACGCCGTAGATGAAGCCACCGGTGGACGCGATCTCTTCGACGGCGCCGCCCGGGCCGACCCGATAGATCTGACCGGCCTCACCGCCTGCGAAGAGCGACCCGTCGGGTCCGACCGCGACGCCCTCCGGATGGTCGAGGCCGGTCGCGACGGTCTCGAAGTCGTCGAGCGCCGCCACGCTCAGACCGCCGAGTCGAGCTGCGAGAGGAGCTCGGGGACGTCCGACCCGCGCGCACCCTCGCCCGCGATCTCGATCGTCACGACGGTGGGGCCTTCCCGCCACATCGCGAGGAAGTACCGCGTCTCGTTGTGGCAGCAGGGGTTGGGCTGGTGCACGAAGACGATCCCGCCACGGGGGGCGTCGAGGCCGGTGTTCGGAGCCGCATCCCCGATCACCTCGTCGGCGTGGTCCCGCAGCCACGCGACATAGGCGGCGGCGCCCTCGCGGGTCTCGAACGAGAGCACGCGGGCGAGGATGCGACGCCGACCCCCGCGCACGCGGCTGAACTGCCGCTGGGTCCCGCCGACGAAGCCGGCCTCGTCAAGCAGGGCTTCCAGACCGGCGACGTCGACGGCGTCCACCGCCACCGAGCCGGCGTCCAGGTCGATCGGGTCGGCGGGATGCCCGGGGAGAGCCGTTGCCGGGATCGGTACGAGCACGGGGGGAGGTGCCGTGGTCGGGCGTGGGCCGGATGTCGGTTGCGCGGTGGCGCATGCGGAGCCGAGGAGCGCCGCCACAAGCAGGGTCGCCACGATCCCCACCTCGGCGATCCGCCCGCGCAACGGTTTCCCTCCCGCGAAAGTGGCACGGTTCCGGCGTTCGGCGCATGATACGGCGTCATCCAGGCATGGACGGAGGGGGAGGCATGACCGACATCGACCGCATCCTCGCCGAGCGCTACGACCGGCGTGGCTTCATGCGCATGGCCGGGGCGACCACGCTCGGTGCGGCCGTGCTCGCGGCGTGCAAGAAGGCGGAGGACAACGGCGGGGCCACGGGGACGAGCGGCGCGCCCGGATCCCACCCGCCGATCGAGCAGGAGCCGGGGGACCTCGCCGTGTTCGACTGGTCCGGCTACGGGAACGGCGACTACTACCCGAACAAGGAGCGTGCGTCCCTCTGGCAGCAGTACGCGGACCAGACCGGTGACACGCCGCAGTTCACGTTGTTCGAGAACGACGACGCCGCGTATACGAAGGCGGTGGCCGGGACCGTGGCCTTCGACGTCGTTCACCCCTGTGGGTACAAGTACAAGGACTGGGTCGACCTCGGCGCGATGCAGCCGTGGGACACCTCGCTGATCTCGAACTACAGCCAGCTCAACCCCAAGCTGATGGAGTTGGGTGTGGTGGAAGGGCAGCAGTACTTCATCCCGCTCGACTGGGGGTTCATCGCCCCGATCGTCAACCTCGACCACGTCGAGCCCACCGAGGAGTCCTTCAACATCCTGTTCGACGATCGGTACGAGGGCAAGATCTCGTGGGTCGATACCTCCAACATGATGTACATCGGCGGCCTGACCCTCGGGGTCCCGGACCCGTTCGACATGACGGATGAGGAGCTCGCTCAGGTGCGCGACTTCCTCTCCTCGAAGAAGCACCTCGTCAAGTTCATGTGGAACCAGTCCTATGACTTCTGGCTCTCGTTCAAGAAGGAGGAGGTCTGGATCGGCTACGCGTGGCCGGACACGGTCGGGTACGCCGACGCCGCCGGCATGAACTACCTCTACATGACGCCCAAGGAGGGCCGCGTGTCCTGGGTGTGCGGGATGGGTCTGGCCAAGGACACGCAGAACTACTTCCACGCCCACGACTACGTGGACTCCTGGGCGAGCAAGAAGGCGGCGGAGTTCCTCATGGCTTGGTACTACTACGGTCACACGAACACGACGGCGGACATCTCGGTGGTCCCGCCGGGCGTCGTCAGCGCGCTCGGGCTGGACGATCCCACGGTCCTGGACCCGCCCAAGGCGATCCCCGAGTCGTACATCCCACGACGCGACGTCTACCAGCAGTACTGGAGCGAGGTGCTGGCGTCCTGACGCCAGCGAACACCGGGCGTCGGTAGACGGCCGTGGCGACCCGGGATGCCGCTGCATCGGCCAAGCATTGGCGGCGGCGTGACCGCGGCGTGACCGCGGCGTTGCTGTCGGCGCCGATGTTGTGGCTCCTCCTGTTCTTCGTGGCGCCTGTCGTGTACGTCGCGTCCTACAGCCTCGGCGCGATCAAGCTGTTCCCGAACGACGCCGGCGTGATCTCGCTCGACGACTGGAGCCGCTTCCTCGGCGGGGGCTCCATCTACCTCGGGTTGTTCTGGAAGTCGGTTCGGATGTCGCTCACGGTGTCGGTGGTCGTGGTGCTGCTCGCGTACCCGATCGGCTACTTCCTGGCCCTGTGCGTGCGGAAGCTGAAGTACGTCCTGCTCCTGGTCATCATCGTTCCGTTCCTCACGAGTTTCCTCCTGCGTGTGCTGGCCTGGAAGGTGATGCTGGGGGATCGTGGCGTGTTCAACTCGCTGCTGGTCTCGCTCCACCTCCGCCCAGCGAACGATCCGATCGAGTGGCTGCTCTACAGCCAGTTCACCGTGATGCTGGTCCTCGCCTACGTGTGGATCCCGTTCGTCGCGCTGCCGATCTTCGTGAGCCTGGACAACCTGGATCGCAGCTTGCTCGAGGCGGCGAGCGACCTCGGGGCCAGCCGCGTGCGGACGTTCCTGCGGGTCACGCTGCCGCTCAGCCTCCCCGGGCTCATCGCGGCGTTCGTGTTCGTGTTCGTCCCGACGATCGGTGAGTTCGTGACCCCGCTGCTCGTCGGGGGCACGAGCGGCTACATGTACGGCAACGCGATCCAGGACCTGTTCACCCGCGGCCTCGACTGGCAGAGCGGTTCGGTCCTGGCGATGTTCCTGCTCCTGGTCGTGGCCGGTCTGATGGCGCTGTTCGGACGGTACGTCCAGGTCCGAACCGTGGCGGCCGACTGATGGAGATCGCGACCTCGAGGGGCGGGCGGGTCTCGCTCACCGTCTTCTTCTGGCTCCTGGTGATCTTCCTCTACCTGCCGATCGCGGTCCTCGCCCTGTTCTCGTTCAACGACGGCGACCCGTCGTTCCCACTTGCGGGCTTCACGACCCATTGGTACGGGGACGTCCTGTCGAACCACATCCTGGTGACCGCCCTCGGCCGGAGCGCGGTCGTCGCCACGATCTCGAGCCTGATCGCGGTCACGCTCGGCGTCCTGACCTCGTTCGCGCTCCTGCGACGGCGGTTCTTCGGCAAGCCCGTGGTCTCGGCGCTGGTCTTCTCGCCGCTGGTGATCCCGTACCTGGTCTTCGGGATCTCGC
>Ga0222623_10000809_pt1 | contig 10334 bp, 10 predicted proteins | sample PLMtaG_FD_177336 | JGI IMG/M metagenome (GOLD analysis project Ga0222623, IMG submission 177336) | Groundwater sediment microbial communities from an aquifer in East River, Colorado, USA - PLM2_30_coex | ecosystem: Environmental > Terrestrial > Soil > Riparian zone | place: USA: East River...
GCAGGCTCGGGGATGGAACGCCTGGCCGAGCTTGGCCTCATCACCAGCCATCATCCCGTCGTAGTAGGCGCGGACTGTCTCGGTCACTGCCGCGATGTCCGCCTCGTTCGTCCGCTGACTCATCTGGCGCACGCTCCCTTCTCCGCCAACGGCGGACAAACACCCGAACCGGGCATGGGCTTACCTGCGATCGTTTGCGGGTCGCCGCGCATCATCCGACGAGTCGGTCCTCCGCGTTCATGACGGCGGCGAGTTCCCGGGCACGTCGGAGGACCACATCCAACATCGGCGCCGTCAACCGACGTGTAAACACGTTCTGCTGACTCGGGTGGTAGGAGCCGATGACCGCGTACGGCCCGACCCGCGCCTCCGCCCCGTGGCCGAACTTCGGGCGTGGCCGCGGCTCGACCCTGCTGACTGCGGCGATGGCACGCAGCGACGCCTCCCATCCATACGCGCCTAGCGGAACGACCACCCGGACATCCTCGAGCAGTGCGAGCTCGCGATGGAGGAACGGCGCGCAGTTGTCGCGTTCCGAAGGGAGTGGTTTGTTCGCCGGCGGCGCACATCGGACCGCGGCCGCGATGTACGCGCCACGCAGCTCCAGCCCGTCGTCGGCCCGCCTTCCGGTCGGCTGGTTGGCCAGGCCTACCTCGTACATCGCGGCGAACAGGAAGTCGCCGGAGGCATCGCCGGTGAAGACGCGACCCGTTCGGTTGCCGCCGTGGGCGGCCGGGGCGAGCCCCACGATGAGAATCCGCGCCTCGGGGTCGCCGAACCCGGGCACGGGCCGGCCCCAGTACGGCTCGTCGCGAAACCGGGCGACCTTCTCCCGCGCGACCCGCTCCCGCCACTCGACCAGGCGCGGGCAGCGGCGACAGGCGACGATCTCGGCAGTCAGCTCCGCGAGGGCCGCCGGCCGGTCGCGAGCGCCCACCCTACTTCAGCAGGAGCTTGTCGAGCCGCCGCGACACGACGAGCAACCCTCCCACGCCCATCACCGCGAGGTACACGACGTGGAAGAGCGCGCTCGGACCGACGACGCCAACCGCGAGCGAGCGCAGCAGGTCGACGCCCTGGTAGAGCGGCGTCAGCTGGACGAAGAGGCGAAGCCCCTCCGGATAAGCCTCGATGGGATAGAACGTCCCGGAGAACAGGAAAAGCGGCAGGACGACGAGTTGGATCAGATCGAAGTCCTGCCACGTTCGCATGAATGACGTGGCAGCCATGCCCACGGCCCCGAACGCGAAGCTGATCAGCAACGCCGCCGGCACGGTCAGGATCAGCCACGGCGAAACGCCGATGTTGAGAGCCACCATCACGCCGAGGAAGCCGATCGTATAGAGAGCGCCGCGGATCAGCCCCCAGCCAAGCTCGCCGAGGGCGATGTCGGCCACCGACAACGGGGTCGACAGGATGGCGTCGAACGTCTTCTGGTACTTCAGCTTGAAGAAGAAGTTCAGCGTCGCCTCGGTGATCGCACCGTTCATCGACGAGCTCGCGAGCAGCGCCGGGGCGATGAACAGCTGGTACGGAATTTCCCGGCCGCCCGGCCCTGGCACATTGCCGACGAGGGCGCCCAGTCCGAAGCCGATGCTCAGAAGGTAGAACAAGGGCTCGAAGAAGCCCGACACGATGACGATCCAGCCGTGGCGGTAGACATACAGGTTCCGCTCGATCAGCCGCAGCGCCCGGCGGCTCCCGAACATGATCTGCGGGGCGACGCGGAGGGGAAGGGTCGGCGGCGTCATCCGCGGACTAGCCGTCGTTCGATCGTCTGGACCGTAGCCCAGGTGGACACCGCGACGATCGCCACGAGGATGGCGAGGTGGGCGACCATCAACCCTGGGTTCTGGGCGATGGTCCCAAGGACCAGGCCTCTCGTGAGGTCGACGCCGTGCCAGAGCGGCGAGATCCAGGCGATCGGCTGCAGGAAGCTCGGCAGGGACTCGATCGGGAAGAACGTGCCCGAGAAGAGGAACAGCGGCGTGATGCCGAACCGGAAGATCACGTTGAAGCGATTCGGCGTCCGCTGCGTCGCGGAAAACGCCGCGATGGGACCGGCGAAGGCCATCCCGGTCAGGACCGCCACGGGGATTCCCAGCACCACGAGCGGCGAGTGGGCCGCACCGAACGCGACGATGACGATCGTGAACACGGTGGCGATCATTGCGACTCGGATCGCCATCCAGACGAGGTTGCCGAGCGCGATGTCGCGTGGTGACAGTGGCGTGGCGTACATCGCGTGGAACGTTCGCTGCCAATTCAGCCCACCGATGATCGGAAAGGTCGCCTCGAATGCCGCCGACTGCATGACGGTCGCGGCGAGCAGGCCCGGGGCCAGGAACTGGAGGTACGTCAGCCCTCCCAGCGCCGCCCCGCCGGAGCGATCGACGTAGCCACCGAGCCCGATTCCCATCGCCGTGAGAAACAACAGCGGGCTGAGGAATGAGGTGAAAACAGACGAGCGCCACGTCCGGCGGTACTGGACCGCACGGTGCTCAATGACGTGGCTGAGCCCGGCGGCGATCATTCGATCAGAGATCGGCCGGTGAGCCGGAGGAAGACGTCCTCGAGCGTCGAACGCCGGACAAGGACGGTTTCCGGATTCAGACCACGTTCGTGAGCCGCAACGGCCACGGCCTCGCCGTCGTCGGCGTACAGCAGCACCCGGTCGGCGAGGCGCTCGATGCGCTCGGCCAGCCCATCGAGCTTGCCGTCAAGCGTTTCCTGGACGCCGGCCGGGAAACGCAGCTCCGTGACTTCCTTGGTCGAGTAGCGATCGATGAGCTGTCGCGGGGAGCCCTCGGCAACGATCTTCGCCTTGTCCATCACGACCAGCCGATCGCAGAGCTGCTCGGCCTCGTCCATGTAGTGGGTCGTCAGCACGAGTGTGACCCCCCGCTGCTTGAGCCGATAGAGGCGATCCCAGAGCAGATGGCGGGCCTGCGGGTCGAGGCCGGTTGTCGGTTCGTCGAGAAGCAGAAGGTCTGGCTCGTTGATGAGGGCGCGGGCGATCGTCAGCCGCCGTTTCATGCCGCCGGACAAGGGCTCGACCTCGTCGTTCTGGCGCTCGGTGAGCTGGGCGAAGTCGAGGAGCTCGTCGGCGCGCCGGCCGCACTCAGCCCGGGACAGGCCGAAGTACCGCCCGTACAGGACGAGGTTCTCGCGAACCGTCAGCTCCGTGTCGAGCGTGTCCTGTTGCGGAACGACCCCGATGCGGGCCCGGATCGTCGGACCCTCGGTCCGGGGATCGTGATCGAGCACCCGGAGGTCGCCGTCGGAGATCGGCGAGACGCATCCGATCATCCGCATGGTCGATGTCTTGCCGGCGCCGTTCGGCCCGAGAAATCCGAACGATTCGCCCTTCGCGACGTCGAAATCGATCGCGTCGACAGCGACGAATTCGCCGAAGCGTTTCGTCAGCCCGCGGGCATGGATGAGCGAGGTGTCGGGGCTCGGCGGCATGGGCGGGCCATGGTACCGCAGCGACCGCGACAAAGGCTGTCAGGAATCCGGCTGGAGCGAATCCTCGGTATCGGCCGTCCCCGGCCCAACCCCCTCGCCGACGATCTCGAAGTGGACGACCTCGTGGCTCGCCAAGCGGGCCGAGTTCCGCGTCACGAACGGGCGTCGCACGTCCCCGCCCGTCGCCTGCTCGATCGCCGACCAGCTGGTCCAGGCGGACACCGTCAGGAAGTCGTCGGGCCGTCGCGTGCCGAGGTAGAAGGCCGTCAGGCCGGAGTTGATCGAGGCGTCGGCGAGCATGCCGCTGCGCGCTTCGACGAGATAGGCGTCCATCTCGCGCGCGACCACGTGACCCCGGAACACGCGGAGAATCCGTGCCTCCTCGGGCCGGGCGAAGCGAGCCTGGACCTCGATCGGGAACACCTCGACCAATGCGCGATCGAGGAGCGGGCGAACGTCGCGGGTGGCGCGGCCGACTGGCTGCGCCTCCGGCGACTCGGGCAGGGGGCCTTCGGCTCCCCACACGCTGGCGATCACCCGGAGCTCATCGCCGGCGAGACCACGCCGCGCGGCGAAGCAATGGCGGATCTCCGGCATCTGGCTCAGTTCAGGAATGATCTCGTCACGGAGAGCGGCGTCCAGGACCGGTTCGGGGACCTGGGCCTCGAACGTCACGACGCGCAGGATCCCGTCCTCGAGCATGCGGCGACGGCCCTCCCCGTTGTACGTCCCTGGCCCATTCTGGCGGCAGCGTCGGCGCCGCCGCAACATCGCTTGTGCACGATCCCACAAACGTGCTACATTTCGGGAGCAGATAACCCGAACACGGAGCCTACCATGGGCATCCTTCCCGAACGCGTCGAAGCGCTACTCGACGCGGCCCTTGTCGGCGAACTGAGTGTCGTCGACGCCACCGGACGCCCGGTGACCTATCCGCTCATTCCGCTCTACGACGGCGAGCGCGTGTACCTCACGTCCTCGACGCTCTTCAGCCGGAAGCTCGAGCACATCAAGGCCAACCCGAAGGTGTCCGTCTCGCTCACCGACCCGATCGCCGTCGGCGGGCGGACCGACCGAGCGACGATCCAGGGCGACGCCCGAGTCATCGATGAGGATCCTCATGGCGGCTGGGAACGCCTGCTGCCGATCTGGGAGAAGAAGGAACCGTCGATCGTGTTCTTCCTGAAGCAACGCGTCGCGCTGCCGCTCTTCTTCGAACGGTCGCTCATCGAGATCACGCCGCGACGTGTCCTCTACTGGGCCGATGGCGACGCCGCGACGGCGCCGCAGGCAACGGACGTCGGACGGGAGGCGGCGTGATGGCCGGCTCCAGCAGCACCGCAACCCCAGTGCCCGCCGCGCGGGGGACGGCAGCCCGGACCCCGGCCGTCGCCGTCCGCGACGGCCTCGAGAAGCTCGCTACCTATCCCTACGCGATCCTCACCTTCGTCGATACCGATGGCTACCCGGTCAGCGTCGCGGTCAACGCGACCGTCGATCCGGGCGCGGCATCCGCGTCGTTCGCGGCTCCGGCCGGCCTCTCGATTCCCACCGACGCCGATATCAGCCTCACCGGCTCCCACATCCGGCCGCAGCCCGGTTACGGCTACGACGAGCGCCGCCACGTCACCGTGTGGGGCCCTGCGATCGTGTCTCCGGACGGCCGGTCAGTCTCGATCGCCGCTGCTCGCGCTTGGGGCTGGGACGAGGCGGAAGTGCCGTTCTTCGAGTACTCCGAGCGGTCGGTCGGCCAGTCCCGGAAGTACTTCGACGCCCTCTCGCTCGAGCGGGGCACGCCGGTCAAGCCGCGCCTCTCGTTTGGCTGGCTCGTGTTGCGGACGACGCGGCTGCCGTTCCTGAGCGCAACGATCGTGCCGGTACTCCTGGGAATCCTGATCGCGGCGCGGCACGGGGCGTTCGACCTGCTTACCGCGGTCCTCACGGTTATCGGCGCGTCGTTCGTGCAGCTCGCGATCAACGTCTCCAACGACGTGTTCGACACTGCGCAGGGCGCCGACGACGCCAATGTCACACCGACCAAGTACTCGGGCGGGTCGCGCGTCATCCAGTACGGCCTGGTGTCGTTCCGGCGCATGGCCGGTCTGGCCGCCGGGTTCTATCTCGCGGCGGGCGCGATCGGCATCTTGCTGTTGGTTCTCCGCGGGTCGCCGGCCTTGCTGGCGATCGGGGTCGTCGGCTTCATCGTTGGTCTCGGCTACACGGCGCCGCCTCTGAAGTTCGTCTATCGCGGGTTGGGGGAGCTCGCCGTTGCGGTCGGCTTCGGGCCGCTCATGCTGCTCGGGGCGTACGTCGTCCAGACGGGCGGCGTGCTGACGTGGGAGCCCGTCATCGCATCCCTTCCGATCGCCCTCCTCGTGGCGTTGATCCTGTACGTCAATGAGATCCCCGACCGACGCGGCGACGCGCGGGCGGGAAAGCGGACGCTCCCCGTCCGCCTGTCGAAGAGCGCGGTGATCGCCGGCTACCGACTGGCTGCGATCGGTGCGTACGTGATCGTCGTCGTCGGCGTCGTGATCGGCCTCCTGCCGATCCCCGCGCTACTCGCGCTGCTCACCATTCCCCTCGCCCTCCAGGTATCGCGAGGCCTCGAACCGAACTACGACAACCCGTATGGCCTGATGTCGATCATGGCCGTGAACATCAACGTCCACCTGTACGCCGGACTGCTGCTACTCCTCGCCTACGTCGTCGTCCTGATCGCCGGCGCGGTCGCGCCCTCGGTGGATTTGTTCGTGGGCTGACTCGCGGCACGGCCGTCCGCCATGAAGCGCCCGGCCGGGGGACCCGGCTGGGCGCTTGATTCTGCGAGGAACGCGGAAGCTTAGACCTCCTTGAACTCCCCCTCGACGGTCTCGTCGGCGCCACCGCCTGCGGCCGCGCCGGCGGGCTCACCTTCCGCTTCGCCGCCCGCGGCACCGTCGGTCTCGCCGTCGCCGGCACCGTTGGCACCGTTCCCGCCGGCCTCCGAGGCGGAGGCCTGGTAGGCGGCCGTCGAGACGCGGTTGAGCGTCTCGGCGAGGGCTGCGGCTCCCGCGGTGATCGCCGAGATGTCTGAGCCCTTGAGCGCCTCACGCAATGAGGCGACCTGGTTCTCGACGGTGACCTTGTCCTCGGACGACACCTTGTCGCCGAGGTCGCTGATCGTCCGCTCAGCCTGGAAGGTGAGCGACTCCGCCTGGTTGCGAGTCTCGACCTCCTCGCGCCGCTGACGATCCTCGTCGGCGTGCTCGGCGGCCTCCCGGACCATCTTGTCGACGTCGTCCTTCGACAGCATCGATGAGGCGGTGATCCGGACCTGCTGCTCCTTGCTGGTCGCCCGGTCCTTTGCCTTGACGTCGAGGATGCCGTTCGCGTCGATGTCGAACGTCACCTCGATCTGGGGCACGCCGCGCGGCGCCGGCGGGATGCCGGATAGCACGAACGTCCCGAGAGTCTTGTTGTCCGACGCGAACTCGCGCTCGCCCTGGAGGACCCGGATCTCGACCTGGCTCTGGCTGTCAGAGGCGGTCGAGAAGACCTGCGACTTCGAGGTCGGGATCGTCGTGTTCCGCTCGATGAGCTTCGTCGTCACGCCGCCCAGCGTCTCAATGCCAAGCGACAGCGGCGTCACGTCGAGGAGCAGGACGTCCTTGACTTCGCCGCCCAGGACACCGGCCTGGATGGCGGCACCGATCCCGACGACCTCGTCGGGGTTGACGCCCTTGTGCGGCTCCTTGCCGTTGAACATCGCCTTGACGGCCTCGACGACCGCCGGCATCCGGGTCTGGCCGCCGACGAGAATCACCTCGTCGATGTCGCCCGCCTTGAGGCCGGAGTCCTTCATCGCGGCCTCGACCGGCTTCTTCGTCTTCTCGATGAGGTCGCGAACGAGCTCCTCGAGCTTGGCCCGCGAGAGGGTCATGACGAGATGCTTCGGGCCCGAGGCATCGGCCGTGACGTAGGGCAGGTTGATCTCCGTCGACGAGGTCGACGAGAGCTCGATCTTCGCCTTCTCGGCGGCCTCCTTGAGACGCTGCAGGGCCTGGGGGTCCTTCGAGAGGTCGATCCCCTGGTCCTTCTTGAACTCGGCCAGCAGCCACTCGATGACACGCTGGTCGAAGTCGTCGCCGCCGAGGTGCGTGTCGCCGTTCGTGGCCTTGACCTCGAAGACGCCTTCGCCGAGCTCGAGAATCGAGATGTCGAACGTGCCGCCACCGAGGTCGTAGACGGCGATCTTCTCGTCGTGCTTCTTGTCGAGCCCGTAGGCGAGCGCCGATGCCGTCGGCTCGTTGATGATCCGGCGGACTTCCAGGCCGGCGATCCGGCCGGCGTCCTTCGTCGCCTGGCGCTGGGTGTCGTCGAAGTAGGCCGGGACGGTGATGACCGCCTCGGTGACCTTCTCGCCGAGATAGGCCTCGGCATCGGCCTTCAGCTTCTGGAGGATCATCGCGCTGATCTCCGGCGGCGTGTAGGCCTTGTCGGCGACCTTGACGATGACGCCGTCGCTCTTGGGGTCCTTCTCGACCGTGTACGAAACGAGCTCCTTCGCCCGCTTCGTCTCCGGGTCGTCCCAGCGGCGCCCCATGAAGCGCTTGATCGAGTAGATGGTGTTGGCGGGATTCGTGACGGCCTGGCGCTTTGCCAGCTGGCCGACGAGCCGCTCGCCGGTCTTCGTGAAGGCGACGACGGACGGGACAGTCCGGCCGCCCTCAGCGGAGGCGATGACGGTCGGCTCGCCGCCCTCCATCACTGCGACGACGCTGTTCGTCGTCCCGAGGTCGATGCCGATGATCTTGGCCATTGGTGTCGTTACTCCTGTTGCTGTTGGTTAGGTCGTTTGGATGTTCAGTTGATTGACGTGGCGTCGGCCGCTTCGCCCGTCGGTGCTGCGACGGCCACGAGGGCGGGTCGGACGACGCGGTCGCGGAGTCGATAGCCTCGCCGGATCTCGTCGACGATCGTCCCTTCGCCGTGTTCCGCGCTCGGCACGGTCGCGATGGCCTCATGCTCCCGGGGATCGAATGGCGTTCCGGGCGAGGCGTCGATCTGCTTGACACCCTCGCTTTCGAGCAGGGCTCGCAGCTTCCGGTCGATGGCCGCGACGCCTTCGACCCAGGGGTCCGCCGCGATGGCCTCCGGTCGGGCTTCGATGGCGAGGTCGAAGTCGTCGGCAAGGGCGAGGACCTTGCGAATCAGGTCTTCGCCGGCGAGACCCAGCATTGCCTCCCGCTCCTCGGCCGTCCGACGTCGGTAGTTGGCAAACTCCGCCCGCTCGCGCTGGAGGCCGGCGAGGTACTCCTCGGCTTTCGCCTGGCTTGCCTCGAGCTCGCCGGTCAGCCTCTCGATGTCGGCCAGCAGCTTCGTGGGCGAGATGTCGATCTCGTCCATTCGCTCCTGGGCTCGGGTTCGTTGACTCATGTGGATCCTCCGGGACGTTTCGTCACGCCGATCGTCAGGCGTGGATGTTGGCGACGAGCTCGTTCATCAGGCCGGACACGAACCGGACAGTACCGATCGCCTGCTGGTAGGCCATCCGGGTGGGCCCAAGCACACCGACGACGCCGACGGCGGTGCCGGGCTCGCCGTACGAGGCGAGCACCAGGGAAACGTCGCGCATCTCCTCGGGACCGTTCTCGGCACCGATGAATGCCTGGACCCGGCCCGTTCCCTCGATCGAATCGAAGAGCTGGCCGAGGTATGTCCGATTTTCGAGGGCCGCGAACACCCGCCGCAGCTTGTCACTGCGAACGAATTCCGGGGCCTCCATGACGTGAAGTAGGCCGTCGCTGAAGACCTCCTCGATCAACGTTGCGTCGTACTCGCGGACCGCGGCCACGACCCGCTCGCCGACGTGCTGCACCAGCGATGCGATCGGTCCGGTGCCGTCGATCCGGGTCAGCGCCCGCTCGGCGTCCACCGCCGTCCTGCCCGCCATCAGGCCGTCGAGGATGACCGCGGCGCGCGTCAGGTCTTCCTGCTCGGCCGGCTCGGAGAGGTTGATCAGCACCTGGCGAAGCGCGCCCTCGCGGAAGACGATGATCAGGCTGGCGAGACGCTCAGAAATGGTGACGAGGTCGATCCGCCGCACGTGGGCGGCGCGAGGCTTGGCGGGCGTCGCGATCGCGGCCATCCGATTGGCACCCGCGAGGATCGTGGCGGCGAGCCGAAACCACTGCTCGCTTGCATGCTGGACCTGCCCGAACTGGTGGCGGATCATCAGCTGCTCGACCGGCGCGAGAACGGCGGCTTCGCTGATCGACTCGACAAAGAAGCGGTAGCCGGCGTCGGTCGGAATGCGGCCGGCCGACGTGTGGGGGTGGGTCAGGAGCCCGGCCGCCTCGAGATCGGCGAGGATGTTGCGGACGGTAGCGCTCGACACGCCGAGCCGGTAGCGCTCGACGAGCGCCGCGGATCCGACCGGCGTCGCAGTTGCGACATATTCTTCGATGACGGCCCGCAGGATCGACTGTGCACGTGGATCAAGCGAGCCGGTGGTGCGTAGGCGTCGCGCCACGGTTGCCTCGGTTCTGTTTGGGAGTTAGCACTCTGGCTTGGTGAGTGCTAACAAATCCTAGCAGTCGACGGTGTCGAGTGTCAACGCTGACGCCCGCTGTCGGACGACCATGTCGCCTTGAATCGGTGGGTGACGGGCCGCTACCATCGTGAGTGGGCTTGTTGGCGCAGGATCGACGATGAGGGGTCTGAGGATGAGTGAGTCGTCAGGCGGGTCAGGCAGCGGGACACCTCCTGATCGGCCATCCTGGGATCCAAACCCGGCTGAGCCGCCAGCAACTCCACCGACACCGCCATTTTCCGCGCCTAATCCTCCGGCAGGGCCATTGTGGGGATCGGGGGCCACGCCGCCG